>JAAUXT010021455.1_pt1 | contig 10208 bp, 8 predicted proteins | sample 7278171 | NCBI WGS metagenome assembly JAAUXT01 (sample SAMN14350112, study PRJNA611818) | marine sediment metagenome | isolation source: surface marine sediment (1.8m) | place: French Polynesia: Moorea | collected 2018-08 | reverse complement strand
TTGTTATTAACCTTTTACTAACATACTAACTTGTTTTTTGTTTGACTTGGGCTCAAAATTTTAAAAATTGTATTTGTGGAAGACAATGATGATTGCACTGACCCAAAAAAAGATTCCCCAAGCCCATTTCAGCAGGATTGTGACTTGCAACGGTTGCTGTACGGTACAAGGGACTTTGCACTGCAGTTGCCTTGAGCACTGCTTCTCATTTGAACAGTGTTCATACCAAACCAATCACTTTCCCAACACATCTATCACTGCGCATGGCCAGCTTGCAAAACAAAACCACACCATTGTCCCATATCTTGACAAACAAGCTTTGAAGCAGTGCGCCTGACACTCACCGGTGTACACTGTTTGTCCACAACACCCTAACACCCACCCAAAAGATATTTTGAGCAGAATGTCAACTCACTTGAAGAAGTAATGGTGAGAACTGAATGGATCCACGTGTTCATGGGGTTGCTCACACCAGACATGAAGTTCCTGTACTTGCTGATCTGCTCCTGGTAGTGCTGGTAGTACAGTGTGTTGGCAGAGTTGACCCAGATGGCGAAGGCGTGTCTCTTGGGTGAATTGGCTCGGCTGGTGACAACCCCGGCCGGCAGTCCTGTCCCGCTGTGTTCCGTCTGTTGAACAACCGCGTGTTGAGATACACCTCAATATGACTTCCTCCGCGATTCCATCTGTGTATACTTGGATCAGTAAACACACATGTTAAAACCTTTTCACTTGTTTAAAAGAACTTGCCTTTAGCCAGAGGCTGACGGTCATTCCATTTGGACAGGTCAGAGGTGCAGGGAAGCAGTTGCTGGGGAAGTGACCCAGATGAGCCCAGCTGCTGACTCCGTCAAACTCCAGACCCTGGTTCCCCTGCACAAAACCACATAAAACCTGCATGTCCAGGGGAGGGGCTGAGGCACCATCTCTCCTGGGCTCAAGACAAACGTATGACGCCCGAAATCCCGTTTTTTGTGCCTTCTACTTTCCGTGTTGTATTGAAATCGGTCCAAAGGGCCCCCCACCCTCTCCCAAATGCTCATCAGCATCAACCCTGATGATCACATGTGTGCTGACCCCCCACCCCCCGCTGATACCCAACCTTGCCTTGGACACCGTGTACCAGACCTCCTCATTCCTGTCTGAATGCTAACCCTCCCCCGCTGAACCCCTTGCCCCACCCTGTGTGCTGACCACCCCATTGAAAACCTGAGCATGCGCACCAGCGGTGATGTGATGAAGTTGGTCCCGTGATGTGTGATGCCATCGCCGCTCATCGAGTTGAAGTCCAAGTGGACATCCGGGACTGGCACAGAGCAGTCCTTCCCTGGAATAACAAGGTTCGTGTGCATGTTGAACTTGCCTGCAATGCATGGGAGCCCCCATAGGGGTCAAACTAGTGGTCTCGGGGGTGTGAAGCGGTTTTGACATTGGGTGATGCGTGTTCCTTCTTTCAGGCAGGTGTTGACGTCATAAATTCTGCCATTGCGCTTTTTGATTTTTCGACGCCGACGTCAAAGAAACGAGAGCGCGTCATCAAGTGAAAACCGCTTGACGTAGCCAGGCGTGCCTGACGACCTTGTCTGCGGTGGGAGCTCTCAGCAGAGCAGAGGTGAGGCAGGTGCACCCACGGGCCAGGAGAGAATCCCTCACTTCCTTCAGTTGGGTCTTCGGTGACCTTTTGTCGAGGTTCTGGGACTGATGAACCCGTGCTCCCTGCCCCGTGATTCAAGCAATTTCGTCCCTTCATGTTCCACCACAGGAATGCAATGATTTCCAGAAGAATGTGCCTCTGGTTTGACTTGACTGCTGCAGACCGACTCTTCTGCCCTCCCCCAGCGTGAGGTCGGGGTCAGCCCCCCTTGAACAACCAAATTATGGGCAATATATTTGGCCACAGAGAAATCCCGCTTTACAGAAAAGACAGAATGGCTTTGTATCCCAGTTCTACATCCTATATCACATCCTGTACAAGTGTGAGTGTGTGTAAATGAGGTGTGTATGAGGGCAGTGTTTGTTGCCATCTGTTTCAAACCCAGGAACGAAGCTGTGCAGGTGCAGTTGAAGTCGACACTGTCCACGAGAACGACCCTGTGGCAGGTGCCTCCGTTCTGACAGGGACCTTCGTCACATGGGTTGACCTCCGCTTCGCATGCTGTTCCCTTGTGGGTGTACGGGCATGTGCAGTTGTACGTCAGGGGTGTGAGTTTCAGGCAAGTTCCACTGTTCTGGCATGGTGTTGCATCGCATGGGTCTTTCTCTGTCTCGCACATCAAGCCCTGGTGAGTGTTGGGGCAAGTGCAGTTGTAGCTCAATGGAGAGAGTTTCAGGCAGGTTCCTCCATTCTGACATGGGGTGTTGTCACAGGGGTCCTTTTCAATCTGGCACTGAGCCCCTTCATGGGTGTTGGGGCAAGTGCAATTGTACGTGAGGGGTGTGAGTTTGAGGCAAGTTCCGTCGTTCTGACATGGTGTTGCATCACATGGGTCTTTCTCCACATTGCATGTTGCTCCCTCATGAGTAGCAGGACATGTGCAGTTGAAGTCCAACAGGATAAGCTTCAGGCAAGTTCCTCCATTCTGACAGGGTGTCTCGTCGCAGGGGTCTTTTTCAATCTGGCATTGGGTGCCTTCATGGGTGTTGGGACAGGTGCAGTTGTAGTCCAGTGGGGTGAGTTTCAGACAAGTTCCATCATTCAGACACGGGTTCGGGTCACATGGGTTTTTCTCCACCTCACACCTCTCCCCCTGGTGAGTATCGGGACAGTTGCACCGGAAGTGAACGAAGCTCAGGGCCTCACAACTTCCGCCGTTGTCACACACGACGCTGGTGCAGGGCTGCAGATCTGTTCGAAAAACAAAGACACGACACACGTAGGGATCACGACAAGTTATCTTTTTTTTTTGGGGGGGGGGTTGGTTTGAGCAATTGAAGAATGTTTTTGTGTGGTAGGTCGAGGCCTATCATTCCTTCGAGGAACAACAGTCGGCTGCTGGGCCCCAACTCGAATGCCATTTGACATTCATTCCCTCAATATTCAAATTTGCCAACACACGTATCAATGCCTTCCCAATGAAAGGTGCAGTTATCATGCAAAATTCTTCAGGGACCCTCAAGTTGAGTTCAGATAGGGCTGGAGTGCACATGTTCAGCTGTGGCTGGGACGACGAGCGACGGGAATCACACTCAGTGACGCACACAAATCTGGGTTGGTCCCCCCCCCGTCAGGAAAACAAAATCCTGCACCACCGCTGATCTTGTACCTTTGACGTAGGTGGTTGCCAGGGCGTTGCTGGTTAGAGTGATGTCATTATCAGCTGCAGCAGAAGTGTCTATCTCGTAGAAAGCGCAGTCGAAGCTGCCTGCGCTCCCTGAGATCACTAATGCATTCGCGTTCGGAAGTCTGCAATACACAACAAAGGGAAATTGACACAACATTTTCTGTTTCAATGACAAAGGGGTTTCCGCCGCGTTTTGCAGAATCTGTCTGTTTGAGTCAATGGATGCACACGCTCGTGTGGAGAACTCGTTAGTTTCTGCTTCCAAGCTGCTTCACACACGCGGGGCCTGGGGAGGATCCAGGGTCCCCAGGTGAGCCCAGGGGCCGCGGAGGTCTGGAGGTGCCCAGGGGCCCCCTACCCCGGGAAATCACGTGATTCTTCAATCTGGGCCCACGTGGACCGCGCATTTTGTTTCGTACTTTCTGTGGGGACAGCTTTGAACAATGAGGGGTTTCAACACAGGCAGGGCGGCGTCAGAATTTTTGACGCGTGCGTCAAAATTTTGATGCGTGGGCATCAAATTTAACATGACACCCAATGGAGAGCATGAAAAAAATGGTCAAGTCTGTTCCTGGCCTTGCATCAAAATTTTGATGCCGCGTCATCTGTCTGAAAACCCTGATTAACATGTGTAAAAGACAAAACTTCTGTGCGCTTTGCAGAAGGAGTTGATACGATTCAGAGGGGAGCCTCACTTCAAAAAACATTTGCGATGTAAGACCTGGACATAAGGGCCCACCCCCCCCCCCCCAATGAATCCAACAATTTTCTGTTCGTCCAACACATTGTTCTCAACTTTACGGCACACAGATTGGCCATGACCCTGCCCCCCCCCCAATCTTAGCTATTATCCCCCAAGTGCTTGAAGTCAGGCCCGTTTGTTGGTCGGCCCCCATGACCCCTGTTTTTGTGTGGCAGCAGCACAATTTTTGACGCAAGTGTCAAAATTTTGAAGCACGGGCATCAAATTTAACACGACGCCCAATGGAGAAGGTCAAAAAAAACGGTCCAGTCCATTCCTGGCCTCGCGTCATCTGTGTGAAAACCCGAATTCGAAGTTGAGGTCAGTGTCCAAGGGGACTGCCTACCCACGTCGTGAATAAACCCTGGATCCACCCCAGCAGGTACACGTCCTCACAATAGATCTGGAAGAAAGCTGCTGTTTTCATTTCGCTAATTTCGTCCATTGAAGTGTGTTCCGCTTTGTGTCATGTGGTTTTGTTGCAAAACGATTTCACTAACGGGAACTCTCCCCGGATGTTTCGCACATTCAATTCCGGTGAAGCGAAAAATCTCTGTCACTTTTATTTCCTGTGTCAGGTGCCCGATTTGTTCCGTGGCAGAATTGTTTGGGCACCTTCAGCAAAACTTGTCTCTTTTTGGTTTTGTTGACACAAAGGACGTGTCACGTTGTGAGAGCACGAACAACAAAGGACGCATCCAGTGCATTATCCCATTCTCTCCATGGAAATACATCGAAGACCACGTTTGGGCGCACTGCATGTCTTTTCCCACCACTTTCAGGGGCAGGTCCAGGGCGCCTGGTGATCACCCCTGACAAACTCTTTGGAAATCAAAGTTTCAACGTGCCACCCGACCAACCCCCGACAAAATCAATTTTCAAGTCAACCGTTTCAACCTGTGAAGCCCCCCTCTTCCTGAGAGGTTGTCTTCTGCAAGACCAAGTCAGTTATTTGCCCCCCTCCCCGCGTTGCATTGTTCTTCACCTGAAAACTGTGACTCGGTTCAAACACCCCTTGAGGGAATGGATGCCTTTTTTCAAAATTGGGCAATTGCCCCCAACTTTTGTTTCGTCTTTGCCTGAGAACTGTGACTCAGTTTGGTTTTTGCCTCAACAGCTGAAGTCCCTCCTGAGAGGAACCTGAAGGGAAGTCGTCCATTTCACCAATCAGTTTTGCCCCCCTGCCTGCTGGAACTGTATTTTACTTGCGAACTGTGTCTGACTTTAAGGGTTCAACAGGTGAAGCCCCAATGAGAGTTGGCGTCCATTGACCAAATCAGGGTCCCCAAAACGCTATTTACTGTTTTTCATCGCGTGAGACCTGCGAGTGACTTGTTGAAGGTTTGAGCAGTTGAACACCCCTCCATTGAGGAGGTGGGTGGGCGTCCAGTTGTCCGTTTGGCTTATCAGTTTTGTGCTCCCACCACCGCCCCCGGGTCTGTTTTCTTGCATGAGAACTGGAACTGACTTCGTGATGGGTTCAACAGGTGAAGCCCCAGTGAGGGGTGGCGTCCGTTGACCAAATGAGGGGACCCCAAACGCTACTGTTGTTCGTCACGTAAGAACTGCGAGTGACTTGGTAAAGATATGCACAGGTGACCCCCTCCTCTGACCAAACCATATATTTTCTCTGTCTCTGGGTGAGAATTGCGACCTACTTGGCGAAGGTTTGAACAGGTGAAGTCCACTTTTGAGAAGAGCATAAGGAGTGGAGTCCTTTGACTGAATCTGTAATTTCCACCCCCACTTGCTCTGTGTATTGCGTGAGAGTTGTGACTGACTTGGTGAAGGCCTCGAGGCACTTGTCTCGGAACGGCTTCGTCTCGCTCGTGGAGGAGAGAGGCACGCCGGCCGACACGACGCTCAGCGCCGAGTCAGGGTACTGCTCAGCCGCGAAGGTGTCGCCTGTGGTAGAAATACAGGGGGACATGTGGATTTTGTAATGGACAGCGGAGATGTGCAGAAAAGAAGGCCATGTGTGTTCGGGTGTGGTGTGGTGGGGCCACGGAGTAAGAGAGAGGGGCACAGATAGAGAAGAAGAGAGAAATGGAAGGGAGAGAGGGGGAGAGTGAGAGAGGGAAAACGAAGAGACGAGGTAAGATGAGGAGAGAAAGAGAAAGAGAGAGAGAGAGAGAGAGAGAGAGAGAGAGAGAGAGAGAGAGAGAGAGATAGAGGGCGAGAGGGAGAGAGAGGAGAGGGTAAGAGAGAGACAGAGAAAGGACAGACAGACAGACAGAAAGATACCGAAAAGGAGGGACTGAGACAGGTTCACTGAGACAGACAGGAATAGAGAGTCAAGGAGACATGACAAACAGACGAACAGGCAAGAAACGTGTGCTTTGTCCGTGTATAAATTTTGTGTTTTTAGTTTGACCGCTCCCGAAACGCGCGAAGCATCGAAAAAGGTTGTACAATGTCATGTGTTTCCATCTGTCGTGAAACAAGTTGGTCTGCAGAAAAAAGTTTTAACTCTCCAGAAACCCAAACACATCCACACATCCACACACACACACACACACACACACACACACACACACCCGCGCGCGCACACACACGGAAACGCGCACACGCACACGCGGTGCGCACACATGTGTCCGCTTTTGGACTGTCACAACAACCACACTACACACACGCACTCACACACACGCACACACGCACACACACGCACACACGCACGCCAACCCTCACCTGTTTCACAGTTTTTGAAATCGTATCTCTGTTCACACTGTATTCCCGACATCAGCGCGCACATCACCACAATCACCTCGCCTACGTGACCTGCCGTCACCGTCGCCATCGTGCGAGTCGCGCGTCGCTCCTGGGACAGACCCGCAGCCAGTGCGATAGCGCTTCTGTTCTCCGAGGCCTATTCAACCCACGTTCTGACGTCAAACACAGCAACACGTGGCATGCCTGAATTTTTCTTTCATGCTTAATTTTGCAAGGGGCGTATCCAGGGGTGACCCTTGGAGCACATTCACCTTTTGACCATGAGAAAATTTCTTTGCGTCCCCACCTAAATTTTAAAGTCGCACCCCCTTGACGGAGTCGCCCCCGTGAGCAAATCCTGGATCAGCGTGTGGCTGTTTCTGGTGCTATTGACCTTCTTAGCGCTTTGCAAAGTTAGCATTGAAATTATTTATGTTCCCTGTGGAGCTGAAGGCAACGAAGAGACCGTTGATCCAACTGGTAGCGACAACAAACACTGACATTTTGAGAGAAACAAGGGGTGAAGCTGTAAACAAGGCTTTGGGGCGGAGCCGGGATGTGGTCAGGAGGGGGCGCCGACCCTCAGCTGGAGGCGGGCGTTCGGGGGGGGGGGGCGGCCGGGAACATTGGGTGCAGCACCGCACGAAAGCCTTGTGTGGGTGGGGGGGGGTGGGTGTGTGTGTGTGTATGTGTGTGTGTGTGTGTGTGTGTGTGTGTGTGTGTGTGTGGTAGTTGCAATGTACAATTGTAGTGCTAAGGGTGACAATAAATATGTGGTAAATTCATGTTCACCAGAATTTTCCTGCATCAAATGGAGAACCACTCAACAATAAACTTTCTGGCATTTGTGGGACATCCTGACTCTTCCAAGACTCACGACTCCCACACACACAAAAAATCACATGTTTTGCTGCAAAAGAGAGAGGGGCTGCACACAATGGGTCAACCGCCTATTGTGTCGTTGTTGGAAGGGAGACGGAGAGGTACGAGCAGGGCCCGCCGCACCCTGGATCCAAGTCTGCGAGTGAACCACCTCACTTCCACTGTGTGAAGGTTGTCGCCCTGTGTCAGTGCATTGAGAAAGGTCAGAGTGCCCCAGAGCTCGAGTTTCCGTCGCTTAGTTTTCTCTGCTGTGTGCCGCGGTGCAGCCAATCGCGTCTCAAATGCGGTTTTCACGTTGGTGACGCAGGGTTGGATATTTTGACGTCAGCGTCAAATTTTGACGCAGAAGCAAATGATGGGATTTCTGATACCAACCCAAAAACCAAGCACGCGTAACCCAGTGGGAAAACCCCAAAAGATAATCTGACCGCTGGGTCTCCAGGCCGGGTCCTTAGGACCAGACCACAACATTTCTCCGACGTGGTTGTGTGGTCCTGAAATTTCAGGACCAGACAACAACATCTTTGTCCGGTCCCAACAAATTTTCAGGGCCAGGATTTGACCTGCTAGGCAGTCATGGCAGGTCGGAGCCTGGTCTTGAAATTTTAGGACCACACAACGACCTCAGAGTGTGGTCGTTGCATGGTCCAGGTCGTTGTCTGGTCCTGTTACACCGGGATCTCTGGTGGAGTCAGTGGGCTGAGGGCTGCACTTCCTGCACCCTCTCCCCACCCTTCACCCTTCTCAATTATCGCCGTATGCACAACGTTTTCTGATTTTGTTGGATGTAAGATCTTTGAAGAATATTGGGGCCCGAGAGACCATTCTGGAAGCGCGGCGAAAACCGTGGTTGAGACCCTGACTAAGACTCTGGCCAAGACCCTGGCTGTGACACTGACGAAGACCCCAAGTGAGACCGTGCCTGATCCCACGATGAGACCCACGCTGTGACCTTGGCTGTGACCGAGGTCGTGTTCCCACCTCCAATTCTGGAGCGCAACAGTTTCTGCAGTCCAAGCTGAGTGACACAGCAGAATACTATTCGAGTGTTTTCGTGTTCTGGTCACCAACGCTTTGTGATCCAGATAGTTTTGTTTCAAAAACACCCTGAGATAGCAGGCTATGCACGTGCATTCCACAGTTCCCACCAGGGACCGACGTCACTCCAATGAACAAATGCAAAACATCAAGAATAAACCACCTTGTTTTGCCTCCACTGAAAGTTCCATGCCTGGGTCCGTGGGCTGCAGTCTTTGTCCCTCTGTCAGAAATAGAACTACGCTCTGTATGAATTATTCCTGCTTCACTTGGGGCCCGTGTATCTGGTGCTGAATAATTCAAAACACAGAGCAAGAAAGTTCCATTCTTGATACATCACGCATTGATTGAAAACTTCAGTTCGTACTCACTCCCGAACCTTTTGAGGCATCCAGGCCACCACGAAATGAATCCAGGGGGCAAGAACCCCACTCACTGTGGAAAAAAGTGCCCCCCCCCCTATTTCTGCGCCACAGATGCAAACTTCCCATTTCGCGTTGAGCATGAGGGTCAATTTAGTGTGTGTGACTCTGTCCAAGTGGACAGCCACTCATGTCGTTGACCACAAAAACAACCAGTGATCACGAGGTTTCTGACTACATTTGTTGAACAACTACGCAGAAATTAACCCAAAGTCCTGACCCCCCCCCCCCAAGTGTAGACTTGACCACTCGGTGCACGAGTCTCAGTACTGACTTCACTGGATCGGTTCTTGAAGGTTAGATACAGGTTCAAGAAGTTCTTTGGACATTATAGGAAAGTCACAATCAAACAATGTGTTTCTGAAGAGCAAAGTTGACAAACGCATTCCACATAGTGCTATCAAAGAATTGTGAGACTGTGCATGATTTCTGTCGCGCGCGAAATGCTTGCGCGCGGTCGAGATCTGGTCACGTGGATTCTCAGAATCCTTTGACACCACCTCGTATCTCCCCTGAACAATCCACGGACAGAACCGGTTCCCGAACCAGTTTTGTGAGGCGTCAAGTTTCACAGAACTATGATGCGGGTCTGCTCCCACGTGTACGTGTACGTCAGAACGTCAGGCCCCTCATTCGTTTCGTTTGCCACTTTTGGGACGTGAACCTGACTGCTGATTTGAAAAAAACAAAAAACACATTCGCTCGTCCTGCAAACTCGCGTTGTGTGTAATTGCTGTTGTAGTTTCCCACAGAATGAGGGGAGAATCGATGTTTGGAATTTGCCACGATCAAAGCGTGCTCGTTAGTCACGGGTCGCTTCTCTCGCGGCCTCACGTGTCACGTGACGCGTGTTGTGTACTCGTACAATGGGAGAACACGAAGCATACTTTGAAGGCGGGAGGAACATTCTCCGGAGAGTCTGTGTAGGGGCAGGACCTACTGATGTTCCTTTGGGGGGGGGCACCTGCGGATCCATTCAAATTTTGGGCGTCTGATTGTCATCGTTGTTTCCGTCCTCACAGCCATATTCATAAGGGATTTTCTCATTGGGTGACGCGCGGTCTTTTTTTTGGGGGGGGGGGGGGGGGCAAAAATGAGCCAGTGGGTTGAAAACCAAAATTTGAGTCGGGGGGG
>JAAUXT010016405.1_pt1 | contig 10209 bp, 11 predicted proteins | sample 7278171 | NCBI WGS metagenome assembly JAAUXT01 (sample SAMN14350112, study PRJNA611818) | marine sediment metagenome | isolation source: surface marine sediment (1.8m) | place: French Polynesia: Moorea | collected 2018-08 | reverse complement strand
CGGGTGGGGGGCTGAAGGGGTTGCCAATGAATCCTCTCCCTGTATGCCGGAATGTTGGCGTTTGACATGCATATTGCCCGAGATTTATGTTGGCTTCAATATTATTTGCAATTTTACAGTATTTATACCGATTGAAGGGGGATATTAAATGGACATTTGCCGGCCGTTCAATCTAAAAAATCCCATTCAGAACTACGCGTGGGGTTCGCGAACGGCGATTGCCGAACTGCTTGGCCACCCGGCGCCGACGAATTCGCCCGAGGCCGAGTTATGGATGGGCGCCCATCCCAAGGCCCCCTCCCTGGTCAGAATCGCGGATGGATGGATTTCCCTGGCCGATCTGATTGGATCCCATCCCGAGGCCATTCTTGGCCCTGCGGCTGTCGATCGATTTGGAAGTCGCATGCCTTTCCTGTTTAAAGTCCTGGCGGCGGCCGCACCCCTGTCGATCCAAGCCCACCCGGACGAAAGCCAGGCACGAGAAGGATTTGCGCGCGAAAATCGCCTGGACATCCCGCTCGACGCTCCCCATCGCAACTATCGCGATCCGTCCCACAAACCCGAAATCATTTGCGCCCTGACCCCCTTCTGGGGATTGAACGGGTTTCAAGCACCGGAGACCATCGCCAAAAATCTGCACGACCATGCGCCCCGTACCCTGCAAACCTTGACCGCACGACTGGATGCGCCCGATGCCGACCGCGCGCTGAAGGCGTTCTTCACGGCGCTGGTGGAAATGCCGCAAAAGCAAAAGGACGATGTCATTGCCGAGGTGACGGCCGCGGCCCGCACGCAACGCACGCCATCGACCGCCGTGGACTGGGTGCTTCGGCTCCAGGACGCCTATCCGGGGGATATCGGCATTCTGGCACCGCTTTTTCTCAATTTGGTCTGTCTGTCGCCGGGGCAGGCCATGTTTCTGGCGGCCGGGCAGCTGCACGCCTATCTCGAGGGGGTCGGCATCGAGCTGATGGCCAATTCGGACAACGTCCTCAGGGGCGGGCTGACGCCCAAGCATATCGATGTGCCCGAGTTGAAACGCGTCCTGCGGTTCAACGCGGTCGAACCCGAAATCATTGACCCGCAGGCCGACGCGGCGACGGAAAAGGTTTATGCCACCGACGTGGAAGAGTTCGCTCTGGCGCAAATCGAACTGGTCGCCGAAAGCGCCTTCGTTTCGGCCGTGAAGCGCGGCATGGAAATCCTGCTGGTGGTCGAAGGCGAACTCATCCTGAGCACCGAAAGCCAGAAGACGGAACTGGCCCTCAAGAAAGGGGACGCCGTCATGGTGCCGGCCTGCCTGGACGGCTATTCGCTCCGGGGGGCGGGGAGGATTTTTCGCGCCGCCGTTCCGCTGCCCGACGCCTGAGTCCATTCACAGGATCACAAGGGACAAACCCCATGAGACCAAAGATACGCTACACCGGCATCAATCACCTGGCCATGGTCACCGGCGATATGGACGCCACCATTCGTTTCTGGCGCGATCTCTTTCGGATCTACCCGGGTGAGGGACAGGCGCTGTTGGCACCGCCGCCTGCAGACATAGCGCTTGACAATGAAGTGGATAGCCTTTAAGCAAAGAAGTCTTGTCATCCATGGCCGAACAGGAGCTACGTTACGTTTGAATCATCTCCGCTCTGGAATTTTTGGTTGCCGCTATCGTTTCCGAAGGGACATTCGAAGTCGCCTTCGGCCTGACTGACGCATTTCTGACGTACCGAAGCCGTGGGCGGATTGGCCCGCGGCTTTTTTTATACGCGTTTCCCCGAATCAGCGGCTTTGGCCGATGCGTGTGTGCGGATCATGAAGCAATATCCGGAAATTGATGCCAACACCCGCCTGTTTGCGGTTTTTGGCGACCCCGTGGGCCACAGCTTGAGCCCGGTCATGCATAACCGCGCCTTCCGGCAGGTTGGCTACAACGGGGTTTACGTGGCCATGCGCATCAGGGACATCGAGACGTCCGTTGCCGCCATCCGCTGCCTTTCCATCCAAGGGGTATCCGTAACGGTGCCTCACAAGACGGCGGTGATGGCATGGCTGGACCAGATTGATCCCCTGGCCGCGGAAATCGGCGCCGTCAACACCATCGTCAACCAGAACGGTCACCTCTGCGGCTACAACACGGATGCGCATGGCGCCATCCGGGCGTTAAAGGAAATGGTCAACCCCGCCGGCCGCGAGGTCGCCATCATCGGTGCCGGCGGCGCGGCCCGTGCCGTGGGCTTCGGACTTGCCGGCGAGAACGTGCCGCTGGTGATCGTTAACCGTACGGCGACCACCGGTAAAGCGCTCGCGGACAAACTGGGTGCCGATTATCGTTCACCCAATGCCTTCAGGCCGGCGAAGGGAAGCATATTGATCAATACCACCCCGGTGGGCATGTGGCCGCATGTCGATGCGCTGCCGTTACCGCTAAAACACCTGCGACCGGACATGATGGTCATGGACATCATCTACAATCCATCGCGAAGCCGCCTGCTCCGGGAAGCTGCCGACATGGGCTGTCAGGTCTTGAACGGCGTTCCCATGTTCGTCCACCAGGGCGCACTGCAATTCAAGCTGTGGACCGGCAAGGAGGCGCCCCTATCCGCCATGCACCAGGCGGTCAAGGCGGCCCTGTCGGGTCAACCCGAACCGTCAACCGCTGCGTTCCAGAGAGACCCTGCCGATGATCGCCATTGAAACACGCCCCATCCGCAACTGCGCCGTAAGGGTTCCCGGGTCGAAAAGCTATACCCACCGCGTTCTGATTGCCGCCGCCATGTCTTCCGGCAAATGCACCCTTCTCAATGCCCTGCGCAGCGAAGATACCGATTTGACGCTGGACGCCCTCCGCCAGATGGGGGCCGACATTGTCGAACGCGGCGACACCATCGACATGGTCGGCTGCGCCGGACGGTTTCACCCGACGGCCGATCCGATCTATCTGGGCAATTCCGGCACCTCCATGCGCCTGCTGATGTCCACCGCCTGCCTGGGGGAGGGGGACTACCTGCTCACCGGTACACCGCGAATGCAGGAGCGGCCCGTCCAGCCCCTCGTGGACGCGCTGGGGCAGGCGGGCGTCCGGGCGGAATGCATCAACGGCACCGGATGCCCGCCGGTGAGGATTCATGGCGGTGATGCCACTGGGGGCGAAGTCGCCATCGACTGCTCGCTGAGCAGTCAGTTCCTCTCCTCGCTTCTTCTGGCGGCACCCGGTTTGAAGCGCGGATTGGACATCCGCGTGATCGGCACGGCGGTTTCCAGACCGTATATCGACATGACGATCGAAATCCTGGACCGTTTCGGCGTCCAAATCGAGCGCAAGGGCTACGAACGTTTTATGGTTGCCGGCGGACAGACATTCAACCCGGGGCGCTATGCGGTCGAGTCGGATGCATCCAATGCCTCTTATTTCTGGGCGATCGGCGCGATCAGCGGTCGCCGCATCACGGTCGAAGGTATCCGCCAAAGCTCCCTTCAGGGCGATCTGGGCATCGTCGAACGCCTTGAACGGATGGGTTGCCGGATAACCCGCAGCAAGGAAGCGTTGGGCGTTCAGGGCGGCGAACTCCGCGGCATCGACACGGACATGGGGAATATGCCCGACATGGTGCCCACGCTGGCCGTCGTGGCCGCTTTTGCCCGGGGAACCACCGTGATTCGAAACGTGGCCCACCTCAAGGCCAAGGAGTGCGACCGCCTGGCCGCCGTAATGACCGAACTCGGGCGGATGGGCATTGAAACCCGCAGCGATGGCAACGATTTGACCATCGTCGGCGGGAAACCCCACGGGGCGGAGATCGAGACCTACGACGACCACCGGATCGCCATGAGTTTCGCCGTTGCCGGTCTCATGGCGATGGGCACCCGTATCCGCAATGAGCGCTGCGTAGACAAATCCTTTCCCGGATTCTGGCAGGTGTTCGCGCAGGTGACCGCGTGACCAACATCTATTTGGTCGGATATCGCTGCTGCGGCAAATCGTCGCTGGGACGCCTATTGGCCGCGCGTCTGGGGTGGTCTTTTGTGGATACGGACGAATGGTTGGTCTCAGGGGCCGGCCAGACAATCGCCGCCATCGTCAATTCCCATGGCTGGGACGCATTCCGGAAGATGGAGCGTGACTGCATGGCGCGCATCGCCGGTCGGAAGGACCAGGTGGTGGCCACGGGCGGCGGGGTAGTGACCGACCCCCGCAATGTCAAAACCATGCAAGCCTCCGGCGTCGTCGTCTGGCTCACGGCATCCGCCGAGGTCATTCGGGAACGCATGCGCGGCGACGCTCGTACGGCCGACCAGCGGCCGGCCCTCACGAACTGTGATGCCGACAACGAGATCGAAAGCGTGCTGGAAAAAAGGGCGCCTCTTTACCACGCAGCCAGCCAAATCGCCGTGAATACCGATCGGGGATCGATTCCCCTACTGGTCGAAACCCTCCTGACCCGGTTGCGCCCGTTGGGTTTAAAACCGTAGCGGTTGCCGGAATAAGGGGCCGGAATTGAGGATTGGCGTCGATTACGGTGCCGAATCGAAAGAACTTCGACGGCCGGCGGCCCCTGGGGCCAAGGGCTCAAACGATCAAGGATAATGCCATGTCCAGCTCTTTTGGCAAGCTGTTGCGGGTCACCACATTCGGCGAATCGCATTGCAAAGGCGTGGGCGCCGTTCTCGACGGATGCCCCCCCAGGCTCTCGCTTTGCGAAGCCGACATCCAAGTGCAACTCGACCGCCGTCGCCCGGGGCAGAGCGCGCTTTCCACCGATCGGCAGGAAGCCGACCGTGTCACCATTCTTTCGGGGGTGGAAAACGGGCTGACGCTGGGGACGCCGATCGGGCTTTTCGTGGCCAACAAAGACCATATCCCGGGCGATTACAAATCCATGCAGGCGATCCCCAGGCCCTCGCACGCGGATTTCACCTATCAGATGAAATACGGGGTCCGCGCGGCCAGCGGGGGCGGGCGGTCGAGCGCCCGGGAGACCATCGGTCGGGTGGCGGCCGGCGCGATCGCCGAGAAATATCTGGGCGAACGTCACGGCATTGACATCGTGGCCTGGGTCAGCGCGGTGGGCCGCATCGAAGCCGGCCCGGTGAATGTTGAAACCATCGACCAGGCCGCGGTCGACCAGACCGCAGTCCGCTGCCCGGATCCGAATGCCGCCGAACAGATGGCGGCCCGCATCGCCCGGTTAAAAGATGAGGGCGACAGCATCGGCGGGATCGTCAGCTGTGTGGCGCGCAATGTTCCGGTCGGCTTGGGCGAACCCATTTTCGACAAGCTCGAGGCCAAACTGGCACAGGCCATGCTGTCCATCCCGGCCACCAAAGGCTTTGAGATCGGCAGCGGCTTTGCCGGTGCCCGTATGCAGGGATCGGAGCACAACGATCCCTTCGTTCAGAAGGGGGCGCGCCTCGGAACGGTAACGAACAACAGTGGGGGTACGCTCGGCGGGATCAGCAATGGGGAGCCGATCGTTTTCCGGGTGGCCTTCAAGCCGCCAGCCACGATCAAGCAACCACAGGAAACCGCCGATTTCGACGGTCGGCCGGCCGTGCTGGAAGCCAAGGGTCGGCATGATCCCTGTGTCGTGCCGCGGGCGGTCCCCATCGTGGAGGCCATGACCGCGTTGACCCTTGGTGATTTGCTGCTGCGCCAGCGCATGCGCTTGACCTAGGCATTGGAGTGCACGAAGTCCAACCATGACCACACCACTGACCAACCGCATCAACCGCATCGAACCGTCCGGAACGGTCCAGCTGACAGCGATTCTGCAGGATCTGCGGGCCCGGGGTCTCGACGTGATCGACATGGCCGTGGGAGAGCCTGACTTTGCTGTCCATCCGGCAATCGTCGCGGCGACATCGAGAGCGTTGGACCAAGGCCTTTCACGCTACGGTCCCGTCGGGGGGCTGCCCGCCCTGAGAAGCCGCATCGCCGAAGACTTCGAAGGCTGTGAAGCAAGCGACATCATCGTCACCAATGGCGCCAAGCAGGCCCTTTACATGCTGTTTCAGGTGTTGTGCGAGAAAGGCGCCGAGGTCGTCATTCCGACACCCTGCTGGGTCAGCTTCAGCCACCAGGTGAAACTGGCCGGAGGACGGCCGATTCTGGTGCCCACGCGCAACCACCAGCTTGACATCGAGGCGATCGCAAACGCCATCGGGCCGCGAACGGTGGCCGTGTTGATCAACTCGCCCAACAACCCCACCGGTGCCGTCTATCCGCCTGAAGCCATCGAAGCTGTGGGCCGGATTTGCCAAAACAAGGGGATTTGGCTCATATCCGACGAGGCCTACCAGGCTTTCGACTTCGATCGGGATGTAGTTTTCAGTCCTTTTGGCATTCGTTCGATACGGGAGCGGCTCATCGTCGTCCGCAGTTTCTCCAAGACCTACGGCATGACCGGCTTCAGGGTCGGCTATGCCGTGGGGCCGGCTTCCGTCATCGACGCCCTGAGCCGTCTGCAGAGCCACCTTAGCGGCAATGTGTGCACCTTCGCGCAGCACGGGGCGCTCGCAGCGCTGGACCTGCCGAACGAAATCATCGAGACGCAGCGCCGGCACTACATGCGGAGACGGGACCGGGCCTTCGAGCTGACCGAATCCTTGTTCGGCTGCCGACGACCGGCGGGCGCGTTTTACCTCCTGCCGGGGATTGAACGCTATGCCGAACGTTTTCAAAGCGGCATCGAGCTGGCCGCCCATTTGCTTGAAAACGCCCACGTGGCCGTCGTCCCCGGCGAACACTTTTTTGCTCCCGGGCATGTCCGCATTTCGTTTGCCGTGGACGGCGAAATGCTGGAAGATGGGTTTCGTCGTCTGCAGGAGGTGTTGAGCGTATGATCGGCCTTATCGGTTTCGGACGCTTCGGTGCGCTGACGGCCGGCTATCTGGCCCGGGATTTTCCGGTTTTTGTTTATTCACGCAGCCGGCCGGCCGACGTGATCGCGGATGTGGGGGCCGAGTCTGCGTCGCTCGAGGCGGTCTGCCGGCAGGCCTTCGTCGTTTTGTCGGTCCCCATTTCAGCCATGCCCCGAACCCTGCAACAGATCGCGCCGTTGCTTAAACCCAACTCCGTGGTCATCGACGTATGCTCGGTGAAGATCCACCCCATGCAATGGATGCGTGATTATCTCCCGCCGCAGGTCCACATCCTGGGGACCCATCCCATGTTCGGGCCGGACAGTGCGGCGGATTCGCTGGAGGGCCGTAAGCTCGTGCTCTGCCGGGAGCGGATACCGCGGCAGCGCTACGATCGGGTACGCCGCTACCTTGAGGGTAAAAACCTCATCGTTATCGAAACGACCCCCGAGGACCACGACCGCCAGATCGCCATCAGCCTGTCGCTGACCCATTTTATCGGGCGCTCGCTCTCGGCCTTTGGGGCGGAAGCGCTGGAGATCGATACCGAGGGCTACCGGCGTCTGATATACACGCTCGGAGTCGTCCAGCATGACAGCTGGCAGCTCTTCGAAGACATGCACCGCTACAATCCTTACGCCCGACAGGTCCGTACCGATTTCATGCAGGCCATGCAGTCCATCGACAAAAAATTAACGCCGGACTGAACCCGCCATTAGCATTCTCCGGGCGGCAGCAGGCCTTCGTAGTTCCGGCGTTCGGTCACAAATTCCTCAAACCTGCCAACCAGCAGAAAACGCGAAATCAAGTGCGCTACCAGCTCGGCCGTGTCGATTCGAAAGTGGCCCCTGGCATCCGGGCCTTTTAGTGCTTTAGCGGTCTGGACGATCCTTTCCAGCGTACGGCCCGGGATTTCCAAATTGACGTTGATAACGACATGGTCCTCAGGTGGCATCTCCCATTTCCTTTCCAATCATATTTAGATCATCCCATAACCAGCGCGTCGGCTTGTCGGAGCGACAACGAAATCGACATGTCTGCACAGATTTCTGTGCATGCATGCCCTGTTTTCAGTGCGAAAAGGGCTGCCAGATCCAGAAGCATGACGGTGAGTATCCCGTTAATGCACGCGAACGCTTAGTCCTGCGCGGAGGGGGTATGTCCAAAAATAAATAATAAATTCAAATTGATTTGTCTTTTCGCCCGCCTCGAACGATGAAATCTCGAAATTTTTCGATGATGCCTGCTCCGCTTGGCACGCGAATTGGTAGGTATCACCGCCAAGCGCCCCGGCGAATCCTGTCACACACAACAAGGGAAACCGTCCGGGAGGTTTCAATCAACCCGTTCTATTGAGAAGGAGGCAAAATGAAAAGATTAATCATCGTGTTGGCTTTGTTTGGACTGATTCTGGGTATGAATACGCCCCTTTGGGCTGAAGACGGGGCCAAAATCAATATCAACACCGCTTCGGTCGATGAACTCGCGGACCTAACAAATGTGGGCGACAAAACGGCCGAGCGAATCATCGCCTATCGCGAGGCCAACGGTCCCTTCAGTTCCGTCGACGAACTGACAAATGTCAAGGGAATCGGGGATAAAACCCTCCTGAAGAATAAGGATCGGATTACCATCGCCGACTGATACTGGCGGCTGCCTGCCGATCGAGGCGTCATCGGCAGGCAGCATTCAGGTTGGTCATTCAGCCAATGTCTGTCGAAAATAGGTCCTTCTGCTGCGGGCGAAAACCGTATCGTTTTGAAAGCCGTTGCTGTCGCAACCCTCCGCCGGGGAGTTAAAGCATGCGACAAAGCCGGTCGGGGTCGAAAGATGTCCTGATGGACGGACACGGCTTAATCTTCTGCCCCTCCCCACATTTCTATTTCTACCCATATTGACTTTCATTTAAAACTATGATCAGTTACGCCGCGTTCAGCCCTTGAACATTCTTATCCTAAATCGTTATGATTTAGAATGCTTACAATAGGATATCACTAATTCAACCGGTGGAATCCAACGGGCGGAGCTTCGGCTGTGCACTCGAAGGCGAAGGCAAAATCCCGTTGGCAGAATGTGCCTTTGAAGGTTGAATCCGTCGGTCGGACGTCGCTGGACGCTTCCAATAATGATTTGGCCCCCTCTTGATACCCTGGGTTGACCTGTGCGGTTCGCCAGTTCCATGGTATACGAAAGCCCCCCCGATTCACCCTCAAATCACGTTTAATAATAATGGACGTTCATGAAATCCGTACATTGAAGCTGCTCGAGGCGATCGAGAACAAGAAATCACCCAGTCAGCGTGATCTTGCCAGGGCATTGGGTGTATCACTTGGGTTGGTGAACTCATTCGTGCGGCGATTGGCCAAGAAAGGCTACTTCAAAATCACCCATCTGCCACGCAATCGCATTCGATATATCCTGACGCCCAAGGGAGCGGCGGAGAAATCGAGACTGACCTACGCCTATATTCAATTGTCGTATAAATTCTATCGCGATGCCCGCCGTAAAATCAAAACCCTCTTCAGCGAACTTCAGGATCAAAACATTCGATCCGTGGCCTTCCACGGCACGGGGGATCTTGCGGAAATCGCCTATCTCTCTTTGCAGGAAATAGATCTGGAATTCGCCGGCATCAGCGACACGGCCAGGGAGGGGGGCGATTTCTTCGGCTATCCGGTAATGGACGTCGAAGCGCTCGTCCGCCTGCGATCGGATGCGGTCATCATCACCAGCGATCATTCGGATGAGGCGGTGCGGCATGTGTTGGTGTCGGCCGGTATGCATCCGGATAAAATTAGAACGCTTTAGCGGACTGACATGCAATTCCTTCATTGTACCGAAAAACGGAAGAACGAGAATCGCCGCCAGGCAACCTTTTTTATCGCAACACGCGAAACATCTTCAAATGGTGGACGGCGCCCAACTGGATTTAAGCCATAGCATGCGCAACAGTTAATTTGCGTTGAGATGCGCCGCATCCCCCAAATGGTTAGGCGAGAATACGATTATTCGCATAGCCAATTCTGCCCTTCAAAATGGGCCATTTGACCATCGGGCGTGCCAAACGCCTATCTTTTTTTACCCTGCTGCTGGTATATTTCGTTGACATCCGTGATCTGAAGCCGCGCAAAAGACCTTACGATACACCACAAAAGTATCATCTTTGCGTGCTATTTTCTATACATCTCTGATTTCGCTCATTTTGAATAAGCCAATAATATGAAATAATTTCAATTTTTTATAACCAAAAAGACAATGGCATGAAGCATGCACTCTTGGTTTGTCGATTGTAACGATGGCCACCACCAGTTGCTCAACGCAGTTCAACGAAATCAAGGAAGATTGCTGATCGCCATG
>JAAUXT010124313.1_pt1 | contig 10210 bp, 3 predicted proteins | sample 7278171 | NCBI WGS metagenome assembly JAAUXT01 (sample SAMN14350112, study PRJNA611818) | marine sediment metagenome | isolation source: surface marine sediment (1.8m) | place: French Polynesia: Moorea | collected 2018-08 | reverse complement strand
GTCACAAGAAGTCAAAAGTTCCACAATTAATCCAATTTTCACTCAAATTTGGTCTATGTAGTTTCTTTTGGTTTTCTGTGACATTTATTTCGACCTAACGCATGTTTCAACACTGCAAATAGTCATTGAATTCAACTCACCAAAATTCTCGAACAGCGCAGATGAAACTCGGCTTCCGGTAAAAATCTGCGGGAATAGTTGCGCACAGATGTCACCACGCACGTCGTTCCCGCGTCGTGCTTAATTGCCACTAGAGACCCCACACATGCGTCGCGTCAACGTGGACATTTCCACGCGACGTTGACGCGACGCGCTCCTCACGCGTGAAATCAAACGTCGTGCTTAATCTGTCTATTGGTCCGTGCTCCATGTTATGGTAAAACATCTGCACCAACATCATAATGAACAAGCAAACAAAGGCAAAGGATCTTTGCAAGGCTAAAGGTGTCAACTTTTTGCAAACAAACTCTTCAAACTAAAAACATCCATACAGTGACCCAGCATCAGCACGAGCAGCTCACTACCAAAAAATGCTGAAACCAAGGTCTGGTTGTTTGATCTGGGAGCCACTCAAAATCCCTGCTGACAGCTTTATCAGCTTGCTGGTTACAATAATTTTGAAGCCTGATTCACAGTTATGCAGAAAGTGCATTCTGTACCTTGTGAAGAAACATTGTTTCCACTGAATATATTTTGCTTGTATTGTATAATTCTAGGTAAATTTTCATCTGTCCACTATACCAGCAGATCAGATGGTATTGCACATACAGCTGTCAACAAAGTCAACCCATCACATCATTCTGAATATCACAACAAAATGCTATTCTTACCTTGGGACAAAAATTGTCACTGGATATTTCTCAGGGAACCAACCAAAAACAATGCATGACAAACAACAACATTTTGTTGGTCTGTATCAAAATGTGTACGGTGTGTTGAAACAATGCATTGAAGTTTCAAGGCAGCAGATAATCAAAGTGCAGTTGCAAACATGAGGAGCTTCATCCTGCCTCCCAAGTCAAACCTGCCTTTCTTTCTACAGTTTCATACAATGCTTCCGTTTCACTATGTTTGTCTCCCTTGTCTCAGTCCCCTTTTTTGATTTCTCTCTCAATTGTATTTCTCTCTTTATTGTCTCCTTGTCTATTTCTTTGTCAAATAAGTGTATGAGGGTCAGCAAGTAGGAAATTGTACTGAACCCAGACATATTCAATGAAAAGACAAAATATATGCACCTTGTGTTAAATTTCTTATCGGAATGTCCAGAACATTATTCCTGGTATCTAATTTAGTTTGGCCAATTTTCTAGCAGTTGTCAGACTAAATACAACTGGATTGAGCAAAGAGTTGCAAGTTGTGATCATTATAGTCACCCACAGTAGCATTTTGATTGAAGACTGATCCTTGAACAGGGAAACAATAAAGACTAAATTGCCTGGGGTCCAGCAAACAAAATTTGTAGCTGTTATAATTATCAACTGAGCAAACAGAGAAACGTTGGATTTCTGCTTAGAAACTGCCTGTTGCAAAGCTATTTGAGACTTTTGCACACTGAGTACAAGCTGAACATGTGCAATTAAAATAGCAATTGAACTGAGGAATTGGAGTGTGAAAACACAAAAAGTGAACACAAAAACTGCAACAAAGCTCTTGGTGACAGAAATAAAAGGTGAACATGTAACAGATGACACGTTTCCAATCACTCCCAGTGGTACACAGGTCAGCCCAACAGAAATTGCAGAACACACAGATGACATGATTCCAACTGTTCTTCTGATGTACTTTGTTCTTTTGAACTTGCTATCTACTGGATGTTTCACCACCATCAGTCTAGAGACTGCCAAAAGGAAAAGTAGACCTGGAGATATGATGTTTACAAATAGTAGAAGAGCATGTGTGCAGAAGCACCAAAAACTTGATCTCCATATCTTCTCCTGAAACCAAAACATTTGCCTTGTAGATGTGTGGGAAATCCACAGGATCAAAAAGGGAATGGAGTGAATTATATCAACAACATTGTTTGACACTACAGTTGTAGCATAGACTCCTGTCTTTTCCAACTTTTTCTTGAATGATACTCTCTGTAAAGTAATAGAAACTATGTTCATGCAGAAAATAAAAATTGAAACAAAAATAAATGCACCAAAGAGTGACTGAACAGGTAAAAGACCTGAACATGATGCGTGCCAAGGAATACTGATGGTACATTTTGATCCTGAGGGAACAATACAACATAAAGCAAAATTATCTGTTTCAAGAATAGCTGGCCCATTTGTCAAAAATACTCCACCATCAATTTCAGAAATCACATTCTTCTTCAGGGACAAAATTGTGAAACCATGTTTATGAAAGAATACATTTGGTTCCAGGTGATGTAACAAATTATTGGACAAATTCAACATCAGTAATTTTTCTTGTGTTTCAAGTGAGCCTTTTCTGATTGTGCTGATGTTGTTGTTTGATAATGTGATAACCTGAACAAGTTTACATTGGAAGAAACATCTGTTCTTCAAGGAACAAAGTGCATTTGAGGAAAAGTCAATGTCGAAAACCTTTTCCATGTTTTGAACCAGTGAACAAATCTCGGTTAATCCACAATTCACAACCTTCAAAGACAGAACCTTTTTCATAGAATTGAAACAAGAATAACACTGGATTTTACAATTGGAAAATTGTATGTGCTGGTATGCGATGAAACTATCAGATAATGTACCATTCAGATGAAGTTGATGACAAAGAGAAGCGTAAAGTAAACAAACACAACCAAAAGGACAGGAACCAAGCATCAAGTCACAATAGAATTCATCATCTTGGTATTTGCAGTCAATGTGCTCATCGCATACATCAAACAAGGAAATGCAAGAATTGGTCATTCTGCATTTGTACATGTTCAAACATTTCTTGTACCCAGTGTGGTTTGCAATTCCTCCTTCATCTATCCCCCATGGGCAATCCCATTTGCCATTGTGAACATAACTTAAAGGTATACAATAAGCCTGTGGACATTTGAACATTTTGTTGCACAGAAAATTAGAGCAGCTCTCGATGTGACTTCCAAACTGACAGGGATACAAAAAACCAACTTTGTCTAACCTGTAGATGCATATATCATAAACCTGGAAGCAAGCTGACTCATGATTACATGCCAAAAGACCTTGACTGTTGCAGAATACTTTGGAACTTGAATCCCTGTGCTTATCTTCACACCAGACTGATAGTGCTGTGGCTGCCTGCAGAGTGCAGTGAATATGTTTGGTGATACTTTTGTCTGTTTTCTGACTTGAAACTCTGTACATTTGACAATCCCTTGATTTGGTAGAGAAATAAAGGTCAGAGCACTGAACCTTCCCAGATGAGTCAAAAACCTGCTTGCAAGTGTGTACCTGAGACATAGTGGCATTACAGAGACACTGCTGCTCATCAGAACTGTCTTGACAATCCTGTTTTCCATCACACAAATATGAAGTAGTTATAACTTGCTTATTTTTGCAGCTGAAAAGCATTCCATTGATGTTCAACTCAGAATGTTGGTCAAACACAACAACAAAAGCATTTGCATTGCCATGGATAGGGTTTTGATCAGAATGCCTGTAGAAGTTAGACCACCCACTGCTTTGTACAATCAGTTTTGTCCTGTTGTGAGAAAAAATTGGAGGAAAGTTATCAGACACAGCATCCAATATTATTTTTATCATTTTGACATCAGGGCTTTTGACTTCCTCAGTCAAACCCTGTTGTTGAGACAATCTTTTTGTCCAGATAAAATGGTAACAAGTTGTTGAGTCAATGATAACACATCTTCTTGGAAATGAAGTCAAGTTTTGGACATCAGATGTCCACTTTGTGTCCTTTGATGGTTTGTGGTTTCTTTGACATATTACAGTGTGCACCATTTTAGCAGTACAATAAACTGGAATCCAGTATGGGTGAACCAAGTTTGTGAAAATAGCCAGTGTGCAAAGCGTGTTTCCCTCATATTCACTAAATTTGGAAGGACTGAGTTTTGTCTTTTGCAGGTTTGATGTTTTGAATACTGCACCTTTTTTGACTGCAAATCCTTCACATCTTGACATGAGCTTCTTGTTGAGATATGAATGCGAATGCCCCATCAAGTAGTTTCTATTTGTTATATTTTCCTTCAAGTGCAAGTTTTCAAATGGCTGGTATGTTGCAGGATCTCTGTTTTGCCATACGGTCTAGAAACAGAACAAATATGACACAAGCTATTTCGTCAGGTTTTTGGCAAAACAAAAATCTACAGAGTGGCAACCACAAAAGGTTTTTGCTCAATCAACCACACAAAATCAAAAGAAACAATGATTAACAGTCTATCACAATGCTAACCACAACTTAAAGCCTTAGCAGGACCTACTTTGTGATGCTCACGAATCAGAAAGCCTACGAATAGAAAAATGTGGCTGATCATGCTCAGAGACAAACTTTCATCCCATGAAGTGTTGTGTATCAAGATTTCTTTGAAGTTAAGTAGAATCCAGTGAATAAATTTGACTATCTCTTCTCTTGTTCTCATCAATGGTAAATACTTTGAATGTTTCAAACACATCCTGTTGGCATCATTCCATGAAATGTTTGCCACAGGTAAATGTTTGTTAATTTGGGAGTGGCACTCCCAAAGTAGTGCATGTTTGTTGCCTCCAACACAGGGCTCTTGTGATCCCCATGTTGTCTGATCTCCACAAAAGTTCCTGACCGAGGACTCATTTTTATCTTGCCTGACAAACGTTGTTGTGAAAGGAACTAAGATAACGTCAATGCTGATGTCAAGCTTGGAGACTTCTGAAATAAGAAAAACATCCTGAAGTTCACGTTTAAGTTCCTGGATTATATATTCATGATCCTTGCTTTTATATTTGAATCACGAACAGAACATTTGAGATCCTGAGCTTGCAGAAAACAATTCAGGCAGAAACAGAGGTTTTCAGCTTCAGCAGGACATACAGTATCAAGCTTGTGATCTGGTGAAATATTGTAGTGAAGAATACAACACTGAACTGAGAAGCTCAGATCCAGAACGTCAAGCTGAAGATAAAGAGTGCTCGAAACTTGGGATCTCAAATGTGAAGGCTTTTGATTTTTTTCAAAACCTGTCTGGCTTCTGTGTTAGGATGATGTTCAACATTTAATAAGTTTAGGATATCATAACTCCAGTTGTGTGCGCTTTTTGGATGAACAGACACCTTTTGTATTTACATTTGTGATAAGAAGTGTGCTTTTGGAAAGGTTACTCAAATGCTTTTGTGCAGTTGATCACAAAGGAAGTTGATCAACAGCAAATCACAAGAATCGCTGTGTATGAACAGAACAGCCTGAATACCTTTTTCCTGAATTGAAACATTTGCTCCTCGGAAAACACCTCGTGTCAGGAGAGCAAATGTCTTCATTCTATTTTCAAGTGCAAAAGTTCCTGACCAGAAAACATCTTGGTGGAAGTCTAATGTATCTCTTGGATTCCCTCTCTTTCTTTCCAGGGACACTTCAAGTTTAGATTTTGTTGTCATCTCAAACATTACATCTGAAGACAAATTCCTTTTCCTTATCATGAGGATTGGTTGTTTTTCTGGGTCTCCAGGGAATGCTACTGACAGCTTGGAATTGAAAGTCAGTCTCTTAGAAATAACATGTTCCTTCCCTGTTCTCAGTCTCTCATCCAAAGATTGTTTTTCCATGTTTGTTGGAATGATGGTCTCATGCCTAATTTCAACCCAACTTCCATGGTTATTCCCCCAAAATAAAATTTTGTATACATTAAAAATGCTGAACATTTCTTCGTAGTCAACAGACGAAATTTCAGTGGAATGATACACTGAGGATTTGTTGGCCAACCACTGATACCTGCTACATAAATGCCACAAAGGAGAAACTCTCTGTGTGTGAATACAATAAATCAGTGTCTGACGAGAAACAGTGGGGCACTGTGTGTTGACTCGTAAAGTGTTGTCCCTGTGAACTTCTGTCCCATCTCTGTATTTTTCCCATGTCATTTTTATGGTCACTCTCTGCCCTGAAGCCTGAATAACATTGTCCAGATTACCTGAAAAAATAATGACAAACAGCAAGAAGACAAAAGAAACATTTCCCCCTGATGAACACATTGTTGGTGATTGCTGACATTTTCATCACGTTTTATCAAACCCAAATAAAGAAAGTGCCTTCACCTCGAAAAAACCCAAGAAGCTGGATGTTGGCTGCAGGTGTTTTGCCGCTCAAAGCTGTGAGAGCCAAGAATGTTGGAGACATGTCAATATCAGCATGTTCTACAAAGCAACCCCACTGGTGTGTGATCCCCTTCAAGGATCTGTTTGCAATGAACTGAAATACCTGACAGCTAACATATGAGCCATGCCAAGCAGATCTAAACAATTTTGGTGTTTCAGTCTCATCATTGTCACATAAATTGATCAAAATTGATTGGCACTTGGTTGTTGAAACCTGGATCTGAGAGGACAGACTGCAGTATTCTTGATATTGATACAAAACCAAGATAATTTGACCAGTTTCTGAATAAATGTTTGGAAACTTGTATTCATCAGATGTATGCAGTCCAACTTTGTGTTCTGCACTCATATTTGTAGCCCTGACACAATGAGTGATTGTGCTGTCTGAACTGCTGATGCCACTCACTCCTGAAAATGCACAGTGACCAGGATTGATCAGACCAGTAAACCTCACATGGGTCACACTGATGTTTATGTAAAAATTTCCATTTGTTTCAAACAAATAGCCACACAATCTGAAACATTTGTGCAGATTGAAGGGGGAATAAACAATGAGTGTGTTAGAAGTTTCATTCATGTGCATCTTTTCAAGTGCCTTTTGAATTGAGACATAGTCCATATCAAAGTATGAATCAGATGTGATGTTCTCATAAGCAGTAAAAATATGGATGACACATTTCCATGTAGCTGTGAGAATGATGGCAGAGTTGTTCCTCTTGTATTGCTGTAATACAGGTGACAATGTGCCTGGACCATCAAAAGCCTTAAATTCTACATCATGTAAGCTTTTTATATGTCTCAAGCAAAATGAAAACATTTTGTGTGTTGATAACCTGAGTACAAAAATAGTCCTTTCAGGAAGACTGAATATAAATTTGTCAACACCTTCCGTTGTAATGTCAGTGAGATTTTCATTGTTTCTGTCTTTCATTTCTTGCTTTGGGGTGAAGTTCAGGTCAACCACACTGCATCCAATGTTAACTTCATAGACAATATTCTGAGGTACTGTGGCAAACATGGAGAGCAAGTGTTTCGGGAAGAATAAGGGTGTGCTTGAATGAACACCACAAAACCTGAGATTGTGTGCTGAGTGAGACAGATTTTGTTGGCAAAACACTTGAGTAGAGTTGTGTGTTCTTCCTTCTTTGATGCCAAAATATGACCAGTCACATGTTGGCATTTCCAGTGATGAAAAGTAAATGTAGTTCAATGATACATTCAGGCCAAGTTTGTTGTCAATGACAAAAACCCATTTCCAGTTTGGGCACAAGGACATCAGAAAAATACTGGAAATGTTCGGTGTGTTGTTACAGTATCTCTCATCAAGAGCATGATAAATGTCTTCTGATTTGAGCTGACCAAGAGGAGCTTTGATGTGTGCAAATCTTCCCACACTCTTTGGCTGGATAGACAGAGATTGTCTCACAAATTTTGTTGAAGTTTCCAACATATGCAGAATCCAATTTATGAAATAAATTCTGCTTTGCAAATTCCTTGAGTGAAAACTATGCATAGAAGTAAAGTACAGAATACTTTTCAAGTAGAACATCCACTCCTTAGGCTGTGTTTCTGTGCTATTCTTCAAAATTGCACTCATTGTCACAATATTATGGTCACATGTAAGTGCACTAATGCTGAGTGAAATACACAAGAGTTTGTATTGTGTTGACATCAGGTTTAATTTTCACCTGTTTGTTTTGAGCAATGGAAATTTGAGTCAGTTCTGAAAAACATGTGAACAAACATGCATAATTTATGGAGAAAGAACTTTCAATTGAGTTTGGTTCAAACGCATAATACCAAAGGATGTGCTTGAAGAAATGAATACAAAAAGTGAGACAAACAAAATGGCCAAATGGATACTTTTTGTGCCATTTTCAAATTGTGGAACATCAAAACAGCTGTATCAGCATGTTTGCATGGTGATGCTGGTACGTGAAACAGAATGGAAGGTACAAACCTTGACCTTGGCATCCTGACTGACAGCTTGCCTCAGTTACAAATTGATTTGTCGCTAAAACAACACTTGATTTCCTTCACACAGTTTACACTTTGTTACTTTCTTGTTAGTTCAAAATAGGGAGTTATGTTGTCATAGACAAAAGTACATGTACTACAAAAACTCTGTGCAACTGAAACATCTCCAGAAGATGATGTGGAAAGGGATTTTGTGAAAGAAATTTCTTGTATCAATACTAACCATTGTTTCAAACCATCATGAAGCTCAGTTGTTGCCTTTTGAACAGCTATTGTGTGATGATGAAATGAAACTGGTGAAAAAGTTCATGAATTCATTTGAAAGAAAGCAGTTTTTCCTTCTGAAGAGGAGAGGAAAATGACATCCAAAGAAATTTGAAAGAAACAGAAGGTATGTGCACCAACAGAAAGTTGTGCATCGTTGGCTGTTGTCTTTCCAATGGTGGTGAACCCATTAACAATGGTCTTCCTTTTGTTTGTGTACCCTGACAATGATATTTTTCTGGGTGGTGGACCTCCTGTGGCCCCATTGCTGGTGGTCTTCCATTGGGCAGTGGAAACTTTGCTAATTGTATTACATTTGGTCAGTGGGCCAGCCCTTTCAGACCTTTGCTCTGGCAGATTTTAAATCTTATGAGCAAGCTCAGTCATAGGTAGAGCAACATAGTCACTAAGTCAGCTGAGCAGGAGACTAAAGTGTGCAAGACACTGGTAACTGTGACCAAATTTTCTTCCAAGACACTGGCAACTATCAATAAAGTTTCTTCTAAACACCTTCAAAATACCATTTGGCTGCAACTCTACAAACTTAAAGTGAATTTCATTCCCACTCAGCAGTTTGGACAGAATTCACTGCATGTAAATCATTGTCAAGAGACTTGCACAGCTACAAGGGAGGTGAGGCATGCAAGTATTTTGCACAAAAGTCAAGGCAGAACGATCAATGTTGGGACCTTGATTCTTCTTGTTTCATTGAAGTGCAAAATGTACATAAAACGTGAAAGCAGAAGGATCATGGCTCAAACCCTCAAAAGTCTGGCTTATCAATATTGAAGGCAATTGCAAATACAGCTTGATACATTTTTATTTTGTCAACATGACCACAATTTCTGCAATAATTTGTACAAGCTGTTTCACATCGTGTAGAAAACTGTTAAAGAACTTTCTGATCAAAGCAGGGGCATAACAACAAACAGGACCAAGGTTTGAAGTTTGAATTCTGGTTTCAATAAATGCATAATTTACAGAAAATATCAAAAACAGAATGTTCTGGGCAAAAGCAAAGCGACGCCACACAGAGCGCGCCAGAACTTGTGCCGTGATTTGTCAGGCTACTGCAATAATGGTGGACTGAGTAGTGAGTAGTAGAAGTCTGTTCTGTTAAAACAACAATGCATATCCTGTAACAATTGACTGTAAAATATTGCAGGATTAAGTCTTACTTGGAAGTTGCATTGTCGGGTATGTTTTGGAAGCGCAAATAACTAAGGCGCTGAGCATTTGTGTGCTGAGAGTGTACGACAGAAAAAGACTGTACGAAAGTAAATATAACTCAGTCGGTGAATATGTATGAATCAGAAAGGAAGTGTAAATGCCCGGATTGAAGGAAGCTGTAGCAAGCACAGTGTGAGTACTCAGGGCACAGAGTGCAATCTCCTCTGGTGGACCCAACAGCATGGCACAAAAGTCTGCGTTGGTTATTGGACCGCTACACTGAACTCGGTTGACTGTCACACGAGTGTGACAGCTGGACGCTAGCTGATAAACTCAAATGCGTGCATGGTAATACACGAGATTTACAAGCCGGTTTCACACTTATAGAGACTGAACATGGAGGTCCTACCAACGGTGTGGGCAGACTTGCCACGTATTGTGTTGTGTTTTGTGGCAGTGATGCTTTGTGAGAAGTTGTGGAAATGGATCCAACACATTCAAATAAAAGTGGATAAACCGAAACATGAGGTGAGTCTTCCTGAACTTGTCACAAATTTAGTTTC
>JAAUXT010148201.1_pt1 | contig 10211 bp, 7 predicted proteins | sample 7278171 | NCBI WGS metagenome assembly JAAUXT01 (sample SAMN14350112, study PRJNA611818) | marine sediment metagenome | isolation source: surface marine sediment (1.8m) | place: French Polynesia: Moorea | collected 2018-08 | reverse complement strand
CTGCCCTGGTACCCGCCTCCAGGCTCTGCTGCCCTGGTACCCGCCTCCAGGCTCCGCTGCCCTGGTACCCGCCTCCAGGCTCCGCTGCCCTGGTACCCGCCTCCAGGCTCGGCTGCGGACACACCTGTGGATCCTCAACGGTTTGTGAAGCACGCACAACAAGGATCTTTGTGTGAAAGGAATTGCACAATCGGTGAAAGACGAAAGCGCACGGATTCACGGTTTTGGACCTCTTTTTCCAACCCTGAAGCACACCGGAGTGTGACCTGGTTTTCAGTGAGGTCCACAAATCGTCGGTGTCACCATTCAATTGACTCTGAACTACTTTTCGCCATTTCGTCTTCCTGCACCCGCATTTTCATCAAAAGTCGTACGCTCCTGAAATTGGAAATCTATGTTCTAGGAAATTGCTGGAGCCGTCAGTAAATAATTCGGCTGCACTTGTAAATTTACCTCACAACAATAGAACGCGCCAACGTGCGCATCTATTGTTCGACCTCATTTCATGCGCCGTGAATACTGCCCTCCTGGATATAAATGTGTTCGTTTTCGCCCATAAAGTCGCTTTTGCACGCAATATGCGTTGCTGCCCATGTCAGACTTGGGATAAAACCAAGCATCACTGTGGAGGTTGAACAAACACGTCCGCTCCTTTTCCGACGTGCCACATTGCCTGATCTGTGGCACAGGCAACATTGGTCACCTCTGCATGTGGCACCGATTTGGCAATCAGGGCACCGTACGTGAAGAAATTTAGGCTACGCCCCACTGTGTTTTGGAACGTATATGGCAACGCTGCATTCTTGACAAGTTGTTTTGATTCTGTTGTTGATGTTCCCCGAGCCACAACCGACGCGCGCTGCTTGTCACGGAAACTGTCATCCGATTACCACAGAGACGGAGAATCTGTGTCAGATCCCTCATGTTTTCATGCGCCCAATCCAGTTGTTCCATGCAGTGGATCAGTCGGCTCCTGAGTGACCCACTCAGCGAGGTGGGAGCAGCGCGCCCGTCACATGAAGCATTACCCAGGCATTGTGACATGCAACCCGTAAAGAAATCATCAGGAGAAAATAAAGTCGCGATTATTCTTTACGAGGCTGTGCGGCGGGGCCGGAGCCGGGGATCTGCAGCCGGACGCGCCGCGGAATGGCAATGCGATCCGAGCAGGACACGCTACTGCCACCGGATCACTCCTGCTGCAACATCAGCTCAAGGACATGTGTGTGTGTGTGTGTGTGTGTGTGTGTGTGCTCCAACGTTTGGACGTCCAAAGCACTTGATCCAGTTGTGGAACCAGCATTTCCTTGTGACAGACCAGCTGCAGTTGCGGTGCTTGAGAACGGCTCTCAGAGACACAGCGAGTTGGACCCGAACTCCAGATCCACGGCCGATCAGGATCCCTCCCGCTGAGCCCAAATTTAGATTTAGCATTCAGCAGCGGTCAGTCGGAGCGCCGCGGGGATCTGCGTCGCTTCGCTTTCTCTCAGACGCAGCCCTTGTTCTACATGCCGACATGTTTGAGGAAAGCATTAGGCGCTTGTAGAGACATCAGTGTCAACATGGGTTTTGTTGGCGAACGTCGACTGAAGTCAAACAAGCTGTCCGAGGGAACAAGGGAGGTAATGCCTCGGGAAGAATCGAACTCCGATTTCATCTTGGTTTGAGTCTCTCTGACTTGTTGATCAATCGCGTTTCGATGCCGACCACTTCATTGAATGAAATGTGACACGTGAGTCGCTGCTCGTACAAAATCAACGAGTATTTGTGTTTTGCCAACTTCTTCGGAACGTTTAGATGCTGAATGCTTGTAAATGCAATGAAATTCGCCTGGAGAAATCCAGAAATCTGCTTTTTGTTCTTTCTGCACTGGCAAACAATGTTTCCCGAGCAGCTGAAAATATCCTATTGAATTATCTGATGCAAAGTGTGAGACATTAACCCCGAGTTGAACAATAGTGAAAGGTCTGTAGCGAGGGGGCAATGCTGGTCACACAGAAATTAGCTGGGCCTTTCGCAGTCGTTGCAGAACCTCTGCACTTAATTTCCATTTATTTCCTGCGCAGCGCACGGAGCGGCGGCCGAAGCTGCTGCCTCTTAAGTGCGAGACAATGGGCGCCGAAACCAAGTCAAAAGTTGCTTTTGTCTCTCCACCGAATTTGCCTTCAAAGCGTCTTGAACTTGAGACGGAAAGACAAATTTCGTGAAAGCTTGTTGTGCCTAGAGGACGTTTGTCGAGTTGAGAATGCACGGGTGCAATCCTGAATCCACCACAAATGGAAATGACGTCGCACAAGCAGCTGGATTCATGTTCAAAGGGCATGTGCAAAATAATTCCTTCTTTTTCCCTGACTCTGATAGTCAAAAGGAACCTCACAAGGCAATTGGCCGTGAGCCACCTTTCAAACCCGTCATTTTTCTGTTTCAGAAAGATACTAGAACTCAGCACCAAGACAGGAAAAGACTCGAGAACGAGCTCTCAACAGACGAAGCGCGCACTGACCCGGTGGACGCGCACCTCTCACAGTGCGCAGGAGGCGAGGCGTTTCATGGGTCTGTCCGCCCATTGGAAAAGTCATCACAGGGGCTGGCAGCGCACACTCACAGCATGTAAAACCCGCACTGAAAGCTTCAACGTTTGTCTCCAGGGAAATATATGATGGGGCCATGATTGAAGGGGAGATAGGGAACTGCATACTGATTCGGCACCTTGTCCGTCGATCTGCTCGCGCCTAGAAACGACACCGTGAGGGAACCAGGCAACGGAGGAGTGCAGGTCTGCACTTGGAACTGTTGTGGACAGGACAGTGCGCTTGTTCGTGAGAATCACGCTGCTGCTCGTGTACGAAGACGGGATCCGAAGACATGGCCGCCGCAGACGGAGAATGCTGCGTATTGATGGGACAGTTTGCGCAGCCTGATGCAGGAGGCCAGAAGCCAAACAGTGAAACACTCGCACGAAGAACATCTCTTCAAATCCATTTTCAAAATTACGGTTATTCAAACACTATTAATGGCTCAGTCCTTGCATTAGTCATGTTTTGATATTGTCCTCTAATGTCGCTGTGAGGCTGGAAACAACGGACTCGTGTCACACAACAGTGTTTACCAAAAAGATTTTGCTCGTGGATTTGTGTTTTGCACAGGTGTGCGACTCGTGTTGACATCGTTGAGCAGTTCGCAGATCCGTCAAACATCAAAAGCCTCGTGTGAGCACGTCACAATGGACTTGTGCTCGTCTCGAAAGGGAATTTCCAGGTGTTATTTTTTCTGGAGTTTTGGTGTCCACTAAAAAGAGGCGCAACAAGGGGACCTTCGACCGCGACCACCGCGGCTGATGAAAGAGACCGTCTGTGTTGTCTCCCGAAGACAGTCAAGTGCATGCTTGTGTTCGTTTTGTTCTCTGATGACGTTCTTCATCTTGGCCTCGAGAGAATTGCGTCGCTGTGCTGCGGAACATTCCGGAAGAAACAAAAGGAGCGCGCCGCACGTGCTCAGCCTCCTTCACAAGAAACAAGTTTCTGGTCCTTTTTTGCTGCCAACAGGTGCCAGATGACGTCACTGAAGTCACTGCAGCCAAATTTCACTCAACAAGAGGACCACTGAAGCACAAAGACGAGCATCGATGTTTGTTGCTTCACAAAGCAGCCCAAATGTTTTCTCAAGTGAATTTGCTGAACCACCTCGGTGTCTTGTTTGCCTTTTCGTCTCGCACAAAAGACACCACTGAACCTGTCCGACACACACTCAACCTGGTGAGCCCCAGTGTTCTGTTTCAAACATCACTGAGCTCTTTTGCCAACAACTCCGTTTATTCTCCACATTCATATCTGTCAGACAAACGAGTACGTCACCTTCAGGGTCGGAGGTGCTTCGCCGCCATGATCGCTATTGCTGTCGTTCTCTCAGACCAAGTCCGAAGGGCCTGCTGAAAAGAGCGCTTCTCTCTGCCACGCAGCTCCACCCGTCCGACTTTGGGCTCTGCCTCTCACTGTGCCTCCGGGTAGATCTACCACTCCTGGTTTCCTCCACGTTGTGTGCGTGTGGTTTGCGCTCAGCTTCGGTGCACACGTCGAGTTTCTTCGAGAGAAGCGAGTCCCGCTCAGACGAGTTTCTTTCGACAATGGGGACACGACTCGTACAGATCGCTTGTGGCGTCCAGCAGAACAACGTGTCACGAACGCAGCACTTTCTGCCCCACCAAAGCTATTTGCGCGACTCCCAACTGCACTAATAGGTGGAGTGCGTTTCTAACAGTTACAGGAACCAAGCTGGCAAGAGAGCCATCAGGAGTCGCTAAGTGCGCCCCTTAGAGCGTCCGGTCGCTCCATAAAACCAATTAAGCTGACCTTTGCAAGCTGCTTTTAACACCATATATCTACGCGGCAGATTCTCCTTAATCTGGGTTAACTAATGGTGCCTCAGGTACTCGGAGGCTTCCCCGGCTCGATTCGAAGTAAATCACACCTGAGAAAGCCGTTTTCCTCAGATTGAAGATCAGCGCTCTGCAAGACATTTGCTCAGGGATCACAAAATCTCAACGCTCATTCCGCCATCAGCCGTTTTCGAGCGGAGCGAGACGTCGTCTTGATTCTGCTGCGGCGTTGTGCAGGGCGCAGACTCGCCTTTGATGAAAGCACGAAAACAAGACAAGACTCGTCTGTCCATTCACAGTGGCGCTGACGGATTTCAAACGGACTTGGCAAATTGTGCGTGATTCCCGGGGATGGAGGTGGTGGCGCTGTCGGCGCCCGGCGGTGCGCGACGCGCGGCGCTCATTTGCACAGTGTGCCTCCACATGGGTCGGCGCGATTATGACGTTTGAACACGAGACGGGCCGGGAGGGAGGGGGAGTCCACCGAGCCAGCTTCGTCACATGATCAATGTTTGAATGTTTCCTCTCCATCTGCATCATAAAGACATCTCGTTCCTGTATCTAATTGACTTCCGACGGTTTGCAAATGTCGACGAGAGCTAAAATGCTCAATCCAATAGTGCTTTGAGCTGCGCGCACCAAACACATATCTGACTGGAGGTTTGTCCGCAGAGAAATGCTTCGCACAGCATAAAATGCAAAATACTGTTCTGTTCCGCCAAAGGGAGTGCTTTGAACGTTTCGTGTCCTCTCCTCTGGACCTTGGATCCGTTGCCGTCTGCAGCTGCAGTGCAACGTCGAGCCTGACATGTCCGATTGACGCTGATTCAAGACCAAGCGGACAAGGCACCAGGCTGACGCAGAAGATGAAAGAAGTGACTTACCCGTGCGCACCTTGCTATCCAACACGAGTTCCGTGCGGACTATCCTGTGTGCAGAGTCGCGGTCACAGCGCGGCTGGCGCGGTCCTCAAGTCACAGTCTGGCGACGCAAACAAACACGGGTTTTCACAGTTACATTGAAACAGCCGATCGGAATGGCTTATCCCAGGGAGGCTGTTTTCCGAACAACACAACGCTCTAATGGATCCAGTAAATTAAGACGCAAAGTACTGTACATCCCACAGCGAGACGGGCGGCTCACGCCAGAAAGCTGAGGCCCATTTGAAGCGCCGAGTGCCTGTGCCAGGGCCTATCTGCCAGTTTGATCATCTATCTGTAGCTGCTTGCTCTCTCCTCAGCTCGCGGTTAATGTTTTCCTGATAAACGGAGTCTCCGTGTGGTTTGCTGTGAGGCGGTGGGTGACAGTGGTGAAGTGACGGGGATGGCGCAATGCCGGGCGACTACAGGCAGCGGAGCGGCGCTCACAGCAGGCGGCGGGCGGACCGGGCTCTGTGTGCACTGCTGCGCTGCTCATGCTGACACGTCCTGCACACTTTTCCTTTATGTGCTGCAACCACGTTGAAGAAATGCCCAAGTTTCTGCGTTCTATGAGAGCAAAAATGAACACGAGCACCCCACGCAAAAAGCTTTCGAGTAAAGGAACAGCCGGAGCTGAAACGCCTGCCACCAACAACTTCTTTTCTTCCAACAAAACGCGTTGGACATTCTCACGTGCAAAAGAAATCAAGCGATATGACACGTTATACGACAAACACATTTTTGCAGAAGCATACAAAAAGCACACTGAAGCTTCCAAAGCGAAGAATCGTGCTTCTGTCACAGGAAGATTTTTCTACTGAAAGACACAGGGCATTTTTACTGAGACTTTCAAGTCAGGCGCGTCTCTGAGATGCGACGTAAATTGGCGGCTACAGGCTGCCGCCCGCCCGCCCCGCACGTGGGCGTCGTGTGTACACATGTCGGCCCGGCTCCACTCGTGCGGAAGCGCTGCGTCGCTGAGGACACGATGCGCAGGTCACGGACCCGCAGAGCTGCGCGGTGGGCCGTGCTGCGGCCAGCAGGAGCACACCGGGAGAGCGGACCCCGCCTTTCAGAACCATCTCCACACAATTGAAAACGGCAGAAACAGGACGTCGGGAAGTCTCGTGCGTGTCGTGGTTCCCAGGCGCCGAAATCGACTGAGAGCTGCTGCTGTGGTCACGGCTTCGTTGTTGGATTGTGGTTGTTCACTCACTGAAAAACGTTTCTGTTGTGAAGGTCGAGAAGTTTGCGACAAATTTCTCATTCGTGTCTGAGTGTTGAGTTGGATCGCTTGTGGCGTGGTCCCATTAAGACCCTCCTGGAGAGCTTCCTGGGGGAGCGAGGGAAGCACCGTGTGAACAGGATACAAAACACACGAGTATCCCAGCAACTAAAACGCTCTTCGGAAAAACCTAACAACCAGATGAGACGACAAAGGTGAATGTTCAATGGGCGAAGGCAATCAGTGCAAATTGTTCCCATTGTGGACGCAGTCTTCATCGATTCGCCGCGCCGCTCACAGAGGAATCGAGTTGTGCAAACAGCGGCCGCCGCTTTTTGCAGTTGAAACACATGCGTACAATGGAACCGTATTGACGTCTTCTGCAGAGTCAACTTTGTAGCTTTTGTTCCTTTTCATGCCTCGCTATTGCGATGGGTTCCTGCGTGAGTTGACTTGCGTGCAAAGTTGGGTTGTTTCTGTGCGTGTTGTGGAAGGACGAAGACGGAAACGCAGCACAGAAGGCAACTGAGCCGAGAGAACCGATCCCAAAAGCTCCCCTCCTCGAGTTATCAAAAAACACATTTTCCCAGCAAATCAACGTTGCGCAAAGAAATATCCAAGAACGATTTGCAGACACACCGCACGTGTGCCTCTTCTCCAGAAGAGCGGCTGATGCAGAATGTCACGAGAAATAATCTATTCCCCGAACATTCGCACATGTCAGTTCCCATATTCATAAGGAAATTGTGTTTAATGCGGTGTTAAAACGAGCGCCTCGCTGTCAGCCGTTTCAGCTTCGCTAACCCACGTTTACCACCAACACGCTGTAAAGGGTGCGCCAATCGCATCAAAACGGTGGATTCACAAATGGCGCAGACGCAATGAAGCAAAGAATGGTTTGCCACCTGGGCCAAAAAAGCGTCAGAACTTGTGTGAGAGGGTGTTGGCGCGTGATCAGCAGCGGCTGCGGACCCACGTCCATGGAGCTCGTGCCTTCTTCACATCCAAACACTCGCAGCGAACTCGATGGGCATCAACCCGACCCACAACAAGGTTTTCCACCCACATTTGGGCTGCGCGCAACACCATCCTTGCGGCGTCCAAAACAGTGGGAGCAGCTCGTGAAGATCATCTAGGAATGTTCACACTGGCAACATCACCTTTTCGAAAAGCACATGTCTTTGCAGAAGCCTTACATCGCCCTGCCCCCAGCTCGATCCCCGCTGCCCGGACGGGGCCGCAGCCGGGCCGGGCGTGAGGGCAGCTTCTCTGCTCTTCATCGGACGCGGAAAAGGCACTTATTTATTTGGGTCAAGTTTTTAGAAGCAGCCTGTAAAGGAAGGAAGGAAAGGCTTTTGAATTGATGGTGCGGAAACCAGACATAAAGAACGCAAGACAATCGTCACGTGCCTGCGTGGTATGCGCCCTTGAGCTGGGGCCAAAATGCTGGTGCGTTGTTGTCTTAAAAGGGACGTTTCTTCTGCAGGCTTCAAATGTGAAAGAAGAGGCTTGCTGGCTTTACTCGAATTGAAATCGTGTAGCCACTGCTGATTGCTGCGTGTTCCTTTGGCTGTTGCTCGTAAATTGGCTAAATTCGTTTCCCAGCCCTGCAGCAGTTCTGTGAAGGAGGGCTGGGTCAGCGAGAAGAGACATCTTGAGAACATGTATTCAATTTGCCTGCAGTCATCGAGGCCAATGTGCCACTCTCCTTGCTGTCGGATTCAGCGCCCAACGACTGAGTTCAACGTGCAAAGCGACAGATCAGGAGGGAAAACAGAGCGGACCGTTGCTGCGCCTCAATCCGTTCGCATCACAGCCTCACGTCACCGAACGGGCGCAGGTCCGACGAGCCGACTTCTTCCCAAGAGATCAAACGTGGACACCAGCCGGAAAGCGCGTTATCGAACCACAATGAATTTGTACCTTCGTTGGATTCTACTTGTGTCAACTCACATTCTTCTCTCTCACAAATCTTTCGTTTCCTTGGCCTGCCAAATTTCCGGAACACTGGCGCAAAAGTGTTTTTCTTCCCTTCCTTCATTTCCCATGCAGACTGGAGCAGTGACATATTCTGGAGGAAGCCTCACTGTTGACTTATGATCCAACAATTGTGGCTTCGCCGGGAACAGAATTACTCTCCGATAGCTGTAATTTAATTGACTTCCTTATTTGCACAAGAATCTTGTTTTCCCATTGTGGAATCTTCTGTCTGTTTTCACGTGTGCAGAGACATGACGAAACTTCCAAATACCGGATTGCTTTCGCCTTTGTCTCCTTCACTTGACCTCGTTTCTGGTGCCACATATTTTGTCAGAAAACAGCGAACAAAGCTGTGATTTGAAGTGCTTTCCAGATGACACTGGACACAACAAAAATCTGGCTGCTGCTAGATCATGTCAAGTAACACAAGCATGGGTGGTCTGCATAGTTGAGGGCACCTGACTCATTTGGGGGAAGACAACTTCAACTTTGAAAAATTTGACACGTGAAAGGGAAAAAGGAATCAATTTGCACTTGTGGCGCCAAGTTGGGAGGGGATCAATGGGAGAGGAGTCAGGGCTGCACAAAGGACACGAGCAGAGAAAAACCTGTCAGTCACACGAGAAACTTGCATGTCAGACAATGGGGAGGTTCAGCACGAGCTGTGCCCCAATTGCCAGATCAATTGGTGGCACAGATGACTTAAATTTGCACTGAGGGGCCAATGCCATTGACCAGATGGTGTCTGTGACCGACCTGGCAAATTGGGGTGCGTCGGGAAAGGAGCGGACGGACAAAATTACCAAACTGCCGTGTGGTGCACCTGGCCTGGAGTGAAGTACCCTGACGCATCACGTTTCTCCCCTCCGTGATCGGGGACTTGCCCTCAAAATGTCGGCTGGTTTATCGCTGAGGTCCAACTCGTCTTTGAAGCGAGGCGCTCGCAACAAGACAGGAAGTGAACCTTGTCAATAAACGCAGAATCTGGAAACTCGGCGCAAACCGCACATTTCTCATCGCTACATAATCATGTTTACAGAGCGGCCTTGCATTGGCATTGCAGGTAGTTTGTGCCTCGACATTGAGATTAATCACCTACTCCCTAATGCCGCTTCACATCTCAACTTTGTAAATGTGCAATAAATTTGATGAACATAGGAGGAAGTCAGTGTGAAGCGCTTACATTGTCACATAAACACTCATTGTTACAAGGTTAGGCGGCCGGCGGTGTCGCCCGCGATGTGTCAGTGCGATGTCTCCGAGCGGCGCCGCCACCAGGACGGACCGACCCGGCGGCGTCACACGAAATCTCAACATCGCTCCACACTCGCCTCTCCCCACCTTTTGAAGCTGCAAGAACACACACAGGCCAACAATTGGCCGAGCACACAACGAAACACCCAAAGACAAACAGAGCATTCCACTGCCTCAACAAAAAGGTCTTTGTTTCCAACAAAACCACGATCTGCACATCTGCACCATCCCTGCGAAAATTTACGCCTGGGTGCGCCACGGAATGCGAGCGAGTCGGTTGGGATTGCTCGGCCGCGTACCTTTGGGGTGGGTACCTGTAGGGTGGGTACCTTTGGGGTGGGTACCTGTGGGGTGGGTACCTGTGGGGTGGATACCTGTGGGGTGGATACCTGGGGGGTGGGGCCCTGTGGGGTGGGTACCTGTGGGGTGGCGAACTGGGGGGTGGGTACCGGTGGGG
>JAAUXT010106242.1_pt1 | contig 10211 bp, 7 predicted proteins | sample 7278171 | NCBI WGS metagenome assembly JAAUXT01 (sample SAMN14350112, study PRJNA611818) | marine sediment metagenome | isolation source: surface marine sediment (1.8m) | place: French Polynesia: Moorea | collected 2018-08 | reverse complement strand
GAGCAAAAATGCGTGCCGGGCCGCCGCGGTATCCCGCCAATGGATAAAGAAAGGGCCGAGGAAATGCTGGATCAACTCGACAGCGGGTGGTCGCTGAACCGTGACGGCCACCTCGAAAGGCTCTATACATTCAAAAACTTCGCCCAGGCGCTGGTCTTCGTGAATAAAATCGGCGCTGTCGCCGAAGCGGAAAACCACCACCCGGACATTTACCTCACCTGGGGCAAATGTCGGATCGAGATCTGGACCCATGTAATAAACGGTCTCACGGAAAGTGATTTTTATCTGGCTGCCAAGTCGGACCGGGTATTCAACCAGCTCTGAAATTTCATCGAATGACGGCCATTTCTACCGGAAAGAGTCGGTAACATTTCTCGCATCACCGGAGTTGTTGTGACCGCTCTATTTTTCGCGTTTTTTCCGGTACTGGGCTGAAATTTTGGCCATATATTCACCGATCCCCTGGTGGGTAACCTCTCTGCCGGACCGCAACTGCTCGAGGGTGGTCACAAAGGCCCGGGCTGAGGGAGACAGATGCTGGTCGGCCAGGTAGCATATGCTGACATCCAGGTAGATCTCTTCGTTTTTCAAGGGTACTGCAGCCAGCTTTCCCGCCTCAATTTCCGCCGCAACGGTTTCATGAACCAGAAGCGAAACGCCGTCTCCCCTATGGACGAGTTCTTTGATAAACTCGGAATTGCTGACTTCCATGAGAATATCCGGTTCGCAGGATTTCCGTTTAAACAGTTCATCCACCAGTTTCCGGGTTCCGGAGCCCCGGTCCTTCATGATAAACGGGACTTCGGCCAGCCTCCTCACATCAATGGCGGATTTTTGGGTAAACGGGTGATTCGGCGCCGCGATCAGAACCATTTCCTCCTGACTGAAAGGAATATACCGCAGCCCTTCGACATCACCGGTTTTGGCGATGACGGCGACTTCATTTCTAAACTCCAGCAGGCTAAGGGCCATCTCATGGGAGCTGCCTTCGTTAAGCTCGATTTTTATGTTTGGGAATTTGCCATGAAAGGTAGACAGCATCAACGGCATGAAATAACGCGCGTAGGCCTTGGTCGTCCCGATTCGCAGCACCCCTCTTTTGAGCTGACGCATGTCTTCGATCACACCTTCAATGTTTCTTTCGAGTCCGAATACATCTGATGCATATGCGAAGAGCGTCTTGCCCTCGTCAGTCAACCAGTTTTTGCGGCCCAGCTTTTTAATGACTTTAAATCCGCAGTACTCCTCAAAGGCCTTCATTTGAGCTGTCACCGCCGGCTGGGATATAAATAATTCAGCCGCTGCACGCGTGAAGTTGAGGTGCTTGGCAACATTATAAAATACCCGGAGCTGATTGAAGTTCAACATTGACGGTCTCGTAAAAATGTCCAAATTGTCGAATTTTGACTTTGTAACTTATTCATATTACGGGTAGCGAAAATTAACTTTGGCGCTTTTTGCGGCTATATCAAAATTGATCGTCATCCTTTCCCCCGGATGGTAAGAAAAATTGACCTTCGATAGCGCCGGGGGCTGATGTAAGGGAGTTAGCAATAGTTATCAATTATGATTAAAATCAACCCATAAGAATTTGTTATGGATACCATAAATTTAAATGGTTTGACAGTTTTTCTTCCATGATTCATACAATTTCACAATTAAGCCCAGTCCCCATCTTTCTTTCAGTTGAATGGGCCGGCTCGAGGCAGCACTATCCCCGGGGATATATCCAAATGATTTATCGCTGGAAAACATCCTGTCAATCGCACCTGGCTTACCCATCTGATTGGAAGGGCCAGCACCCAGGATGATATTTCCAGTCTGAATTAGAAGCTTCCTTCTGCATAATGCTCTTGAATGCGGTTAAATCGCACTTCAGGAGATTTTCATATACGCGTGTATGACTTATGAAAAAGGAGAAGAAAAATGCCAGAAGAAAGCACCGGAAGGTTTGCAGACCCCCATGAGTATGAAGTTCCCGCTGAACTGGAAGGCTGGGAAGAGATGTATCCCTCCCACCATTTGTTTTCTCGAGACCGAGCCGAATGGGAAAAAGCCCAATTCTGGTACGCGGATAAAATCCATGCACCGGAACCCCTGCCGCCTCTGGACCTGATTTTTCAGGAAGCGTGGCAGATCGCCCTTTCCCAGTACACAACGCGAGTCTTCTGTATCCCGCCCGCCCAGGGTATCGCCCAGAGAATCGTGGGCTGCTACCTGTACATCTGTGCCATTGCGCCCCCGCCCGATGAGATTATCGGAGAGAAGGCCGGCCACTTTGAAAAACGCGTATTCTACGTTTTTGAACATTATGAAGAACTGTGGGATAAATGGCTGACCAAGTTCAAGGCCCTTGGCAACGAAATGAAGTCCATTGACGTGCCGGCTGAGTTTCCCAAATACGTATCTGACGACCAGGTTATTCCGGCCCCGACGGGTGTCTATGTTTCCTATGACCTGCTGGAATCCTTCGACCAAATGGTCAACAATATGATCAAAGGCTGGCAATACCACTTTGAGATGCTGAACCTGACCTACCTGGCCTATCTGATGTTTGCGGACGTGGCCCGCAAGCTGTTCCCCGGAATCAGCGAAAGTGCCATCGGCAAAATGGTGGCGGGCGCCTATGTTTCCATGTTTCGTCCCGAAGAGGAGCTTTGCCGTCTCTCCCGATTCGCCCACGAATCGCCCGATGTGTCCAGAATTCTCAAGGGCAATCAGCCTGCCACGGAAAAAATCAGTGAACTCGGCCAGACCCCCGAGGGTATAAAGTGGCTGGAAGCCTATCAAAAAGCGCAGGATCCGTGGTTTTACGTTTCCTGCGGCAGCGGCTGGTTTCATCACGAAGGCAGCTGGATCGATACGCCTGAAATCCCCTTTGGATATATCAAGAGTTACGTGCAGCGGTTGGAGCGGGGTGAGACCATTGAACGCGACCTGGAAGGCATCGACCGCCAGCGGGATGAAGTTGTGGCCGAGTACCGCAAACTGATCCAGACCGATGAAGACCGGGAATCTTTTGACGGCGCCTACAATACCATCCGTACGATCTACCGCTACGCCGAAGATCACCTTTTCTGGGTCGAACACTGGTTTCACACAATCTGGTTTGATAAGGTCCGCCAGTTCGGCCAGCTGCTGGTCAACGAGGGGATGCTCGAGGAGGTGGACGACATCTTTATGTTCAATCGCTATGAAATCCCCGAGCTCTTGACTGAAGTGTCCACGGCCTGGGCCCTTGGTGTGGATATTCCCAAACGCGACGCCTACTACAAAGCCAAGGCCGCTAAGCGTAAAGAAATCCTCAAAGCCGCCGCTGCCTGGAATCCGACACCGGCCCTGGGCGTACCGCCCGAGGAGGTGGCCGAACCTTTCACCATTATGCTGTGGGGGGTGACCACCGACAAGGTCCAGGAATGGCTCAAGGGCGTCGATGCAACTGCAGAGGGGGATGTCTCCGAAATCAAGGGATTCGCCTCTTCGGCCGGGGTCGCGGAAGGATCGGCGCGGGTGTTGAAGCTGCTCAAGGATATCGTGGAGCTTCAGCCGGGAGAGATTCTGGTCTGCCCGACCACCAACCCATCCTGGGCACCGGTCTTCACCAACATCAAAGCTGCCGTCACCGATATCGGGGGACTCACCAGTCATGCCGCCATTGTCTGCCGCGAGTATGGCATCCCATCGGTGACCGGTACCGGAGTGTCAACTTCGGTGATCAAGACCGGAGATGTTATCCGGGTGGATGGTGACACGGGCGTCGTAACTATCGTTGAAAAGGCGCAATAATAAACCAATTAAGTTAACGGATTATTAACAAGCCAAATGAAGTTCCTCCCTTCGCCTGCGGGCGGAGGGAGAAATGGGAAATATCCCGTCGGGGAGGATCCAATGGCCTATATCCTAAATTTCAAGAGCCTGGATATAAAATCCGTGCCCGAGGTGGGCGGGAAAAATGCCAGCCTGGGAGAAATGATTAATGCCGGTATCCGGGTACCGCCCGGATTTGCAGTCACTACCGAGGGCTATCTGTATTTTATTACCGAAACAGGAATCAAGGATGACATATTTCGGATCCTCTCCAAAATGAATGCAGGCGATATTGGCGCCCAGGACCATGCCAGCCGTAAAATCCAGCAGACCATTCGAGATGCCGTCATGGCGCAGGGCATCCGATCCGAGATCGATTCAGCTTACGGGGAACTCTGCGAAAACTGCAGCGTTGATTTCCTGCCCGTGGCGGTGCGCTCCAGCGCAACAGCCGAAGACCTGCCGACGGCCAGCTTTGCCGGGCAGCAGGACACCTACCTGTGGATCACCGGAACCGACCAGATTGCAAAAAGGGTGCAGGACTGCTGGGCCAGTCTGTTCACACCGCGCGCCATTGATTACAGAATCAAAAACAAATTCCCCCATGAGAAAGTACTCATCAGCGTGGGCGTGCAGAAAATGGTCAATTCCAGGGCTGCCGGCGTGATGTTTACCCTAAACCCCACCGACGGCGATCCGTCAAAAGTCGTGATTGAAGGCAGCTGGGGACTGGGGGAGACGGTGGTTTCCGGTTCGGTCAATCCGGATAAATTTGTGGTGGACAAGATCATTATGGAAACCACGGAAAAGACCATCTCAACCAAGCACATCGAATGCCTATTCGACCCGGAACGGCAGGAAGTGATCAATGCCGACGTGACCGAAGACATGCAATGCACCTGCTGCCTTGAGGAGCGGGAAATTAAGGAGCTGGTCAAGATGGGCAAAATCATCGAGCAGCATTACGGACGCCCGATGGATATCGAATGGGCCATCGACAGGGACCTGGATTTTCCCAAAAATATATTTATCGTACAGGCCCGTCCCGAGACCGTCTGGAGCCAGCGCAAAAAGGAATCCGTTCTCGGGAAAAAAACCGGCCGCCAGCTGCTGATGGAGCAGGCCATGAAACGCATTAAACTTCCGCCTTGATCTATCATTGGTGGGGCCGCAAAAAGGCACAAAAAGCACCAAAACTTAATTTCAGAACTCGTAATATCAGTATGCTATGAGATCGAAGTTCGGTGATTTTGACTTTCGACCAGGCTATCAATTCTTTTGAAACGAATATCAGAATACCCTCTTACCCGCATTTTATTTGCGGGAAGATTATGGCCCAAATCTTTGTTAACTTAAAATCCAGAGAGAGGAGTAACTGAAACTTATGAGAGACATGAGAGATTTTATCAACGAAGCAGAGGAAAAGGGACTTTGCAAACGAATCACGGCGGAGGTCGACTGGAACCTTGAATTGTCGCATATCGCCAAATTAAATGAGGAGCAAGGCGGCCCGGCGCTTTTGTTCGAAAACGTCAAAGATTATGAGACGCCGGTTATCACCAGCGTCTGCACCACGGTGGAGCGGCTGGCTTTAATCACGGGTAATCCGTTGGATTCAAGTCTGGTAGACCTCTACGATGCCTGGGTCAAACTGGGTGAAAACCTGATAGAGCCCAAATGGGTCGAAAAATCTGAAGCCCCATGCAAGCAAAATATCATGTCAGGCGGCGATATCGATCTTTTCCGGTTCCCCGTCCCCCAGTGGTATCCCCTGGACGGTGGCCGCTACATCGGAACCGCCCATTTCATCATCAGCCAGGATCCCGAAACCGGCTGGGTGAACCTGGGCACCTACCGCAGCCAGTTGCTGGATAAAGACAAAATCGGCACCCAGTTCATCAAGGGCAAGCACGCCGATATCATGCTGAAGAAATACCAGGCCATGGGAAAGCCCATGCCGGTCGCTTCGGTCATCGGCTGTGATCCGCTGCTGTTTATCCTGGGCGCAGCGCGCATCTCGGCTTTTACCTCGGAGTACGACGTGGCCGGCGCCCTGAGGGGCGAGCCGGTTAAGGTCGTACCGGGAGAAACCGTTGACCTGCCGATTCCGGCCACTGCCGAAATCGTCATCGAGGGCGAAGTCGATGCCGATAAATTCATGGAAGAAGGCCCGTTTGGCGAATATACCGGCTATTACTCCGGGGTGGGCACCGATCCGCGCAATTACATCGACGTCAAGTGCGTCACCTACCGCAACAATCCCATTTTGTGGGGGACAACAGTGGGCCGTGCCGTAACCGACACCCACATGACCATGGCACTTTCCTACGGCGCCACCCTCTGGCAGCAATTGCTGGCCATGAAAATCCCGGGCCTGAAAGCGGTTTACTGTCCGCCTGAGGGCTCGGGCCGCTTTCTGGCCATTATATCCATGAAGCAGATGTACCCGGGTCACGCGGATCAGGTGCTGACCGCCGCCATTTCAACCGAGATGGGAGCATACGGGCTCAAGACCGTTATCGTGGTGGACGAGGACATCGACCCCTGGGATATTCCCCGGGTCATGTATGCATTGAGCTTCCGGTTCCAGCCCAACCGGTCCCAGGTCATCAAACGCGGTCGATCGACACCGCTGGATCCCTCCCTGCCCATCAGCGCCCGGGAAATCACCGGCAGGCTCCTGCTGGATGCCACCATCCCCTATGATTGGAAAAATAAACCGATTCCAATCGAGCTGGATGCCGAAATGGTGGAAAAAGTCAGAGGCCGCTGGTCGGAGTTGGGGCTCTAAGCCAAAACGAAATGGCAGTTATCGGTTATTCGGGTTAAAACAGCAAAATATGCCGCGGGTATAAGGTCACACCCATTGCTGGCATACTGCCTGCGGCACGCTTGACCCCGGAGGAGACGCAGCATGTCCGACACGAGTTTGTTAAACGGCAAAAAGGTTCTGGCAGTGGATGACGAACCGGATATCCTGGCGGCACTGGTCGAATTGCTCGACATGTGCAACGTGGCTACGGCGTCCACCTTTGAAGAGGCCCGGCAATTATTGATATCAAATGATTTTGATGTTGCCATACTGGATATCATGGGGGTTGACGGGTACGGCCTGCTGGAGATTGCCAATCGCAAAAGCGTGCCGGCTGTCATGCTGACGGCCCATGCCTTTACCCCTGACAATCTGGTTAGAACCATCAAAGAAGGCGCCTACGCTTACATACCCAAGGAGGAAATCACCGAAATCGCCGGGTACCTGATTGATGCCTTGACTGCCCAGCAAAGAGGGGAAAATCCGTGGAGCGCCTGGGAAGAAAGACTGCCGTCGTCCTATTTTGAAAGAAGGTGGGGTGCAGCCTGGAAAGACAAGGACCGCGATTTCTGGGACCAATTCAAGGCCGGGCTGAAGCATAAGCGGGAGTGATCTGTTATTAGTTGTTGGTTATTGGTTAATAGTCTAAGAGGAATGATATCTTATATCGCATCTGTCGTATTTAAAAAGCGAGGCGACTATCCCGTTCTAATAACTAATAACGTATAACAAATAACACTTATTTGAGCGTTTTTGCTCATTTAGGGTGAGACCCTCTGGTTTTTATAAGCGATCGGGGGCAACTAGCGGGGAGGAACAGGATGGCAATCGTTGCTGTTGGTATGCTGGATGAGAGAGAAGAAGGACTGCAGCTAATTGTAGACCAGATTGAGAAACGCGGGCATCAGCCCCTGTTGATCGATATCAGTATCGGCACCGGGGCAATCGAATCCTCGCTGAAAGCGGACATCGACAATGCCACCCTGACAATAGCCGGAGGATCTACTATTGACGCGGTTCGGCAAATGCTGGCCGGGGAACGGGACCGGGCCACAGCCGTGATGGCGGACGGCCTGGGCAAAACGCTACAGGAACTTTACGGCGAGGGAACCTTGCAGGGAGTCATTGCCGTCGGGGGGATGACCGGCACCTTCATCTCCCTTTCGGCCATGAAGCTGCTGCCGTTCGGTGTTCCTAAAGTCCTGATCTCGAGCGTGGCGGCGATGCCGGCCTATGCCAAGAAACTGGCCGAGTACTTCGGGGTGCGGGATATTACCGTTATGCACAGCGTTGTGGACACCGTCGGGCTAAATCCCCTGGTAAAGCGTTTGATGATAAATGGCGCCGGCGCCATCTGCGGCATGGTGGAAGCCGAAGAGCCAACGGTCGCTGAAGTAAAACCATCCATCGCCCTGACGGAGTTTGGATTCTGCGACAAGGGCGCCCATTACGTCAGGGAACTGCTGGAAAAAGATTTTAACATTATCTCCTTTCATGCCACCGGTATCGGGGAAAAGGCGGCCATGGATCTGGTCGGCCAGAATCTGTTCGAGGCCTTCATCGATCTGGTACCGGCCGGTTTCAGCGAGTATCTGATGGGCGGCAACCGCAACGCCGGACCGGAGCGGCTCGAAGCCGGAATTAACCACGGCAAGCCATATATCCTGACGCCCTGCGGCTTTGATATGATCAGCTGTGGTCCCATTCAGCGACGTGACGAGGACGACCCCCTGTGGAAGTCAAAACAACTGGCGGACAGGAAACTGCTGCTCCAGGATGCCATTCGGGTCCAGGCCAGAACCAGTATCGAGGAGATGCAAACCATTGCCAGGGAAGTCGCCGACAGGCTAAATCAGAGCCGGAACAAAAAACTGATCAAATTTGTTCTGCCGACCAGAGGGTTCTCCTCGCTGAGTGTCGAAGGCGGCGCTCTGTATGAACCGGAATCGGATCAGGCCTTTATCGAATCCCTGAAGCAATATCTCGATGACGACATCAGCATCCGGGAAATCGATGCCGACATCAATACACCGGAGTTTGCCGGGGCCGTGCTGGAGTCACTGGAGCAGGCGCTGGCTGATTGAGACGAGTGGATTCCCATTTTAGAAAAAGACCAATTGGACAGGATCAACCGGATCGTCAGGATATAGCGGCCTTCGGCCGAAGACAACTCGCCGCAGGCGAAAAATCCCGCTAATCCTGTTTATCCTGTCTAAAAAATAAAATCCGAATCCAATCCTTATCTCATCGAACACCCGAAGTTTTATAAGAGGGGTATTGCAAGAACTGCAGTTCTGATTAAAACATTATCAAAAAAGGAAAAGACCGTGTCCAGACCCAAACGAATCATTGTCGGAATCGCCGGTGCCAGCGGCGTCACCTACGGCATCCGGCTGCTGGAATGTCTACTGGAAACCGAATATGAAACCCATTTGATCATATCCGAAGCCGGAAAAGTCAACATTGAAATTGAAACCGAGTATAAGGCCGAAGATGTGGCCCGAATGGCTGACGTTGTCTACGACCACAAGAATGTTGCAGCCGGCCCCTCCAGCGGTTCTTTTTTAACCGAAGGCATGGTCGTGGTGCCCTGCACGGTCAAGACCCTGTCCGGAATTGCCAATTCCTATACCGAAAATTTGCTGGTGCGGGCGGCGGACGTATCCCTTAAGGAAAAACGCAAGTTGGTTCTGGTGGTTAGAGAAACTCCCTTGCACAAGGGGCACCTGTCCCTCATGTCCAGGGCTGCCGACATGGGTGCCCACATTTTACCGCCGGTGCCCTCATTTTACCATAAGCCCAAAACTATACAGGATATTGTGGATCAAACTATCGGCAAAATTTTTGACTTCATGGGCATCCCTCATAATCTATTCCAGCGCTGGGACAACGACAGCACGCTCACGGAGCAGCGCGTCAAACCGCTGAACAGCGTCGTTGCGTAAAAAGAAAAAAACAAAACCGGCGATCGCGGTTGTCGGCACGTTCGACTCGAAAGCCGAGGAGCACTTTTTCCTCAAAGATCGGATCGAACGCAGGGGGTTTCGGGTCATGACCGTTAATGTCGGCACCGGCGGCCCTTCCCCGTCTCCGGTAACCCTGGACCTCTATCACAGACTGCAGACCAATGGGCCACCTGGCCCGGGTAACCGGGATCAGACCATTTCCGCCATGATCCTGGAAGCCGGGGTTGAGATTCAACAGCTTCACAACAGGGATGAAATCAACGGCGTAATTTCCGCCGGTGGCGGAACCGGCACCCATCTGTGTACCCGTATCATGCACGATCTTCCTCTGGGAGTTCCCAAAGTAATGGTGTCGACCGTGGCCTCCCGCGACATGTCCGACACGGTGGGAACCAAAGACATTACGATGATCCACAGTGTCGCCGATCTTCTGGGCGTCAACAGCATTACCGGCCGCATACTGGAAAATGCCGCAGCCGGCATCTGCGGCATGGTGCAGGCCAGCTGGACCCCGCAAGGCGGGCGCAAACGGATTGCGCTGCCGTTTTTCGGATTTATTTCCCGGTCAGCCCAGAATGTCAAAGCGGCCCTGGAGGAAATGGGATTTGAAGTTGTCGCTTTCCACG
>JAAUXT010142365.1_pt1 | contig 10212 bp, 8 predicted proteins | sample 7278171 | NCBI WGS metagenome assembly JAAUXT01 (sample SAMN14350112, study PRJNA611818) | marine sediment metagenome | isolation source: surface marine sediment (1.8m) | place: French Polynesia: Moorea | collected 2018-08 | reverse complement strand
GTTCAATCTGCGGCAGGTGCGGCGCCAGCCCTGGCGGGCGTTGGCGGTGGTGCTTGGCATCGCTCTGGGGGCCGCCGTCTTCACCAGCGTGCGAATTTCGGTCCACGCCGCCCTGGACTCCTTCACCCGCAGTATGGATGCCATCACCGGCCGTGCCGATTTGGTCGTGACCCTCCCGGGCGGTCGGGTTCCCGAAACTTGGGTGGCGCAGCTGCGTCGGGTGCCGGGGTTTGCCGCCGTGGCACCGGTGATGACCACCTACACGCGCGACGTCGCCGGCGGACGCCCCTTTATGCTGGTGGGAATCGACCCGCTACTGGACCGCGACATGCGTGACTGGGAGGAGGGCAGGGCCAGCGGGGAGGAAGTGGCCTGGATCCGCCTGATGGCCGACCCGTTCACACTGCTGGCCGGCGAGACCCTGGCCCGGGAAGCCGGATGGCAGGACGACGATCGCGTCATGCTGACCCATCGCAACGGCGACATGCCGTTTAAGGTCGTCGGGCGGATGGCCCTTGAGGGTTTGGGCACCATGGCCAACGGCCGGATTGCCCTCTGCGACATTGCCACCTTCCAGGAATTTACCGGCACGATTGGCCTGGTCGACCGAATCGATCTGCGGCTGGCCGAACGAGAAAGCGGGATTCCTGCGCAAGCGTCCGCCCTTCTGGCCCAAGGTCTGCATATCGCACCACCCGGCACTTTCAAACAAAGCGGCCAGGGCATGATCCGTGCCTACCAGGTGAATCTCTCCTTTTTGAGCTTTACTTCCCTATTTGTCGGGATGTTCCTGGTCTACAGTCTGGTGGCCATGAATGCGGCCGCCCGGCGCCACGAGCTGGCTATCTTGAGAGCCGTGGGCGCCTCATCCCGGAGCGTCTACTGGCTCTTTGTGGGCGAGGGCGCGCTCTACGGTCTGATCGGCTGGCTGTTGGCCCTGCCCTTGGGCAGTCTCCTGGTGCGCTATCTCCTCGACGGCGTAAGCGCCACCATTTCGACGCTGTTCGTCCGGGTCCATGTGGACCGGCTGGCCCTCGATCCCTGGGAGATTCTGGTATCGCTGGGTTTGACCGTGGCCATCGCCATGCTGGCCGCCCTGCCGCCGGCAAGGGAGGCCGGACGGGTGCCGCCCCGTGAAGTGATGATGACCGTCCGGCGGCCGGGCGGATCACAGCGCACCGTCCGTCGACTGGCCCTGGCGGGACTGGCCGGCCTGCTGCTGGTCGGCCCGCTGGCGCAACTGCCCGGGATCGGTGGCGTCCCCCTCTCGGGGTATCTGGCTTCCCTGTTGCTGTTCGCGGGTTTTGCCCTGATGGCGCCCTGGCTGCTGCAGCAAACCGGGCGCTGGCTGCACCCCCTGACCGCCCGCCAGTCGCGTGGCCCCGCCCACCTGGCCGCCGGCTACCTGCGGGACAGCCTGGCCCGGATCGCCATCGCGGTGGGGGCGCTGATCACAGCGGTGGCCCTTTTCACGGCGCTGGTGATCATGGTGCGCAGTTTCCGCCATACGGTGGAGATTTGGGTTCAGCAGACCATCAGCGGCGATCTTTTTGTCACCACCCGCATGGCGGAGACCAACCGGGTCTGGGAACCGCTGCCCTCATCGTTGCTGACCTACCTGGACCGCCAGGAAGGCATCGACCTGGTGCCCAACCGCCGTTTTTCGTTGACTTACCAGGGGGCCCCCTATCAGCTCGAAGCCATGGACATCAGAGCCTTTCAGCATTACGGGCAATTCTTCTGGCTACGCGGCGGGGACGATTTGCTCGCGCCGCTGATTCGCGGCGACGGCGTGCTGGTATCCGAGGTCTTTGCCCATCGCAGCGGTCTTCGCGCGGGCGATATCTTTCACACCCGCCTGCGCGGCCGGGATCTGGCATGGCCCGTACTGGGGGTGGTGCGCGACTACCGCACCCACGGCGGTGTTGTTTTCTGTTCGCTGGCCGCTCTCGAAGAGCAAATGGGAAACCTGGCCTGGGGGGGGGTGCGCATTTTCTTCAAGGACCGCACCAGCGAAATCCAAGCGGCCAGTGCCCGGCTCCAAGACGAGCTGGTGCTGCGTTTCGGCGATCGCCTGGATATGATGTCCGGCCAGGCCCTGCGGGACGCTGTACTCAAAATCTTTGACGAGACTTTTGCCATCACGACCGTGCTGCTGCTGATCGCCCTGCTGGTGGCCGCCCTGGGCATCACGACCATTCTTACGGTGCGCGTGCTGGAGCGCACGGGCGAGCTCAACACGATCAGCGCCGTGGGCGGAAGCCGACGCCAGATTCGGGCCGTGATTCTCTGGGAGGCGCTTTTCATCGTGACCGTGGGTGAATTTTTAGGCGTGCTCTGCGGGTTCGGACTGTCGTATATCCTGGTCTTCGTGATCAACCGCCAATCTTTCGGTTGGACCTTTATTTACGGGGTGGATTGGGCCGCGTTGGCGCTCTCATTGCCACTGATCGTGGCCACCGCCCTGGTGGCGGCCCTGCCGGCCATGCGAATGGCCGTCAAATCGTCACCCGCGGCTTTGCTCAGGGAATTTGGGAACTGAAATGCCTCGAATCATTTCTGACGAAACCGTTCAAGTCGTCAGATCAGGCCACAATAGATCGTCAGGCCAATGCGCTTGGTACTGAGGGGTCAACGGCGCGCGCGTCATTCAACAATTAACCCCGTGGCCCCTGAATGCTTGGCGCCTGGAACTCGAATGGAACACGACACTCCCGAAGAAATTGCCCGTTCGGTAATTGCGGCTTGTGCCGACTGCGATGTCTGCCGGTCCATGCTGGCCGATGACTGTCTCCTCTTCGCCGAACTTTACCGTCTTTATGACCGGGAGACGGAAACCGGCGAGGTGGCCTCGTCGGCCGAGTTGCGGGCCATGTTGGACCGCTGTACCTATTGTGCCCTGTGCGGCTGTCCGGATATCCGGGCCAACATCATCGAGGCCAAATCACGTTACGCCGCGCGCGACGGTCTGCCGTATGCCGTACGCCTCCTGGAGGACGTGAGCCGGCTCGGGCGACTGTGCAGCCTGGCCCCGCGAATCGGCAACCTGGTCCTGCACAGTAGCCCGGTCTCCGATGCGCTGAAGCGCCTGGCGGCTATTCATCCATCACGTCGGATGCCGGTGGTGCCGCCCGAAACCTTCGCGGCCTGGGCCCGACGGGAGGGATTGGGCCGCCGACCAGATGACGGGCCGGCGAAGAAGGTGGCCTATTTTGCGGGGTGCTCGGGTCGCTACTTCTTCCCGGAGGTGCCCCGGGCGCTGGTGCGGGTGTTGCAGAAGCTTGGCGTCGCGGTCTACGTCCCCGACCAGGTCTGCTGCGGCATGCCGCCTTTTCTGGAAGGCGATCGTGCCAAAGCCGTCGAAATGACATCGGGTAATGTGGCGCGCCTGGCGGCGCTGGTGGCCGAAGGGTTCGATATCGTTTGTAGCTGTCCGACCTGCGGTTATGTGCTGAAGCGTCTCATCCGGGAGCGGGCATACTACGCCGAGGCCTATCAGCGTTCGGTAGGCGCGCCTGCCGATGCGTTCAAGATCCCCGTGGAAGGCCAGCGCCAGCCCGACGGCGCTCCCTTTTTCAACACCTTGCGCAAATCCATCTACGGCCGCATCCTGAAAGACGACGGCTATTTCAAATCGATCGATCCGCTGCAGCGGATTGCCGTGGCCGAACAGACTTTCGATGCGGGGGAATATGTGTCAATGCTTGTCGGCCATGGTGCCGGGATGCCGGCCCGAGCACTGAAGCCGAAGCGGCTGGTCTATTTCGTACCATGCCACCAGCGTGAACAGGGCATCGGACGTCCCTATCGGGATCTGCTAAACGCCGCCGCGGGGTTTGAAATCGACGTGGTGGACGGGGCCTGCGACTGCTGTGGCATGGGGGGCATCATGGGCTTCAAACGGGAATTCCACGCACACTCCCTCGAACTGGGGGCGCCGGTGGTCGCCAAGATCAAAGCCTTGAATCCGGACACGATCGTGACCGACTGCCTGAGCTGCCGGCTCCAGCTGACCCAGATGACCAGGTTCACCGTGCGCCATCCCCTCGAGATCCTGGCCGAGGCCCTGCCGACCGAGATCTGAGAACGGTCTCGATCGGGATCGATTATCCGGTGGCGAACCAGGCGCCGGTCGATGGTCAGGTTATACGTTGAGGCGAATTGGCAGGCCAAAACGCGTTGATGATAATCGTGATCGGAATCGATGGGGTACGGTGCCGATCATCCCGGGGACGCTATCGCAGTATTGGAGCAGGACATGCGCAACCTAAGATGTATCAGTTTTCTGATCGGAATTTTGCTGGTGGTTGGACAGGTGTTGGGGGTTCGCGCTCAGGACCCTGACGACGCCGGTTACCGGCGCGTGACCGGCCCATGCCGGTTCGAATTCCCCCGCGACCACGGCGCCCACCCCGGCTATCGCATCGAATGGTGGTACTATACCGGCAACCTCGCCACCCCGAATGGTGAGCGTTTCGGCTTCCAGCTGACCTTTTTCCGCCGGCAGCTGCGCCCATCGGCCGATCGTCGCCAATGGCCCCAGCCAGCCTCGGCCTGGCGCACCAACCAGATCTACCTGGCCCACGCCGCCCTTACAGACGTCGACGGGGGGAAGCATTACTTTGCCGAAGACATCAGCCGCGCAGCGTTGGGGCTGGCCGGGGTGGAGGTGCATGAGACCGGCATCCGGGTGTTTATCCGCGACTGGGAGACCGTCATCGGCCCCCAGGTCCATGAACTTGCCATGTCCGGCAACGATTTCGGGCTTGACCTGCGCTTAACGCCGATCAAGGCTCCTGTGGGCCACGGTGATCAGGGCTATAGCCGCAAGGGCACGGATCCGGCCCGGGCCAGCTGCTACTATTCGTTCACAAGGCTCAAAACCAGCGGGACGATCCGCTTGCGAGACCAACGGTGGGAAGTCGAGGGCCTGAGCTGGATGGATCACGAATACAGCACGGCCCCGCTGGAGCCCGGTATCCGGGGGTGGAGTTGGTTCAGCATCCAGTTCGACAACGGCGTCGACCTCATGCTCTTTTTATTGAATTTGGAGGACGGCGGCTATCATCCGGCTTCCAGCGGTACCCTGGTGGCCGCCGACGGCACCACGACAGCCGTGACATCGCATCATATCCAGGCGGATGTGCTGCGGCACTGGACGAGTCCCGCGAGTGGGGGACAATACCCTTTGGACTGGCGACTGCGTATTCGTGAACCGGCCCTGGATCTGAATATCCGGACCCCGGTGGACGCCCAGGAAATGGTCACCCGCCAGAGCGCCGGCGTCACCTACTGGGAAGGCAGCATTACGGTCGAAGGGCAATACGGAGGCCAGGCGGTCAGAGGGCGCGGGTATATGGAACTGACCGGCCGCCAGCAGGCCATGGATGAGCGGCTCTAACGACGACATCAAAGTCCTGTCGGGGTCAGCGTGTCGTGGGAAGACCGGTTCAGACCCGAATCCACGGTGTTTTAAATGCCTACTTCACTGCCGCCTCGGCCGGATGGCGTTCAGGCGGTTCAGGACGGCTTCCGCGACATAGGGCGGCGCTGATTCAGGATAGGGCGCCACGCTGCTGACGTTGATTTCACAGAGAACGTAGGTGTCTTCGCCCGAGGCTTCCCTGGGGCCGAGCAGGAAATCGCAATCCCAAAGGATCGGCAGGCTGGGGGGGTCGATCTCCAGCTTAAGCTGCATGGCCGGCACCCATGTATCCTCCACCTGACGCTTCAGCGACTGAAACGCGGGCATGGTGGGGGGGTGGTAGAGACGGGGCCCAGGCGGGGGGGCTTCTTCCGGCGGCGTGCCGGGGGGGGCCGGAAAAAGGGCGTTGACCGCCTGATGGCCGAATCCTGCAATCCGGTCGTGCACCAGGTAGCAACGAATCATACCTTCCGGAAGGCGTGCCTGGTAGGCTTGGTCGATCATGCGTCCCGGCTCCTCGAAATAAGGCCGGCAACGTTCCCAAAACGCATCCAGCGTGATTTTCTCTTCGATGCAGCCCCGTTTGGCATGTCGCACACGGACCAGCGCATCAGGCCGGGGCTGGCCGGCTACCTCGTCCAACTCGATTTTCCACACACCGTTTCCCCCGTTGCCCCGGTACTGCTTGAGGACGCGGGCCTCCCCCGAAGCCAGCCTGGCCGGCAGTTCACGACGCATCTGGGCCAGCGTGCGGTAGAGATGGGTGTCGCAGCCCCACCCGATCTCGCGTGTCCGGTAGAGCACTTCCTTGGTCCCCATCTTGAGAATGATCTCGGGATGGGTGCTGACGTAGATGCCGCTGGCCGCGACCTCGGTCAGCATGGCGTCCAGGATCGACCGATCTCGTCCGTCCTGAATAGGGTTCATCCATACCAGCACCATATCGACCTGCATGAGCTGATCGCGAACTTCATCGCAGAAGCTGTCGTGGTAGACGGCCGGTTCGGCCCGCAGGCCCCTTTCGGCCAACGCCTGAAAGATGGTCGCCAGACGGTTGTTTTCAGGAGTTGATTTGTTCCGAGTGGCGCGATCGCCAGGATAGAGAAGGGCCACCCGACCGGGGTGCTCAGCCATCATGCGCGTGCTCCCTCCATGATGGGCATATTTTTATTAGTGGTTCTTCGGAAAATGGCGGCCGGCATGCCCCTTGTCAATGACGGTGGCAACCGTCGCCAGCCCCTGGTCGTCGAGCCGTGTTATAGCCTTTATTAAGACAAGGGGTCTCAGCGGCCATCCCGCTTACAAGTTGCCGGCGCCCAAAAACGCATCACAAATATCAATGCACCGGGTGCCAAACAGCAAATGCCAGCCAGTCGGCAAAGCCTTTGCGCGGGGCAGGGCGTTCCTGACCCGCGTGCCGCTTAAGCGCGAGGCTTGACAGGTCGATAAGAATCCGATAGATCGTCAGGAACGATTCCGAATAAGGATCCAATGATTTTGAGACGCAACCCATCGATATGCCTCCTGATCGCCTTTCTACTGGTGGTCAGCCTGGCCGGACAAGCGGTCGCCGCCTTCCGTATGGCCTGTGAAGGTACGCCCGCCTGCTGTTGCCGGAATGCCCCTGCCATGCCCGACATGCCTGGTGACTTGGCCGACATGGCGGGAGGGTGCTGCGACATCCCGGTTCCCCAACCCTGTGATCTGACCGGACCGGTTTCATCTCCGGCGGCGCCCTTTCTGCCGACCGAAAACAATTCCGGCCCGGTCATGGCTGCGGTTGCTATGGCAGCGCCCGTGGCGGTCTTCACCCCCGATGGCGCCGCGACCGCCCTGCTACCCATCAGGCCGCCGACCCCGGCCGGCCCTCCCGTCTATCTGTTGATCCAATCATTTCTGTGTTGAAGATTTCCTGACCTCGCGCATTGTTCCGGGTGCATTGCCCGGCACCAGCCCCCTGTGTCCGCCGGTTCGCAACGTTGAGACGCAGCGGTCCTCGGCTTAAAACAATCCCGGCCCTGGGTCCCGCAACGGCGGGCTTAATGGCCGTATAGGCCGCTGAAGCGCCTGCGGGGGGGCCTGAAACGTTGCGGCCAAATGAATCAACACCTTGCGACCCCTAATAAACGACACCGTTTTCCAACAGGAGATCTTTCAACATGGCCAAGAAGCACAAGAAAAAAAAGACCCCTAGCGTCGAATCCAACACCAACGACCTGCGCGCCCAGAAAAAAGCGGCCGTAATGGGCAGCTCTGACAAGAAGGGGGGCTACCTGCTGCCCACCGTCATCGCGATCCTGATCGTGGCGGGGGTGGCCGGTGGCTACCTGGCATTCAGCAGCAAAGCCGAGGCGCCCACCACAGCTAACGTTCAGGATGTGCAGAAAACAGCCCGACCGGCGGCTGACAACCAGGTGACCTATCCCGTGGCGATGTTTGCCGATGGCAAAGCGCGCCACTTCGATTTCAAGGACGGCGAGCACACGATCCGCTATTTCATCATCAAGAGCGCGGACGGTGTCCTGCGAGCCGCCTTCGATGCCTGCGACGTCTGCTGGCCGGCCGGCAAGGGTTACTACCAGGACGGCGACGTCATGGTTTGCCGCAACTGTGGCCGACGATTTATCTCCACCAAGGTCAACGAGGTCAAAGGTGGCTGCAATCCGGCGCCGCTCAACCGCCGGGTGGAAGGCGACCTGCTGGTGATCGAGGCCGACGACATTCGTTCCGGCAAGGGTTATTTCGATTTTAAAGGAAAGGCCTAAATCATGACGCTCAAACAAATCGCGATCCGCAATCTCCTGCGACGCAAGGGCAAGGCTGTGCTGATCCTTTGCGGTCTGGTCCTGGGTATCGGGACGGTGATCACCGTGGTCACCTTCGCCGATGCCGTCACGGGAGATATCAACCATAAACTGGAAAAATACGGCGCCAACATCCTGATCGTGCCGCGTACCGAGAGTCTGTCGCTCAACTACGGCGGGATCAACATGGGCGGAATCTCCTTCGAGATGCAGGAACTCTACGAGGCTGATCTGGCCCGTGTGCATCAGATCAAGAACGCGCGCAACATCGCTGCCATGGGCCCGGTGGTGCTGGGGGCTATCGAATTGAACGCACGTCCGGTGATGCTGGCCGGGGTGGATTTCGAGGAGGCCCGCATCCTCAAGCCCTGGTGGAAGATCGAAGGGCGGAAGCCGGCTGCCAACGGTATCCTGGCCGGGGCCGAAGCGGCCCGCGTCCTGGGACTGCAGGCCGGCGACCGCGTGACGATCGAAGGCCATCCCATGACCATTCAGGGGATTCTCAATCCCACCGGCTCCCAGGATGACCACCTCCTCTTCACCGCCCTGCCGTCCGCCCAACAGGTGCTGAACAAGTCCGGTCGGGTTTCAATGGTGGAGGTGGCCGCCTTGTGCGCGGGCTGTCCCATCGAGGACATGGTGCGCCAGATAAGCGAAGCCCTGCCCGGGGCCAAGGTCATGGCCATTCAGCAGGTCGTCAAGGGCCGCATGGAAACCCTGATGCAGTTTAAAAAATTCTCCTTCGGGGTCTCCGCGATCGTAATCCTGATCGGCAGCCTGGTGGTGCTGGTGACCATGACCGGCAGCGTCCGGGAACGTAAAAAGGAGATCGGGGTCTTCCGAGCCATAGGCTTCCGCAAACGTCACGTGATGCGGATCATTCTGATCGAGGCCACCCTGATCTCGGTCTGTGCCGGGGTGGTCGGCTATGTGGCCGGCATGGGGGCCACCAAACTGGCTTTTTTTCTGTTTGCCAAGAATCCGTCCCTGGCCCTGCCCTGGAATCTGCCGCTGGCGGCTGGCGCCATGGGCATGGCTTTGGCGGTGGGACTGGCGGCTTCCATCTACCCGGCCCTGGCCGCCGCCCGCATGGATCCCAACGACGCCCTGCGCGCACTCTAGCGAGGTGAATCGTGAGTCACATAATAGGTCAAACCTTGAGCAAATACTACGGCCACGGCGATGCCACCGTCACGGCCATCGAAGACATGGATTTTCAGATCGACAGCGGTGAATTCGTGGCGATCATGGGGGAGTCGGGGGCTGGCAAGTCCACCCTGCTTTCCATCATGGGCGCCATGAATGCCCCTTCGGGCGGCACCCTGACAGTGGAGGGCATCGACGTCTACAACCTCGGCGCCGAGCGTCGGGCCGACTTCCGGCGTGAATTCCTGGGCTTTATCTTCCAGAGCTTTCACCTGATCCCCTACCTCAATCTGGAAGAAAATGTCATGCTGCCCCTGGCCACCATCAAAGCCCCCCGTCGACGAAAACGGGTCATGGCCCGCGAAGCGCTGGCCGCGGTCGGCCTGGAAGACAAACTCCGACGCCTGCCCGGCCAGATCTCGGGCGGCGAGAAGGAGCGCACGGCCATTGCCCGGGCCATCGTCAACCGGCCGCCGGTCATCCTGGCCGACGAGCCCACCGGCAACCTGGATTCCAAGACCTCCGGTGAAATCATGACCCTGCTCCAGGAATTGAATACCAAAGGGAGCACGGTCGTGATGGTGACCCACAGTCCGGAATGCGCCCGGTATGCCGACCGCATCATGCAGGTGGCGGACGGACGCCTGGCCGCGGCGGCCTGACCCTTCGTAATTATTTTATTTTTTGTGAGGGACCGACCACTATAAACCCTTGAGGCACAGGCGTCTTGGCCGACCATGAGCGCCTGTGCCTTGAGGGGAGGGGCTTGAACGATACAGGGTTATTAGAATTGTTTGAAGCGCCTGGCTAAATATGCTACGCTTCTCAAAGGATATG
>JAAUXT010128407.1_pt1 | contig 10212 bp, 10 predicted proteins | sample 7278171 | NCBI WGS metagenome assembly JAAUXT01 (sample SAMN14350112, study PRJNA611818) | marine sediment metagenome | isolation source: surface marine sediment (1.8m) | place: French Polynesia: Moorea | collected 2018-08 | reverse complement strand
GTGAATTTTTGAAGGCAGTTGACCGCAAGAACATGCGTGAGTGTCGGAAGAGATCGCTGAAGTCTGTAAAGTTGTCAGTGAAATTTTGCAAATGAACATGTTGACCATTGAGTTCCTGTTGTGTTTGGTCGAATAAATTTCAGTTGAGTGCAAGCACATGACGACTTTGTCATTGGTGACGATGATTCAGGTCAGTGTGAGAAGCGCCACTCGCAAAACTGTCCGCAAACATCGACAAACCCGCGACTAACTCGGTACCGTTGTAGAAAACCATGTTATATGTGATTGATTTTATGTGCGGCTGTCTGAATGATGTTTCGTTCGTGTGGTGAACAATTCGAGGTAATTTTGCTGTCATTCTTTCTGTTCACTTTAAAGTCCATCATCCAATCTTTATCTTCTATGATCAATTGTTATTGTTGTCGTAATCATTATAAAGATTCTGAATTTCTGAATCAGAGAGAGGTCGGGTCCAGAAATAGAGCTCATCCAGGGAACCCCTCCCATAGTTCCAGTCCCCCTGGGTGTAGGATCTCCCCAGGACCACCTCACCAGTGCTGAAACCATATGGTCCTGAGTATCCTGAAGTCCCATCTGAGTCAGATTCAGAGAGAGTTCCATTGATGTACAGAGAAATTCCAGATGTTGGTCCATGCAGAACAACTGCAACATGAAACCAGCCATTTGGGATTGGATCTGTGGTCACATAATAGTTTTTGTTGGAAGTTTTTACATTCCATCTGAAAAGAGAGAAAAGATGTTTTTGATGCAATTTGTTGGATTTTGTTCAAATTGTATGAAGTTTGTACCACCTGATAAATCCAGCAGTGTTTCTGTAGAAGTTCCATGTTTCTTGATTGGGTGAAGTGTCATGTGTTCCCAGAATCCCTTCATAGGTCTCAAGGCCATCTTCACTCTTCAGCCAAATTGCAATAGTGGCTCCACTAGTGCACTGAGAAGGCTTCCATATGCAGGGAACTTGAAACAGGGCTGGCAGTTTTACCCATTGACTTTGTGAAGGGTCAAAATCGATTCCCTTCCCAACCTGAGGAAAGCCAAATGAGATGTTTAATCAATTGGTTTGAAGAAAAAAACACATAGAGACGCCTCTACTTGATTGTGGTGGGCATGAATACCAGTGCATTGATGTGTCCAGGATTTCCATGGGCTTCCACATTGCTCAAATCCTCAAAACTCTCACAGTAAGTATGTGGTGGACCAGCCACACAACCTGGTACAGGAGTGGTTGTGGGTTGAGGTGCAGTTGTTGTTGTTGCTTTTGTAGTTGTTACTTCTGTTGTTGTTGTTGCTGTTGTTGTTTGAGGTGTGGTTGTTGGTTCAGTTGTTGTCACATCTGTTGTGGTTGCAATGGTTGCTGTGGACTCTGTTGTTGATGTTTCTTGGACACATGCTTGATATCCATGACTGTCTAAAAGTAAAACACACAACGGAACACGTTTGGCGAACCCTGGTATATAACTCTCGTTGTTTCTTCCTTTGAACATGCAAGTTGTCAGAAAAGTGTTTGAGTTTGACAAACAACATTTGGTGTGATGATGAAAACGTCTCAAGACAGATACCTGTGCTGAAGTGCTGAAAGTACTGACCTTGTTGAACCATGTACACCTCTTTGTGTTCTGATGTTATGTTTGTTTGGTTATTTCCTCCGCAAGAGCCAAGGTAGCACAATTGATTTACAAACAGGAAACCTCTGCAGTGGGATTCTGTGTGGCATCTGAAAATACATACGCCATGCTCGGATAATTGGAATTTGTTATGACAATGGTGCTTTCTTTGAAAACTTCAAGAAATGGGTAACACACTGACGTATGCAATTTTCTCTTTCGATTTCGTGTTTTGCCCAGGACTGTCAGAACTGGAATTGAGCCATCTTACCTCAGACAACATGCAATCTTTGACTTGGTCTGATGTCGCGAAATTTGGAGGTTGCCAAACATAAAAGGAACTCCAACATACTTTTCCTCATTTTGAATTTTGAAAATTGTGACAGCTAACTGTGCAATGGTCAACAAATACAGCAATCTAAGAAACATCATTCTGAGAAACTGCTTGAGAGTACGCTGGAGAATTGCGCAACACAAATTGTGTGATGTGTTGTTTTTGTTCTCTTCTTTTCATCAACAAAGCAGTCGCTTTGCAAGTACTTGCTGCTGCAGGGAAGGGAATCTGCAGGTTGGTCTACAGGCAAAATGTTGATTTCTTCTTGTTCCCCAGGCACTGAGAGCACTGATCCAACTTCTGTGTTCTATGCAGTGTTTGAAAAGTCCAGGCAAGAGAAATTGTGCCTGATGGGCATTCTCGGCTGAAAATGGACCTATGGAAATGTTGACCACCCGAAGAGTGCACCGTTTCCATCTTTGCTTGTCATCAAATGTCATCAACCTGAAGTGTTTTCAGACGGGGATAATCCTTGTGGTGGGGGAAATCTACATTTCTTCTGTGAATGAAAGAAAAAACTGCAAGCAGACACTCACACTTCGTGTCACGGTGTATCCGTTGTTTTGCGGGAGTCTCTCACTGCCAACGTGGAAAATTGCACGTACTGTATTTCTCGCATTCTTTGTTCACTGAGCTCCCAGAAGTGATCAATACATTAGGGATTAGATTCAGTGCACTGTGCGTTGTGGGGAACAATCTTTGAAGCGTACACTTTGTACTTCTCACAAGTGCACAGGTGCAATCAAGTCCAGGCTGCTTCTTTTGCTTTGGGTATGACGCGTAGAGAAATTTCAACTTCAGTTGGTGTACGAAGGCATACGAAGTCCTTCTCCAATAAACCACACCCTAATCGCACAGTACAAGCTCGTCTTATAAAAAGAAATCTGTCTGTCTGGCTTTGGAATGGACCTCAACCTCCTGAACGAAAGCGATCTTGGACAATTCGAAGTCCCGGCCGATTATTTGGTTGATTTCAGTTCATGTATGGAACATATCTTGCGTGCTTTTGGAATCGTTGCGTTCTTTTGTGAATAACTCCGAGAGGATGATTTCTTCCTGGCAGCTTCGCTCAGGGCAAAGCCGCCGTGAAGATCAAATGCGACACACCAAGCGTCAATTTTGTCGAGCGTGCATTGGATCTGGCCCAACAAGCACACCTCAAAGTGTTGGGTGAAGCAGCTTCTCTGCAGTGTGGAAGGCAACCGTCAGCTTCTCATTACACGTGGTAAGAAGTGTGTGTTTCCTAGTGTGGGATTCTGGAGTATGGCAGGCCCTGTGGTATATACACTCTTTCCGTGCCTCCCAATCCATCTCAAACTCTCATCTTCGTCCTCATCCTCCTGCTTTTCACCCACCAATGTTGAGCAGACACTTTGAAAGAACCTGTATCAGATGTCCATGCATGGAAATGAAATGAGACGAAAAATATCAGACGTTGAAAATGCCTTGCCATAAGGCAATGAACCCCTGAGCATGGGCCCAGTTGGACACATAATACTCTTCCCAGATTCATATTCGCTTTCTACAGTCATCTGCCAAGCAACGAGAGTACAAAAGCGTTTTATTCTTGTCACTTTTCTTTACAACAAATCTCACTGTGTCGCTTGCATATCGAAACATCGAGCAATTTGTGTTCGTGATGCTTGTTCTTTGGGGTGTATGTGTTGGGTGCCTGAAGAGGTGATCAACTCTTCATAGATTGATCCACACCCTTACAGAAACGGGTTCATGTCCAGAGGCAGCAAAGGCAGATCAGTGTCACCGACCTCTTGATCCTCCTCGTCATCTTCACTGGCGTCTCGCTCTTGGGTTGAGACAACATTATCACCGTCCGCATTGCACTGAGCTTCCCACTCACTCGCTCCTGTGTCCACGGACTCTTCTGTCATCTGAAAACAGCAAGTTTTAGTCGTTGCTGGTCGCAAGACATCAGCAATGCCATTATGTACTGAAGTACATTGTACTTTTTTTTTTTGAAACAGTAACTGACCAGGAAGGGGTCATCGTCTTCATTTTCGTCATCTTCGCCAGCAGAATGTTGCTCGAAATGAATGTCTGCCTCCTCAGACCAGCTGAGGTGCAGCAGTGGCACATCTTCCCTTTCTCTGCAAACATCCACATTGTCACCAACCATGGTCCTTCTGGGAACCCTCAGAGTACTGGGCATGTGCAACATTCGCCTCGGCACTTCTTGGCCACCCGTAGCCACTGTATCATCTTCGCCATCGCATTCCTCAATGTCGGGGAATGCTTCTTCTGTCCACCTTTCAGGTCGCCTTTCTGCCGATCTATCAGGATCAGCCTGGATCAAAAGCATATCAATGTTGAAGATTTTTGAACATGCATGTTGTCGACATGAACATTGTTGACTCTTCGCGAGACTACGCTGTTGTTTTGTCCTCCCATCTTGCTGGTCCTCGAAACGTTGGCTCTGTTTCATACTTTTCTTGTTCCCCCACGATTCTGAGCCGGAACTGACTGACCTGGGCTGCACATCCTTCCTCCCGCCCCTGGGTTTGGTTCTCTGTGAGAAAAGCATCCACCATATTTCGTTCATTTTGGAACAGCTCTGGGCGTAGTATTTTCAGAGGCTGATGGGGCATGGCAAACCTGCGCAAAACAAAAGAGACACGCTGTCAGACTTGCCAAATTATATCCCCAGCAACGGAATTGAGAACAGATAGATCTCTCTGTGTGGATTGGGTTATACCTGAGTCTCTCTGGGACCTGCTCTGGCTTCTTTGTTGCATCTATGTAATTGTGAGTTGTCAAAAACATCTTGATATCTTTCCTTAATCCTGTCATCTCCAAATTTTCCTTCAGAATGACAATGACAAAATTTGTTTTGGTTTCTTTCACAGCTTTATGGTAGGCAAGTGTAAATTCCTCCATTCCCCATTTTGAATGCAAGAAATTTCTGCAAAGAACAACAAATACCACATTCAGGGCTTTTCAAGACAGGCAAAACAAGTTTCCCTTTTTGCAGACATAATGATAGTATTTTCATCAGCACACCCAATACCTAGAGAGGATAAATATGACCCTCCTGCTCTTTTCTATACCATGGTGGACACAGTGAATAATTGAATATCCTGCCATAAAATCTCTCTGATGAAGAAACAATTTAAATCCATGATCCACTTCAATGTCCAGGAGTCTTGTGTTTCCCTCTTGTCTCTTCTTCATAAATACATCAAGTATCCAAGGAAGATCTTTTTCACTGAAATTGTACAAAATGCAATGAATAAGCCTGCCTCATGTGAGAAGATATTCAAGCAGAGAACAGTCATGTACTAATCAGTGACAATGTTCTTGGAATGTGTTGTTTAGTTGTAGTGATAGTAAATCACCAATAGAAGGCTGCAGTCACAGTTGAAACATTTACAGTTGCACTGTGAAACAGTATGTTTGGATCATCAGTCAATGCAAATGTGTGGACACAACATGACATACCTGTAGCAAAAGAAAGCATCATATTTTTTGTCCAAATCCTCTGTCTTGTCATCCTTTGGGACAGTGTTAAGATGCAAATAATAATACATTAAAAACTTAACTTCACTTGATTTCTTAGTCACAATTACTGCTGCAACAAAAACAATTGCAAGCAAATGTACTGCTGTTCCAATTCCAGCTTTTTGACCAGTTGTCCATTTGTGTGGATAACAGCCCATTGTAACTTCACTCAGCCCATGTACAGGTATTCCATTCAATCGCCCACTTCCACACGTGATATCTTTGTAATCTCTGACAATACTTTTCTTGGTGAAATTGTTCAGCCAGTGAATCATCCAGATCATACCACAGTCACAATCCAAAGGATTTCCACTCAACCAGATCTCTTCAACAGTGTCTAAATTTTGAATGCCAGGTGCAATTGTTCGAATTTTGTTGTTTGTTAAATTCATAATGCGAAGCGTGCCTATTGCTCTCAAGTTTTTAATATCACGGTCAGTGACCATTGTGATGTTGGTTTCATCCAGCAGGTAATGTTCAGTCTGCGCTGGAGGTGCTGGGATGGTTTTCGAGTTCGTGCGTGTGCAGTTGAAAATGTTTGTGCTTTTCCTGATGTCCAGTTGACAAATACATTTTCCACACACAACAGGATCAAAAGCTGAAAAAAAAACAAACGTAGAGTGGAGATGACATTTCTGTTGTGCTTGCAATTGTTGTGCACACACGAATTTTTGATAAAAATTCCATGCCGAGAAGACTAAAGTGCGTGCAGCCTCATGCTTGTGAAAATACTGGAATGAAAAGTTTTTACCTGTGGCAAACTTGCTCTCAGAGATTATTTTCCTGTCCGTCCTGTTGCACTTGGTGTTTTCCAAAAGTCCTCTGTGTTTCGCTTTTGTGACAAAGTTGGCACTTGTGTTGTATGAACTGTTTCCAATATAAACCACAGCCTTCCAGGTGAGGGTTCTTGATGTGTCAGGAAATTCATCATAAATGTGCACGTGTGAATTGGCCAGTCTGAGTGTCCCGACGTGTTTGTTGCAATTTGAAGTGAATGTCATGTGAGTGGACGAATTTTTGACAAGAATGTCCCTTGCCCCATACATGATCCAAATGCCTCCAGAAAGAAAGGCGGAGTTCTCAACCACCAGATAGTTTCTTGCAACATCAACAAATGTCAGAATGCTTGATTCCAAAATGGATGAGATCAGAGAAGCATTTGAAGATACCAACTTCAGCCAAAACATTGAGGAAAATATTGTCACATTTATGGTGCTTTGTGCAACATGCACTTCACTGGAATAAGCTTCAATCAGGTGAGGTGAGTGACGTTTATCCTTTGGCAAGTAGTACGACAGTTTGTCGCGTGGTGTCCACAAAATTGTAGTCCTGTCAATGTTCAGACATCCATCTGACAGCATCACTTGTGTGGTCTGTGATCTGGCATCCAAAGTGCAATTGATCACATTTACTGTGCTCTTAGATTCGCTGCAAATCAGCAGCATTGGATCCCAGTAAACCTTGGTTTCTATCATTCGCAGAGAGGAAGAATCTTTCAAAATTATTTGTCCTTCTGTGAGAAGTGATGAACTCTGCACAAGAACGGCCGGACCGGTTAAGAAGCAATTGGTCAGAGTGAGATTGCTATTAAAATAGATGCGAAATGTTATGTACCCATTGAAAGTTGAGTTTGAAATGGTCAAGTTGGTGCGGTCAGTAATCCAGGTGGTAATCATTCCACTGAGAGAAACGTCAGTATCAAATTGGGTATCAACAATTGTAATCTGTGAATTCCCAGAAATATCTACCAGGTCATACTTCTTGTCCCCTACAGCCATGGTGTAGTTGAAAGTACAAGAGACAATGTCAAGAATCAGATCAGAATGGGCATAAAACACTGCTGGTCTGTTGTCCAAAAAGGTGCAATTGCTAATCTTGACCAACTTTGCAAAATTGAATTTGAAGACAGCAATATTTGGGTCATGAAAAATAAACAAAGAACTTTGTATGTCCACCTGGGCACATCCTGCACAGTCCACAACAGCATTGTGATGTTGGGTGTTTTTCAGTAGAAAATTTTCCACAATGCTCACATTACTGTTTTGCATGAGTTGAAACACTCCTCTGTTGTCATTGAAACGGCAATTGGTGCTCTGAAGAAACCCAGAAGATATTTGAATCACAACATTTGCTGTGTTGTTGGAGAAAGAACAGTTTCTTGTTGTGATGATGCAGCGTTGCTTTCGTGGTGTGAGCTGCTCCCACTGCTCCTTTGTAATGTAGTCATAGACACAAGAAATAACTTCTTGGCCAAAGTTGTTTTCAAACGAACAATTATCTGCACTGATGCGAGCTTGGCCACGCCAGAAACCAATGTTAATTACCCCGAGATTTTCTACGAACTGGCAGTGGGTTGCCCTCAAATGGGTTGAGTCCCCTGAAGCCATGATCACATTGTTGGTTGAGATTGAGTGGTTTGTGTCTCCTTTGTTCTTCCTGAAGACGCAAGTGTCCATGAGCACAGAGGAGTTATTTGCCACTGATAGCACAGCACCTCCAAACTGCGCGGTATTTTTTTCGTGCGTGACATTTCTCATATAAACTGATGCTGAAGATCCCAACCGGATCGCGCCTCCCAAGCACAAGTGTAATTCGTGGTCGTGCACCATTCTAGCAATGCCCAGGAAGTCTTCCACGGACTGTGCAGGTTTTGATTGGGAGCTTGCAAAGTGCTTGCATGAATTGTTCACAAAAGAGGAGTCGTGTGCTGTGACTGTGACTCCATCCTCTCCTCTAATGGCTCCACCGCCAGGGAACGCATGACATGAGTGCTGAATATCATCAGCAATGTACCAAGCTGAGTTGTTCACAAAATGTGTTGAATTCAGTGTCAAATATGTATCAGCTTCACAGTAGATAGCTCCACCACAAAACATGGCCACATTGTGCTTGAAAGTAGAATTCTGAACAATGAGGCTTGAGCCCTCTTGAACTCGAATGCATGAGCCACTGTTGCCAATATTCCTCTCAAACTGACAGTTTGTTGTGTTTGCTTTGCTTTTCACAAGTGTTATGGCTGAACCTGACAATTTATTCCCATTTTGAACAATAGATACCTTTTCTAAATGGATTTTGCTGGTGTTGAGTTGTATGAGGCCAGTAACAGTTTGAAATCCGCTGATAACAACATTACTCATTTCAATGTGACTATGCAATGCTTTCAAAACAACTGATGGTGAAGAATTGCCGTTTCCAGCAAAAATACAATGATGGATTTGTAATTTGCTATTGACAGCTTCCAATAGGCTTTCTTCATGTTTGTCTGTGAAATGAAAATTTGACTGAGAAAGTATGACTTGGTGTTTTCCAAAAAGTTGCAGACTGCCAAAAGTGCTGTTGTAAATGTGAACTAAAATGTTTCCAGTTTTTGAAGTGCTTGTCACAGATACCATGGAAGATTTTGATTTTGATTTTGTTATATTGAGATGAATGTTTTCAAAATTCCAAGCGCTGGTTTCCAAATTATCTATTTCATAAAATGTCGCTGTTGCTGAACTGGGTGAATTGGAATGTGCACGATACACTTTCAATGCTGCAGATTTCAACCACTTGTGTTTTTCCTGAAACAAAATTGTACTTCTTGGCCGTGTTGCAATCTGACATTGGGAAACAAGACAACTGTTTTTTTTCAGAAAAAAAGAAAATAAAACAATTTTGTTTGACAAATTCCGGAGAGAAGTTCTTTCGTTCGGAGAAAAGTACACTGTTTAACATTCAGTCCAATATTTTTCACCTTTTGTCGAAAACTTACCACTAATTGGTTGTCAATGACAATAGTTTTATCAGTCGAAATATTTAATGTTGTTGCATTTAGATATGTAAGTTTGCGTTCGACCTGACTCAACAGCCAGGACAAACTTTTGCATGCTGAATACTGCTCAGTTCCACATCCTTTCTTATCTCGACCACGTGATGATATAAACCACGTGCGCCCTGCAAACGACAGAAATCCAGGTCGTTTGATCACTGACAACACACCTTCTCACACAGACGATGCTCACACAAGCATTCAGCATGTTCCCACATCCGGAACTGCTTTGTCTCAATACCGTGGATTGGAGAATTTTGCAAAACTACCAATTTCGTCTCTGGGTGCAGAAACGTGCTCGCGTCCGAGCTGCACCACGCCACGTTGCATCGCTCCGTCCTTCGCGTCACGGTCAAACATCGGCTTGTACATACGTGACTTGGCTCGCCTTCCATGGGTAGTTTTTGCACGAAATACCAAATGCCGATGCTATTCAAAGCACAGGGTCCGATCCCTTTAGCTTTCTTCACACACCACTCGAAACCTGCTCCCGCACTCACCTGACTCGGCCGCTGTCGCCGTGAACAGGACCACGTAGATCCAGATCCTGATCCACGTCATGGCGGTTCACTCCACTCTATCCGTGTTCTCCAGGTGCGCAGTTCTCTACAGATCTCATCTCACTATCACTTCCCAGTCACTGCTCATTGGTGAAAACTGCTACAATATCAGCTGTGGAATTCCTCGGTGTTGTTTGTGTACAAGTTTAAGTTAACACTAGCGGCGCCCATAGCTCCGATAGGAGCTCAGCGGCACTTGTAATGGGAGCGGCACCGCTCATTAATTAGTTGCGGCCATTGAGCGGCACTCCACTCAGAGATGCTCTGTACACTTGGAACTTGAGCGGTCCAGATCCTATAGGAGCATCACTTTCATTGGAACTGATTACGCGCGCTTGGGTTTGATTGACAGCGCAGTTAGGTGATTGCTCT
>JAAUXT010061347.1_pt1 | contig 10212 bp, 7 predicted proteins | sample 7278171 | NCBI WGS metagenome assembly JAAUXT01 (sample SAMN14350112, study PRJNA611818) | marine sediment metagenome | isolation source: surface marine sediment (1.8m) | place: French Polynesia: Moorea | collected 2018-08 | reverse complement strand
CCATATCTCTGCAGAAGGAGTTAATGTTTGAACCTGTGCTAAAAACTGTTGAAATTATTATCTAGTTTTGTCCTGAAACAACCAGGGAAATGGCACACGTGGCAACATGGGCTCCCGCGTGAAAAACGCTCGCGCAGACGTGTGTGCATCGAAACCTCTCTGTTATCTCCGTTCTGTTCTGTCGTCAAAACTCTGGACATTAGAGAATCCGTGCAGAGTTCAACCATCCGAGGAGGTTTTCACATTGGCTGGGCGTAAACAAATCCGCCATTGGGTTCAATGCTTTGACGCCGACGTCAAAAAGATGATCGTACGTCACCAACGTGAATGCTCTTTGACGTACAATATTGGGGACTTTAAACACGACGTTTGAAATTGAAAACGTCAACGTCAACTTGGAATTTTTTTTTGCATACTTTGATTTTTCCACATTTTGGAAGTGCTTCTGCCTTTGCAAAACATTTTTGAACAAAATTGACCAAAAACCCAAGGTTTCTTGTTTTAAATTTTCTGTGTAAAGGGTCCCAAAGTCAATGCGGCATCGCTGTTTAAACTCACTATTTGTAGCGTTGTGAAGCATTGCATGGTGACCCCAGTGCACAGGAACGCTGCTTGTTCACGTGACGACGTTACGTGATGACGTCACACGTGTACTGACGCTGCGTATGAGGCTACAACGCACACAGAGTGGACCCTCAGCCGCAGACCAGGCGCGGAGTAGGTCCTCGTCTGCAGACAGCGTTCGCAGCTCTTGAGGCTGTGTACTCACAGAGTACTCACAACATGCATGGATGACAAAGTCGTACAGCTCAAGAGCAAATATCTGCCTTGACGTTTCTTTGGGCTTGCACATGCGTCCACAAGAAAACTGCAACAACATGTCCGTTGCAACAATCCCGAGGCGTACCGGAAGTCTGCACGCATGGCACTTCCGCCCTGACGCGGACGCTTCACGTTGGGCCAATCAACGCTGTTGTTGCATATCGCGTTCAGATCTGCGCTCGCTGTGTGTGAAACAGCCCCAACCCTCCCTCGCGTGAGCAACTCGGTTGTAGAAATGCTTACTCAAGCGTGATTTTGTGAATGGCGATGCGTATTGCTATGGCCATGTGTTTGTGTGATGGGTGCAGCGATGCGTCCCCAAGCGACGAGGGAGAATTTACGCTTCAATGCGTTTCCATGGAGACCGCACAGGGCTGTGTTACATGTTTCCATTGAGACAGTTGCTGTGATACACACGCAGGTACATTGTACAGCAACACCGCAATGCATCCCTGACGACGGGTACGCGTTTCCATGGAGACGGCTGCTGTGAAGCGAGTACTTGTTGGTGACGCAATGATGAGTCCCCATGCAGGCATCGTTACCATCATACCACATGCAGAGGTGTCCCAACAAAAGGAGGTGTCCCTACAAAAGGAGGTGTCCCTACAAAAGGAGGTGTCCCTACAAAAGGAGGTGTCCCCACAAAAGGAGGTGTCCCTACAAAAGGAGGTGTCCCTACAAAAGGAGGTGTCCCTACCTATCATCACGCTCCACGAAGCAGCACGGCACGTTTCGCACAAGAATAACTTTTGTACCACAAGCAGAGAAGGCTGAAGTTTCGCAGTGCAGCAAGTACGCCCCAAGTACACCTCAAGTATGTACCAAGTACGCACCAAGTCTACGAGTAAGCGACCACAAGCGGCCGCGCGGTGAGACATCTGCAGCACGTGTTTTCTCCTCGCGGTGGCACGTGGACTTTGTTTACATAGAGCAGCAGCTGCAGTGTCATGTGACGCCGTGACCTCAATACAGACTGCACTGCTACGCGACACAGCCAAGAACGAGGTTTGCAACGAAACACGCGGCAAGGGAAACTCACTTGCAGCGAGAATAAAATAAATTTTAAGCGTGTACTGGAACGCAGGACTGAAGCCAAGAACAGAACAAGGAAGGCACTCCTGAATTTTCACGGCACAGTGACGAAGCGTGCAGTACCCAGTTCAGAACGGACGCGCTTCACAGGTGAGTGAAGTGTCGTTACTTTTGAGGGTTGAAAGGGACCGAAGGGATCCAGCGTTGGGGTACGAGGTGGCGGAACACGTAGGTGTGCGTGTGTGTTCGTGTGTGTGTGTGTGTGTGCGTGTCTGTGGTCGGGTGAGGTATACGTGCATGTGCAAGTGTGTGCTTGAGGTGGATCCATTGTGTGTGTGTGGTCAAGTTGGACAAACTCATTCAGTATGTGTGGGCGGAGGTGTGCGTGCGTGGAGTGTGTGTGACGGGAGCGGCAGCCAGTGACAGAGATGGGCCACGCCCTTTTGTGCACTGTGTCTCCCTCTCTTGATATCGAACACGCGTTTTTCTGTGTACTGGGGGGGTAAGGGAGTGCTGATTAATTCGTGGGAGATGTCTGGCAATGTTTTGCAATTTTGCGCGCAAAACGCGCGCGTGGACACCGCATGTTTACGCGGGAGTTTTGGGACCACGTGGCTTTGACATGCTGACATTGCGAGCCATGTGCTCAGATGCGTGACGTTTCATGTGAAGAAATGCGAGTTTGTGATGGACATGCTGTGTGCTGCAAACAGAGCGCAGAAGAGCCAGTTCGCACCTGCGAGAAGTTCGCGCGGAGGAATCTCATTCATGGCGGTCCGGCAAAGGAGGCGAATGACTTTTTGAGACATTTGGTGCCCAAAAGAGTTGTAGGGTGAACAAGAACTGTTTTTGATTTCAGGGTGTGAACTCCCTTCCACATGTACAGCAATTGGGTCACACATGACTGGCTTTGTGATCGCAGCGTTGTACCCAAACTTTCTGAGGTGAATTTGCATGAATTGGCTGCCACATTGGGCGCGTTCGATTTCCTACTGCGTTGCGCTCTGCGTTTTCCGTTTCGCCAAAACAGAACAGAATTCACTACAGAACGCAGAGCAGGTGACGATTCTGCTCTTCTGCATCACAGAGAAATGCTGAGGTCGCTGCGTTGGTGCAAAACGAACAGCCTTTGGGCGCAATTGAATTGACCCAATGAGGTTTCCACGGCGACATGTTCTTCCTGCCTATGACGACGATGTTTTCGCATTGCAGGTCACTGAAGAAGCAACCATTTTGAACAAGAATCAAGAGATCCACGTGATAACAACACACCACGTGACCTGCTGCCCGCCCTGACCACGTGACAAGCTTCGGAGCCACGTGATCAGCCACGTGACCCGTCACGCCTCAGCGCTCTTCCGCCCATCACTACATGCATTGTGGGCGACGCCTCTTCACTCTCGCCCAACGGACGTCCTTAGAACTTCGCCCAACCACTGCCACCTTACCCTCGCCCAACCAGCCTTCTTTGACAATCGCCCAACCGGTATTCCACGCCCAACGTCGCTTCACCCTCGCCCAACCAGCCCTCTTTACCCCTCGCCCACGCCTTTTGATCAAACCTACGCCCATCCACCCTCACCCAAGCACACTCTTCGGCCTTCGCCCACCCGTCGCCCAACGGCACATCGCCATGGCAACCAAGGTCACGCCCGCCGACGTCCTCCACTTCTGGTTCAAGGAGTGCTCTGCTCAGCAGTGGTTTAAGAAGGACAGCGAGTTCGACTCCAAGTGCGCGCAACGCTTCGGCGCATGCGTGGAGGAGGCGCTGGGTGGGGGCCTGGAGGACTGGACCGAGTCGAGGGAGGGGTGTCAGGCTCTCATTATCCTCCTCGACCAGTTCACGAGGAACATTTACCGCGACACCGCCAAGGCGTTCGCAGGGGACGCCCGTGCGGTCAAGGTCACTCAGCTGTGCGTGGAGAGGGGGTACCTAGAAGGGGTGGGTCCCAATGAGGGCATGTTCCTCCTGATGCCCATAGTCCACAGCGAGGACCTGGAGGTTCACCGCAGCGGCCTGCCGCTCATGGAGAAACACACTACCCCCGCACAGGTCGACTACGAGCACCAGCACCGAGCGATAATAGAGAGGTTCGGCCGCTACCCGCACAGGAACGTGGCGCTTGGCCGGAAGTCGACGCCGGAGGAAGAAGAGTTCCTCACCCAGCCGGGGTCGTCCTTCTAACCGCAGCGTCGTCGAGCAACGCCCACGTCCATATCAACGCCCAGGCCTAATTCTCACCACTAACGCCCACCACTAACGCCCACCACTAACGCCCACCACTAACGCCCACCACTAACGCCCACGCCCAAACCCCACGCCCAACGCCAACAACCCAGGAAGAGGAGTTCGTCACACAACCAGGGTCAATCTTTTCGAGTATTGCTTCGTCGAGCAACGCCAACGCCCACCGAAACTTCAGAAGACAGACTCCCTCTCGCCCACTACACATCAGCTGACCAACACCACAACCACAGCTCACGCCCAAGACCCTACGCCCACGCCCAAGACCCTACGCCTACGCCCAGCACCCTCGCCCAACGCCCAACCTCCACGCCCAACGCCCAACACCCAGAAGCTGGTGTACCACCCAGCCGGGACCGTCGTTCTTATTGCAACAAACACCATCCCACCAACGCCCACCTCACCGCCCACACCCAACGCCCACCATGGACGCCCGCGTCCAATGAAATGGCCAGACACCAAGCGTTTCACCATTTTCCCGAGTTGAAATCAGCCATCCGTGACGAGTTCCCTGCGACCCACGGATGAGTGAACACGACACCGACATGCGGCTGTCAGACGAGCAGCGGAGACACGGAGCGAACAGAGGGGGGGGGGAGTTGTGCCTTTCTCTGTCAGATACTGTGGACTGATCGTCAGATTGTACACACCTGTGGAGAACTTTCCAACGTGATGGAACTTCACCGAGTGACCTTTATCTGTTTCACCCAGTGACCTTTATCTCTTCTCCTATCTACTGCACAGTGCTGTTCAAACAGAAGAGCGACGTGTGATCTGGTGATAGCGCGGACCTGTGCGTTCAAAATACTGAGGACAGTGCGGCACGGGACTCGCCACGAGCAAGGAAGGAACGAAGGGAGGGAGGAAGCGAAGTACGAAAGGACGAAAGAGTGAAGGAAGGAAGGAGTGAAAGAAGGAAGGAACGAGTGAAGGAAGGAGCGAACGAACGAACAAACAAAGCAAAATGGACTACGCACAACTGTGCTGAAAGTAACGCCACCGCGGCGGTGGAACTTTGTGCTTGGATTTGCTGAACCAATACACAAGATACAGATCACGTGTTCAGGTCACGTGGACAGCCTTCAACATGAGTTCCCACATCACACCAGCGGACGTGCTTCAGTTCTGGTTCCGGGAGAGCAGCCCTCACCAGTGGTTCAGGGAGGACCCCGCCTTCGATGACGTCATCAGGGAACGCTTCGGAGCATGCGTGGAGGGGGCTGTGGCTGGAGACGAGCAATTCCAACACTGGACACAATCTTCAGACGGGTGTCTCGCTCTCATCCTCGTTCTGGATCAATTCACCAGGAACATATTCCGAGGCGACGCCAGGGCGTATGACGGAGACGCACGCGCATGCGCAGTGTCCCGGAAGTGTGTGGAGCAGCGCCACCTGGAGGGCAGGACCCGGGATGAGTGCATGTTCCTCCTGATGCCCCTACTGCACTGTGAGGAGGTCGCGGTGCACCACCAGACCCTCCCGCTCTGGGAGAAGTACACTGATCCGGAGCAGATGCAGTACGTGAAGCAGTACCTGGGGATACTGGAGCGGTTTGGGAGGTTCCCCCACAGGAACGCTGCCCTGGGACGCGAGTCCACCCCGGTCGAGCTCGAGTTCCTGCAGGCTGGAGGCTCAGGCTGAGACACGCGTGGAGAAATGGGTACTGATTGCACTCTGTGACCTTACTGACCTTACAAAAGGGGAAGACAAGGCTTTGCGTGAAACAAATGTTGAAACAAGCGCGAATGAGGGTGAGACCAAATAAGGCTGTTGTTCTTCTTTTGGGGAGGGGTGGTGTCGGGTGGTCTGCGTCAGAATTTCATGGATGACGTGACGAACTTTGGTCTTGGATGACTGCGCTTGTTGACCAATGTCTCCTTTTTTCGGGGGGGGGGGTTGAGGGGTCCGCATCAGACAATGGACACGACGAGGTATTGTTTGAAGCTCAGGTGTGTACTGGTCGCATTCCATCACCTCGCAGAAGAGACAGATAGGGCGAAAAAAACGTTGAAACAATCGCGAATGAGGGTTGGACGAATTTGGGAGATGCTTCTTGTGTGGTACATGTATGTAGAGTTACGTTCTTTTTGTGTACGTAGATTCCGAACAGGAAAGGCAACAGGAAAAACAAACAACAGAAAAGTGCGTGTGATGCCATTGCTAACAATGTATCAGTTGATAATTGTGCGTGTGTGTTGGTGGGTATGCGTGCTCAACAATCTGTCCAGAGTCGAGAACAAATAAATTGATTCAACTCAAAACAAAGCCACGTGTTTGTGTTTACATGCTCGGTGACTTCGCCATGGCGACGGCTTTGTTGTGAACTGAAATCACCCAACCGTGCCGAGCCATGTGGAGATTCACGCACGACTGAGAACGGCGACAACTCAGCTGACAGCACCGCACATCTCTCTCAGCCTCCACTGAAGACACCAACCAGCGAAGACACACGCGTAGTCAGGGGCAACAGCAGCCAGCGGAGACACACGCGTAGTCAGGGGCAACAGCAGCCACCGGAGAGACGGGGCCTCAGTGGGACGACAGAGTAGATCTCATCTCATCCTCCACGCAGCGAAGGCGTCAACCGTGAAGCCCTCAGAACGGGCCAGAGACGGAGGCTCAACCCTTTGGATACACCACGTGCACAGTGGACAGATTTGCGTGAACTGGTGAGTGACGTTTTGCCCGTGCACGGATCCACAGGCGGGGTAAGACCTGGTCAACACGCGTAGAGGGGAATGATCCTAAGGACAATACGGTTCTGCTGGAGACATCACAGACAAGGTCAGATCGACGTGAACTGGTGAGTGAACTTTGACCTGTGGGTTCAGGGTCGGGGTTTGGAAAGGGTCCCGTCCTCTCAGGGTCACCCAGTGGTGATGAGGCAAAGGGGTTTCCAAATTGGTGATGCGCCGTCAGTTCTTTGACGTCGGCGTCAAAATTTCACGTGGTCGAATTTTTAATGTCAGCCTCAAAGACAACCGTGCGTAACGTAATGAGAAAAGCCCGAAAGGTATGCCAATCGTGCACAGCCTCCAGACGGAGGCGTTGGTAACATCACGCAATGGAGAAGTCCGAAGGAACCAGTGAGTGAAGTCTCGTGAGCACCTGTAGTGACGACCTGAGGGTCCCAGGGTTCGGGCTTTGCAAGGTCTCGCAGTCAAGGTTCGAGTTTCGCGCCAAGTGACGGGGGGTGGGGCTTGTAACGCGCACGAGGTTCAGTGGGTCCAGGAGTGGGGTCTGAAGGACCTGGTCTTCACTGAGGTCTGAGTCTTAACGCGCATGCGTTAGCTTAGAATAGTACCGCATGCACGGAAAGAGGTTTTAATAAGGTGATGCTGCGTCAAAATGTGACGTCATGAGGATTGACGTCAGGAATGGACTGGTTCCTTCCTTTGACACCCTCCATTCAGTTTGTGTTCTGTTTGACGTCGACGTCAAAACTTTGACGTCAATATTTTTGACGCGGACAGTACCTGTGTAAAAATATATGAACAGGTGACACGAGTTGGGTCCAAGAAGAAAGACAAGGGACCCAGCGAACCATGTGGTCAACGCTTCGGGGAGGGGGGTTCCACATGGAGGGTGGTTCAAATCCCGGGGAAGATCAGTCTCTCCCCAGTGACCTTTGCGCAGTTTTGCTGCTGCGGGTAAAGGGGTTTTCACATTGGGTGACGCGCGGTCGTTTTCTGGGCTGACGTCAAAAATTCCACCATTGGGTTCAATGTTAAATTTTGATGCCGATGTCAAAAATACGACCGCGCGTCATCAATGTGAAAACCCCCCAAACATTTGAAGGCGTCATACGCTGTTCACACTGGTTCCGTGTCCGTGACAGAACGCTGTGCGCAAATTGTACGTGAAATGGTGCACACACATTTCAACAGTGCTGTTCACGCTGGTTCCTTGAATCCATGGCAGAAAGGTTTTGGCTCCAAGAGGCAGAACTGTCTGTCACGGATGCAGTCATCACGGATCGCGGAAGCAGTGCGAACAAGGGGTTGGAGTGACAGGCGTTTGGGGCGAGTGGTGTCCGCAGGGGGGGGGGGAGAGGGACATAATGTAGACATGTCCTGGGAGATGGAGCCTCACTGGATCCAGCGGACACCACACTGGACGCGCTGAGAGAGAGAGAGAATTAAAGAGAGAAAAAGAGAGAGAGACAGAGAGAGACAGAGAGACAGAGAGAGAGAGAGACAGAGAGAGAGACAGAGAGAGAGACAGAGAGAGAGAGGCCATAATGTTCTATTGTGAGCAGAACGCGAGCAGAAAGGCGAGTTTGCACCTGGCTGCGTTTCTGGAACAGGTCGTCTTCAGGCACTTCGTACTGTGCATGCTCCATACATGTGACATCGAGCGGTTTTCACATTGGCGACGGCGTCAATTGTTTTGACGTCGTGAGGGTTGACGTCAGCAATGGACTGCATTGTACCTTTTTTGGCATCGTCAATTGGGTCCCGTGTTAAATTCACGTCAACAGTGAAATTTTGACGTTGACGTCAACTTTTTGACGTCGACTGCACCAAAGCGAAGGCGGCATCATCACCCTGCATGGTCTTTTCGAAGCAGTCTTGATCTGTTCAGAAAACTAATTGACTATCTGGTTTTCAACCAAACCAGGAATTAATGCACCCTTCCTGTTGACGTCAAATAGAACCATGAGTTCAGAAGCCAAGTCAGCATTTTGGGGGGGGGAAAGCGCTAAATTTGGAAAAGAGGAAGTTTCTCCAATGACTTGCAGTGCTCTAAATGATCATGATCATTCGAACATTTTGTGTGGTTCTTTCTTCCCTGAAGGAACGCGATCTTCGGCGGCTCCAGGGGGGGGGTCTGAAGGACCTGGTTCTGTGAGGTTCCAGTTCAGGTGCAAACTCAAACATAACGGCTGAAGGTGATGCGAAGTTCGCAGGAAACTTGGACTCAACAGATCTGGCGGCTCCACAGTTTGGGCAGGGGGGGAGTGGGGGTGTTCAGGTCCTACCGAATCAGAGGGGGGGGGGTCGGCAATGTGAAGGTGTCATTTTCGGACATGGGGTGACAAGGGGTATCCATGCACAGGTAGAGACACGAATTTGTGCCATGGGTGAGTTTTGTGGTGAAAATCGTTTTGACGCGTGTGTCAGTTTCCTGGAGTCTGAATACGAGGTAAGTATACAAAGTCGGGTCCGTCATGTTCGGAACAAAACAAAAGAAATCGTTGACTCAATGCTGGTCACCTTTGATGTCGACACCAATTCGGCGAACATGACGGACCCAACTTTGTATACTTACCTCGTATATCGTCTGCGCGTCTGGAGGAGAATCGATCGCATAGACAAACCCGGTGTTTTTCGGTCCACCAGATCTCACAAGCAACAAAACTACGACATGAAAGAGAGAGTTCACCCAAGTCATAACCCGGCCTTCCTGATTTCAGCACGAAAAGCTTGAGTTGTTTCACTGTGGTTGGAAGCCAAATGAAGAATAGTGCAGCGCTGAGTCAGCATTTTTTCTCAACCAAACCAGGGTTTCTCCACGTCGGGCCTGTCCTATTAAGTGTGGGTTAACCTAGTTTGAGTAGTAACCAGGTGAGCAGCCCCACCGGGGGTACCTCCTGGGGTACTAACCCCCGATCCACACCAAGCGCATCCACGCGTACGTTCACCAAGGTTACAGCCAACCAAAAATAGGTATCATCTATGCAAAGGGCAAAGTTAATGGGCAGTGAGTAGTTGTGTTCATACCAACAGTTCCACATGTCACTGTGATTGCAAATGGGTTTCAACCCCATTCAGAAATGTGGTAAAAGTGGGTGTGTGGTGCGCTGGCGCTCGCGGTGTGGATTGGGGGTCAGGGACTGAGGAGGATCCGTGGGCACCTCACAGGGTCAGCCTTTCTGACAAGTCGCAGAAGACAGGGTTCTCACACTGTACAAAAATGGTTCCTGTGAAATCACACAATGACTTTTCAATACCTTCAGTCCAGAAAGGAGTTGTGTGATTGAACAGGAACCATTTTTAAGCGTGTGGTCGCCCGGAGGGCCGTGTACCACACGCTTAATGTAATCACCATCAGTCTGTATGTCCATCTGTCTGTATGTGTAAAGCGGGTCTTGTGGGGGTGGGGGTGG
>JAAUXT010129399.1_pt1 | contig 10213 bp, 8 predicted proteins | sample 7278171 | NCBI WGS metagenome assembly JAAUXT01 (sample SAMN14350112, study PRJNA611818) | marine sediment metagenome | isolation source: surface marine sediment (1.8m) | place: French Polynesia: Moorea | collected 2018-08 | reverse complement strand
GCGTGCGTGCTGCAGAGACGGCCGGTGGTGTAACGAGCCGCGTTGGCGTGCGTGCTGCAGAGACGGCCGGTGGTGTAACGAGCTGCGTTGGCGTGCGTGCTGCAGAGACGTGTCAACATGTGAACTGACCGGGCGTGAGAAGTCAGCTGACGTCAACTGTGGTGATGTGGGTCCTTCAAGGGTCGAGCAACTCCCGGTACAAAGGTCAAAACATTCGCAGAAGAAAGGCAGCGAGAGAAAGGGGGAGAGGGAGAGAGAGAGAGAGGAAGAGAGTCACAGTGTGAGAGAGCCAGAGCCAGAAAGACACAGAGAGAGAAAGAGAGACAGAGAGAGGGAAGAGAGAGGATGGCGAGGGAAGAGAAAGAATAGAGAGAGAGGGAGAGCAAGAGGGAGAAAGCAAGAGAGAGAGAGAGAGAGAGAGACAGAGCAAAAGAGAGCAAGAGAGAGAGGGAGGGGGAATGAGCAAGAGAGAGATGGAGAGATAGAGAGCGACAGAGAGAAAGAGAGAGAGGGAGGGGGAGAGAGAGACAGAGACAGACAGATACAGAGAGCAATGTGAGCACAAAAGACCCGTCGCCATCAGAAGGTTGTCCGGTGGATCCAGACAGTCGCGCGCCGGCTGATCCCCGCCCCCCGCCCGTCCTTGCCCCGCCCTGGATCCGCCAGGTGGCGGTGCTGCGGGCCGCCGCTCCGCGAGGCGGCAGCGACGCTCGTTAGGACGACGGCAAATTAGATTTCCCGCGTCGGATGGAGGCAATTGGCTTAATTGCCTCTGTACGACATCAAGGACCCACTTATCCACGAGCGCTGCCACACCTGGAGCTGGTGCGGGGGGGGGGCGGCGGGTGCGTCACGTGCTGCGTCTCTCTGTGCGTCACGCGCTGCGTCTCTCTGTGTGTCCTGCGCCACGCAGCGTCCTGTGTTAGCTGGTGACGCGCAGGGTCGTGTACGTCAGGTACTGCGTCCATTTGCAGAAGAGTTCCATCCCAGATGCGTTATGGGCTGAGGAACGGTACAGGAACAGCAACACACAGGATGTATGACGCAGTGCATCTCTGGCTGCGTCGCGCGTTCTGGCCTCGTTCTGATCTTCCAGTGCGTGGTCACACAAGGGTCTCAGGTATTCACATCAAGTCCCGGTCGCCAATGACGCCGCTGTGCCCCAGTGACGTGCAGCACCACGCGACGCATCCAGGGTGAACCGGGCCTCAGAACATGTGCGCAATCCACCTGAGCATGTTCAGCGGGGACTCGCGCAGGGAGGCACCGCACGACACATCCAGTGTAAAACGCCTCTCCCTGGAGCAACCCTGGGATTCTGTACGCACAATGAGTGTGATTAAACCAGGACTGATGGGGTCTTCCTGGCAGGAGAATCCGTGCGTTGATTTGTGAGGGTCTGATCCAGGGGGTGAGGCTCGGTCCTGGGATCTGGTGGAATTAAATGACGAGGCACGGGGTTTTCTTGGCACAGGTGTCTGGTTATTTTGGGTTGGAACCTGAAATGACCAGCCATGAGAATCTCTGGGTTTCATGTCCCACCTAAAACAGCTGAATACAGGTGGGATCTGAAATGGCCAGCCACACGTGTTTTCTGGTTTTGAGGTCTGGCCATTTTCATTACATGGACTAATCTTCGGAGAGTCCCTGGACCTGGAGTGGTTCGCTTCCCCTGACCACGTGTTGGGCTCCAAACGTTGCGGCCGAACTTCAACATGAACCCCCCCCCCTCCCGCGGAGAAAGCTGAGGGCATGAAGAACTGTGCGGTCCTTGGGTGTTGGGTGCAGTTCTCACCCCCACCTGGACCCGCTTGGCGTTTTGGTCTGACTCTTTCGAAGCAGGTTAAGTGTGTTTACAAAAGTACGTTTATTGGCAGAGGAAGACTGAATTTGCACGGAGCGGTTTGATTCTTGCTCCCTGACTTCAGGACGCCATTGATTGGCTCATCCCATCGTGATCACGGTTTCGCGTGTCGCTCGGTGGAAATCGTTGGTGCGATCGTGGGACGCGGAGGCGGCGTCAGGGGCGGAGGGGTGCGCATGCGCGCGCGTGGGCGTTGGAATGGAGTGACTGCGCGCGCAGGTGGAGGAATGGAGTGCGTGCGCGCGTGGGCGAAGGAGTGGAGTGCCTGCGCGCGTGGGTGGACGGAGGCAAATCCTGTGCGCGCGAAGGTGAGGGAAGACACAGCCTGCGCGCGCGAATGAGGTTCAGGGACAAATGCCTGCGCGCGCGGGGGGTGGGCGAAGGGATAATCTGCGCGCGCGTGGATTGAGCAGTGGAAGCGCATCCACGTGACTACAATTCAGGCTGTGCGAGTGCATGTGCACCCAGGTTGACCAGAGAACACGATGGCGCGCGCATCGAGAGAGGGGTTTGCACCTGCCCTCACCAAAACACAAGAAATCCGAAGATAACCCAGCCTCAAGTCTTCCTCGCAGTGGGTCGATGCCCATGAAGCACATTGCGAAGAGAACTCAACGTTGAGATTGAGTTTGTCCACACCAAGGGCTGCGGTGGGTGCAGAACCCTGAGTCTCAGTCCAACATCTGTTCAGCCTGGTCTGCCTGTGTTATGTCAGTTTTGCGTGGGTGGAATATGGACGCGCAACAAAAACGTTCCTGCAGCTGTGATAGTGTGGAGAATTCAGTCAAGGCTTCTCCTTTCCGATTTGGGACGAGGTTCATTTCTACACCAATGCCCGTTGTGAATCATTGTGCTTAACTCGCCTGCATGACAGACACTTTTCCCGTCAAGAAACTCGGGCGACAGAAGGTGCGACTCGCGCAGTGTTTCAGCGCCCAGTCCGTCCACTGAGTCTCCACAGCGTCTGTCCTCGAGTCCCCGTCGCAAATTGCCAGCCACGACAGACACACGGTCGTCGTTCTACATTCAAAACAGACGAAAATAGCCCGAGATGGTGAAAGGCTTGCGTCGTCTATGTGAGGCGCACACTGAGGCTTCCGACTCATGCGGATCCATGGTTTCAGGTGTGGAGCAGGATTTCTGCCGCGGGGGGGGGGGAGTGGGTCCCTGTGTCACAGAACAACAAACAATGCCACGCCTAATGGTGAGAACACAACCAGGCGCGGTCTTTTCTTTGGGGTTACGGAGAGAGGCATCCCCAAGACTCTGCCCTCTTTACCCGGGGAGATGGGCAGATCCCACCCAAGCCTTATCCGTTGTGGGGAGTGGTGAGTCCCCGAGCCACCCCAGAAGGGGCAGGGCCCCTGTGCAACAACCACTCAGTGGGAGGGAATTTCCCCAAGGTTTTCTGCCAAGAGCTGTGGTTACCCCCCCGGGCGGGGGCAGGGGTCAGCCCCCGGGCTCCCCCTCCCCACAGCCCCCGGGTCCCCCTCCCACAGCTCCCGGGTCCCCCTCCCCACAGCCCCTGGGCCCCACTGCCCTCAGCTCTGGGGCTCCCCTCCCCGCAGCCCCCGGGCCCCCTTCCCGCAGCCCCCCCCCCCTCCCCGCAGCCCCCGGGCCCCCTCCCTGCAGGCCCCGGGCGCCCCCGGCTCCGCGCCCGGCGGGGCGTCCGCCTGACTGCTCCTCGGATGCGAACAGACAGGATGACGGGAACACGGCGCGCGTGTTGAGGCAGCGAGGCGGCAGCGACGAAGCGCCACGAGTGCGGCCCCTTCACACGGAACATGGTGCTGTGCGTTCACACCGGGTGCGGTGGAATATACGTGTTCACACTGGGTGCGATGGCACATGTTCACATCGGGTGCCAAACAGACCCGTGGTGCCAATCTGTTCACACGTAGTGTGGTTCTGTGCAGTCACACGCGGTGTGATGGTACTCGTACGTGTTCACACAGGGTGTCAGACCTGTTGACACAGCGTGCGGTGTTGTGTGTTCAAATTGGACGCGGTCAGGCGTGTTCACAGGCTGCACAGCGTTACATTTTCCTTGGGGATGTTGTATCCTGCCCCTTCACACAGGATACGGTATTGTGGGTTCATACAGGGTGCGTCATAAGTGTCGCCCGTTCAGCCAGAATGCGTCATGCGCATGTGCAGCTGGATGGTAACGCGGCTCATTTCTACACGGGGAGCGCCTCTTTTTCTGGAATATTTTGTTTGTTTTTTGTTGCAAATGAGGCGTTTCAACAGGATGGCACAGACTTCAAGTTCAATTCGGGTTCAGTCAGTTGGTTTTCGCTTGACCAGCCTGTCCATGCGTGTGCGCTTGGTCAGTGTGCGCGCGGCCAGTGACCCGAGCTCTGCGGAGGAACGTCCTGGCAGAGTCACGTCCCCCTCCCTCGCAGATAGACGCGGACAGCTCTGACGTCCTTCCTGCTGTCATCAGTGGGAGACGTCACTGCGGGTCAGTGTGCAGGATCCAGCCCGACTGGTGTGTGTGTGTGTGTGTGTGTGTGTCTGTGTCTGTGTGTGTGGATGTGTGTGTGTGTGTGTGTCTGTGTCTGTGTGTGTGGATGTGTGTGTGTGTGTGTGTGTGTGTCGCTGCTGTCGCTTCAGAACCCCTTTCTGGGTCAATGTTCAGAACCTGCCATGGGACTTGATTTCAGGATGCCTCACCCAATTCCACACAGCCGTGAGTTTTAAGTGATCAGTGACACAGCAGAGCTGTGTGACCCAAACAGATCTTCTGTTTGAGAAGGCCAAAATGGCCCCTCCTCCACTCTGAAACGTGCCTGGCAACCCTGCCTGCATTCGGATTGCAGGCAGTCGGAACCTCCGAAAACGCCAGGAACTGCTGTCTGTAGGTCAATGACCGGGTGGTCTCTTTGTCTCATGACCTTCACGGAGAGAATTCCTTCGCAGATTGTAGTGTGCTTCAGGTCTTTACAAAGGCAGAAGTCTGACCTGTGTTTGTTCTCGCAGACGTAACAGAGGCTCTTGGGAACTGCCCCACATTTGCCCGAAACCCACCCGTAGTTTCGCAGGATAGGTACGCTTTCTGAGAGTTTGTGTGTGTGTGTGTGTGTGTGTGTGTGTGTGTGTGTGTGTGTGTGTGTGTCTGTGTGTGTGTGTGTGTGTGTGTGTGTTTGTGTGTCTGTGTGTGTGTGTGTGCGTGTGTGTGTGCCCTGAAACCCGCAGTTTACGCATAAGGCAGGCTTTTTCCCTCCACTTTACACGTCAAAACAAGAGAGCTTGTGTGTGTGTGTGTGTGTGTGTGTGTTTGTGTGTGTACGTGTGTGTGCGTGTGTCCCGCCCCTGCAGATTCCGCCCCTCCCCTGACTGACCTGGATCCCGGGTCCAGTGGGAGCCCATCGCCCCGAGCTGCGCGGACGGCGTCACGGCGCAGCGCCCGCGGACGTGTCCCCGGTTCCTTCACACGTCACGTGTCAAACGGCAATTAGCAGTTGTCACGTGCGCGCGAAACGCTTCTTGCGGACGACAGCCTCGGAGCGTGAGGCCCCAGGCTCCTCCCTATACCCACCACCGCAGTCCTGCGCCTCAAAGAACTGTGTGCTGATCACTGAGAGCCAAATCACGTTCAACTGTCACAACTGCTGACGGTTTGAGTGAAAGAACTCACGAGGACAGGAAACTTCTCGAGGGACGTCGTTTCTCTCTGTGTGTTGTCAGGAGTGAGACGAGACTGGAGTGGATTGACGTCGAACGTACTGGACACATCGTGCGTCGCGTCTGCCCAACGTCTGCATTCACGTCTGCAGATGTTGCGGCCATTGGTGTACGTGATGTGACGTCACGGGTACCGACTGACAAGTTGGCGTCTGCTTTGTGCGTGCGTCCCGCCTGGTTCCCGCTGTGATCGCTGCGTTCCGACGGGGACCCGTGGGTGAAGGACGAGACAAGGGGACAAAACATTTTCAGACACAGAACTGTGGGAACTTTGTTAAGTCTGAGTGCTTGGCTTCATTCAGTTTTAATTTAAATGAGCAGACACGCCTGTGATTGGGGTGTCTGGTTCTCTCATCACACCGTGTGAGCGCTGCCTCCCCGCGGGTTCCCTGTGCGTCCGCGAGGCGGCTTCATCCGTCTTCTGCACACCGGGACTGACGCATGCGCACACCGGGCTGCAGCAGCGCCGTCCTTGCATCGTGAGAGCACTGCACGGGGCAACGCCACTGTTCTGGCAGCGTATCCAGGCCAACAGCAACAATGTTCTGCAGCCTGGACCAATGGGCACCAAGTTCTGGGGACGTATCATGACGAGGGGCACATGACAAGCCCCCTGGGCCCCTGGATCTGCGCATGCGCACTGGGACTTTCTGAACGTAAGCCAATCACCTTCAGGGACGAGGACAGGCTGAAGACTGATTACATCCATCGAGTTCCACAGAAGAAAAAAAAACAAAATTAATTTCTGAACGACTTCCAAGGTGTTGCCGACCTTGGGAAGCCTCGGAGAACACAATAGGAGTGCTGCGGTTTTGTTGTGTTCCAGGCGTGAGGCATTGTCTGGGAAACCTTGGGCCTCACAAAAGGCAACAAAGGGCATTGACTTTTGGGTCCCGACCTTGGCTCTTGTCTCTCGGGTCCAACTGAAAATTGTCCTGGTTCAGGTTGTTGCCGGTCCACAATTTTGGTGTCAGATTTCGCCATTTCTTAAAAGTGTTTGCGACAAAAGCCATTGTGGCAAGGCTCCTCCCACTCTCTGCTCAGTTTGGACCAAGTTTCACAGCAAGACTCATTCCGTGCAGTTCCTTGACCAGCACCCTGGATCCTGCTCGGCAACGCGCCTTTGGTCACCACTTCTTTCTCCCCGTGCGTCGTGCATTGCGCCCCTGCAGGTGCCGGTTGTTTAGTGCACCAGGTGCGTCAAGAGTTGCGTCTCTGCTCAGGTCAACCAGGTGTGGTGAGGGAGACCAACCCCAAGAGAGCGATTCCAAGCTGAGCAACTGTGTTTGTGCACGTGATTGATTTTGTTGTTCTGGGGGATCAGGGGGCGTAGTCTCTTCTCACTGTGGTGCCAACGCAACTCACCGGGGGTGTGGGAAGTTGGTCACGCAGGCCCAAGCGGGGGCGTGGAAGTTTCATGTGGCGTACCAACACCGGAGAGACAAAGCCTGATGTTTGAACGTTGCAAACGTCGCAGCAACGTCGCGTCGCCTGGCAATTCTTACGCGACGTTGGCGCGACGGGTGATTTCAAACGTCGTAGCTAAAACTCCCCGTCGTCAACGTGTGTCGTGGACAGAAACGCAGCGCGTTTCACATTGCTTGACACGCAGTCGTGTTTTGTTTGGGCTGACGTCAAAAATTCCACCATTGAGTTCAATGCAAAATTTTGACGCCGACGTCAAGAAAACGATCACGTGTCACCAATGTGAAAACCTCGTGACGCGCCTCACGTGAAAGCAGCCGCAGATCACAGGAAGATGGAGGAAAGTAGTGCGGCGACGCTTCTCGCCTGCGCCACCGCACAGGAAATGAGCTTCACAACTCGCCTGGTTCTGTCGCCTCGAGTCGCTCCGCGCATCTGCTGCAGCCGGACACTCCGGATATTATACATCCCAGCGGGAAGAAAGAAGGCGAGACACGGGTTGTTCCATACACGACTGTCTGGAGCCCTTTCAGACCTGAACCTTGAAACAGGCCCAAGATGAAATGGCCAGACAACCCCCCGAATGAGCCACGCAGAGTCTTCACGATTCTCGGGTCATTTCAGGTGTCGCCAGGTTCGGGGTACCCGGCCTCTCCTTCCCTTCCCGTGTAGTCCCAGTGGATCCAGGTCCCTGGGTTGATCCTGACTAACATTGAGCAGAAGCAAACTGGAAGATTTGTGCTGGGAACTGCAGCAGAAGGATTCTGCTTTGGGTCAGGCGCAGACACAGCTTCCAACCCTTGGATCCACCCCAAAGCCTCTCAGACAAAAGCAGATTCGCAGAAGCGTAGAGTGTCAATTGGAGCTGATAGACTTAAAGACAAGAGAAGCGCTTGAGACGAGCCAAGGTCGGAAGCTCAAGGTTCGCCCCCCCCCCCTGGACGAGATGCCTGGCTCTGATGGTCAAGAGGCGATGCCCAGTTTTGAGATGCGAAGGGGGCTGATGACGAAAGACTTGCAGTCGTCTCGAGTTTGTCCCTCCAGAGGTAGGATCACGTCTCTGCATTTACCAAACCCTGGATCTGCAGTAGCGCAAGTCGCAGGGGTGTTCCCAGGGTATGATCAAAGTTGGGCGGCTGGCTTCAACTGGAATGGGGACCTAAACAAGCCCCTGGACCCGCCCCTGGACCCGCCCTTGGCCCCAACCCTGGATCTGCCCCTGAACCCACCCCTGGACCCACCCTAGCACCTGCCCAGGGCTGGACCCACCACTGGACCTGCCCCTGAACCCACCTCTGGACCCACTCCTGGACCCACCCCTGGACCTGCCCTTGGACCCACTCCTGCCCCCACCCTGGACCTGCCCCTGGTCCCACCCCTGGATCCACTCCTGCCGTTACACAAGTCATTCTGGATCTGAACGATTCCCCGGTTGTATTTCTGACTTCGCAGTCCATGTCGAACCATCGATCCCTGGGCGGGAGTCCCTTTCCACCGCAGCACAGAGCTCTCCGTCTCTCCCCGCGCTTCATCCACATCGGAAACAGATAGAGTTGCGCGAGGACTACAGCATGTGTACAATAGATTAGGTGAAGCCATCAAGTAGCGCCCGCCGATTGTGTACAGCTGTCACTGTGTGATAGATGGAAATGAAAAAGTCAATAGGCCCTTTGCGCAGATAGGGGTCTCTGTACACAGAATGTCGCTACATGGAGCAGCCATGTGGTGCGCGGGCATGCGCAGTGTGGACACCGAGTCCGATGGGCCTGCGATTCGTGCGGTGTTGAGAAGAGTGACTGTGGCACCCCTGATCGGGTCTCTCCTCCCAAATCACCACGCCCGCGTCTCCCATGATGGGCGCAGGGTCTGGTCAGAAGCCACACCTTTCGAAAGGGAAAAACAGGGTGATGCGGAGTGAGGCGGGGCGGGCAGGGTGAGGCGGGGGTGTGGTGGTTCGGAGTGGGACGGGTGGGGCGAGGCAGGGCGATGCTGGAGTGGGGTGGGGTGGGTATGGGAGAAGAGGGGGAGGGTCGGGTAGGGGAGGGCAGTGTGGGACCGGGTGGGTACGGCAAGGTATGCAGGTGAAGTGCAGGGTAGTGCATCTGGGCGAGACGGGGCTGATATGTCACGAGTCTGGTCCACAACTCGACGCACCGCCTTAAATTTTCAGTTCTCGTCACCGAGGAAACGCTAACGCAAACGACATGCACAACGAAGCGAGTTTTTCTCCCTGAACACAAACCCTCCGGTCGTCCCATCATCTGCTGTTCTCAACATGAGCCCGCCTTCACATCACAAACATCTCAAGTGTCATTGCTGTCAGAAACAGAAAAAAGGCCACGTGTCATATTGCTGAACACACAGGTTTCCGTGAAGCCCTGCATGTTGAAATTCTATGCAACTCCATCCATGTGACAACATCGTGACATTTCTCCGAGCACGACACACGCTGCACTCAAAGGACACACATCTTTATCCTGCAGCCGCGGAGGATCCAGGGGCGTGGCTCCAGGGGGGGGGGTGAGGGTCCGGGGGGGCGATTTTCTTATCAACCTGTATCAAACCACTCACTGGGCGGCGGAGGCTGCTGCAGTTTTATGCACCCCTCCCCCTCCCCCCTAACACATCTGCCCCTACATCAACCGCGCAATGTTAGGGTCGTATAATGTCTGGCTCGGTCGTACACTCCGTGTGTTCTTGTCCTCCTGTACATGTACGAGCAGCATAGAGACCTGGGATCAGAGGACCTACTGAAGTCTGCGGGTCTAACGTGAACAAGGGCAGCGACGAGCACTTTAGTGCACGTTACGCCTTTTGACGTGTATCCAGCACAGAGAAATTGGCTTGTTACGTCAGATACAGATGCAATGACCTCGTGATGGGTTTGGCTGAACACGTGTATCTTCAGGCGTTTCTCACTGGAGGCGCCACGCTTGGCGTCCGTGCACCAGTCCATACCAGTCAATGTGCAAGGCGACGTTGGACGACGTCGTTGGTTTGGACGCCGCGACCGCTTCTCACGTGACCTGTGTCGTCGGAACACTTCGTTGCAAACACCAGATTGGACATCAAGGTGCGTTGCCTTTTTGCGGGGTGCAACAATCCAAGTGCGAAGGTTTTCTGCTGAGGGCCGTGAATAACCTGCAAATTGGGGGTGCCTTGACTAGGATAATTTTTAGTGGCGTACTTCTGTCCAAGTTCTGATGCTGAGCATCAAAGCATCGTGAATTATAAAAT
>JAAUXT010092529.1_pt1 | contig 10213 bp, 6 predicted proteins | sample 7278171 | NCBI WGS metagenome assembly JAAUXT01 (sample SAMN14350112, study PRJNA611818) | marine sediment metagenome | isolation source: surface marine sediment (1.8m) | place: French Polynesia: Moorea | collected 2018-08 | reverse complement strand
GAGCCAAATCAGAGTGAGCCAAATCAGAGTGACCCAAATCAGAGCAAGCCAAATCTGAGTGACCCAAATCAGAGCAAGCCAAATCAGAGCAAGCCAAATCAGAGCAACTGACATTTCCTCAAATCACCGTGAGCTCCATGGAGCTATTTTTGTTCAAGTACAACTTCAAACATCTGAACAAATGGTTGAAGATTCCAGACTGAATAGCATGAATATTGTTCCAAGAGAGATACAGAATCTGGAGTGATCTCAACCCAATGAATGAATCAGTGCGGAGAGAACCAATGTTACTACCAGTAAGGTTGAGTAGAGTGAGGGTTTCCAATCCAGCAAAAGATCTGTTGTCAATTTTGTGTAGTCTGTTGAACATGAGGTTCAGTATTGTGAGATCTTTCAGTTCTGTGAATGCTTCATGTTCAATGACAGAAATCCTATTTTGGGCCACATTGAGAGTTTTGATGTGGATGAGTCCATCAAAGGTTCTGGACTCAATAGAAGCAATTCTATTTCTGTGCAAAGTCAGGTCATTCAGTGACCTCATCCCAACAAAGGCTTGTTTTTCAATCAAATAAATTTCATTTTGTTGCAAGTAAAGCTTGGTACAGGAAAACAAGTCTTTGAAAACTCCTGGCTTGATGACAACAATTCTGTTTCCAGCCAGATTCAACATTTGTAATCTTCTCAATTCTGCAAAGGTACCACACTTGATAAGATGAATTATGTTGAAAGCAAGGTTCAGTAACTGAAGTCTTTTCATCCCTGTAAAAGTTCTGTTTTCAAGAACACTAATTCTGTTCTTATCCAAATGCAAGCACTGAAGGACACCATCCCTGTGAAGGATTCTGGTGCAATGGATGAAATATTGTTATTGCTCAAATTTAGTGACACCCAGGGAAACAGGTGTTGCAGAACTCCTGACCTGTTTAAAAAGACTGAATTTTCTCCAAGATGCAGCTTTTCCAACTTCCTTAACCCAGTCAATGATTCAAGGTCAACAATGAAAAGACTGTTTCTGTTAAAGTGCAATTCTTTGAGGGATAGCATGCCATTGAATGCATATTTAGTAACTCTAAAAACTTTATTGTTTTCCAAATATAGTACTTCACACTGTGATAAATGATTAAAAATACCAGTTTCAACCACAGATATTTTGTTGTTTCTCAAAAATATTTTTTTCAATTTTTTTAAATCTTTAAATGACCCACGCTCAATGAACGAAATAGCATTGTAACTCAGAGAAAGGATTTCAAGATAACTCAGTCCATCAAACAAACCCTCTTCAATTAGAGAGATCCTATTTTTGGACAAAAACAGCTCAGTTAGTGATGTCAACCCTGTGAAGGCTCCCTTCTCAATACAGGAGATCATATTGTCATACAGATTCAATTTCATACATTGGGCCAAATGATTAAAAATTCCTGTGTGAATCACAGACAATCTATTTTTATACAAAAAAACTTCTTTGAGGTGAAGGAGTCCCTTGAATGATCCAGGCTCAAGAACAAAGATGTTGTTTCTTGGTAAGAAAAGATGTGTGCATTTGGACAGATTGCTGAAGGTTCCAGCAAAAATATGATTTATTTTGTTGTATTCCAACCTGATCCTTGTAGTTCTAGCTGGAATGTTGTGAGGCACCTTAGTGAGGTTACACTTGACACTAAAAAACTGCCTGAGTTTGTACCAATGTGGGCAAAGCCTGCACTTGTTTTTGTGGAAAAAATCTCTGGCAGAAGTGGTGAACCTCAAAGCTGGACACCTCCCCTTGTTTTGGACACGTTTAATATAACTTGGTGTAAACCAAGCCTTCATATCATCATCAGTTTCAAATGTGCTCCTGTGAGGAAGCAAATCCCAGGTGACTTTGTCTAGCTGAGCTTGTAACACCAACAGAACTGCTGCTGATACAGCACAAAAATACAAATACTGTCCTCTGCTCAGCATATCTTGAGAAAGTTCATGAAATTTATTGTGTTGATGAAAACCTCACAATTTAGATTTTCCGTTGTGTCAGAATTTTTCCTGATCACTGGAAAATCATAAAATATAGTTTTGTTCAGTCTGAAGTTGGGAGGAAATATTGCCCAGCTGGTAATCTAAGTGTTCTTGGGACACAGTGACATCACAAATGCATTTCAATTCTTGTGAATATTTTATTCTTCAGATATGGCCAGACAAAGACACACTCTGACAAAACAAATCTCCCCACTGAGGTAGTTTTCCATGCACACCAAATGCCCATATTTTTCACAGCACCAGAGTCCAGTTGACTGAGACCTGGTGGTCAATTTTTCACTCCCACTAAAGTATGGGTGCCAAAATATATACTTGGTGTTTGTTGTCACTTACTCCAGTAGAAGGATGCGTTTCAAATATTCTGAGTTTAAAGTTCATATATTTCTTTTGTGGGAATGCTGGTATCAATGTCATCTCATGTTCTGTGCATGACTTCTGAAAGAAGAGAACCAGGGTTGGGTTTCAGGACAATTTGTATTGTGTACTGGTACACAGTGATCAATGAAAGAGATACTTGCAGGTAGAATGTCAGCTGAAACTGCTTCACCATGTTAAAATTGTACCAATCACCAACAACTTTTATTTTCAGGAAAAACAATGAAAGAGAAAAACACACATCTCAAAAGTGCAAAAACTACCACCTTGAATTTTAGGGCACATTTAGGAAATGTCAATATATTTCAATTGACATTTTAAGCCTTATCCAAAAAAATAATATTCAAACTGGAGACACTCAGCTTGAGACTTCATAACAGGTGTGGCAAGCAACACAACACCAAAAATTTCTTGCAGTACAGGACAAAGTTAGACAGTTCATATTATGCCAAAGACTGATGTTACAGCATAAATGCATGTCTGCATCACAATTCCATTTTTTCTAAGATATCAGACCTCACTGTGACCACAGGTTTTCACATCATCACAGCAAGGTTGGTTTGTTGGAACACTGACACCATGAAATCATGCTTGTTGCAGGAACAGGAACTGAGACACCTTGCAGGTTATTTTGTGCACAAGAGAAACTCAGGTGAACAGGTTAAACACACAGCTTGTAATTCTGACCAACAAATTCTGATACTTCTCTTTATGGAGAAGATTCCTGCAGTTTCACAAGAAAGACCATCATGATTGTTCTTCTTGTCGTTGACTCTGTATTTTATATCAGCCCAAATCACTGACCAGAACCTGTGATAGATAAAACAATTCCTTCTGGTGAGCCTCATAAATTTGGTACTGAACCTCTAAAAGTGTTGAACTTGATCTTCCAGTTGAAAATTGATTCACATTGACAGTTTTTCCTCGTTGCAGGAGCAGAGTGAGGGAGAGAGAGATAGATGGAAAGTGGAAAGAAGACAATGACCAATGAACACAACAATGCATGGGTGTGTATCTTTGTGTGTGTCTGTGTGTGTATATGAGTGTGCAAACCTTTGTTCATGTTGTTGCCTCAAGAAAATTGCGATTTCATCTTCACTGATCAACCAAAACCTCATTCATTTTTTCTTGTTACTTGAGGGCAAAAGAGAGACATGGCAGCAGGCCTGCAGCAAAACAGGAGAGAATGATGCTTTTGTGGTTTCATAGCCTGTGTGCAAAAGTTTTTTTCACATCCTGCAAAACTAATTTGAGGTGGATGTGAATAATTTCAATTCAAAAAGGGCACAAATGTAGATTTCCCCCTTTGGACAATTCTGGTGGTTTCTGCTATACTTTTCTCATGACATCCAATGTCATAAACTCACAATAGAATTGTGTGGTCACATACATAAAGAAAACAGCAACTCACGGTTACAACGTTTTGTGACAGACTACCCCTTCAGAGGAGGGCACATGAAGCAAACACAACAGAAGAATGATTGTTCTCTCTTCCATTGTTGTCAATTCCGTTTGTTTTCAGACATCAGTAGAAAATGTGTGCTGCAAAGCTCCTGTTCTTCATTGCAACTTGAACACAAAACAAACACCACAGATTGTGTCCTCAATTTTGCTGGACCTGGAAGACATTTATTGGAGCACATGGAACATTCAAATTTTTCATTGTGCCAGGTAAGCTGATGCCTGTAACACATTAAATGTTTTTGTAGAAAAGTAGACCCAATGGTGAAGGGAGTTTTCCAAGTTGGTCTGTTTGACCTGGAGTACATTTCATGAAATATTCAGCAGATGTCAGAAATGTTGTGCCAAATGTCTCTGGACATGTGGCGGGTATTGGTGGAGCCCATAGAACGTTCAGATGTCCAGGTGAAGATGAGACATTTCATTTGCACCTTCTCCGGAACTGGAGGGCATTTGGTGGAGTGCACAGAATATTCAATATTTGCGCGGTACAGGAAGCCTGGACAAGATATCCCCACATTGTGCTCCCTTGGACTTTGTCCCCTCCCCCTAAACATTATCCCCTCCCCTTGGACTTTGTTCCCCCTGTGAACTTTGCCCCCCCACTGTGGACTTTGTCCCCCTTATGTATGGTGTCTACATAAGGCAGATCACCAGGAGCATGGCAGGCCAGTTGGCTACCAGAGTTCCAAGAGGCTACTCGGGACTTCGCACTGCAGTTGCCTTGAGCTCTGCTTCTCTTGTTTCTACAGTTTTTGTGCCCAGTATCTCTTGACCTGGGGGACAATCCACACATACAGGCAGTGTATTCATTGGTCCAGTATAGGTTGCTGAACACTCGTTATCGTCTTGCCTGCATTCTGTTTGCATCTGGCTTGCCAGTGACTGATTTGAAATATTAGTAAACACCAAAAAAACTCAACATTGTCTTTGTCATCATCAAAAATACAATTATGACACATATCCATCCTCAATTACACCGGAAAGGTTTCATTCCTACAAGGTTGCACATCTGTTGAATTTGTGTTGTTCAATATCTGGCTTTTGTCAAATGAATTCCACTGTCTCAGGTTGACAATCAAGTCCCTTATAGCCCCAAAACAAAATACTTTTCAGATCAAAACTTTGATCTTCCCAAACCCACTGAACCAAATTGTCAACATGCCAAAGCAAGACTGAGCTGCAGTGTGGATTGGGACACTCTGGACCACAACCAAACATGTATCCCCAGACAATTTTGAGAACAAACAGACATCTCATGTGTTTGTTTGGCTTGGTGTGATCAATGTGTTTTTACCCAAGGTCAACTGTGTCTGAACATTGTGTCTCTCATGCAATGCAGCTGGGCCCAACCAGGAATGGAAGACTACAATGGGATGTTTGAGCTGGATTTATTTAGGTGGGGTGGACCTTGCCCACCAGTGGACAAGTAAAGTGTCCCATATCCAAGAGTTACACCCAAAGTCATTTTCTTATTGTTTGTTGGTTCAAAAGCTCTTTCCATTGGAAGAAAATACATAATGCTCAAAGGCAATGAAAATCAATAAATAAGTATGGAAATGGTGTCACATTGTCCCATGCTGTGGGTGGGCTGTAGTGTCCTGTCAATGTTGTTGTGGGCTTTGGTTTTCCAGTCCCATCATGGCAGTGTTAGAATGTCAGTAAAGGAGGCACAATGAAGCTTATGTCCAGTGAGAGCACTCATTGCAAGGACAACATCAGACCAGAGGTTGGTTTTGATCCCACATGTGCCATGTTGAAACTTTGTATTCAGCAGGTTTTGTGGGGCCTGGGTAGTCATGGGTTGAATGCCATATTTGGGCAGACCATGCAATAGCAGGCAGTTACATGGTAATTGGACTTTACACTGCAAACTGTTTATAACACCAGAAATGGTCTCAATTCAGAATGATCTTGTGTGAGGGGAAGACCATATTTGGAGAGATCATGTGCCAGTTACCTCCAATAAGCCTTTCAGATTGGCTGTTTTCAACTTGGCAGCAAGCAAGGTGGACATGATCATTATTGGGGGTGTATCTCCATTCAAACTTGACAGTACAGGCTGAGCAGGGCACACATGACTAAAACCAGACCAGGTGTACAGTGTGACCCATTTACTATTGGAGACACTGAAGGGTCATAGTGCCTCAAGTCTGTGGTCAGGTTTGTGAACATATTTGTCAATATACCACTGAAACTGTGTGTCTGGAAAAAATACAAGTGAATCAGACTGCACAGCAGTTGGATGTTGTTCACATGATGCTTTGGTCACATTGCAATGGCCAAAGGTGAATAAAATGGTCAAACATAGCAACTGATGTGGAATAGCATGACAGACCATGACAGTGACACTTTCTGCTAGTAGATTGTGAATGGAAGACATTCATGATGCCCTTCGCAATACAAACTGGGTATTGCAAACATTACTGTAACAAACATCACATATTTGGATGAAGATGGACTGAGGAAGAGTGACACAATTGTTTGAGACAGTGATCAATTTATTTTGAGTAAAATTGATAGATAATGCAAAAAAAATGGAAAGCTGAAATTGGGGTGCACCAAAAGGCAGGAGTATGAAGGAAACATGCAGTTTGTTCAATCAAATTGTGGGGTATTTGTATTTCTGAGTGCATCTTATGCCATGGTTTCAAGTTCAACATTTTTGTTTTAAGAGATCCAAAAGTTCAAACTTGGGGGTAACTTGGGAGTTGTTTGTACAAAAAGTGCTCTGTTCCAAAAAAGTATAGACCTAAATATTTGGCAAAGCATGTATGTCAACAAATTGTGGCATATTTGTTGGGTATTTGAGGGTGGCATTCATTCTTTATTTGCAAAGATCTGGTTTGAGGCACCCACAGGCCTATTGTAATGTTGTATGGCGGTGGTAAGAGCAAGTAAGGAAATATCCTTGAAGGTATAAACATATCAGAGTTGGTGACACAAGGTGTATAGGCGAAAATATGACTGTATGCAAAAGAAGCAGACAAATAAAATATGCATAGGCCACCAGAGGTAAAGCTGAATTCGAAGTGTAAATGCCTGGATGTAAGGAAGCAGCTGCAGGTCTCAATGAGTACTCATGGTGCAGAGTACTATCTCCTCTGGTTGTGCTAAGAGCTAAGCACAAAACACTCTCTCTTATGGTTACTGGACTGACACACAGCACTTGGATTCTGTCATAGCAGGTGTGACAGCCAGACAAACATTGCATTACTCGTACTCACTGTACAAGGATTTGTTCTGACAATTTCGGACCGGTATTCACACTTTAAGGGACAGAACACTATCCAAATGATTGGTAGATGAGCACTTGGAAGGTGCTATGTGACCTACAGATTGCTCTTTTGGGGAACATCCTGTGAAAAGGAAGCAAGTTCCCAACCCAGATGGTGGCATTTCATTGGTAGCTATGTCCATTGTGGAAGGGGCCCTATCTTTTGCCCCTTCGGATGATGTCCCTCCAAACTACTTGGAAAAACCTCCAAGGAAGAGAAGAGTGAGTCCTGTCAAACACACCTTTCTTCAACTGACACAGGCAAACAGCATGAGAGGCCATTTCCAGTTGTAAAATCTCAAATTAAATAAAATTCATACCTTGAGAAATGATGGCAAAAGAAACTAAATGCAGATTGTAATGAAAATTCCTGTTTTGCAGTTGCAGTTGACCAATCTAATCTGGTCTGCTGTTTGTTAGCATTTGTCAGGATTTTGCTTCCAAGACATCAACATGAAAAGGTTTTAACAACTGGTCTACACAGTTTTCACAAGAGAAAGTGAAATAAATTCCTGTCTGTTTGATACAACTTGTAAATTACTTTATTTGATTTGTGTTTCATTGATTTTAAAAATGGTTCTGAAAATCATCACTCTGCTGTTGTTTGTCCTCACATATCAGTACATGTATTCACATACTGAAGGTGTAAACAACAATGCAACTGACCAAGTTCTGGTTTTCAATGGTATTTGGGGAAAGTGGGGAAAAAGGCAAACTTGTGAAGGTGGAGATGTGACAAAGGTAAACATTTCTGAAGTTCCTGTCATGTGGCTGTTACTTTGACTGTTTTTCATAATTGTGTCAGGAAGAGTTTGGCATATCTTTGTGATCATGATTTGCAGTTCAAACTTCAAGTGGAAGGACCTCAGGGTCCCAGAAAAGATGACTCTGCTCTGAACTCAATCTGCCTGATTTGCAACAATAGTGAAGAAATCTGCAGCATGAAGGGTAGGAAGGGGGACTGGGGAGAAAGTGTTGACTGTACAGAGGGATTCACTGCAGCAGATTTTAGGTTTGAAGATCTTCAGGATCTGGGTGACAACACTGCAGGCAATGACTTGCTCCTCCATTGCAAGAAAAGCAATTCTTTGTTTGGTGTGTCAGGAATTTCTATCCCAGGATGGGGCCTCTGGCAGGGTTTGCAGAGCTGTAAGGAAGGGTTTCTCATCTGTGGCATCCCAACCAGAGTTGAGAAGATTCCCACAACTGATGACACAGCTCTGAATGGGGTGAGGCTGGACTGTTGTGTCCCTCAAATAAAAGGAACCCCTGAAATCAACAATACAATTGCAGGTCCATCAGTGAAGACAGCTGTGAATGACACCAATGCCAAGTCCAGTACAATTGGGCAGGACTGCTGTGTTCCTAAAATATCTAGTGAACCCACATCAGCAACTCCCACCAACTCCAGCTTTGCTTCATCTGTTCTCTCCTGCTCTGGTTTCAAGGTTTGTTTGATCTTGATGTCCTTCCTCAGTGTGCCTTGGACACAAGACAGACTCTCCTTTTAAATGCAGAATGTCAAATAGCCACCCTTGCATCAGCTTCATATTCCACTGACATCATGGAAGCCATCATTTCTTCAACTCCATGAAACAGAACAGCAACATTCAGTCAGTGATATTTCTGTTCACTTGGTGTCAAAGCAGCATTTTGTTCTTCTATGTTCAGAAGAGGTGACAACAAATTTTGGTTGATGTTTAGCCTGTGCTGGTAAAACACACAAATTCAAATCTTGAGGCAGTGCTGGAAACACCAAACAATATTCTGTTTGAATGTGCCTGGAACTTCTGTTGGCATTCCCAAAGAACATAACTTGTCAAATTTATTTGCAGTTGGATGTTATGTATTGAGTTGCAATAAAGTCACCACCAGCACCAGGTGTTCATGACTCTGGTGCCAGCAAGATGACCACCAAAGTGTGATGGGTGCTATTGTGGAAGCACAACCAGCAGGTCAGGTGCTACATCCAACCAAGTTATCCCAAAGTGGATGACCTCATTCACAGACCTCATTCACACTGTCTACAATCCAGTGGTTGTAAGAAACTGTAACTGCACCTGAGAATTTAATGTGCTCACTCTTGGGCACCAGCAAAGTGTGACAGGTGCAATTGTGTCTTGTGAAACAATAACATCTTTCCATGTGTGCAATGCAGCTTTTGTCAGAGAACTGAGTACTCCAAGCAACTGGTTGGGCAGAGCTGTGCCAAGCCAAAGCTTCCCTCCCAGCCAGCCTCTGATGCTAACCACAAAGCCACAATGTAACACCCACCCTGTGTAGACACAACTGCTCCAGATTGAGAATGAAGCAGTGTGCTTACATGCAAAGTGTGTTCTATTTCTGTCTGACACATCATGAATGGAGCTGCCTGCAACACTGTGGTACAGTAAATGTGTGACACTTTTACTGTGGAATGCATGGGTAGCCCTTCTGCTGACAGCACCACTACCCATACACAACAATTGTGGAAATACAAGGAATGCATGAGGTGCATTCAATTCTGGCATACACCCAACTGAGTTCTCCCAAATGTACCACATCATTTCTACTGTACCCAACCCATTAGGGCCCCAAGTCACATGGGGCTGTAAAAATGATAAACTGTCTGCATCAATCAAATTGACATATCTTTTGGATGTGGCAAACCACAACCTTGCCTTGTTGCAACACCTTTCCAGTGTGAAAACTGGAGTCTTGATCTTTGGCCCTCTCTCAATGTGCCCACCACACAAAGGCCCCTTCTCACATGCACACCCCACATGCACATGCCCTCCCACATCATCACCAGTGTTCTGTCCTAAATAGTGTGAAACCGGATTGCAGTTATGTCGCAATTTGAGTTTGTACAGTTCTTCTCTTGATTTGTCCGGCTGTCACACATCTGTGACAGTCAACCGAGTCAGGTGTGGCAGTTTGATAACCAATGCAGACATTTTTGTGCCGTGCTGTTGGGTCCACCAGAGGAGATCACACTCTGCGCCTTGAGTACTCACTACACGCTAGCTGCTGCTTCCCTTAATCCAGGCTCTTGCACTCAACTACTGCTCAATGCATATTCATCAACTGAGCTATTATTATAACAAT
>JAAUXT010081001.1_pt1 | contig 10214 bp, 3 predicted proteins | sample 7278171 | NCBI WGS metagenome assembly JAAUXT01 (sample SAMN14350112, study PRJNA611818) | marine sediment metagenome | isolation source: surface marine sediment (1.8m) | place: French Polynesia: Moorea | collected 2018-08 | reverse complement strand
GAGTTCGGTTGTCATGGGCCACGAGTTCGGTTGTCATGGGCCACGAGTTCGGTTGTCATGGGCCACGAGTTCGGTTGTCATGGGCCACGAGTTCGGTTGTCATGGGCCACGCCCAGCACGAGGACCTCAGGGGGACGACGCGTCACGTGACGGGATACGAGTCCCAGCGAGCTGGAGTGTATCGTGGCAGGACGAGGTCACAGCGTGATGAGGCCACAATGAGTGACACAGATCACGACACACCCTTCAAAACTTTGTTCTGTTGCGCATAGAGAACGAGGCCCAATGCTTTCTTGAATTTCAAATTTTGTTCAAGGAAGCATTGGGTCAAGTTCTTTCTCCCACATGTCCATGTCTATGATGATGAACAAAAAATCTTTGAAATTTTTTGGTGACTCCACAGTGGGTGCTTTCCGTGAAACTAAAGCACCCAAAACTTCAAAGACTTTCCCGTTCATTATCAATGATCAATGTTGCATGATTTCAAACCAGGGAGACCTTCCCTGCCTGAGTGTTTATTCCTCACGCTGCAGAACACACTGAGGGTACTCAATGAACGTCCTCGCAACTCAGCCAATCACACAGCACGATACAAATGTGCCACGCCCAGTGTGATTGGCTAAGCTGCAGGACTCGAGTAAAGTCCCGCTCAGTGTGTTCACAGCCTGAAGGGCTTTCCACACTGGGTGACGCGTGGTCATTTTCTGGGCTGACGTCAAAAAATCCACCTTTGGGTTCAATGTTAAATTTTGACGCCGACGTCAAAAATACGACTGTGCGTCACCAATGTGAAAAGCCCTTTGGTCCTGCCGCTCTCCCCGCTGTGCCTGTCCCGCACTGTGCCCAGCGAGGCCTGTGATTCGACAGCGCTGCAGACGGAAGCTGCCTGTGGGTGGGGGACGGCAGGTGGTGATCCAGGGTTCAGCGGGCGGCCTGCAGCACAGGAATGCTGTTTTTGTGGCGGCATGGTTCGTTGTCCTGCAACGAGAATAACTTAACAAATCACGTTGGGGGGACTCAGCAATACGTGCGTCCGTGAATCCCCGAAGTGCCAGAAGCACTGTACACTTTCTGAATGCCCTGACCACACTCGTCTCTCATTTTTGAGCCTGTGAGAGCCGTTGTCTGGGCCCGGTCAAGTCCTCCTCCCTCCCTCACCAAAGTCTCGGGTCCGCCCCTGGAAGTTGAGGAACTCTTGGGAAGACTAATCCTACCGCGCCTCTCGAACACAGCAGGCCCCGGGTCCACCCCTGGGCCCGCTCCTTCGCCCGCGCCTGGACCTATCCCTGGGTCTAAGTCTGAGTCCACCGCTGGGTCCGCCCCTGGACCGCAGCTCTGAGTGGATATACGCGCAATCACCGTGCTATTCTCTATGTCCCGACTGATACAGCCTCTTCATATGCAGATGAGGACAGGAACCCGCGAAGGTGGAGCCAGATGGCCTCTTGTGGATCCAGGGGAACCAGGGGGGCTGGGTCCCCTGACTCAAAAACATTTCAAAAAATGATTGCACTGTACACAGGGCTTCAGTTTGCCTTGGGAAAATTGTCAACATTGGTGCACGAACATTTCTGCGCAGAGAAAATTTTTTTTTGACGAAGTTCGGAATTCTAATCTCTTTGTGCTAGTTGTGGAGCAGTGTTCCAAACATGTTCCCTGCTCAAGTATCAGGTTGTAAGTTTTGACCCTTGAATGCCCTGGTTCGTGTCCCCCGTCCCACCGCCCCTGATCCATCAGTGTCTACGAGCGCCGGGGCCGGGGCTGAGGGACCCAGAGGGGCGGGGAGGACACGAGCCGCACCGTCCCACGCATCGGGAAGGGTTCCGCATTGAAGCTGTGACGCCGTCCCTGCAGCCCTGTCCCTACAACACCGCCGCTGCAGCAGTAGTGAGTTTAAAACAGCGACGTTTGGAGAGGAAACTTCAACGTCCCATCCTGTCAACTTCAGACCCTTGTTGGACAGACAAATTCTGAAACCCTGGTCTTTGGTCAATTTAGTTCAACAGTGTTTTGCAAAGGCAGAAGCACTTCCAAAATGTGGAAAAATCAAAGCAGCAAAAAAATTTTGACATTGACGTTGAGGTGATCAATTTCAAACGTGGTGTTAAAACTCCCTGATGTGCAGGACCATCCTTGCAAGACGTCAACCCCACAACACAGGCTGCAGCCTGTGTGTGGAAAGGCTGCGTCCTTGCCCGCCTCCCCTGCGGGCATCAATAGGCCGGTCACGGGGACCTGGTCCCGCCCCCGGACTGACCTCAGGTCAGGACTCACAACCGAGGCGGTGCTTCTGCAGCATGTGAACCTGCGCTCATCACATGCGGTTCACACTGAATGCGATTTACAACGGGGATTTTCACATTGGTGACGCGTGGTCGTTCTTCGAGCTGGCCTAAAAAATTCCACCATTGGGTTCAATGTTAAATTTTGACCCTGACGTCAAAAATACAACCGCGCGTCACCAATGTGGAAACCACCAGTGGATACATCGCTCCTCGCTGTTCAATTCAATGAGATTTAGGGTTTTCACACAGGCAGGGCGGCGTCAGAATTTTTAATGCTGGCGTCAAAATTTTGATGAGCGGCCGTCAAAAATGGTCCAGTACATTCCTGGTGTCGCGACAAAATTTTGACGCCGCGTCATCTGTGTGAAAAACCTTAATTTTTGCACTTGGAAGTTCCACATTCATGAGATACACCTGTGTGGAACAACCACGCTGATCAATGTAGAGAAACCCCCAAACACATTCGACATCCTGAACTCAAGCGGCTTAAATACAGGTCATTTCCGGATAATTCAACAAACACATAATTTGACTTTTGCATAATTTGACTTTTTTCAAAACAGGTTTGGATTTGTGTGTGTGTGTGTTATAATTTGACTTTTATCCGGCAAAGTACATGTCAAACTATCCGGAAATGGCCTGTACCTGATCCATCCTCGTATCATGCGCAACATACAAATTTTGTTGTTGTCATGATTGTCAAAGTTAAAGTCTGGGATGCCCGACCTCAACCCTGGATCCGCTGTACCTCTGAACCTCTCGGAAACCGCTGGGATCCACTCGGCTTTATACGACACTACGAGCTGCAGTGAAACGGCCAGCAATCAGTGTTATCTGACCGTGACGCTGCTGTTGTATTGCCGCTGGGTTTTTGTGAGGGACCCATGTGGTTGAGGCCATGAGACAGGAACCATGTATACAGTAGCGCTCACTGGAGCCGAGCCAGGGTCCGGCATGAAGGGTCCAACCAGATTCTCGGCTGACCACTGGACGTTCTGGTGTGTGTGTGTGTGTGTGTGTGTGTGTGTGTGTGTGCGTGTGTGTGTGTGTGCGTGTGTGTACGTGTGTGTGCGTGTGTGTATGTGTGTATGTGTATGTAGTGATTTGGGGTGGGGGTTGGGGGTAGCATCTGATGTCCAACCTCAGTCTCAGCTGATCACTGGACGTTCTAGTGTGTGTGTGTGTGTGTGTGTGTGTGTGTGTGTGTGTGTGTGTGTGCCTGGGGCCCCTGACCACCCTCCCTTCCGTGCGGAGGGACAAGGCGAGCAGGAGGTTTGTCTTTGACAAACATTTGTTTGGATAGGCAGGTGGGCATGTTCCAGTAATCACTTCTCCACACGAAGTCAACATTTCTCGGATCTATTCTTCAAAGGAAAAAAGACATCCGTTTCTGAGAAAACCAAATCGTTGTCGTGGAAACAGAAATAGGCATGAAAAAAATTGGGAATTTCGTGACGTCCGCGGCTGCGCAGAGAGAAGCACAGAAACACAAAGGCCATTGTGCACAGGAAACAGCTTGGCTGTTTACAGACCCACAAATCCACGCCCAGTCCCAACAAGGTTCAGGTCGAAACAATCCAGATTCAGATGCATTGTTTCTCTTCCAAAAGTAAGTGTGTCCACTTTGACTGTTGGAGCTTGCCCCGTGTGATTGAGAGTTGGGCGTTGCTGAAGTCGTTGAGTGCCCTGCCTGGCACGATAAACGAATGCGCGTGTGATTTGGGGTGCCGACTCAGAACAACCAATCCCCGTCGAGTTCTGCAGGATGACGTCAACTGGATGCATTTCATGTGTTGTGTTGCCCCCTCACAATTTCCCTTTGGAAAATGCACAAAGAACTGTCTTTGCACGTGTTCACAACTCACCGTTCACCGTTTGATTTTCTTGGTGATTGCAGGATTCCTCCCGAACTCCTCGAGTGTATCCAGCAGCGGGCTCAGCACTGCGTGCGCCACGCCACCGGGAACCAGGGCGGAGACGCGCTCCTCGCAGCGGGGACCAGGCAGACGTGGGAGTGCATCCTGGCCGTCTGTCACCCGGGCAACCCCGACCAGGTGAAGCGGTGGCTGGACATGAGCCAATTCTCCAAAAAATGGCTCGACATGTCCCAGTTTTCAAAGAAAAGTGACGAACGGATGGACAAAGACAAGAAATGGCTGGATATGTCCCAGTTCAGCAAGAAAGACGCAGAGAAAAAGTGGTTGGACAATTCTCATTTTGCCAAGAGAGATGATGAGATGGTGGAAAAGAAATGGCTGGATATGTCCCAGTTTGCGAAAAAGGCGCGGGAGCACGAGAAGAAATGGCTCGACATGAGTCAGTTCAGCAAGAAAGAAGCAGAGAAAAAATGGCTGGACAATTCGCATTTTGCGAAGAAAGAGGATGGAACTGATAAAAAGTGGTTGGATATGTCTCAGTTTGCAAAGAAGGAAGGTCAGGGGAAGAGGTGGTTGGATATGAGCCAGTTCAGCAAGAAATGGCTGGACGTCTCCCAATTCTCCAAACGGGAACCAGGCAAAAGGTGGTTGGACGCCGCCCAGTTCACCCGGAAGCGAAAGCGAGACACTTCCGGTTTGCTGCCTCCAGCCGGGGACCAGGCGGAAGACGCTGCGTCCCCCGCCGCAGCGGGTACCAGTGAGGACGAGAAGAAATGGGTGGACGCTTCCCACTACAACAAGAAATGGCTCGACGTCTCCCAGTTCGCCAAGAAAAACCCGGATTATGGCAAAAAATGGCTGGACATGGCCCAGTTCACCAAGAAATGGCTGGATAACTCTCACTTCACCAAGAGATCTGATGATGACAAGGACAAGAAATGGCTGGACATGAGCCAGTTTTCCAAGAAGGACTCTGAGTTGGGTGACCTGGAGAAGAAATGGCTGGACAACTCCCACTTCACCAAGAAAAACCGAGACGAGGTCAACGCCCTGCTCAAGAGGTGGCTGGACGTCTCCCAGTTCGAGAAGAAAGGAGCGGGCACCGGGGAACTGGACAAGAAGTGGCTCGACATGTCCCAGTTCAAGAGACAGATGGAAGGACTCGAGAAGAAATGGCTGGATGCTGCCCAGTTCAGCAAGAAATGGCTCGACAATTCCCACTTTGCTAAGAAGTGGATAGATTCGTCTAATTTTGCAAAGAAAAATCAGGGGGCGGAGGGGAAGAGGGCTCTTCCAAAGCAGGGAGGGGAGGCGGGGGCGGGGGTGGGCGGTTCGGCCCCTTCCCCCGCGGGTGCGAATGAGTGTGTGCTGCACCGGTGCGTGGGCATAGCAACACTTGAAGGACTCATGAGATGCGCGCTCGAGTGCAGGAAGAGTAACCAGGGTAACCACCAATCCCAGGCCCTCTCCCCCAAACAACCCCACTCCCCATTGGTTGGCGACAAAATCCAAAAGAAGTGGGTGGACCCCTTGGCCTATGGGTACGACAAGAAAAGATCACGTGACGTGTACCAGAGATTGAGGCAATGCTATTGGACGAAATGCAACGGTCACCTGTCGGACGCGAAATGCATAGATTATTGCGCGACGGACCTGGCGTACCTCCTCGAGTTGTGAATTGATCCGCAAAAACGGCCCAGTTTTGGGGTCCTGGCTTTGTTTGGCTTTGCTCCCTTTTCTGAGTGAGTCTGGGGTATCAGGTTCCCAGACAAGGGACCCGGGTGGTTTCTGCATGGAAAAAAAAATTGCTGAACCCCCAAGATTTTTTGGAATTTTTGAAAAAAATTTCATGGCACAAACTTGAGAGAAAGAATTTCCCTGGAAGTGGTTCCTCCAATGTTGCAAGAGAAAGTTGTTTTCCATATTTTGGCCGAGTGCGTGAGTTTTTTTTCTTTTTTGAAAAAGTCTGGTTTTCTGACTCAAGTGTTTATTGTACAGAAAGAAGTCGCTGACACAAACGCGTTGCGCCTAAAATGGCTGGCTGAAACGCCATTGGTCGAGAGCGTCTCTCGTTGAGACTCAGACATGCGCAAAGGACGAGACGCGACGCGTGCGCACCACGCGCTGCGCATGCGTGGACGAGTGACGCTCCTTTTTCCTGCGGCTGCGGTCTGAGTTAGAATCCTGATCAGCTCCAAAACCTTGGGAAGCGAAAAAGAAAATGAAGCACAGATTTTTGAGTGGAATGTTGAGTGAGGGCTGATGTGTGACTGCAATGCTTCTTTTTTCACTGTAGTTGTAGAGTTCTGTTGGACTTGCTTTACGCTGGACGCGTCAGGCGTTCCGACCAGGTCGCTACGCAAAAGCCCATTGACCAGAAGCAACGCTTGACGTGCCCATTGAAAAGCAGGTCTCAAATAAGTTTGGTTATCGCCCTGTGACAACTTTTGTCAATGCGAATAACAATGTATAGAAACTATTTTTCGCGCCTGAAGCAGACCTGTGGTGATCAGCCATCAAACACATCTTTCTCACACCACAGATAAAGAACATTCAAATTTGTAAACAAAAAATACTAGATCCGCGAGGTTGGTACTGTGCACAAAGCTGACCTGCAAGCCAGCCACCCGTTCTGCTCTGCGCGGATATAAATTTACGAGTTGGAACTGCAAGTGAGGGTTCGCATGCACGTAGAACTTTCAACCTATATGAGAAAGCGTCAGTAACCCACAGACCCTGAGCGACCGGCGGGCATAGGGGCGCTGTGTGTGTAACTTCCGGTGTGTGGTGTGGCGATAATAAAGACTTCCGGCGGAACCTGGATCAGAGCTGGGGGTCCGATCCGGTACGGACCCTGGGAAACAGTTGTAGAACACTTGATTGGGGCTTTTGGTGAATTTAGACTGGTGGGAGAGTCCTCCCTTGGATCCGCCGACAGAAGTGAACAATATGTTCGTGTTCTAATATGCCGCGTGAGTTCGCATCAAAACCAGCCACACGCAAACATCACAGAAATGTCACATGATGCATCTTGTAACATATTTTGTTGATAGGCATTTAATTTAAGCGCTATCTGTTGATACGAGTTGATGTACATTATCAAGCACTGTTAAATAAACGCAGCTCTGATACAAGAGAATGAGAAATTAGTTTTTGTGGACAAGTGAAATTCAGTGACTTTCGCAGAATCTGGAGGCAAACCGTCACGTGCTATTGACGTTGCGTAAAGATTCTGCTGAAAGTCGCGACTGCGGTTCTCACTGGATGCGTCCAGCGCACGTAGCGTCTGTTGACGTGACGCATCCCGTGTTGACGTGGACGTGACGTGACGTGACGTGGACGTCGTGCGATGATTGTAACAGAGAGTGAGCAGAGCCAATAAAGTCAGTGTTACCCTCAGCATCTCAACTCGAGCCTTGCGTCTTCTCCTTCCGTCTTCTCTGACTTCAGTTGAACTCACTGAAAGGCTGCGGATACACCCCTACCGATGGGGCGGTCTGACGGGGCTCCCCGTGTCGTGACAATCCCACCCAGAGGACCGCTCCAGTGTGTTTCCAATGTGTGCCAACACACCTCACAGGCCAGCAGCCGCACGGGGCTGCACTGTCACCCGGACCACTCCATGAGCCATTCCCTGCACGGCACACCCCTGGACGGGCTGCCCCATGCGGCAACTGCCCCGTCGGTGGTGGTGTGCACCCAGCCAAAGGCGGCCTGTCGTTTCGCAAAACATATCCTGCGTTGGTTGGGCCTGGACTTTGAATTGTTGACAAAAATGAAAACCGCCGGCAACACCAACTTGCAATGATGCGCACAAGACATTTCGGATCGGCAGAACACGACTGAGAATTCGGCACCCCACACAAGGGCTGGGCTGAACCCCAGGACTGCGCTCCACCACGTCTCAGAAGATGGAGCCAAGATCAGCACCTGTTGCGCAAAGTCTAACGGATCGGTCCAAGTTCAGTGGCGGCGCCAAATATTGTAGTCTGACACCCTCCTTATGAGACCCCGAAAGTACGAACTCCGTGCAGGTCAAAGATCTTTTGCTGTGCAAAATTACTTGTCGGCCAGTTTCGCTCGAGTTCGTTTGGACTGAACCCTCTTGCAGGGGTGTTGAGTGAAAAACCTCTGGGAAGGTGTGGCTCTCCTATCAGCAGGGTGTCTTGGTTCGGCAAAGAAGAGTGCGGTGAGCCTTCGAGGACCTCTCTCAGAGGGCGCTGGGGTGGTGGTCCTGTAAGGGAGGGTGTGGTGGTCCTGTGAGGAGGGTGTGGTGGTCCAGTGATGAGGGTGTAGCATCTGCATGATGGATTCTGGAGGGTGTGGTGGTCCTGTGAGGAGGGTGTGGTGGTCCTGTGAGGAGGGTGTGATGGTCCTGTGAGGAGGGTGTGATGGTCCTGTGAGGAGGGTGTGGTGGTCCTTTAATAAGGAACTCTCCATGAGGATGTGGTTGTGTTTAAATGACCCCTGACAGGAGGCTGTGGTTTTGCTGAAGGTGTGCTCAACTGCTCACACCCGGCGCCCTCTCCCTTCCCTCCAAAACTCCCTTCTGGCCCGTGCCCCTCCATTCCCATCCTCCCTCCCCTCAATACAACAGACTCTCCACGCATGGGCGCTGAACTCATCCGCAAAGTGGACGACGCGGGCGGGAGGAGTGGATTAAGTGGATTAAAAGCGCATTGAGCTTCTGTATCTCCTAATTACAGAGACAAACATCCCTCAACGAGCGCTGTCAACGCAAACATTTTGCTGCACAAATATTTGTCGCTGTCCGGCGCTCAAACATTTTGTGGGGTAAACATTTGCCCGTGGAAAACAATCAAGCGATGCGTTAGTAGAGAGGCAGGGCCTTTGAAACAATGGTCCTCATGGGAGTTTGGGTGTGGTCTCTGTGCAGTGTAATCTTAAGCAGGGTTGAGTCAGGGGCGCCAACTTGGTCCTGACTCGGGGATGTCTTTAACTCTTCAACGTGGAGTGGTGGGGAGCAAATGAAGCTCAGGAAGGTACCCTCAGCAGGAGATAAAATGAATCTTTAGGAGGGACATCTGCGTGAGCATTATGCGCATCCCAAAGAGATACATCCACAGCTGGACCCCCCCCCCAAAAAAAAAAAAAAAAATCTGACATTTTTGACCCCCCCCCCTTAAATCATCACCAGGAGCTCAATCATTGCTGAGACACCAATGCTGTAGACTTGATGTTCTTGGGTGAAAAACTCACAGTCGGAGTGGAACCTCAGGACACCAAGTGCCAGTTCAAGAATTCAAATTCCTTCAGTTTTTGCCAAAACACCAAAAACTGTTGGTGTTTTGGCAAAAACTCAAGCGACTTGTATTCTTCAACTGACAGTTGGAAACGAATCTCCCAGTCCAGTGGAACACAAAACTGTGCTTCATTCTGCAATTGAGCTCCTCATGATGATTTCACAGGAGGTCAAATTTTCAGATTTTTGGGGGCTCTGGCTGATAAAACATCAAACTTTTTCACCAAGTGCACTTGGTCGTTGAATGTTGACGCCAGTTCAATGGCAAGAGATTGGGGCGCCAGGATCCGGCCATCAGCTGATATTGCGATTCCTCAAACGACGCCCAGCAGATGAAACACGTCAAAGAATGCAATTGTCCACTGGCGTCTGGTGCTGTGCTGAGCAACCAACGGTGATTCGCTTTGACCGCAGTCGGATCCAGGGTTTGATCAAGTGGAGCCACGCATCAACTGGTGGGGTCAGATCCACCACACCAACTGGTGAGGCCAGATTCATCACACAAACTAGTGAGGCCAGATTCATCACACAAACTAGTGAGGCCAGATTCATCACATGAACTAGTGAGGCCAGATTCACCACACCAACTGGTGGGGTCAGATCCACCACACCAACTAGTGAGGCCAGATTCACCACACCAACTGGTGAGGCCAGATTCACTACACCAACTGGTGGGGTCAGATCCACCACACCAACTGGTGGGGCAGATTCACCACACTAACTGGTGGGGCAGATTCACCACACTAACTGGTGAGGTGAGATTCACCACACCAACTGGTGATGCCAGAT
>JAAUXT010039066.1_pt1 | contig 10214 bp, 10 predicted proteins | sample 7278171 | NCBI WGS metagenome assembly JAAUXT01 (sample SAMN14350112, study PRJNA611818) | marine sediment metagenome | isolation source: surface marine sediment (1.8m) | place: French Polynesia: Moorea | collected 2018-08 | reverse complement strand
CATGCATCAACTACAGCCTGAAAGTGAACAAAAAAACCAAACATGACCAAAATCGAACAAATAGAACACTTTCAAACTCGCGTTCACAGATTTTGCCTCTTGATGCCTATCGGTGATTTTCACCATCACCATACATTATACAATGTATGCTTCAGGGTTCAAATCACCTAAAAAGTTGTGTTTCAGAACTGACAAACGATCCAACTTGTTCGCGCACATTCAACTTGATTATTGAGTTTATCAGTCAGTTGTGAGTTTCACATTTCAAAGGAAAAGGCGCTGGGCTTCGTGTGGCTTGTCCAATTCTTCAACGTGTGTCGCTTGTTTTGCAGACCAGTGACGCTTGTTTTGCAGACCAGTGACAGTGTCCACGAGTGAAGGCGGCTTTTCAGAGGAGCGCACCGCGGATGGGTTGAGAGAAACACTTGACGAACCTGGATCCCCAGAAACGCACAAGGACGCAGCAACAACAGCGCATGAAGATGAAGCGAAACAACAGCAACAACGCCAGTAACCCGAACGCTGTCCCCCCTGGTGAGTCGAATTTTGGACGCGTGGGTTGAAATTCGGAAATTTTATTTTTTTCGAGTACAATCTGTTTAACCCTCACGCTTTGTTGGAAATTTGTGAACTTTGTTTCATCAACACAAACGTCATACTGTATTCCTCTTTTTCGTCACCTCAGATCTGTTGCCTGAGCCTGATGCGTGTCGCCTGGCGCACAGGTACGTGTTTCTTTTCGCCAAATTACGAGTATCTGGAAGAGTGTCGAGCAGATTCAAGCTCTTGCACCCTGAAATATTCATGTTGATTTCTCGTGCCTGCGTTTCTTGAATTCTTCACTCAGTATGCGAGGCCTCTTTTGTTTGTTGTATGCAGGTTGCAGAACAACCTTCAAGACGGGAATGACCAACGACGCAGCCGGGATAAAAATGCGAAGAATCAGACGCGGATCGAGGGACCGACGAGGCGCTGGACGCCCAAACGAGGTCAGTGATCCGCGCATTTTGCTTTCGTAAAGTTCATGTGCGTGCGTCCCCGTGCGGTCACGACTTGTGAATTGATTGGGCAAGAAAAAAAGCACGAGAAAGGGGGAATATGAAAAATTCATACGCTTTTGCTTGCAGTGTTCTGCTGCGCTGGCTGGATCTTCTGCTGTCCGATCTACACTCTGTGCTGGGCATTGCGAGAGGCTCCAATTGATGAGGAGGACTTGAAGGAGGACGAGTGCTTCCCATGCTATTCCTGATCTCTCTCTCCACGCGACGAGCGTCCTCGCTCTGCACCGAGACGCGCATCGTTCTGACCCGTTCAGCTTCACGTCAGGTGGAAAAAATGAAGGAAGGACAAAATTCGAGTAAAATGAAGTGAAGAAAAGAAAAATCGTGCAAAGTGAATGCCTCTGAGGTGAATGGTTGTCAATGTCAGGGAGTCATGGTGGTCGTGAGCCAAATAAATTAGACGGCAATGTGAGCAGTGGGAAGCCGTGACTACCGTACAAGGCCAAATGTTGAGCGCCAATGGACGGCTTTGTCAAGATACTCACAAGAACGAAAGGTTTTCAGCCAGATTTCATCTCGAAAAGTATTCTGTCTACGACCCAAAAAAGTACATTTATAGCGATGCTTCAAAACAGGCTCTGCAGGCGGAGTGGTGAAATGAAGTTTTACAGTTTCAACCGTGATTTGTACAGCAAGTGAACGTGCTGCTATTTTTCGTCAATGACAGATCTATGTGCTCTTTCGTTTTCGTCTGGGTGTTGGTTCGAGTTGCTTTGTGCGTTTGTTGACTGACTTTGTGCCAGAATGCCTGTCCTCCGAAATCATAGTTCGTTCTGAGAGTACCCGTGCTGAGCCGCGCATGCAGTAAAGAAAGCTTTGCAGGCTGCTGAAAATGTTTTTTTTTTCTCTTGAATAGAGGAGGAATTTGAGAATCTCTTTGAAAGTTTTCAAAGCTTGATAGTGTTGTTTTCTGTTTGTTGAAGATTTTGACTGATGTCTTTCGTCTCAAAACTAGTCACTGGAAGAACCATTTTGCTTTTGCTGCGAGAGATTTGTGATGTGTGGATGTCTTTTTCCAACGTCCTGTTGCTTGTTTATACCTTTGTTGTTCGTGTTGTGTTTCGAGCTGCTTTTTGCATGTTCACCCTGAAATTATGTTGCAGAAAATGTCAAAAGTGTCCTGAGATTTTGCGATGACAAATGTTTGCAAGGTTTTTATGCAATCGCGGATTCAGTGGACAACAAACCCGCCTCCGGCAGAAATCTTGACAATTTTTCAAGAATCCAAGAATTTGGAATTCATCAGGTCCGTGTGTTTTGTGAGACCACGGTCACAGTAAACGGCTTTTGTGGTCAGCTTGCTTGCAGAGTTTAAATGCATCCCCAAGGTCAATTCCATAAAACTGCAGCTGCATCTCATTTGGCAGCAAGTACAGCTGCGTTCAGAACGACAGTGAACAATCTGGCCAAATTTGCCGCAAAATCGGTGGGTCTGACCGTCCTGTGAACTTGTTGCATTGTGAATCTGCTTCTGCATGCATGATGTTCGTGTTGTTGTTGGTCGTGTCGCTTCTGTTGGGAAAGTTCATGTGCTGGTCGTTAAAATTGCCTGAATTGCCATATTTTTGTTGTTGCTTGTTGTGATTTGAATTATTGAGACCTTACCATTTTGTTGGACACAGAAGCGATGTCCATTGTGGAGTCGCTATGGATGTGAAATTTGTCACCACATTTTGTCTAAAGCAGCACGGTGTTTTGCGACCGATGTTTTTGGTGAAGAAAAACCATGCAACCTGTTTCTCTTTCCTTGAACCATCACGATAATGTGGATATTTTTGTGGTGGATTCTGGGGAATCATGTTGCAAGATTTATGAAATTGTGTCGAGCCAAAATAAAACACCAGAAACAATGTAACCAAGCGATGTCGGATTGAACTTCTTGTTTCCCTCGCGAGATTGATACGAGTGACCTTCATCGGCTTTATGCGTTGCAGTCTAAGAAACAGGCGATTCTTTGCTGGACTCTTTACAGTGAAAAAAAAAGAAGAAAATTCTGCGCGACGAACAGCTTTCAGGGAACCCAATTTCCAAGGAATGCTCGTGGTTTTCTGTTCGGAAGGCTGCAGTACGAGTACTCGCTTCATCTCACGAAGTACCCCAGGGATCTGGCAAGAAAGTTCCACGAATTTTATGTGTGAATGACAAATGAGGTAATCTTTGAGAAGTCAAGTACCGGTGCAACGTTCGTGTATTGACTTATCGATCGGTAAGTCTCGTATGCATCCTGAACTGATCCATTGTCGTCCGTGGTGGTTATCGACGGATTAGTCTGAACGCAATAAATCCGCTTCTCGTGTTATCAAACACCAGTGAGCCACGCGTCGCAGGTCACGACGAGAACCCAGCGGCCGTGCCGCAAGTTGCGCGACACGCGACTTGTACGAGCGTAAGTTGCGGACAAACAAGTTATTTTCATTGCGTTCGAAAAACTGTTGTTACAAACAGGACGGGGTGGTCACGATTACAAAATTTAATTCACACCGGTTGTTTGCTCCCAGCAGGTTTGTACTCGGACTTTGTCCACCCAGAACATCTCTCAAGGCCACAGGGACACCTGAAACTGTGAATGTGTTTCGCGAGTTGGGCTCTGTCACGTTCTGGAAGAACGTGTACCCATCATAGATTTTACAAGGATACGGAAATGAAAAGATTGATTTCGTCCTTGATTGAATTCTGTTGCGTAATCTTGAAGCACTGAGGTTTCTTGCAAATGACTCTGAATTTATTGAAAACGAATTCAAACATTCACACAGCTTCCGTTTGAACAGAAAAATAGAATCGTTCCTCTGAATTTGCGAAAAAAAACAAAGCAGCAGGACATGCACGCATGCGCTTCTCTGCATGGTGGCCGTGAGCGGCAGGGGCGGGGCTCACACCCAGCCGCCGAACCTGAGTTTGTTGGTGAGGTAGACGTCGGTGAGAAACCCGGGCGCGATGGCCTGCAGCGCCTCGATCTCCGCCTTCACCTCGACGCGCAGCAACTCTTCGAGCTGCTCAAGAGGGGAAGAAGAGAGTGAAACTGTTGAAGCAAAAGTATTCTCAACGTCACATTCACATCAAAATTGAAAAGTCTCAGGCTTCAGCCCGGACGCATGTGGAATTTCTCGCCATCACAACGAACACGTGGGAATTGTAACGAAACAAAAAGCTTCCGTGCAATTGGTAACTGTCCGTGACCAGACGCTCACCTGACACAGAACCAAGTCCTGCATAGTCAGCATATCGCACAAACACCCCAGATACTGACCTTCCGTCCGTGCCTGCAGATGATTTCTCCACAACCTGCATGTGCGTGTGTGTGATACTGTATCCACTGACCTCAGTTCTCCAGTGCGGCTGCGAACACAGGTAGGTTCTCCTCAGCATCTGCTGAGCCTTCTGTCTGTCTGTCGCGGTCAGAGGCAGCAGTGTCTCCGGGGGCAGCTGAAACCTGCACAGTCAGGACTACTGTTGGCAAACAGCGATTCCCTTTCAGTTTTCAGAGGCGTTCTCAAATTGCACGTCCGCGCAATGAACCGACCTTGCCAAATCCGAAGGCCAAATTCCCATCCACTTGAGCGAAGGCACCGTCAGGTTGGCCGCTTCGAAAGACAAGGACTGCAAGAAGACGAAGAAATAAAAGGACTGACAGGTTGCTTGATCTTTTGAGTCAGAAGACCTCCAAAATATGTGTGAATCAGACAATGGAATTTTGGATTGGACGCCAGCAACAACGTGAACACTCAGTGCCAACAATCCATGCAGCAAAATCAAACAAGACAGACGTTAGACTGGTTCTACCTTTGATCCGAACTTGTACACTGCCATAATTTCAATCCCTGCAACAGATGGAGAATTGTTTCCGACTTCAATTAATGCAGGAGTGACTGTGTTTAGTTCTCAATGTATTGCCACGAAGCTGACTCGCTGCACGCCCAGCCCGTACCGTGCGGATCTCCGTCGACGAGTGCGAACACGGGGACGCGCAGCGCGACGTGCAGTTTCCTGAGCATCAGCCGCGTGTTCACGTCGGGCACGCCGCGACCCTGAACAACCCAACGCAAAAACCATTCAGTTTGCGAAATTTTCGACCACAGACACGATGTTGTTCCCAGTACAATCGAGATACGCGCTTCGTACATTTTGGAGCGTGGAGTGAGACAACGCACCGTCACAAGAATGCACGGGAACAGCTTCTGGCAGAAATTATCGTCGAGAAGTTTCTGAAAACTTGCATCCTTCTCGACGACCAGGATGAACTTGGCGCTCGACTCTATGTCTGCAAAAGTATATATTTCACTTTCTGTGCTCGGTGGTTGTGTTCGGTGTTGTGCCGTTGAAAAGAAAACTGGAGCTTTTTTCGCAAGCAAAAGAAAACTGGATGTACCAGAAAGGACCTCACCATGAACACCTGTGACGTGAGACGGCACCAGGATTCCCTACCATGGAGACACGCGAAAAATGATCTGGTTTTCAACTGACGTGCCATACCTACATGTGTACAATTCTCTTCAGACCAGTGCCTTGAGCCCACCGACTCCCGAAAATTAATTCACGCTCTTGCGTTGCACCGACAGTACAAATTATTTTTGGCAGTTGAGTTCACCTTTCCCTGTGGATTTATTCCCCCTGTCCTCAACCAAATTGTGGTTCCAACCCTGAGACGTGAAACTTTTTTTCGCGTCAAATTTTAGCTGAGCCTGGGTGCTCACCGAGGAGGTGCGGCTGCAGTCCACCGCGTTTCCGTCAGATTCTGTGTACCTCAGGTCTCCAGCAATGCAGCCTTTCGATGTGGCAAGCTGAAAAGGGATGTCTCGAGAACTTAATTTCAGAGTGAAGTGAGAGGCATTTGTACACTTCAAAACACATCGCTGATGCACAAGCGTATGTGGAGCAACTTTAAAGATGTGGAAGCTCATGAAGTGTCTGTTCCCATATTTCCACACAAAGTAACCTCGCATCCTGGGAAAGGATTTATCCTCAAGATCCTGGCCTCTTGTGCGTGTCCGAGATCCGACCCCTCCCCCACCCAGCAACATTCACACTTTTTCACTCGACAACATTGTATACAACAGACCACGTGCAGTCTCCACCGCGGGAACTGCAGCATACACGCAACGTTGTCGATAACTCCGTCCACTGTGGCCTGGGACCCGAACAGAGTCGGGTCCTGATAGTAAATGTCCCGTTTCGTGCAATACGTGTCCGTCGTCACCAACTTGTAAACCATGGAAAGGATCTTCACCGTCAATGCTACAAAAATTTGAAAAAAATGTTTGGTCTTTCAGGGTTGCATCAACACATGACAGGAAAAAATTTCGATGACTGCGCTCGTCACGCCAATCGAACGCGTCCTGTATAACAAGAGCGCTTGGCAGCATAGACACACGCCGAATCGGGTGAACCGAACTGGCAGCAACACGCGAGCACTTGGGCCTGTCTGGAAACTTTCGCCAAGTTCTGAAACCAGGGCAGTGGGAGGGGTGTGCCACAACTCGGAAAATTTCAAAGTCCAAGTTAACCTCCAGAGCCCAAGTTTCCCTTCACAGGGAGGCGGCACAACACCAAAGTCCAAATTTGCCTCCGGGCCTTACGTTCCATTTGCAGGGGATGAAGTCCCCACAACTCAGAAAACAATGCCACCAGAGCATCAGTTACATTTGATGGGGGCGGGGGGGGGGGGCGCAACGTTGAAATTGTTCAAGTCCAGAGCCTGAGTTCAATTCGTAGACGGGATGTCTGCATGATTTTTCCCGTAGCGTGATTGCAGTGCACACGCCTTGTGTAGAAACGCACCGAACTTGTTGACAGAGACGATGGAATCAAACTTGACGTGAGTTTGGGAACCATCGTCAATCATTTGCAGACCAAGGCCCTCAACAAACCTGAAGCGGAAAAAGTTTGTCTTCACTGAAACACGCTGAACATCGAAGCATTTGCACACATGCAAGCTCATCAAACGTAAGGGCAGGAATACCCACATGACGTTTTCCCAGGCGTCTCTGCGAGTGTAGGAGAGACAAGGAGCCTCGCCCTGCGCCACAGACCTGGTCACCTCAAGAGAGATGTTCTCGATTGCGGCCAGAACCTCCCGCCTGCAAATCACACACAGAACTTCAGTCTTTGCAAAAATGCCCGCAGAACACCTGTCGGCAAGCAGCACCCACCATGTCTTGATGGATGTACATATATGAAGCCACAATCACAGAGCCCCAAAACAGTCGGCGCACGGCACCAATAGGTTTGCCGGGTAAGTTTTTGCAGATCTTGTGGTTCTCGTGGAAGGCCAGACCCTTTGGACCCGTGGATCTGAGACAGCTCGTTCTCACCAAGAATAAACATTAAATTGTGTGATTGATCGAAAGTGTCCACCTTTTATCGCTCAACTGTTGAGCTGTCAGAACAAGTTCTTCTTCATTTTCAGCACCAAACAACTTTCTAACTTCAACATTTAATGCATCTACTTGATTCCAGAAATGTGTACCCTCTTCTGAAGAGTTCATTCTACTCGGAGGTGAACACATCGGTTTTGAGCAGACGATCAAATTTTTACAACCACGTTTCCGCCGAGAACATCACGTGACGCGAAGGCGCCAAAACGTGCATTTCAGTAGCGCCAAATACCGAAGCCAGAAGCATGATTGAAAACGCAAACCCGTGCAGCAGAATAAATATGAAGTTTGTTCTAAGTTTACGTTTATTCTGATAAATATTGCAATATTTGTGTCACAGTATGAGACGTTTGCCGTCAAGGTAACGCTTTCTTTACAAGTACGCACACAGGCATAAACTTCGAGCAAAACAAAATTGTTCGCAAAAATACGCATTGCGAGATAAATTACAATGTTCACGAAGCACTATAACTCTACCGCCTGTCTCTTTTGGTGAGTACGCGCATTTTGAATACATTTTAGCACCATTTCAATAAAATCGGCACATTCAACAACAAATGTAACTTGGTGTGAGGATTTGGACTCAGTATCAAAATAAACATGTATGTAGATCTATCTGAACACACACACACACACACACACACACACACACACACTATGATTTGGGAACATTCACAAGAATTGTTTCCACTTGGGGACACTCAAAAGAGTGGATCAATGTGCAGAGGGGGATGAAGGTGAAGTGGAACCAAATCGACACCATCCACCTCACTGGTGGCGAAGCCTTAGGCAGTCTCCTCCCTGCCTCCTTTGGCAACCCCATCAATTTCGCAGATGCAATTGTCATCAAATTGCTGAAGTTGAGGTTTTGGCCCCCAATACCCCCGAAATGGATTCTGTTCCCTTCCCAACCACTATTTCGAGTCTGAGATTACGCTCCAAAACCCAACCGCTTCAAACCCCGATCTTGCCAAAGGGTTCACACATCCACCTTGTCAGCTGCGATCAGTTTAATCAACGCAAACAAAATTGACAGTCTCTCCGGGCGGGGGCAGACCATATCGTTGGAGCACTCAAATGATGGTCCTGAAAAGATGTCTGCAGATGTCCCAAAATGATCCGGTGTGTGCGGAACAAAAGAAATGTACCAACACGAAGGGATAATTTTTGCAGGAAAAAACGATTCCCTGAAACGATGAGCCAAAAACGATTTGGTCTGTTCGCGACCTCAAGGATTCAGGATTGGGGCGAGGAGGGGGTAACCTCGGTCTTGGCCAGGTGTCTGACGTTCAGGGGTTCTTAATTTTGAAGGGTCGGAGGGGACCCAAATAAAAATTCGGGAGAGGGCGTCTGGATCCACAAGAGGCTGATATCCATTCAAAACGGAACACGAAGAAGGTGCAAAACTGACAAATGTTTTTCGTTCACAAGGATTATGCATCATTTTGAAAATATAGTGCTTAAATCGCGAAACACTTGCAGATCTATAGCAGACACACACTTTTAGATGTCGTCCCGGGCCTTGAGTACGACCAGCCAGATCAGGAAGCCTCCAGACAGGAAGGCGAACACACAGGCAGCGATCTCGAAGCCCCAGCCCCAGGAGAGATGGTTGGTGTTGGGGTCTCCGCCCACCCAGTAGTCTCGACACTGCAGCCGGAACGCGTTGTCGCCGAACACCATCACTGTGCACATCAGGAACACACCTGCCAAGCAAGCAGAGGTTTGTAGTGTGATTGTATGAGACTACAACGCCATTTATTTCTGAGCAACGGATGACACTGACCAAGGACAAGACCCGAAGAGAACACCCACCCTCCCAGATCACAGATGTCACATTTGCCTTCGCATTTTTGAAAAGACTGCGTCTGAAGCGACCAAAGAGGGTTGTGATGCCATAATGTTCATGATGTCTTTTGTTCTTGAACTGCCCTGAGCCTGCCTCGGAATCCACTTCCTCAACGCTCGGGCGCCTGAACTTTGGTGTTGGGCCCTTGGTTTGCAAATTTGCGTACGTTACCTGCGAAGATAAACATTATGGGCGCTGCGTAGATCATGCAGCGCTCGCAGCCGTCGCGTTTATTGTGACCCCGACAGCAGACGAACTTGCAGAACCACCACAGAACGAGGAGGACGAGCAGCACGATTCCAATGATGATCAGAAACATTGCGATGATGGCCAGCACCTGACAGGCCACCAACCAACCTGCAGAAGCAGAGACAAGTACTCAGTGAAGGGCTGACAGAGGTGATGATGTTATTGGTGTGCGTGTGCATGCAAGAAATTTGTGCAAAAACAACTGTTTGAACCCCCTAACAGCTGTGACGCCACACAGAAATGTTCTGTTTTGAATTGGTTCAAATGCGCGTTTCAAAAAAAGACCCCCCAGTTTCGATTTGAAAACAAGGAAGTCCGGTGATCGGACCCGGATGATGGTCGCGTCACTTCCATCACTTTCCTGCCTGCAGCCATTTGCAATTGTGTACTTACAAAAAATTGAAATTTAAAAAAATTGGAATTTGTGAAGGGCATGAAAAATGAAGGGGGTAGAAGACCCATTTTCACCATCAAAGTATACCCATTTTTAGGTGATTTGAACCTTGAAGCATACATTATGTATGATGTATGGTGATGGTGAAAATCACCTACAGGCATCAAAAGGCTAAATCTGTGAACACGAGTTTGAAAGTGTTCTATTTGTTCGATTTTGGTCATGTTTGGTTTTTTCATTCACTTTCGGGCTGTAGTTGATGCACAAAGTGTCAAAAGAACAAATTTTTG
>JAAUXT010021882.1_pt1 | contig 10215 bp, 9 predicted proteins | sample 7278171 | NCBI WGS metagenome assembly JAAUXT01 (sample SAMN14350112, study PRJNA611818) | marine sediment metagenome | isolation source: surface marine sediment (1.8m) | place: French Polynesia: Moorea | collected 2018-08 | reverse complement strand
GCCGTGCCAGCTCACCGGCGTGAGGTCGGGGTCCCAGCCGATTTGCGCGTCGAGGTGGGTGTGGCTGTCCACGAAGCCCGGCGTGACCATGTGGCCGCTGGCGTCGATCTCCTCGCGGCCGCCGCCGTCGATCTCGCCCACGGCGGTGATCACGCCGCCATCGATCGCCAGGTCGCCGGCCACGGGCTCGCCCCCGGTGCCGTCCACCAGCTGTCCGCCTCGGATCACGATGTCGTGTGCCATGGGGCTCCCGTGTGTCGTTCAGCGCGGTGTCGCGTGCGTCCCCATGCACCCGGTGATCATGGGGAGGTCGAGGAAGGTCTTCATGCCCGGACCCGGCGCTTCGCAGACCAGGGGCACGGCGTTCACCAGATGATAGGCCGTCGTGCTCAGGCCCTGGGCGACGCGCTCGTCGTGGGTCAGCTCGGGCGGGAAGTCGATGTCGATGTTCAGGTTGACGTCGCCCTCGAGCGCGATGCGCCAGCCCGACTCGCGCGGCAGGTCCATCTTGCGCTGGAGCCGGGTCTGCCGGTTGTCGTCGACGTACCAGATCTGCTCCTGGACGATCTCGGTGCCCTCGCGGGTGCGGCCGATGTGCTGGTAGTGGTTGAGGGCGATCGTGCCCTCCGCGATGATGCCCACCGCGGTCTCGATCGGCTGGTTGGCGAGGATGAAGTCGTGCCTCGCCTCGTACTCGACCACCTCGCTGCCGAGCCCCTCGGCGATCATGTCGATCGGCTCGTTCCAGCTCCTGGCGAGCATCGCCTTGAGCGGGTTGTTCGCGGCCTGCTCCGGCGTCTTGCCCAGGTTCATCAGCTCGCGCATCACGCCTTCGGAGCTGTAGGTGCGGCAGTCGCCGCACTCGGTCATCGTGATGCGGTCGATGCGGTTGCACCAGCCGCTGAAGGTGAGCGGGAAGCGCTCCGCGATCCCTCCCGGGTTGCAGCCGGAGGCGTGGAAGTTCACGCCCCCGCGCTTGCAGGCCGCGTCGATCTGGGCGGCCACCTCCGGGTTCTGCACCCAGGGGAACCAGTACGGACACGGTGTGACGACGTGCTTGCCGGACTCCAGCAGGCGGCAGATCTCGTCGGTGCTCCACGGCAGCGGGCAGTAGAGCACGCAGTCGGCGTCCAGCTCGACGATGGCGCCGGCGTCCTGGGTCGCGATCACGCCGGTCGGCTCGATCCCGACGATGTCGCCGGCGTCGCGGCCCGTCTTGTCGTCGCTGTAGACCTTGACGCCGACCAGCTCGAGCCGCGGATGGCGGACGATGCTGCGCACCGCCGCACTGCCCACCACGCCCGTCGCCCACTGCACGACCCGATAGGTGCCCGCCATGCCCTTGATCCAAGACTCGATTCGAACCCCTGTCAAGGTCTTGCTGCCCGGGTTGCCCGGTGCCTCCACCTTGTGCATGCTGGTCGAGCCTTGCGACCTCGCGAGAGCTCCACGCTCGAGGCGCCCGTATGCAGATCACCCTCACGCTTCGCGGCTCTCTGACGGACTACCTGCCTCCGGGCGACGGTCGCTACTCGCGCCCGCTGGAGGTCGCCCACGGTGTCACGATCGACGAGGTGCTCGTGCGGCTCGGGGTGCCCATGGAGCTGGTGCAGCTCGTCCTCGTGAACGGGGTCAGGGTGCCCGGTGGGCAGCTCGACACCACCGGCCTGTGCGCCCACGACACGCTGGCCGTCTGGCCACCGCTCGCGGGCGGCTGAGGCCGAGGAGGCGCCATGACCTACCCGCTCTCCCAGCGGGAGCTCGAGATCCGGCTCGACGACGGGCACTGGGAGGCGCGTGCCGTCGAGGGCGTCGAGATCCTCGGGCCCATCGACCACGGCTGGCACCGCTTCCAGCGCGACCCCGACTGCTTCACCATCGGCGAGGGCCTGCTGGCGGGCAGCTCGATCCCGGGCTCGCGGCGCCTGTTCTGCTGCGCCTGGAGCCCGCAGTGGCAGGGCTTCTTCGTCTCCAGCATCGGCGGGGCCGCCTACACCTTCCACGCTCTGGGCGTGAACTACGTCGCGCTGCGCGGGCGCTGCGCCGAGCCCAGCGTGCTGCTCCTCAATCACCGCGAGGGCGAGCTGCGCGTCCGGATCGAGGCGGTGGACGTCGACGCCCTGTGGGCCGAGGGCGCGTCGTCGGAGGAGCGCCGGCCGACCGGGTTCTTCGCCCTGCAGCAGGCGCTCTTCGAGCGCTACGCCGGCGAGTATCCGGCGGACCGCGTCCGCGTGCTGGCCGTGGGGCCCGCGGCCCGCGTCACGCGCGAGGGCGTCATCGGCTCGAGCCCGCTGCGCCGCGGCGAGCTGTCGGCGGTCGTGGACTGGGCCGGCCGCGGTGGGCTCGGCAGCCGCCTGCTGCAGCAGCACAACGTCGTGGGCTGTGTCTTCGGCGGCGACTGGGAGGATCCCGACCTGCCGGATTCGGACGAGATCAACGGCTACTTCCTCGAGCACTTCGGCCAGAAGGCGATCCAGGCCGACCTCGCCATGACCCAGAAGTACCGCTACTTCCCGGAGTTCGAGACCGGCGGGACGTTCGGCGTCAACATGCACGAGCTCGACGACCGCATCCTCAGCTTCAACTACCGCAGCGCCTACGCGAGCGCGGAGGAGCGGTCGCAGCAGCACCAGGCCTTCGTGCTCGATCACTACCTCGCGCAGTACAACCGCGAGACGATCGAGACCAAGAGCTTCCAGCACTGCGGGGAGCCGTGTGCCGTGGCCTGCAAGAAGCTGAACGGGCCCTACAAGAAGGACTACGAGCCCTACCACGCGCTGGGACCCCAGGTGGGCGTGTTCGACCAGCGCGCGGCCGAGCAGCTCAACGACCGCGTCGATGCGCTCGGCTTCGACGCCATCCAGACCGGCGGCACCCTGGCCTGGATCCTGGAAGTCGTGGCCGAGGGGCTCGTGCCTCCCGAGGACTTCGGCTTTCCGCCCGCCTCGGAGCTGAGCTTCCGCTTCGCCCACGGTCCCGAGGACTTCGACGTGGTCGAAGACAGCCTGCGCAACGCCCGCTACGCGCTGGCGGTGCTCGAGGCCATCGTCGGCGACGAGCGCTGCGCGCCATTTCGCCTGGGCATCCGGGCCGCGGCGCGGGAGCTCGACCGCCGCTACGGCATCTCCAGCGTCGACCGCACCGTGTGTCTCGCCCACGGCGACGAGGGCTACATGGTGCCGAACCAGTACTGGGTTCCCGGCATGGCGAGCCCCATGCCGATGATGGGGAAGTACTACGTCTACTACGGTCCGGAGTTCCTGCCGCCGGAAGAGCTCGGGCGCAAGAACGTGGAGCGCATGGTCTACGAGCTGGTGAACGACAACAGCGGGGTCTGCCGCTTCCACCGCAAGTGGGCGGAGCTGATCGCAGGCGAGATCCTTCAGGCTCACTACGAGCTCGAGGTGGACTACAAGGCCCGCCAGTTCGAGCTGGCGCGTGCCATCCACGAGCGCGAGGGCGAGAAGAGCCGACCCTGGGAGAGCGAGCGCATGGTCGATCTGCTGGCCGGCTTCCTCGAGCAGTGGCGCGCCCACGGTCTGCGGGACCCGGAGCTCGACGCCTGGCTCGAGCGCTTCCGGAAGGACCGGAACGCTGCCGCGCTGGACTTCTGGCAGGCGGTGCGGCGGGGGCAGGCGGAGGCCTTCGCCGGAGGCGCGGAGGGGGTTGCGACGCTCACGGCGCCGCAGCACGCGCCGAACAACCCGAGCGCCTGATCGCGGGCGGCCCGCGCCCGCTCACCCGGTGCGGCTCCGCCTCCCTGGTCACGCTCCTCCGCCCCGCGCCCGATCCACCTGCTGGCGGGCCAGCTCGACGACGCGCTCGGGCGTGAAGCCGAACTTCTTCTGGAGCTCCGCCAGGGGCGCCGAGGCGCCGAAGGTCTGCATGCCGATGCAGACGCCCTGGGCGCCCACGTAGCGGTGCCAGCCGAGGGTGGAAGCCTGCTCGACCGAGACGCGCGCCGCGACGCCGGGGGGCAGCACCGAGTCGCGGTACTCCTGGCTCTGGGCCTCGAAGAGCTCCCACGAAGGCATGCTCACCACCCGGGAGCGGAGGCCCTCCTCGGCCAGCTGCTCGTGGGCCTGCACGCAGATCTGCACCTCGCTACCCGTACCGAGCAGCAGCACCTGCGGGTCGCCGCCCGGCGGATCCGCCAGCACGTAGGCGCCCTGGGCCACGCCGGCGGCGCTGCCGTAGCGCGAGCGATCCAGCGTGGGCAGCGCCTGGCGAGAGAGGATCAGGGCCACGGGCTCGTGGCGCAGCTGCATGATCACGCGCCAGGCCTCGGTGATCTCGGTGGCGTCCGCTGGCCGCAGCACCACCAGACCGGGAATGGCGCGCAGGGAGATCAGCTGCTCCACGGGCTGGTGCGTCGGGCCATCCTCGCCCACGCCGATCGAGTCGTGGGTGAAGACGTGGATCACCGGCAGCTCCATCAGGGCCGACAGCCGGATGGCGCCGCGGGCGTAGTCGCTGAAGATGAGGAAGCCCGAGCCATAGGGCCGGAGCTTGCAGAGCGACAGGCCGTTCAGCACCGAGGCCATGGCGTGCTCGCGGATGCCGAAGTGGAAGTTCCGTCCGCCCCGCCGATCGGCCAGGAAGTCGCCAGCCTCGTCGTCGGTGAGCCGCGTCAGGGTCGAGGGGGCGAGATCCGCCGAGCCGCCGAGCAGCCACGGCACGTTGCGGGAGACGGCATTCAGCACCTCGCCCGAGGCCTTGCGGCCCGCTACTCCCTTCGGGTCGGGGGCATAGCTGGGGAGACCCTTGTCCCAGCCGTCGGGCAGCTCGCGGCGCTGGATGCGCTCGAGCTCGTCGGCCAGGTCCGGGTACTCGCGGCCGTACTCGGCCAGGCGGGCCTCCCAGGCCTCGCGCAGCTCGCGGCCGCGCGCCCCGACGCCCTGCCGGAAGTGCTCCAGCACGTCCTCCGGCACCAGGAACTTCTCTTCCTCGGGCCAGCCGTAGTTGCGCTTGGTGAGCCGGATCTCCTCCTCACCCAGGGGCGAGCCGTGGGCGCCGTGGGTGTCCTGCTTGTTCGGAGCGCCGTAGGCGATGTGGCTGTCGACGATGATCAGCGTGGGCCGGCTCTCCTCCCGTTTGAAGCACTCGAAGGCGCGGTCGAGCATCTCCAGGTCGTTGGCGTCCCCCACACGGGTCACGTTCCAGCCGTAGGCGACGAAGCGGGTGGCCACGTCCTCGCTGAAGGCCCACTCCGTGTGGCCTTCGATGGTGATCTTGTTGTTGTCGTAGATCCAGCACAGGTTGGAGAGCTGCTGGTGGCCGGCCAGGGAGGCGGCCTCCGAGGCGACGCCCTCCATCATGCAGCCGTCTCCGCAGACGGCGTAGACGTCGTAGCCGAACAGGGCGTAGTCCGGGCGGTTGTATCGCTCCGCCAGCCAGTGGGAGGCGATGGCCATGCCGACGCTGGTGGCGATGCCCTGGCCCAGCGGCCCGGTGGTGGTCTCGACGCCGGACGTCCAGCGGTACTCGGGGTGGCCCGGACAGCGGCTGTCGAGCTGCCGGAAGTTACGGATGTCGTCCAGCGAGACGGTGGGAGCGCCGAGGGTCTCGTACTCCGAGCTCACGGCCTTCACGCCCGTCAGGTGCAGGATCGCGTAGAGCAGCGTCGAGGCGTGGCCCGCCGAGAGCACGAAGCGGTCGCGGTCGGGCCAGATGCAGTCCTCCGGGTCGAAGCGCAGGTGGCGCTGCCAGAGCGCGTAGACCACGGGCGCCAGCGCCATGGGCGTGCCCGGATGCCCCGAGTTGGCCGCCTGGACGGCGTCCATGGCCAGCGTGCGGATGGTGTTGACGGCCTTGCCTTCCATGGTGTCGCTTCGCATGAGAGCCCTCTCTGGCTTCGGGGGCCCGCGGCCCCCGGCTCAGCCTTCCTCTCGGGTAGAGCCGCAGCGGCGCGGGCCACCCTCCGGTGCATGCCGAAGCGCAGCGTCAGATCGCAGTGGATGCCCTCCCAGGTCGATGCGGTCTCGATCAGCACGCGCTTGCGGTCGACCCCGGCGGCCTCGTAGAGCGAGATCAGCGAGCGGGCCGTCTCGGGCGTGGCCTCGGTGTCGTAGGAGAGACGGGCATCCAACTCGGTGGACACGCGGCGCGGCACGACGTCCAGGATTCGGCGTCCACCAGCCCGGCGTACTCCGGCATCTGGGCGGCGGCGGTGAGCAGCGAAGGGCTCGTGGTGGCATCCCGGGGCCGGTACTGCTCGATGGAGTCGATGTCTCCGGTATCGGCTACCGAGATGGTCATCTGGCGGAGCTGATCGAGAAGGTTGGACATCGAAACCTCCTGTGCCGCCTTGCGCCTCGGAACGGCTGCCCGGATGGTAGACCACCTCGGCACGCACAGTGGGCCTGTCGCGGGTGCGAAGATGACAATTCCTGGACGCGCTGGATTGCGCTCTCCGCACTCCCAGGTTCGTCACGGCCGACCGGGTCCCTTGAAAAGCCGCTTCCCATACCCGTATGATTGGTCGGCCTGGAGGACCCGAGGCGAGGGAGGGTCCGATGGAACACAGCGACGCGCTTACCGTCTTCGGGATCCCTGGTGACCTGTCCTTCGGGAAGGTCTTCGCATGCCTGCAGAGCGTGGTTCGGTGCGGCGCCCCCGGCGTCCCGGGCGCGGAGCGACCCCGCGCGTGATGCAGTTCAAGACCAGGAAGGGACTGGACATTCCCATGCGGGGGGAGCCCGAGCAGGTCGTCGAGCCGGGCCGGGAGGTCGGCTCGGTCGCGCTGCTCGGTCGCGACTACGTCGGGCTACGCCCCGCCGTGCAGGTGGAGCCCGGAGATCGGGTCAAGCTCGGTCAGACGCTGTTCACCGACAAGCGCAATCCCGGCTTCTCCTTCACCGCGCCCGGCAGCGGCCGGGTCGCCGCCATCAACCGGGGTGCCCGGCGTGTGCTCGAGTCGCTCGTGATCGAGCTCTCCGGCGACGACGAGGAGACCTTCGCGTCCTGGTCGCCGGAGCAGCTGGCCGGCCTCGGCCGCCAGGAGGTGCGCGACCAGCTGGCCGCCTCGGGTCTGTGGACGGCCTTCCGCACCCGGCCCTTCAGCAAGGTCCCGCCGCCCGAGTCCGTTCCGAGCTCGATCTTCGTGACCGCGATCGACACGAACCCGCTCACGGCCCGCCCGGAGGTCGTCGTCGACGCCCAAGGAGACGCCTTCGCCACGGGCCTCTCGCTGCTGCCGAAGCTGACCGACGGCAACGTCTACGTCTGCAAGCGACCCGGAGCCGAGATCCCGGCTGCCGGCGGCGAGCGGCTGTCGGTGGCGGAGTTCGCCGGTCCCCACCCTGCCGGTCTGCCCGGGACCCACATCCACTTCCTGGATCCCGTGAGCGCCCAGAAGAGCGTCTGGTACATCGGCTACCAGGACGTGATCGCCATCGGCAAGCTCTTCACGACCGGGCGGCTGTGGACCGAGCGCACCGTGGCCCTCGGCGGACCGGTGGTGGAGCGGCCCCGCCTGCTGCGCACCCGCCTCGGCGCCGCGCTCGACGACCTGGTGGAGGGCGAGGTGCCCCGGGCGCGCATCCGCGTCGTGTCGGGCTCGCCCCTCTCGGGGCACCAGGCCGTCGGATCGATGTCGTTCCTCGGGCGCTACCACAACCAGGTCTGCGCGCTGGTGGAGGGCGGGCGCGCGTCGTTCCGCGCGTTCCTCGGCTGGCTGGCGCCCGGGCCGGATCGCTTCTCGCTGGCGCACGTGTTCGTGTCGAGCTTCGGACCCCGGCGCAGCTTCGAGTTCAACACGCTCGTCCACGGAAGCAAGCGGGCCATCTACCCCTACGGCTGCTACGAGGAGGTGATGCCCCTGGACATCCTGCCCACCCAGCTGCTGCGTGCGCTGGTGGTCCAGGACACGGACAGCGCCCAGGCCCTGGGCGCCCTCGAGCTGGACGAGGAAGACCTGGCGCTCTGCTCCTTCACCTGTCCGAGCAAGTACGACTACGGTCCCTTCCTGCGTTCGAACCTCGAGCTGATCGAGAAGGAAGGCTGATGGCGCAGCGGGGACCCCGACCGCGCGAGCTGTGGCAGCGACTCCCCCTCGTCCGCCGCCTGCAGGTGGTGCTGGACCGTTCGCGGCCGGCCTTCTCCAAGGGCGGACGCTACGAGCGCTTCGGCGTCCTCCACGAGATGGTCGACGGCTTCCTCTTCACGCCCGCCACGGCCACGCTCAACGCGCCCCACATCCGCGACGGTCTCGATCTGAAGCGCCTGATGGTCTACGTCGACGTCGCCGTCTTCCCCTGCATCGTGATGGCGCTCTACAACACGGGCCTCCAGGCCAACACCGCGATGGCCGCCATGGGCATCGACGCGATCCCCGGCTGGCGCGGCGACCTGCTGGCGACGCTCGGCATCGGCTACGACGCGTCGAGCATCTGGCAGAACATGTGGCACGGCCTCGTCTACTTCCTGCCGATCTACCTCGTCACGCTGCTCGCGGGAGGCCTCTGGGAGCTGCTCTTCGCCTGGGTCCGCAACCACGAGGTCAACGAGGGCTTCCTGGTCACGTCGCTGCTGTTCATGCTCACGCTGCCCCCGGCGATCCCCCTCTGGCAGGTGGCGCTGGGCATGTCCTTCGGCGTGGTGGTGGGCAAGGAGATCTTCGGCGGCACCGGCAAGAACTTCCTGAACCCGGCGCTGGTGGGCCGCGCCTTCCTGTTCTTCGCCTTCCCTGCCCAGATCTCCGGGGACTCGGTGTGGACGGCGGTGGACGGCTTCACGGGCGCGACGCCGCTCACGCTCGGCGTGGCCGGAGGCGTGCAGGCGATCCAGGAAGCGGGCATCACCTGGTCGCAGGCCTTCTTCGGAACCATCCAGGGCTCCCTGGGGGCGACCTCGACCCTGGCCTGCCTGCTGGGCGCCGTCTTCCTGATCTACACCCGCATCGGCTCGTGGCGGATCATCGCGGGGGTCTTCCTGGGCATGGTGGGGACCTCGCTGCTCTTCAACGCGTTCGGCGCGGACGACGACCTCGGGGCCACGCTGCCCTGGTACTGGCACCTGGTGCTCGGCGGCTTCGCGTTCGGCACGGTCTTCATGGCCACGGATCCGATCAGCGCCTCGATGACCAACGCAGGCCGCTGGATCTACGGCGTGCTGATCGGCCTGATGACGGTGCTGATCCGCGTCGCCAACCCCGCCTACCCCGAGGGCATCATGCTGGCGATCCTGTTCGCCAACGTCTTCGCGCCGCTGATCGACTACTTCGTGACGCAGAGCAACATCCGGCGCCGGGCCACCCGCCAGGCGGCGGCCGCCACCACGGGCTCCTGAGGGAGGGACTTCTCGCATGGCCGAAGAGACGCCCGCGAGCGCAGCCTCCGAGGCCGGTTCCGCGACGGACGGCGGGGGCCCGAACACCCTCCTGGTCGCGCTCGTGCTGTGTCTGGTCTGCTCGATCACCGTCTCCAGCATCGCGGTGGCCCTCCGCGGCCGCCAGGTCGCGAACCAGGAGAACGACCGCAAGAAGGTCATCCTGCAGGTCGCGGGTCTCTACGAAGCGGGCCGCAGCATCGAGGAGCTCTTCGAACAGGTGAAGACCCGGGTCGTCGAGCTCGAGACGGGGCAGTACGTCGACGAGCCCGACTTCGACCAGCGCAAGGCCGCCCGGGACCCGGAGCGGAGCATCGCGATCCCGCCCGAGCAGGACGTCGCGAAGATCCGGCGCCGGGCCCGGCACGCCTCGGTCTACCTGGTGGAGCGGGACGGGGAGCTCGATCGGGTCATCCTCCCGGTCCACGGGTACGGCCTGTGGTCCACCATGTACGGGTTCGTGGCCCTGGAGCGGGACGCGAACACGATCTTCGGCCTGCAGTTCTACGAGCATGCCGAGACGGCGGGACTGGGCGCGCGCGTCGCCGACCCGGCCTGGGTGGGTCAGTTCCAAGGCAAGCAGGTCTACGACGAGCAGGGCGCGATCCGGGTCCGGGCCGTCAAGGGGCACGTGGAGCCGGATGCCCCGGGAGCGAAGTACGAGGTCGACGGGATCTCCGGCGCCACCCTCACCAGCGACGGGGTGAGCAACCTGATGCGGTACTGGTTCAGCGACCAGGGCTTCGAGCCCTATCTGAAGCGAGTGGGGTCGTGAGTAGCCGATGAGCGCATCACGACCGGGAGGCAGGTGAGATGGACGGATCGGTCCGGAAGATCGTCACGGACCCCTTGGTCGACGACAACCCGGTCTTGCTGCAGATCCTCGGG
>JAAUXT010132555.1_pt1 | contig 10216 bp, 11 predicted proteins | sample 7278171 | NCBI WGS metagenome assembly JAAUXT01 (sample SAMN14350112, study PRJNA611818) | marine sediment metagenome | isolation source: surface marine sediment (1.8m) | place: French Polynesia: Moorea | collected 2018-08 | reverse complement strand
CCAAAGGACCCAGAAGAACCAAAGGACCCAGAAGAACCAAAGGACCCAGAAGAACCAAAGGACCCAGAAGAACCAAAGGACCCAGAAGAACCAAAGGACCCAGAAGACCCAAAGGACCCAGAAGACCCAAAGGACCCAGAAGACCCAAAGGACCCAGAAGACCCAAAGGACCCAGAAGAACCAAAAGACCCAGAAGAACCAAAAGACCCAGAAGAACCAAAAGACCCAGAAGAACCAAAGGACCCAGAAGAACCAAAGGACCCAGAAGACCCAAAGGACCCAGAAGACCCAAAGGACCCAGAAGAACCAAAGGACCCAGAAGAACCAAAGGACCCAGAAGGCGATGAGGACCCAGAAGACCCAAAGGACTCAGAAGAACCAAAGGACTCAGAAGAACCAAAGGACGCCAAGGATCCAGAAGATCCAAGGGATCCCGAAAACCAAGACGATGACGGCAAGAAGCAGCCTGATGTTCCAGATGAGCAGAAAGACCCCGAAAACTCCGAAAACCCAGACGCTCCCAAGGATTCAAAAGACCCAGAGGATCCAACCCCCAAGGATCCAGAAGACCAAGAAGACCCAGACGGCCCGAAGGACCCGAACGCCCCATAAATGCATGCTGAGGGTGGTCTACCCTTCACTGTGGTTCTTCGCCCCCCCCCGCTCCACTCCACTCCCACATACCCCAACCCGAACTCGCCTGTTGGACTTCTACCCTCAATCACTCCCCTCACGCCTATGACGTACCCTCTGCCCTTCATGGCTGCTGTAGCTTTGCCTCCTGACTCTGGGAACCACTGGCGACACCTGTGGCACCTTCCACTTCTTGTTGCACCTCAACCGTTCCTTCGGCCACTAGACCCTGCACCCTACTGGGCCCACTGGACCCCGGACTCTCTCCTGGAGCTGTACTCTTGTGGTTTGTGGTCCATCAACGTCTGCTGACGCTCGACGCTTGACCCGGAACTTGCTCCACCAGCGCACGCGCCACCGCCAGATGACGTCACTTCCGTCTTCACTGCATGGACAATCTCACCCCTTCTGTGGCAGCACTGTGTCAACTGAATTGGGTCGCTCTTCGACGACAGGGTGCGACTCCGGATCTTCTGCTCCCGCGCCACCCACGCAATGGTGGTCCGTCTGTCCTGAACCTTCCTCGCTGCATGAATAACAGCCGATGGACCATCCTTGCCATCTTTCTACGACACCGACGCTTGGTGATGCCTCCTCCGCCTCCGTCTCTCGCGACCTCTGGTGTCCATGGATGACGCTGAATCACGCGACCCTTTTGCACCGTTTTAACGTTTCCAGTTGTCAAATCTTTCCCAGGTGCTGCACCTGTGTGTGTGTGTGTGTGTGTGTGTGTGTGTGTTCGCGTGTGCGTGTGCGTGCATGTGTGTGCTTATGTGCGCGTGTGTGTGCATGTGCGTGTCTGTACCAGTGTGTGTGCGCACCCGTGTGTGAACTGTGTGTGTGTGTGTGTGTGTGTGTGTGTACGTGTGTGCGAGTGCGTGTGTGTGCGAGTGCGAGTGTGCGAGTGTGTGTATGAGCGCGCGTGTGTGCGTGCGTGTGAGTGCGTGCGTGCGTGTAACCTTTGTTTGAATTTGTTTCCGGTTTGACTTGCCCACTCCACACATGCGCATTCACGTAAACTCCACTTCCGCTTCGCTGCATGCACTTACGGTTTGCGATCCAATCGCTGTTCGTCGCGTTTTATGCATGATCAGTTTTAGTCGTTGCTCGAAATGGTTTAAACTTGTTTTTGTTCAGCGTGAGAAGGGGAAAAAAGAGTCCACGAACATGTTTTCAATTTGTTGAAACGATGGCAACATCCTCTTCACACTGGCTGCGTGGTTCAGTTGAGTTTCAGCAAAGTGCTCCGTAGGTGTAACACGTACGCGTGGCACGTAGCTCGTTGATGCAACTCCCCTGTTTTGGAGCAGTCCACTGATATGAAAACCAATAAAACTCACAATACTTTTGTGACCTGACTTTAGATTTCTGACTCTAGAATTAAACCCAAAATTGATTGTAGACTCTTCCAGATGAGGGGAGTCGTCTGTAATCTACGTTCTAGGTGCACGTGGTACGCCTACGGAGCACTTCGCTGAAGTCTGTAGACTGTGGCGTTGACGCTCAGACCAGGTTCACGTTACGTTGGCGACGCTTGAAACGTATGAAGCATCCAGTGTGAAATTTTGGGGTTTCTCGTTTTCGGTCCAGAAAAAAATCCTTTCTTTGTGTGAAGTGTTTGTGTTGAAGGCCAAGGTCATTTGTGTTGACCTTCAAGGTCGTTGAGCCTTGACCTTCAAGGTCGTTTTGCGTTTCAGTTCAATATCATTGTGTTTGGCATCAAAATAAATTCTGTTTGCGATTTTAAAGAAAATGTGAATGTTTTCGTTTCTTTCGCAAATTGACGAGAGAATCTGGATCAGGATCCAGGATCCCGGATTGCATCCAGACGGGGAAGCGAAACTTTACATGGACACTGGACTGTGGTATTGTGCGTTGGACTCCAGGGGGCTATTTTTTCGCTCTGCGTCGCATTTCTGCGCTTTCTACATCCAAAAGCTGTTCTTTTCCCCCCTGCGTTTCACACTCTACATTTCTCTGCGTTGCAGAAACGCAGAGCGTCGCAGCAAAATGCAGAATTCTGCGTTTTCTGTGGATAAAGAATAGCCCCCTGGTTCAGTTCCCCCCGAACCATATTTTTGCTGATGTTCATGGGCAGATCCGGGGGGGGGGCTGGAACCTGGGGAACCTGAACCCCTCCTCCCGAAAACTATCACTGTTTCTCGGGGGTTTACCGGAGCTAAAATTTGGGTTACCAAAAGGAGCATCTGCAACAGACTTTGTCAAAAAAATAATGGAAAATGATATTTTTGGTCAAATGGCAGACAATGTTCTTGAATTATCATTTTCGGACATCAGAAAAGGAATTTGTCTGGAACCTGCTCCACATGCAGGGAAGTGTTTGAAGCTGTGATGTTCCTGCTCACAAAATCAGAAAACTGGGAACAGAAGGTGCTGTCACTGGACCCTGCATCTGTGATGATTGTGATGTAGGCCACAATGGTACCAAAAACCTGAAAATATTGAGAATCATTTGGCTTGCTGATACTTACTGTCTCAGAATGGTGGATGCATTTTGTTCTTTTCTTACAGCCAGGAATGTTGATTTTTGGATGACACAGATGCCTTCAAGATTGATACCAACAGGAGAGATCCCCAGAATGTGTAGCAAATGGAAAATCTGGTGGAACATTGCAAAAGTTTGGGTTTATCAAAAAGTTCAGTGCAGAATTTTCTGAATGTAGGCCACACACTCAAATGTCTGTCTTTTGTGTACCTGTTTGCATGAATGAAAAGAGTTTGCTGAAAACCTCTCCAGATAATGTTCCTTCAAATGTCCAGAAATTTGACAAATCTGTAAAACAATTTGAGTGTATCAGGTGATGGTTGGTAAAATTTAAAAGCATCATGATATCTTGTGTGAAGCAAACTACCATGATATCTGTCAATCACTCTCACTTTTGTGTGTATTGTTGATGAGATCCAGAGAAAACTTGCCAAAGTTGTGGCAAAACATCCAACCTGGGTAAAAATCCAGTAGGAGTAGCATTCTCTGAACACTATCCCAAAGTAAAGCCAAATCATCACAGAAGCAAATGTGTGAGCTAAAAATAAACTGTTGTTTGTCTGAAATCGTGCATTGACAAGAGAAATTAACTTGACTATTTTACACAGCTCCTTTCCAACTTGGTCTATTTTCATTGTGCTGTTTATGCATGTCCGAAAGAAACTTTGGTCTGATAGTGAGTAGATTTTCAAGCACAAAGAAGCAAAATACAAAGGGTACAGGAAAACTGAGAGCAACTGGTAAATTCTCAGTGGGACATAAATAACAGAAAATGCTTGCTTGGGAAAGAACTCTCCAAGAGAAGAAAAGACGTGATACACAAGTTCACCTGACCAAAGGTGTACTTCTACCAGAGTCATGAGAGCTATTTGCACACAAGCACTCAAGAAAAACAGCACCAAGAGAATCTTGTGTTTTGGCAGCCAAACACCACAGATGTTCTCTAGTGTGTTGTTGAAATTTAACTGTTTCTTTGCATTCCAGACTTTGTAGAGAAAGAGCCATTTGTGACTCAGCAACAAGACATTGTAACTTGAAATCAGAAAAATGTATATTTTTGGAAGAATAATGTATATTTTAGATTGATAGATTGCATAGAAGAAGAGACAGTTGCTTCCAAGCCAGAAAATAAGGACCATAGCATGAAAAGTCATGATGATTATCAGCATCATCCTGTTTTTCAGTGCACACTGAGGTGGAATCCACAGCAGAACATTCAACAAATAAACTGGAAATTTCTCCAGCCTGAGTTGTCCTTTCTCTCTTGATTTATCTTTATTCCCGTGAATCATTTCGTGCACGCGCACCACAATCAGACAAAATAATTTTTCTATTGTTCTTCTCTTCTTTGCCAGCACAGAAACTTTTGAACCTTGATGGTATTCTTTCTGTGTGTCCAATGTGGAAGTGGATCTCTTTGCAAAATAGCCGTTGGGCTTCAACTGCAAACTGTTTGATTTTCTGTGAGGAACACAGTTACTGCCTGCCTTTGTGTCAGAAGGTAAGGAAGGAAGTTCTGAGATACAATGCAGATGCATTGCTTGGACAGCTCTTCAGTTTTGACACTGAAAGCTTTCCACCTCGCTGGATGTGCGTTTTCCTCTCAAAGAAAAAACACTGATTTCTTCTGGAAGTTTTTCTGTGTTGTTTTAAGTTCCTGTCATACATGAGCGATGAAACTAGAACAATGGAAGATGTTTCTATTTTGGGCTGAAGAACCAAGGACCGTCATTGCTGCATTTGTAAAGGATGACACTGCATCACAAGAAGCAAACTCAGTTCCCACTGTTTTTCTGTTGTGATGTACACAGTGTTTAACAATTTTACAAGAGAAGACACATTGTGTGAAACAATTGGCAATTTTTCAAAAAACATGTGTGCACGCGGCTACCTTTGCGTCAAGGTGTGGTGTTGTTGGTTTGAAACTGGGTGAACACCACTCGTTCACAATCATGAGACAATAGTGTTTGGAATAGAAGTGATAAATCACCTGTAGACAGGTCACTCAGAGCAAATTTGCTTGTCATTGAGAGGACATCAAAAGAGTTAAGATCAGTTTGTGACACCACAATAGTGGAAATTATTTCTTCAAAGCAAATAAAAATTATGGAATGAATTCCATTTGTCCTGCTGAGCAACAAAAAAATCAAGGCATCTCCAGCAGGGGTGGGGTCTCAGAAGCTGCTCATATTTGAAGTAGGAAGGCTGGTGTTCACCATCTCAGAGAACTTGGAACAGAAACTACTGTCACTGGACCCTGCATCTGTGACAAGAGTGATGTAGGCCACTATGGTTCCAAACACCTACAAACAAAACACAGATAGTGATACCATTGATAGAAATATTTTTCTAAAGATGATAACTAATTTTGTGTCTTCACACTTACTGCCAGTAAAGTGGATTTTTGAATAACACAAATGCCTTCAGCATTGATACCAACAGGAGAGGTGCTCAAAATGTGCATCAAATTCAGTATCTGCTGATAGAAAAGTGGAACTGTTGCAGCACATTTTTCGTCGACCAATGTATGTTGTGTTTCATAAATTCCTTGTTGCCCTTGAAGCAGAAGCTACAGTTAGTACTTGGCTGTTACCTGTTGGCATGTGTGTGAAGACTTTACTTTGAAGTTCTCCAGATATTTTTCCTTCAAAGTGTCCACAATTTGACAGCCCTAAAATAGGGATCAACTTTCAGCAGCAGAAGGCACAAATTTTGTCACAAAACAAGAAGATTTTGGAAGTGTGATGATTCTTACTTTTGTGTGAATAGTTGCACAAATCCACAGAAAACAAATCAGAGTTGAAGCAAAACATCCAATCTGAGCAAATATCCAGTAGGAATAGCATTCTCTGAACACTGTCCCAAAGTACAGCCAAAACATAACAGAGCTTACAGCAACTATCAGAAATATGCCATTGTTTATCTCAAACTGGAAATTCACCAGGGAGATCAATTTTGTAGTTTTATACAGTTCATTTCCAAATTTCTCAGTTTTAAGTTTTTCTTCAGAAGATATTGTGATGAAGCATTTGTTCAATTCTCCTTTGACCATCAAGCACAAAGAAGCAAGGTAGGGAGTGTAGAGAAAGAATCCTGTTATTTGGTAGACTCTGAACAAAACATAAAAGGCTGAGTAAATTTTCACATTGAAATTATTCCCCAGAAAACTGAACGCATATTCAATAAATTCCCCTGACCACAACTGTTGCTCCATGAAAGCAACAAGAGATGCTTCAACACAAGCCAATACTGAGAGGACAGACAAAAGAATAGTGTACTTTGGTGGCCATACACAGTCACCATTGATGCTGTGGACTGTTTCCAACAACTTTAACTGCTTCTTTTGATTGAAAACTGTGAACAGAAAATACCAGTCATGACACATGAGCAGCACAAGATAAAGAAGCAGGAGAAACATGTATGTTTTAGGGAAAATTGTGTACAGTTGTGATATGAGCACAGCATAGCTGACTACAGAGATATTTATGAGCCAAAACACATGCATTAGCAAATGATAACTCAGAATAATTTTGAGTAGTTTTCTGTTCTTGAGGGCACAGGCAGGTGGAATCCACATCAGAAGAGTCATCAGGTGCACAGGAAGTTTGTGAAGCTTAAATTTCCTCTCACAGTTGTGTGAGTTGTCCATCTTTAGGTTTGTCAAGTTCATTTCCTTGCTGAATCCCTCGTGAATTGTTGTTGTCAGTGCAATTCGTTGTTGCTGTGTCTGTGAATTGCAGAGTGCCTGCTGTGACAGATCTGAGGAGAGAGTCAATACATGTCGAAGCTCAGCCCCTGTACACCAATTTGTGAACCACTGTACGCACAAAAAGCCAATTTGCTGGATGCACTTTGAATCAATGAAATCCTGGAAAGCACCACACTCACATCATCGTGTCATGTTTGTTGTTGCACTGAATTCAACTTCTGGTGAGCTGATGCTGTGTTTTCAAGTGCAAGAAGATTTTGCATTGCACTACGTTCCCCTTCTCACATTGTCTTTTTCTGTTACATCTAGAGAAAAGCAGCCATTGAGCAAGACAAACTTTGTTTCATTTGAGTTTACCAAAATACACAAAAAATCAGAGAAAGTTTCAAAGCTTCTGCAGCAATATTTTTGTTTTTATTTCAGAGCCTCAGAACTGCTGTTGTGCCAGAGAAGTGATATTTGTTGTGGTTATACTCCTGTTCACAAGTTCAGAGAACTGAGAACACAAAGTGCTGTCACTGGACCCGGTATCTGTGATGAGAGTGATGTAGGCCACTATTGTTCCAAAAACCTGCAACACAGGATGGAACAAACAGTAAGCATGTCATGGAACACATGTGAATGTCATGGAACACATGTGAATGTCATGGAACACATGTGAACAGCCTACACATCATATGACTTGTACTTACTGTGAGCAAAGTTGACTTTTGGATGATGCAAATGCCTTCAGCATTTATACCAACAGGTGAGCTGTTAAGAACTTGAATCATGTTGAGTACCTGTTCAAGAAAGTTCAAAATCATTTTGTTGTGTGAGACATTTGTGCTCTTTGGTCAATCAAGCACCAGCCAATGTTTTCATTCTTGTTACCTGTTGGCAAGTGCTTGGCTTGGCATTCTCTAGATATTTTTCTCTCAATCTTTCAACAATTTGACAAGCCTGAAATGCAGCAGATACTGAGACCATGACACAGAGAATTGTGCTGTTGTCTTTTCAGGAGTTTTACAGATGTGTGGCTCTTCTTACCTGTGTGTGAATTGTGGATGCAATCCAGATAAAACTTGCCAGACTTGTGACAAAACAACCAATCTGAGCAAATATCCAGTTGGAGTAGCATTCATGGAAAATGATGCCAAGATACAGCCAAATCATAGTAAAACTTGAGGCAACAATCAAATACAAACTGTTGTGTATCTCAAACTGTGAGTTTACTTGATAAATAAATTTCACTATTTGACACAGCTTGGCTTTCAAAAATTCTATCTCTGGCTCATCTTGGGATGACAGTGAAACAAAACAGATATCCAAATGTGTTTTGATGGTCAGACACAGACAAGCAACAAATGGGGTGTACATGAAATATCCAATGAAATGATAAATTCTCAACAAAATGAAAACAATAATGTAAATGTTCAGAAGAGAATTTTCCACAAGAAAGCTGAACATATCTTCCACAACTTCTCCAGACCACAGCTGTACTTCAACAAAAGTTATCAGAGCTATTTGCACACAGACACACACAGGTAAAATTGCTAACAGCATTGTGTATTTTGCTGGCCAAACATAATCCTCTCTTGCATTTTCCAGGATGTCACACAACCTAACCTTCCTCTGATGAGAGAATATCCTGTACACAAAGTGCCAAGTGTAACATGTCTGCAACACATTGTATGAAGCAAGAAGAAGTGTGAACACTTTGGGGAAAATAATGTACAGCTCTGACTGATAGAGCCCAAAGAAAAACACACATGAAACCAGCAGCCAAAGTATGTTCAGGACAATGTGATAAGCTAGAATAATCTTCAGCCATCTTCTGTTCTTGAGGGCACAGGCAGGTGGAATCCACATCAAAAGAGTCATCAGATGCACAGGAAGTTTGTGAAGTTTACATTTCCTCTCGTGGTTGTATGGCTTGTCCATGGTTAGTTTTGTGAGGTGCAACAAATGTGCCAAAAATTATGCTGTTTCCAGTGAGTAGAAATTTCCCCTGTGATTCGTTTCTCAAAACACAATTTTCCAAATGGAAACCACAAATCACAGCTTCATGTGTGTCTGCAGCATACATTTACAGTACCATTACAGACACAAAGGATTTGCTTGGTACATTATCACGAATCCATTCCTGCATCACGCTCACACCTCAATGTTTTGTTGTTGCACGCAGTTCAAACTCTACCAACTGTATCTTTGGTTCTGTGTTGTCAACTGTTCTCCGCATTTTTCATCACAACCACGCTTTTGGGCACTTGTTGAGCCAAACCACCCATGGAAGTCTGTTTGCTTGTTCTTTGGGTCTTTGGAGGTATGGAGGCCCCAGAAACACCTGTTTGTCACCTGAAGTCATCCCACACCCCAAGTCTCCTCGTCGTGGACAGGTGCAACTACTGCAGCTGACAATGCATCTGTAGGATTCCTTTCTGACCCCGCCCCCCACAGACAGACAGATTGAAAAGTTTCAGAAACAGAAGCCCAACAATATTCTTTGCTTGTTCCTGTGGTTGTTTCTGCACCCTGGGTATACAAAGTTTGAGCTTTGTGTCTGGAAAATGTCCTAGCATTTTGTTTAAATTCATTCACTTTCTTTGAATGACTTGTCTCTGTGGGTTGATTTTGGGTGGTTCTTTGCCCTTACATTTGATGCACAAGTGTTAAGCAGCAACAAACAGAACAAGCAACACGTGATGATGTATTTTGTAATTTTATTTATCAACCAAGAAAGTCAAAACACTGATGATCATCATGAGGAAAAGAAATATTTCCTGCAAAAGAGCATGGACAAGATGGGGACACTGGTTCATTTTGCACTTTCACCAATCAACCAAGAGATTTGTCACAACACTGAGGTAAAACCACTTCACAGAATGTGTGTGGGTTCACCACACAAGATGGGGATACTGTGAAGAATTCCACACACTGATGGTTTGTTGTTGAGTTTTCAATCGATTGGTCACACAAACTGAAATGTATTTCACAACAAAAAAAAAGTCTACAGACATCCAATTGAAAGCATCAAGATTCTGTACCCAGAGGTCTGGGTTTAGAGTTTCACAAATTCCTACTGGGTTGCAATGACACAGTGGAAGCAGGGAGACTGGTGTTGAACATGACAGAGAACTGAGAACAGAAGGTACTGTCACTTAAACCAAAATCTGCAACAACTGTAAGATAGGCCACCAAGGACCCAAACACCTGCAAAGTAAGATGGAAAGAAGTGAAGGGATGCCATATGGCATGTGTTGATAACCTTTGTTGTACTGTTCATACTTACTGTGAGCAAAGTTGACTTTTGGATGATGCAGATGCCTTCAGCATTTGCCCCAATAGGTAAGCTGTTGAGAGCTTGAAGCAAGTTAAGTACCTGTTTG
>JAAUXT010020594.1_pt1 | contig 10216 bp, 9 predicted proteins | sample 7278171 | NCBI WGS metagenome assembly JAAUXT01 (sample SAMN14350112, study PRJNA611818) | marine sediment metagenome | isolation source: surface marine sediment (1.8m) | place: French Polynesia: Moorea | collected 2018-08 | reverse complement strand
TTTTTTTTTTTTTTTTAAATGATCAGTGATGGTCACTGCGAACGTTTGTATAGACCACACGCTTTTTATGCGTAGCATTAATGTTATCAGCCGTTTGTCGGATGATATTCCTCTTAGTTCACCCGTGGTGGTGTGGTGATGAACTGGCATTTTCCGTATCCCCCCCCCCCTATGTTCCATAAATGAGGGAAGGGAAGTAATAAAATTTAGATATTGTAAATTCCCAGTGGGTTAACCCCTCACCCCTTCACATAGAAACATTAAGAAAGTAGGAAATTCAAAATTTTCCCGATTTCCAGGTTTACCACTCCCCTTTGGAAAAAGTCAGAAACCTGGAAACTGGAGTTGATGTGCACAGGCGATGTACCCTGAAAGCGGCAGATATTTGTAAAGTCTGGTCTAACCTCGACAATGTTGTGCCACCACTCAAAATTTAACGGTGCATCATTTGAACCGCATGAAGCATCTGGAAATGTTCTTGCCCCATTCCATTGCAGGCATGTGTTCAACTTCGACTTCCCGCGGGATATGGAGGATTATGTTCACAGATGTGGACGGACTGGCAGAGCTGGGTTCGTATCTTCACAAAATACTGCATCTCTTTGTGCCCTCCTCCCCAGCGCCCAGGTGGGAACGCATTTTCCACAATCCATACATGTGTTCTTTCCGTGTCTCAATGACAATGGAGGACCTCAACGCTTCTCGACTCTGGGCAGACAAAAACAACATTTCAATTCCGCATGGGCAGACAAAAACAACATTTCAATTCCGCACACGCTTTTGAGCCCACGGTATTCCGTTTAGCCGCGGGGTTGGTGCAGTCGCGTTGGTGTTCTGTGTGTGTGTGTGTGTGTGTGTGTGTGTGTGCGTGTGTGTGTGCGTGCGTGTGCGTGTGTTCATCATTGGTTCACTTGAGGTGGGATAGAGCAACTATTCGTTTATGGTCGGTGAAATTATTTGTCAAACTTAACAGCTATTGACCTCCCTGGGTAAAGCAGATGTTACTTGACCCCCCAAGTGCCACGGGCTCGGTGATATTTGAGTTGAGAGGAAAGATTGCAGTCCGCGGTTGCAGGTTTGGGTGTGTGTTTGTTTCAGGCGAACAGGGACGTCGATATCGCTCATCACTCGAGGCGATTGGCGAAATGCAAAACAGCTCATTGATATCATGGTGGAGGCGAATCAGGTGAGATGGACATTGCAACTTTGTGCTCATTCCTCTCCAGGTCAACCAGCCTGACTTCCAGGAAAAAAAAAAAACTAGCTCAATTCTTCGTGTTAGAGGAGTGGAACCTGAGCCATTACACGTTGAATTTTGTTATCCTTTTCCACAGCAAGTACCGCACGAACTGGAGGCGATGGCAGATCGCTACACGCGCATGCGCGAGCGGCGCCACAACGAGGGGCGTGACGGTAGCGGACGAGGATGGGGCGGGCGGGGCGGAGGCGGAGGCGGGCGCGGCGGGAGGTTCCGCGGCGGCGGGAGGGGAGGCGGCGGCCGCTTCAGAGAGGAGGATGAGTTTGAGAGCTTCAGCTTCGATGGATTTGGGGGTGTGTTTCAGTGTTGAAAAAATAAATACATGTACGGCGAAGGGATTTGTTCACCCGTGGTCAACGTGAATGAATGAAGCAGATGAGTGTTTGAATGAGATGAGTTATTCAATGAGATGTGCTCATGTTTTTCAGGTGACTTCGGAGGAAGACGGAAGTATTGACCTCAATGTCGAGCGCCTTCAATCACTTGAATGGAAACCTGCCAAAATTCAAACTTGTGTTCCAACGTAGTTCGTGTGTACGTGGAGTCTCACTGAAGTGAATGGAGTGTCCGCTGCTGGTGGTCGCCAGATTTGTCGAAACACATTTGAGTAACAACACTGAAAAATATACTGCAGCTGTGACCAAAGAAACCAGTCACTTGTTTCGTGTGGCTTATTGGGGGTGACGAATAAATTTGAAGTCAAAACAAAAGGACGAATAGCTCTTTGGGTTGCGTTTTTGTGTCTTTTTGGCGGGCACCTGCTCCGATCCGTAACTGTCTAGATCCGTAAAACGAAAGCGGAACAGGAAATTTCGCCATGTTTGTTATGGGCGATGGCTGTAGGACGCGATCAAAATACGGAGATATTTTGTCATATTTTGTTGAGGTGAGATTCGCTTTCATTGTCTGAAGTTTGAAAACAAATAGAGTAATGTCGAGGTCATGCACCTGAGTTATTATGAAGGCCAAATAGTGGGTTTGTATGCATTTAAAAGTGACAAGAAATTACGACAAAACTTTTCCCAAAGTTGTGTAAATTTGTCATGATCACTGTTGGGTGGAATATGTTGAACATTTTTTTGCTGCTAAGCAACCATTTTCAGGCTGCAAATGGATACGCACGTCAGCATTGTGATGATGTGCAACCATCAGTCAGAAGAGTGTTCACCGGGTCTGGCATTTTTGCACGAAAAGGACTTGAATGTTGGGTGAACAGTCGGTCTCAGTGTCAAGTGAAGTTTGTTGAATGTTGATTGAGACAAATAGATCTATTTTGTTGGGCTTTTTCTTTAATTTTTGTGGAAAACGTTTGTGCAAGAAGGTGAATGAAATAGGTGGCTGTCACGGCTCTCCCTATTTGACAAAGCGGGACCTCGTAGATTCTAGATCCACATTTTATGATCCGAGGATGGGGTGGGAGGTCAAGAAAGTTTTGATGACTGTCAACATGTTGTTCTTTCGTGATTCTCATGCCGTCCACAGTCTGTTGGGGAGACTGCTTCTGAGAACAACAAGTACCCGGTGGCACCCGTTTTCCAGTGTGACATTTGTGGCGTGGGTTGTGGCGGGGGCTGCTTGCTCCCAAAGGTCTAGAGTGGCCATTTGGCAAGGGTAGAAATTCTGAATGGACGCACGCGTGAATGCAACTTGTTTTCAAGCGATACCCGCAACCGTCAAACGTTTTTGGTCTCGTATGGGTGGTTGGTGATGGTGGTGAGGGGGGTTTCTAGCACCTTTTTCTTCTCGTATTTGGTGAACCGTCGAATCGCACCTCAGAAATTACTGTACGAGGGTGATCAGCGGTGACCTCACCAAATTTGTCAGCAGTGATCAGGGTGAGATGTGTGTGAACAAAGAGGTCTGCAGTGATCAGCATTCCCTCTGATTGCTACTGGTGAGATTGTGGTAGCAATCAGCCTGCCCTGCTTTCTTATTCTTGGTGGATTTCAAGTGAAGATGCACGGAGTGAATGCTCCCCCACAACACTGGGGCAGGGTCGGTCCGATTGATGTACCTCTTCATTTCGGGTATCTCCCGTTTTCGGTACCCATTTTGCAGCGAAACCCAGAGATACCCTCATTCAGTGGACACAGTGGCTCTTGAGTGACGGTGGGGTGGTTATGGGGGTGGCTTCTCCATTCATATCAGTTGGAACGAAAACGGCCAGATACCCAGGTGGTGTTTGTTGAGTATCATTTGCTGCGTGGATGCTAGCTGAACATAAGGGTCGTGTTGCTAGTTCGGTTGGTGTTTTCACTTCTGCGGTGTTCTTGTCGGACTTTCAGGGTTGGGGACAGCAAAGTTTTCAGGAGGTTGGCACAGTCCTGGCAGATGTTTTGCTGTGTACTCGTTCAAGTTCTCTCGCCACAGGAAAGATGTGTGCGCTTTGTCCCCGCGCGTACCTGTCGAGAGAATCAGTTTCTTTGTGTGTGACCCAACAGTTGCGGGGACTGACCCATTTGCTTCACGCCACAGTTGGGAAAAGTGTGCAACAGGGTGGAAAAGTAAAGCTGGCCATTTGATGCACTTTTGGTCAACGAGGAATGGCCATGCCAAAGGTGCTGCAGACCTTTCAGAAGTGTGGTTGCATCAGGTGTGAGGTGTCAAGCGCGAAAGGGTTTCATATACATTGCCTGATTGTTGCCCATTTTGAGGATATTTGTTGCATTCAATCCCACTGAATGAAGAAAAAATGCTCAGAATTTGTTCATGTTTGTTGTCTGTAAATTGTAAGAGTTGGGACATTACTACTACCACTACCCCCCCCCCCCTTGCGTTTTGAAATTGGGACAGCGGAGGGTATTGTTCCGAATTTTGAAAACTCCTCACAGTTTGTTCTTGCTCTGGTGATTTTGTTTACCTGTGTGTCGCCGCGGGCTGTTGACCTCTGATCTCTTGTTGTTTTCAGGTGATGTCTCAGAAACGACGCTAAGATGACTCTTCAATCAGGTGAACAAGATTCTTTCTGTTGTTTCAAAGCGTGTGGTTCCGTCAAGGTTAACTGGTCGCTGAGACTCTTGAAGGCTGCCGTCTCCACCAAACCCTGATCACGGTGCCTGCGCGGCTTTGGCACTTTGCAGAGTTCTTGTTTGATTCGACACAGCCCGGTGTATGAAGCAGGGACGACGACCCAAATATTTGACGACGTTGTCAAGCATGCCAAAAATTTTAGCCATTTTTGACGACCTGCCAGGCAGTGATCATGACCAGTTTTGGTGAAACTGCAAATTCATTCATTTGTAAACTTCAGCAAAAGAAAAAAAGATAACATTAGTTTCTCTTGGTGTCGATGTTTTGTGATGGAATTCCAACAATTTGTCCAACAATCAAATGGAAATGTTGTGACGTAAAGTGTCGCATGAGAATCGTGAATCTCGCGTGATTTGTGATGCTGCGGGGCCGCTTGTTGCGTGTGGAATATCATGCGCGAGAAATTATCGTCGTCCCCTGTAGTGTTCTTTTATTGTGTATCCTTTGAACGTTAGTTTTCCATGAGAAAATTGCTGTGACAAAACGGGGTCTGTTCGTTCTTTTTCCAATGCTCGACCCCACAACAGGAAAGCAGTGGATCAGTTCCCTCGCCTGAAGCTTTTGTTCTCAAACGTTTTTGTCATGAAACAGCCACCGTAGTTCGTTTTGGATTTTGCGTCAAGTTGCGTGAACATGATGCAGCTCACAAATGCTTGTTCTTTTTGTTTTGTTTCTTGAGGCGCAACCCGACGAAGTCGGGACACGACGTACCGGTAGATCTGGTCGTGTGTTCAATGCAAAAAGTTTCTTATCTGCCATCACTGTGTAAAAATTAGCAAATCAAATGTCCCGTCGCACAGCGAAGTTACCGCTCTCCTGTCTGCTTGCGTCGCACTGTGCGCTCTCAGACTTTGACCGAACAACGTACGCTATTCTGTGCAGATTCGCAGCATGCACTGGAGCTGCTGGAACGGATCCAGGAGCGGATCAAGGGCGGCGAGGACCTCGCTCCAGACGAGGACCTGTCCAACCTCATCTACCTGCTAGATTCGCCGCTCTTCATGCAACTCATCAACGTGCAGGACTCCGTCATGCAGCTGAAACAGGTGAGGGGCACGACTGCATGCTTCTCTTTCCAAGGTGTGACTGAAATGCTGCCTGATTACCACGATCCTCGCACGGAATGCTGTCACGCAGAGAGAGCTTTGAATGTGTATTTTGCCGTTTACCGGTAGTTCCCCTGCCCTTTTTCAGGTCGCGGTTTTCGCATTCCGCGCGCATTGTGCAATCACCATTTGTATGTAGGTGTGTGTCTGTGCACTTCTGCTGCAGGGGGAGGGCGTCAGGCAGCAGCAACAAATTAGGTCACAGATGAGATCTGAAGTTTTTCTGTCTGTCTGTCTCTCTTCTCTCTCCCTGCCTCTCTGTGTCTCTCTGAAAGAGTGAAGCTCTATCTCATTTGTAGACCGAAGAAATGGCTGCACCGGGTTCCAACTGTGGCCTGGCCTGGTGTTATCAACCCCCCTTCCCTGTGTGGGATGGTAACATCAGGCCAGGTCCCAATTGAGCTGTGGTTTGCTACCATCCTGCCCCCCCCCGGGCCTGGCATTTTGCTGTCATTCGGACCCCCCCTCCCGTAAAACCGCGGGCCTTGCGAACTTTGCTTTCTTGAATGGGAAAGTTGTTTTGGGGAAAGGGGGAGAGGAGGAAACCAACTTTTTTGAATGGGCTCGTCCTATTTACGCGTGCCTTCTGGCCGAGTGAGCCCAGATGGCCAACTTTGCCCACTAGCCAGGAGCAAAGTAGCACGGCCGTGCCACTTCGCCGGCACCAAGCCGCACGTGAAAATCGAACACTGCCTTCTTGGTGGAATGCTCCGTGTTCCTTTGGTGCCGTTAGCAGCTAACCTTTTGAGATGGTATGTTCCGCGTGCATTTTGACTCTTTCTTTCTCACTTTGTGCCCGCCCAAGCGTGCTTGTGGCAAGTTGTCTCACAAAAAAATGTCTTTGCCGAGTGCGATTGAAACAAAAGTGATTGGAGATAGCCACAAGCTAACACAGTATCTAAGTTAACGGCATGCGCTTGAGCGGAATGCTTCCTGTGTGTGATTTAGGTGAACCAACAAACTGTACTGGACACAGACGATTTCGATATCGACACATCAAACGGCAAGTTGGTGCTGCAGTCGAACGGATCAGACAAGGCGTGGGGCGCGTCCGCGGGGCTGGGGCTGGGTGGCGGAGACGCTGCGACTCCGCCCGTCCCCAACTCGCTCCCTGTCGTGTCACAGGCGCATCAGGTAGATACCGTTTTGCAAGTTTTTTCGTTTCGTTTGACAAACTCGCTTGATCCCAGTTTCTTCTTCCAAACTCGCGTACGGGGACAAGCAGAAACTTGCACAGTTCTGTTGTCCCAATTTGTCCTGTTTTCTGCTTTTGTCCTTTCGTTTGGCTGAGACTCTCAGTTTAAGCGATTGTTGCACGTATGATTCTTGTTCGCGAACTGAGGGTTTTTGCATTCGTCGCTCTGGGAGTTGCTGAAATCCATGTCGAGTCATTCACGGCTCGAAGCCGCGATATCGTGTTTTTGGTTTGCCTACATGATGTTTGCTTTGTGTTCAACTGGATTAAATTTCCAAGTACCTCAAATCAAGTCACGCGAAGTGGTGGATGAGTTTCGGACAGGGATTCTTTTCATGCGTCTGATGTTGTTTCGTTTTCAAAGATCGAGTACACTCGAATTTCATTCATTGTCAGTCGTACAATGAATCGGAAACAAAAATGTTTTTTGTTTGTAAGACTCTTGGTGTCTCTGTGTGGTGCCTCTGTGCAGAAACGAATGATGTTGGACCTCTTTTTTTGCAGCAGAAGGCGAGCAGTGGCGGCGGGGCTGGCGGCGACGCCGACTCCATCAGGGACGCGGAGCTGGCGACGGCGGTGACGAGCGCAGCGCAGGGCCGCCCCGTGCACGTCATCCACCTGTACAAGGCGGAGAACAGCAGCCTCGGCTTCAGCGTTGTCGGACTACGATCCGAGTTTCGTGGTGAACTTGGCATTTTCGTGCAAGAAATCCAGCCGACCGGCATCGCCGCGAGGTGAGGCAATTTTCTTTCTTTTTTTGGGGGGGGGGGGGGGGAGAGAAGCGTTTCATTTTGCTGTCTGGTGCCTCGAGTGTGAGTCCTCTTTCACCAGTTTGGAAGCAATAGTGTCGCATGTGAAGTGCAGTGTTCAGGTTTGTGTGTTGTCGAGAAACGGCAACAGCGGGACTGTTATGAAGCAAAACCTTTCAGAACAGTCAACAGTGACTGGCAGTTCGTTTGCTGTTTGGGAGCAGCGAGCACGTTTCTTATTTTTCGTGTCCGAAAGCACGATTCAATTTTCTGCTGCACGTCGCTTGCATGTTGCTCTGGTTTCACTCGTATTTGCCGACGCAAGGATGACATTCGTGTCCTTTGTCATGCACATGTAGTTTCACAGAAAGTATCTTCGAAGGAACAGCGGCAGCTCTGCTTCAGCATGATTGCGTTTCTCTGCCGTTACAAGGACGAGTAAGTATGTGTGAACAATTCCAATTTTTTGGTGGGACATGAAAATCTCTTCGGGTCTGTAGGAAAGTCCGATTGACACGCAAAGAAAGCTCGAGCTTGCCCCGACTGCACAGATTTGTGACGCCTCAACACGCGTGCTCACTGGAAAGGACACAAATGTGGCAATATTCATTTCCTTGTTACTTGTGAAGCAGGCTGGATTGTGTGTTTGTGTTGCAAAGAAACTCTGTCATAAGGAGAAGAGGTTGACTGTGTGGAGGGGAGCTTCCTTTTCCGTTGATTGTGAGCACTGCATTTGTGCGCAAGTAGTTGTTTGAGGGCAAATGTTGCTGCAAAATGGAAGTTTTGCGTGGAACAGCTCGTGTCGGCAAATTGATGGAAATGTCGCAAGTCTCCGTCTGACTCCTGTGGTGGAGTTGTAACGATCGTTTTATTGAGTACTGATTGTGTGATGATGCACGTTTTTGCATTGATGTAGCTTCATATGCACACAATGTGGCAGAGTATTGAATGCAGATACAAGGTTATTACATCCCTTGATTCAATCGCGCGCGTGTCCAATAGGCAGTGTGGCTGCTCTGTAAGCTTGTTGCAGCTCGACGCGACCTTAGCAATCACTTCGAGATGAACCTTTCATCCTGAAGAGTGCACGGATTTGTTGAGATCGACTGCTAAATTTGATAAAATTGTGTGATTTTGTCCAAATGTTGCCGCAAATATGAAATTTCGGCGGTAAATCCTGAAGAGACTCAACTTGAGTGCCACCTTGTTCGCACCAATTTCTGCAAAAAAAACCCAAATGTGCGGCTTCCTGGGCATGTGGAATTAGTCGGAACGACGGGTGTTCCTTGCAGTCGAGACAGCTCTTGAGAAAAACAGTTTTGCAAATTCCTCAAGACTGAAGATGCAAATTGATAGAAATCTCGACGCACTTTGCGGATTCTTTCTTAAATTCGTGGGAGGGAAATGATTTTGCATCGCACGCGTCTGGTTGCAAGAGCACATCACACGTGTCGGACTTCCCCAAGCGCCCAGTATTGCGAGTAGAAAAAAGAACGTAGGGCTGTGGAAGTGTTCAAAATTTCTTTTTCCCCAATAATGTTGTCAATATTTTGAGCGAAATGTCTATTTTCTGGACGAGTTACGTCCGCAAAAGTGTTTTCCCCAACAGGAGTGACAATATCATGATCTCGGGGGGTCTTCTCGGGTATTTTCGGAGGTCAATTTGTTTTGCCCACAATGCCTTGCAGGTGTGTGTGCAAACAAGGACGGTTATCGCTCAGACCAGACGCGTATCTTTTGGACTGGCAACTGTTCTTGTAGGCTTTGTGGCATGATGTACTCATTTGGTGCTGACTGTCGTCCAGCACGTTCACAAGTGGTCCTGTACCGTACGTTGCACGTTGGTGTGAGTTGAGCAGTCCTTCGTTGTCTTGCCAAGCCCAAAATCCGCTCACGACAGCAGGAAGAAATGCCAAAATGTTTTCCCCCAATTAGAAATTGCTGAGTATGTCAAGTAACTGGGGAGGAAAACGGCGTCCATGAGTATTCAGCGTTGAAACAGGCTTGAGTTGCGCAAAGTATTCCTTCCGTGGAACTGCAGGCAATTAATTATCGACGGACATCATCGTTTCAATGTGAAAGAAACACTTCGTCATAATCTGCTGAGTCAACAAAAGATTTTCCTCAGGGCTCGTTGACAAATGGAACAGTCTGTGAGGGAACGATAAGATAGATAAAAGTAAAGCTCTTGGTGACAAACCCCTCTGGAGTGGAATTGTTCAGTCTTCACGAAGCTGCAAAGTCAATTCTGTCAGGCTGTGTTGGGAGGGTGGTGCGGCAGAAAATACGCGGAGGCGACTCACCGCTGCATTGGACATCCAATCTGTCGAATCATGGATCTCATCACTGTTTCTCAGTTTTCAATATTCTTCCACAGTGCCCACATTACACGCACAATATTTTTCTGCAATGAACTTGCGATAAACCAATATGAAACCCTTTTCATCTCTTGTGTCGCCAATTCACAGCCCCAGATTGCCACCATTTGTGGTTATTTACGCTCTTGTGCAAGATGAAGTGTAAGTAAAAGCTTTCTGGCGGGAATAATCAGGCAATATATCTTTACTTGTTGGATTGCTAGTGCATAGAATGAGTAGCTTCAGTTTAGCTTTGTTGGGAGACGCATAGGTACCTGAACAGTTTGAGACTCGGAGGAACGCACGTTACTTTGCATCCATGTTTTCTGATCAGGCGAAGTCGCTGACGAACTTCTGAAAGGATTGTGTCGTGCAGTGGAAAAATCGGTAAATGTGGTCATGCGAGAACATTGTTGTTGTATATATGAGTGAAGCCCCAGTAGTGATGTTGTAGTATAGTTTATTGTAGAGTATGAGTTGGAGCTCAGTGGTTTAGGCTACCTTCCTCTATGGTGTCTCAA
>JAAUXT010124531.1_pt1 | contig 10217 bp, 10 predicted proteins | sample 7278171 | NCBI WGS metagenome assembly JAAUXT01 (sample SAMN14350112, study PRJNA611818) | marine sediment metagenome | isolation source: surface marine sediment (1.8m) | place: French Polynesia: Moorea | collected 2018-08 | reverse complement strand
TGAACACAATTGAGTACCATTTTCATAGAGAAACTGCTGCTGACATACTTTTGAAAGAGGCTGCCTATAGTGTTCGCGCTCGACCGGTGGCCGGCGCAAATCACTAAAAAACATATATTTTTCTTGTGCTTGTGAAAACGAAATCCTCAAATCTCCACTTGCGACGTTCAGGGCGGTACAGAATGACACCGAGCTGCTTCCTGTTGCGGAACATGCTCAGTCCGTGACAATATCCATGGTTACACAGATGCTTCCCTCCTTTGATGTTGCGAAATCCCCACTGTTGGCTCTGTCGCTGCTTCAACTGGAACAAAGAACAATGCACGATAAGTTCAACCTTTTCTGTTTCTGACCCCATTTTTGTTTCCATGTGTTGTCTCCTTATTTCCTGATTTAACCACCTTCTCATGCAAGAAGAAACATCCCAGAATGATACTTTAGTGGGCCCAGGTCAGGGTGAGGGGCATGATTGGGGTTCAACTGAGTGGAGAGGGGGGCTAAAACTACCAACCAAGTCAAATATCATCTGTGCCACAGGTTTCGAAACTTAGTCTTCCCAACTTTATCCCGTTCGACTCTCTCGATTTTACGAGTACACGAACTGAAAGAAGTGGGCAGATTCTGCATGGGTTGGCAGTGATTTCGAGGTATGCGAGTCACGCTTTGAATCTAACTCCCAACGAGAATCGCTTTGAAGCAATTTGTCATTTTGAGGAGACACCCTTGAAATTAGTTTAACTCGGTCTCCTTGCTGGACCAGCACCTGCATTCTTGAAAAGAACGGTCCCTTCTGTTTGCAAAATGAAATGAGACAGTTTGGATCGCGACAAATATTCTGCCAAACAATTCCAAACATGCACACTTCATTACCCAAAAACCAGGAGCTTTCCCCAACTGCGAGCCCGTTCTGCATGGACGAAGCATCTGTCTGATGTCACGAAAATCTCAATCATTCCCGTTTTTGTGTCCGTTTTGGGAGCCGAACTTCCAAAAAGGCCCAGTTTCCACCACAATAGATGTCTCACAAAGCAACAACAAGATGAGTGCGACGGCTAAATGCGCCTCAGAGGTTTGAATGAAAAATGACGACGTCATCTTCATGACTTTAGGAACAGCTTCGCACGGTGAACTGTCAGGCCTAAATGGTTCTTCTGGCTTGGAATTCAATCACTCACCCACCAAAGACTAACACGTATTTTTCACGCACGCCAGAGCAAGAAATGAAGGATAATGGCTCAGCAGATGTCTGCAGCAGATTCCCGGTGCGATATTTCAAAGTTCACAACGTGAAAGGAAACAGGCGCTCTGTGTCTGCAACGCCATGCTGATTCTCTGCACAGATTGTTTCACTCTTCATTCTGCCGTGCATTGCAAAGGGATATTTTGATTTCTTGCCTGAAATTTAAATTTCACTGCACAAGCAACAAGGAGGAACAACAGCATAATTGTCTGAATACACTGTACATCTTTTATAATTGACATTTCCACAAGAATCTTATGTGTTTCCTTGTGTTTTGTTTGATACTTGACATTGCCATGACAAAGTTCATATTCTTGTGTATTTATGAGTGTGAAGCTCAGAGATGTTTGACATTTGATGTTGCCACAACAAAGTTGATATTATTATATATTTGTGAGTGTGAAGCTTGGAGATATTTGATGTTTGACATTGCCACAACAAAGTTGATGTTCTTGTATTTATGAGTGTGATAGTCTGTTAGAATCTCTTCTGCAACCAGCTCAACCAGCTGTACAGGAACATTTGGGAATACCCTAGAATTCCTTTTTCTCTGAACAAGACACTCCAATAAAACAGAAAAATTGCTCTTCAAGTGATTAGGCTGTGTTTTATTCCAGAAAGATGCATGTTTTCACAAATAGAAAAGAGCAGTGCAAACTGAATGTCTTATTGAGACAACAAAACATGTGAAAAAGACGCTTCAATAAAACGCCCAGTGTGTCTTCGGGGTTACTGCCGTTGTGCATATCTACTTCCCCGCAGGAACCCGAACTTTTGTGCACTCTGAACACAAAACACGATGTGAGTGTGAACTGCAGCACACCGGGAGGTAAAAGTCCCACAAATCGTTGAGGCTTGGTTCACAATGAGCGGGACGATGACACGAAGTCCGTGTGGAAAGTGCACGTGTCATACACATTGCACCGTTGGGTCCTATACACCTGTCTTCACCAGGAATGAATCTGTCGCAAGGGTGAACCCGCCCGTCTTTGATGTTCCACTCTGCATGGTGCCTGCATGTGTCAAACGTAAGGAAAAAATCCGCTGAACAGATTGGAGGGGTGAGTCAGAACGTGGGTGCAACAGCCGAAACTGAGGCTCTCCTGTGTTTCCGGTGCCTGCAAGGCAGGAAAAATGCACCATCCTGTGTTAACGTAGTTTCACTTTGAGAGAACAGAGCATAATGGTCTGCATGTGGAACAGTCACCAGAGAGTCAGCGTTGCCTGGTAAGTCCTTACATTTGGAGCCTGGGTTCGCGATTCACGGTCCGAAAGCAAGTGAAGTCCTCCTACCGCGAACAATCTGGTCCCGGAAAGTGACGGTGCAGGTAAATTTGTCTCAGTGCTTCTGCTGCGTCCACCTGGGTTCAGTGAAGGTCTTCCTCTTAGCCGGATTCTGACCAAATCCCCTGTGCCCACGGTCAGCCTGCTGGTTCGCTTTTGCTCGTGTCTCACCTTGCCTGTGAATTGAAGCGGAAGTCCAGATTGGAAAGTCAACAAAAGCAATGCTGCTCGTCCAGAGTAACCCATGAATTAAAGAACGGTCTGCATGTGTTCGTGTGGCATTGTGACAGCCAAATGTCTTCAAGAGGAAAACACTGGTTGATTTGCATAAAGATCTCTTGTCAGTCAACAACAGCACAAACGTGTACGGCAGTGTGTTCTTAATCTGAAAACACATAACATGTGATTGTCAGACAGTTGCTGGAGTCATCATTGACAAGAAGTTGACCTCATTTCTGCAGTCTCGTTTCCTTACCATGAAGTTGGTGTACGTTTGACAGAACCATTCTTGGCAAGTACAGCTTGGCATGAGCCGTGTTCGAAAAACCAGCTGTGAAATTGTTAGCACCTCTGCCTTGTCCTGCACTGCAATCGATCACACTGCTTGAGAACGAGTCTGTGTCCTGTCCTGACACTCATAAATTCACGGTTATGAATCATCCAGAGAGAAAAATGGGTTGGACTGGTGTGGGGTGGAGATGCATGCAAAATAAAAAGATTGAAAGTCTCTGGAGCCACGTCTTTATGAGGGTGCTCAGTCAATTCTGAGGGCTCTACTGAGGCGCACAATGGCAGCTCGGAGCTGGGCGTGGTTGACTCTGGCAAAGGTTCTCCGTGACAGAGCACAACCGCGGTGACCCGATCAACACGCGCGCCTTTTGCCGTCAGCTTGCTTGCCCTCTTTTTTCGAATGGGCAGTTTTGTGCATGATGGAGAGATTCCCTTGCGAAGTAGAAGGACAAGCTGTGACATTGGAGTGTGATGCGCTTGGGATGCAGCACTTGTTTTTTGAAAAAAAACAAATCATCACCGTAACTGACTCCAGAAGAAAACACTAAATTCGTGAGTTAGAAGACACGCGGGGCGTTTCGTGAAGGAGGACAACGTCACTATGTTTTCGTGCCTCGGAAAGGGTTTGGCTGTTCTTCACCCACACAACAAAGCGTCCGTGGTTGTGTTCGGTAGCAGCAGCGAAGGTCTGACGAGTACGTCCGTGTGGTCTACAAATATCCCACAACGGATGTCTTAACGAAGTCCTTGTCTTGATTGTACCGCTGCATGGCGGCTGTCAACGGTGCTGAGAAGGAACATGGCCCGTGTTACAGGAACCGGGCCAGGACCTGTGGAACTGGACCCACAGAACTGGACTGGACCACACGGAACCAGCGCTGAACCCACGGAGCCAGACCCAAACTTGTGGCATCAGACGCGAGTTTGTGGAACCAGACTAGTGCAGCCGTACCTGTACGTATTGCAGAACAAGACCCGTAACCACGGAACATACCCGGCAGAACCAAACCATCGACAGAACTGGACCAGTCAGTGCAGCCTTGTAGACCCGTGCAACATGATGCGCGACTCACGATGAAGTGAAAAACAACGAACGATCCAGTTCTGCTCAATGTGGAGATTTATCACACCTTAAATTTTACACGTGCGGTGCCCCAATGACAGACTGGGGACACAGATACCAAACCAGGTTTCCAAAGACATTCCAAAGACACTCTGAGAGCCAATGACAACTGACCAAATGGTATCTGTGTCACCAATCTGCAAATTGGGGCACGTCGGAAAAGGAGCTGACGTGTTTGCTGAACCTCCATATCGCGACCCTGTTTGGGACGACGTCACTGTGGTGCATCTGGCAGCTCCGCGGGTGTTTTTGTCCAACTGGTTTTCTGCTTGTTTCATGTTCAACAACTGACAGAAAGAGGATGAAGGTCTGATGACTCAATTTGCACGTCTCCAATGCTCGTGTACTTTACATGATTGGGGCTTCACTGGTTGGCTTGCAGAGAACATCGAATTCTATTGGAAAATCGAATTTCGATTGCCTGACCTAGTTTCCCTGCTGAATCCAGTGTTTCTGACAAACACACAACGAAAGTCTGAAACCGGTAGATCTACAATGACACAGTACAATTGTGTTTCACACAGACATCTGAAAGAGGAAAGATACAGACATCAAAGGAGAACATTGCTATGTCCTGTATGGCATTTCCTCAGATTAGACATTCGTATTGGAGTCCATTTCCTGCACTTAGCAACTGAATCCAAGAGGATGAGCTGTGTACTTTGCATTACAAGAAAAGAAAACTTGTTTGATATTGAAACCCAATGAACAGTGAAAATCCGGTCGGACATTGCTGAGCTCTTTTGACAGAACTGAGAAGCATCGGCTGTTCGCTGTCCCTTTCCAATCTGCGATTGCGAACATTGATACCAGAGACTTCATCCAACTTTCCCCTTTTGTTCCTGCTCTGACTGCCACGCCTCAAGGCCTGCAGATCCTGCAGCAGACTCGACCTCGTGACAATTTCCGAAATCGGCTGGTTCGCTGTTCATCTCGGAAACATCCCACAAGACAGAAGTGGTGGAAAACGTTTCTTGGTGTGTGCCCCACGTAGTCATGGGGTCAGGTAGTGACAAAGTATGTGTACGGCGCGGGAGGGTTTGCGTATCACAACTTGGTGCCTTTTGCAATCCTGTTTTGTTGAGGCAGTCGCTTCAAGATGCAAGCATCCACAATGACAATGAGCCGACTCATTGCTTGACGGAGTGAAATAACCGCTCGGTACGACCGAGTGTCAAAGAGCAAAACGTTTGCGTGCGTATATTGAAGGTTTGTATGGTCCACCTCAATTTGTAACACTCAGGTAAAAAATCAGCTTCAGCTTCGAGCTTCTTGACAACAGCTGTGAACAACACCAGTTTCATTCTCGAGAAATACAACCGAGAAAAGAAGAGAATTTTCACCACAGAGTTTATGGTAGAGAGAGAGCCCAAAAGCGAAAAAGTTGATTTTTTGCTCGCAGAAGGACGTCCAGCAAAGAAATCAACGCACTGACGACGTCACACCCTGTTGACGTGTTCTGCACTCAATAGCTCAAACCGACTCAGGCGTGTGCACTGTGATGGCAACGAAATCTGAGCTGCGCAGAGACGCGATAGGAAACCCCAACAAAGGACAGCTCGAACGCACGGATGTTGTCAACAGATGTCAATGACGCACACTTTAATTTCAGACAGCATGCATGCTCTGTGGGTGCAATCATTCTTTTCCAACGTTATCGCTGAGTTGATAACATCGGTGGGCAACATTGCCAATCTCGATTTCTCGCGCAACAGCCCTGCAGAAAACCTTAGAATTACACGGATCGCTGTTTTAAGACTCCCCAGCCCAACACTTAGGAAATTGAAAGTGTAATGCGCATCTTGCCTGGATTCCAACATTTGCTGCCCATTGTGGCAGAATATTGGCTCGGCAATAAAAGTTTATATCGTCAGCTTTTAGGGAACTTGCAGGGAGCGGCCTTTGCGGTTCCTTGCATACAACACAGTTATTCATTCACTGGACTTGTGTGTTGTCGTGACAGAAACACAAATGTTATCCAAAACAAATCCAATGACTTCCATCATTGAGGGCCTGTTCCTGATGAACAATCCACAAAGTAGAAACAAATTTGCACCATTTCTCTCCGAGCATTTGTCATGGAAACAGAATCAAAGAACCCAACAGCTTTGGAAAAAAGTACACGTGTCTCCGCTGCTTTGGCACGCAGGCTTGGTCGACAAATTTCCTCACACATGCACTTGTAGAAAAGTGACAAAACTGTTCCTGTCTGTTGGTTTCCTCTGCAGGAAGGTGTTGTCGAACTCCGCTCGTGAAAAACAGCGTGTCAACAGCTTGGGAAATGTCGAGCAACGACTGGCGTGCGTGGTATCTTCTTGTTGAAACGCCGCTTTGACAAAAACTCTATCACCACGAAAACCATTTACCTTGGAGCTTCACAAGAACTTCTCTTTTATTGAGAGGTGTTGCTGCTTTGGAGGATCAAAGAGGCTAATCTGATTCAAGTTTTCCAAAGTTTTAAAGTTCTTACACTCCAGAAAAAGAAAATGTGCCTGTTTAGATTTGTTTCGTGCGTGCAGATTGTGACCAAAAAGTGTTTTTATCTTTTGGTTCGTGTTCAACTCATTCGTACTTATTACCCTTACTTTGCTTACCTGTTTGTTCCATTTGACACGACCAAAAGCCACATTTTATGCCAAACTGGCTAAAAATTCTCAAAAAAGAAAGCACTTCATGACCTCCACCCCTTCGTCCTGTGGCAGACCTGATCTCTCAGGAGTCAACAAACTTGACCAGTCTTCACGAGTTGTGCCTCTTGGGCCAGATTTACGACTGTCGACAAGCAGTTCATATTCCCAGCTGGACGCCAGACTCGTACTTCGAGGAAACATTTCACCAAACTTGTCGTCCTATCAGGTGGAATCAGGCGAAACACAATCTAAAAACGATTTTAGAAATTGAATTGTTTGTGAAATTGAAGCCTTACATGAAATGTCAATATGTTGACTGCAAAGCTCCTGAGCGCGAGGCAAGTCTACTCGTGCAGCTGCTCGACACGCTTCTTTGGAAGAATGAACACGAAAAATTAAAATTGATGTGTTTTCTCCAACACACTGATGTGACAGGTGCGACTGAACAGGAAACGGTGTGATGAACACTTGACGCTGCAGAGTGTTCTCGTGTGCGAGTATTGGAAGAAAATATGAAAGCACCCTGCAAAGACTCTGGCCGTTTCTGGCTCTCATGTTTGTCAGAAACGTTCACAAGAATCGTCGTTTCTTTCGTGTGGATTTTCAACAATATTTGAGGCAACCAGCTTGGAAATGTTCAACAGACCCTGGAACGTCTCAAGTGTTGTCCGGAGTTCCATTCCGATCTGCCGTGTAATCGAGGTCGACTTGTGAACCAGCACCCATGCAGCCCGCCAAGATCTATTAAAATGTGGTGCAGCAAACTGAGGCCTATTTTATGAGTTCATTTGCCCATATTAAACAAGCAGGAGGTCTCGTGCCTTCCACATGACTTCTCTCACTTTCACCCGATTAGTTTCTCATTCTGCGCTGTGTATCCTGAAAGGATGTGACGTTGACAGATGAAACAGTGAAACGGAGAAAGCTCACACACGAGGACTTTTTTCTGCGCGGGTGCCTGGGTTTGCACCAAACACTTCCGGCCATGGACGCACGTTGTGTATCAAGTTCCTTCCCCATTTGAAGGAAACAACTGGATCTCCAGGTGAAGAATCGGAGGAACTGTCAGTCTCACGTTTGTGATTCCTTCAGCGAGGAAACAGCTTCCGTCCAATTGAATTAAGGTTTTGTCCGCACATTGTTGTGATTGAGGTCATGGCGTCCGTTTATGTTGTCCAGACCTGTCTTCTCCACGAGATTTAGCCGAGCTCCAAAGACACTTGCTTGGCGTCTTTCGCAGTGATATACAGCTGGGTTTGGCTTGTCGCTGCACGCTTGTGTCGTAATTGGTGTGAGTGTCGGAATGATGCGTTTGTTCTCATCAGCTTCAGCCCCCAAATTGGTTTACACTGGCTTCAGGTGACATAGCTTTCCACGAGATGAAATCATGTTGTGCGTGCCTTGTTTTCAAACTGAAGTGGGTTCCTATCGTTGTCTTTGCGTCGGCTTGTCACACTCTTACGTCTACGAGTACATGCACTGTCTTGGGAAAACAACAAAAAGAAGATCAAGAATCGCCTGAGTGGCAAAATACACAAAAAGATAGCATTCCAATTGAGTACAAGGCGACAAACCAGCCACACACAATCGAGACGAGTTCCAAGTTCTGAAGAGTGCTTCTGTTCGTCTTTATGTGGAAAACATGCCATGTGTGTCGATGATCTCAGATGCACTGCTCTCGTTGCGTGAACAGCAAGTCATTTTTAGTTGCCGTTGGAGCTTCTGCCTGGCAAACATCCACCGAAAGCAATATGGACGGAAGGCAGAAGGCGACATGGTCAGATGCTTTGATTGGTCTACCTTGATTTTTCTGGATCACAAAACTTGCTCTCAACAAAGTCTCAAGCGTGGTTTGTTTTCCAGAAAAATCTCGGATGCATTCTGCGATCTCTCACTCACAATCAACATGAGTTCCGGTGTAACAGGACCAAACAACGACCAGGACCAGACAACGACCTTCTCTGGTCCTGAAATTTCAGGACCAGACAATGATCACCTAGGACTGGACAACGACCAGTCGTTGTGTGGTCCTGAACTTTTAGGACCACACAACGACGTCGGAAAAATAGTACGGTCGTTGTCTGGTCCTGAGACACCGGAACCCGAGCTTCACCAGAAGCTGCTCATACACAACTGCACGGGTACAGTCATCTTGTTCGTCCATCTTGTCTCTTGCCCAATTCACTGACAAAGAATTTTGACCGGTTTTCCTGATCGTACAAAATTCGCGGGTGCATGGAACTTGTTAGTTTGTGAATTGGGGCCTTCACTCTGCATGCCATGGACCTCTCCTTGATCCACAAGAGCTTTCAGAAAGCTTCACTGCGTAGATCTTCCCTTCCTTGTGAAGAGAGCGACACAGACGCTTGAATCAGCCGTGTCTAATTCGAGGCTACAGCGAGATTTCGTAAAGGAGTGTGACGCAGGACTTGATGTGACCTGGATTAAGATTTCCACGCATCCAAAGTCGTAAAGAAATCCTCGACGGCTTTCAACTTGCTGCATGGCAGAGAAATAAAATTCTTCAAACGACAGTATTCTTGAAGGCAGAGGCTTTGTGAGGAATCCCGTGTGCAATGATGTGGTCTTGAGTCAAACAGTGCCATGTTGTATCAATATTCATTTTGATGTCCACTTTCAGTCAAATTGGATTGACTGACCTCGGCCGAGTTCTTGAGAACCCGATAATCCACATATAGGAACCAGACCTCTGGGGCTCGGTTGAGCTCTCAGCACCATCCATGCACGATACTTTATTGCAAATGAAGAGAGGACAAGCAACGCTCTGCACTCTGAAGGTTCAATATCGTGCTTTGACGTGTCAATGTGTGTTGGGAAAGTGCTCATTTCCCACAGGAAATGTTTCCGACCAAGACATTTCCATTGACATTTCGTCCCGGACTGCAACTGCTCAGCGTCAGTTTCGCTTCGCGGGGCACGGATGTAAGGGTTCACCCACGCTGCAAAAATGTACGAGAGGCTCTGTGACGGCAGCGTGGTAGAAGGGCAGTTCTCCGTTCGTCTGAAACGAAACTTCTTTCTTTACCCTGAGCTGTCAAGAACAAGATTCCTCTTCCTCCGCTCATGGCGATTTGGGGCTGTGCACACGTTAGAAACAGAGCTGTACGCAATGAAGGGTCATTGTACGAGCAGGGTTCGTGGCAAGTTGTTTGAACACCTCACTAACATGCATGTGCAATGAGCCTCAACAAAACATGACGTGTCGGTCTCAATCGCCCTCAGTTTCACCATTCTACCACGCTGCCGTCACAGAGCCTCTCGTATGTGACCTCATTGTGGTAGAAGTGAGTTCACCCACTGCAAAATAGGTTCCTGTTCAATCATACAACTCTTTTCTCGACCAAAGGTCTCGAAAAGTCATTGTATGATTTCACAGGAACCATTTTTGCAGCGTGGGTGAACCCTTACG
>JAAUXT010043137.1_pt1 | contig 10217 bp, 12 predicted proteins | sample 7278171 | NCBI WGS metagenome assembly JAAUXT01 (sample SAMN14350112, study PRJNA611818) | marine sediment metagenome | isolation source: surface marine sediment (1.8m) | place: French Polynesia: Moorea | collected 2018-08 | reverse complement strand
TCGGATCACCCCGTGACTCCGCCCCCTCAGTGCTGCTGTTCCTCAGATCACCCCGTGACTCCGCCCCCTCGGTGCTGCTGTTCCTCGGATCACCCCGTGACTCTGCCCCCTCAGTCCTGCTGTTCCTTGGATCACCCCATGACTCCGCCCCCTCAGTGCTGCTGTTCCTCAGATCATCCCGTGACTCCGCCCCCTCAGTGCTGCTGTTCCTCGGATCATCCCGTGACTCCGCCCCCTCAGTGCTGCTGTTCCTCAGATCACCCCGTGACTCCGCCCCCTCAGTCCTGCTGTTCCTCAGATTCAGGTCAGATCCAAGGGGGACCAGGGTCAGATTCAGGTCAGATCCAGGGTCAGGTTCAGGGAGGATCCAGGGTCAGGTTTGGGAGGATCCAGGGTCAGGTTTGGGAGGATCCAGGGTCAGGCTTGGGAGGATCCAGGGTCAGATTCAGGGTCTGTGATCCAGGCAGGATCCAGGGTCAGATTCAGGGTCAGATCCAGGGTCTGTGATCCAGGGAGGATCCAGGGTCAGGTTCAGGGGGTAACCAGCGAGGGTCAGGGGGGATCTGAATAGGGTATTGGGGGAGGATCAAGACAATGACGGCGCAAAGGAACAGTGACGTAAGATCCAGGGTTAGATCCAGGGGTGGATTCGTGGACGCCCAGCAGAGCATGACGGGAAGAATCGCAGGGGCCACCACCCCCCCCCCCCCAGGAAAGGGCGTGGCTCTTTTGGTCTTCATGAGGTGTTGAACCAAGGGGACATTGACTCACATTGGTGTCCAGACCAGATTTTGAACATTTCCTTGAAACACCAATTGCAAACTTTTGGACAGGGGGGGGGCACAAGAGACAACTTTGTTTGGGTCAGGCTGAGAGACTCATGACTGGACCGGCCCCACGGGGCTCCGGCCCCTGGATCACCCCAACGCTGCCGGTTGAATCAGCCCTGGCTCTGTGGTGTTGGTTTGACTTCTCTGCCTCCATCTCTCTCTCTCTCTCTCCGCGTCAGAGCCAGATGATGATTCACTTGTGATATTTTGAGTCAGGCTGCAACAATGTGCGGCGTCTGGCACGGGGGTAGACCGCGGCTCGGCGTGGCGTGGGCTGCGGGGAGGATCCAGGGGCTGAGGGGGAAGGATCTAGGGCTGGCATGGAAGGGTCCAGGGGGACAGGGGAGGGTACATGGGTGGCGGGGAAGGGTCCACGGGGAGAAGCGGGGCAGCAGCAGGAAACGATTCACAATTCACACGCCAGAAATCCCCTCCTTTCAAATTGTTTGAGTGAGCCAAAGGTCCGTGGAACCTGAATCCTTGCAAAACGAGTCTGGCAGATCAAGGGGTCTGTGAGTGGGGCAGGCTCAGGATCCTGGGGTGGGGCAAATCCAGGACAGATTCAGGGCAGGACAAAGAGATATCCAGGCATCTGCGGGGTGGGGGGGGCTGAGACCTGACACCCTGACAAAAATCCGTTTTTGCAGAAGTGCGTGAAAAGTGCGCCTCTGGAAGCGGCAGGTTTCACAGGGCACGAAGGAAGCTGTGTTGGTATCACAGCTGGCGGCAGGAGGATAGGGAGAGCCGGTGCAATGCAGCACGCAGGCAGCGCCATCCCTGCAGTGACTTTCCTGCAGCACCGTCCCTGCAGCACTGTCCCTGCAGTGACAACCCTGCAGTGCCATCCCTGCAGTGCCATCCTTGCAGTGACGTCACTGCAGTGTTTTACACGCAGAGCTGTCCCTGAAGTGTTGTGGTGCAGTCCTGGTAGGGAAGAGCACAGAGGCACAGAGGGTGGTGCAAGGACGGCGCAACTGGTTCAGTTTTGTGTGGGAATCTACAAGGATGGTGCTACAATTTGCGTTTCACCACGCAAGGACGGTGCTGCAGCTTTTGCTTGCACTGCAAGGACAATACCCAACATTGCAAAACTCTAGTTGGTCTGCATGGACGGCGCCCACGTCCTGCTCCACTCCACCCAACGCTGCGAGGACGGCGCTGCCGCCACAGCGTGGCCCGCGTGACCTCCTGTCAGCGTCTCTACCGTCCTAATGATGGAGAGTTGAAAGACAGTGAAAAACATCCGCCGGGGGCGCGGAAACCGGGTCACACGGAGGTCAAGGTCAAAGGTCAACAACGGGGCCGCGGGGGCAGCGTGGTGTAGGCCTCTGTCAGGAGCGTCGTGCCAATTTCCTTCAATTGAAAACACCCGCGGGAAAAAATACATGCGCACTTTTCATTTGTGACTTTCTTTTGTGCGTGTACCAAGGCCAGTCCAAAGCCGTTGAACATAGCACGGATACTTTCTCAGACGCTGTTGGGTAGGATCGCCGGCTGGGTTTCCTGGCCGGAAGTGCGGTGAGCCAAGACCGGAAGTGAACCGTGTCGGGCTGCATGGCGTGCCGGAAGTCTGGCGCCAGGGGTAACCCGGCTTTTCGGAATTGGGATGGCAAGAAAGTTAGTACGGTGAGGATTCACACGGGTGCCAGGTTTTTCAACAGGGGGTTGGTGACAAATGTGTGTGTGTGTGTGTGGGGGGGGGTGTGTGGCTGTGTGTGTGTGTGCTTTGGTGTGTGGGTGTGTGTGTTGGTGTGTGGGTGTGTGTGTTGGTGTGTGGGTGGGTGGCGTCTGTTGACTTTGCTTTTGAGTTTGCTCTTGGGTCCAGGAGAGTTGAGGGGTCAGAACGTCGCGGGTCTACCGGTGTCTGGGAGGGGGAAAGGACAGGGGTCCACTGGCCCGGCACGTGAGAACAAATGGCGGTCACTACCAGCTCCAGGGAGACTCGAGGATATGGTGGTTGTGGACTGATTGGGTAGAGAGTGCCAGTGCGGCCAAGGGAAACCCAGAGAATAGTTGGGGACAGGAGACAAGGCGTTTTCACACAGGCAGGGCGGCGTCAAAATTTTGATGTACGGATGTCAAATTAAACATGACGCCCAATGGAGAGCACAAAAAACGATCCAGTCTGTTCCTGGCCTTGCGTTAAAATTTTGATGCCACGTCATCTGTGTGAAATCCCCTCACAGGCTGTGATGTTGAGCGACCCAGGGGCTTGGGGTACCAGAGGGTCAGACCCCTGTGTATCCCCCCCTTGGTGCATCTCTGGCCCAGCATCAGAATCTGACTGTCCCCACCATGTTCACTATGTTCCGCGCAACCTCAGCACACGTTGCTTGTCGTGTTTGGCGAGGACCCCCCGTCGTTGTTGGCACGTCTCTACTCACACGGTGATTTGGCCTGAGTCTCGGGGCAGAAGCATTGTGCGTTGAATGGCGCATACCTCGCCGCTATGCGTGCAGCGAAACTTTGCTGGAGACCCCTCAAGAGGATGCAGACTGCCGCCATGCGGATCCAGGGCTCGTGCAGGCCACATCCAATGCAAGACCTTTTCAGGTGATTTGAGGATGTTGTGCTGTTTTAGGGAGCTCAATTTTTGAGCGACCGAAACAGGGCGACCTAAACATGTCATGTGCAGACAGCATCCACAAAAAGTATGTGCACACCTGTTTCAAGATGAGGATTAATTTGGGCTCTTTTGGTTGTGTGGATCCACTGCCCACCAATGAAAGGTGGATACATTGTACTTGAACAGAGGTGTCTAGGAAAACTTTGGGGGGACCCACGGTGGATCCAGGGTGGATCCAGACCAGATGTACAGAAAATGCCTGGCAGATCCACGGAAAGATTCTGATTGGTGCAGGACACCACTGTCGCCCTGGAAAGCAGCGTCTCAACCACCATATACATAGACATAAGCACACACACACACACACAAACACACACACACGCTCTCGGGCTCTGGCCCGAACTTGGATCCTTCTTTGATCTCAGAGTCATGCAATGCGTAGAGTCTGTCACGTGACAGCAATGAACGCAATTGTTCACATTCGCTGCGTGCACAGCACGCAGGGCCCGCAGCACAGAACACGCATGTCCGTGTCAAGATGACAGGGGCGGATCTGGAAGGAGCCGGGTACTGCGCCACACACACACAGACACACACGGACAAGCAGAAACCTTGAAGTCTGTTTTGTTTGGTCACTATTAACCGCATTTTCGGGAGTGCGGGCGTGTCGAATCGAGCAAGGTGATACAGCATGCAAAAGACACCCAGAAGTTGGAGCCTCCTCGTATACACATGCACACACACTTTCACACACACACAGAGACACAGACAGACAGACAGACAGGCAGACACACACACACACACACACACACACGTACACACACACGGACAGACAGAAACCAGGTCCACACACACACACACACACACACGGACAAGCAGAAACCAGGTCCACACATGCACAGACAGTTTCACACACACACACACACACACACACACACACAGAATAAAATGGCCTTGAGTGCTGGTGTTCGGGTTCGTTAGGGATGGGGCGGGGTCCAAAGATCCTATGGGCGAGGGGGTTGCCACCAAGTTTGCTGTGCCAGTTCGGACCATTCGAAGAACATGAGCATCCGTTCTTCCGTAGGCGCGAAAATCTTGCGTTCTTCACTTGCCAAAATTTTCTGAGTTGCACCCCACCCCCTACCCCCTATGAAGGGTTTGGACCAGAAACCTGCCCAGCTCCAGCACCTGCTCCTGGTTCCTACATTTAGGGGTTTCACACAGATGACGCGGAGTCAAAATTTTAACGCAAGGCCAGGAATGGACTGGACCATTAAAATTATTGGTGCTCTCTGTTCGGCATCATAGCAAATTTGATGCCTGCGCGTCAAAACTTTGACGCGCGCGTCAAAAATTCTGACGCCGCCCTGCCTGTGTGAAAACCCATGTTCAAACAACCAGGAGCAAAAGGCAAGTTCGGCCCGGATTACGGACCACTGTTGTACAGATCTGTGTTCAGTCTATTCAGTGTGTTTGTGCGGGGTACGATACACCTGAGCCAGACAGGGAGCCCACGTGACCCAGTCCTGTCTCTCTCCTTCAGGAGGTGCGTACCGTGATCAATCAGTGGAGATTGAGATGGTGTTGGAGGGGTGCGTATGCACTGGGTCCGTCCGCACTGGATACGTTGATGGGTTTCCACATTGGGTGACATTTTTTTGGGCTGACGTCAAAAATTCCACCATTTGGGTTCAATGTTAAATGTTGACGCCGACGTCAAAAATAACCGCGCGACACCAAAATGAAAACCCCTTTACGGCATGCGTCTCTGCAGACGCATGTCACAACAGCACGTTGTCTGATTGGCTGCGTCGTGCGCTGCGTCCCTGGGTGCGTCGTGACGTCATGCGTGACGTATCCATGCAGTGCCAAATAGCCCCCAGAATCCTTTGCGTCACTCAAACCACGCTTTTCCAGCTGCATGCCCAGCCCTATGTCTTCAGGGTGTCGGCTCCACGGCGCCTAGTGTGGCAGGGTGGCGGCCCCATCCCTCAGCAGGGTTTTGCAGGTAGACTGGAGGGTGATTGAGTGGGGTCTCTCAATGATAACAGCCCAGCAGCCTGGATCTCGCTGTCTGGGCGATTCGGCTATCTGCACCCCTCACAATGCGAGATGCGAAATAGAGTGGTAAAGCTGCTGTACCGGATCCACCATATTGTTAGGAGGTAACCTGGATCGCCTGTATACTGTGTCAAACTGAAGGGGTTTTTACATTGACGCTGACGTCAACATTTTGACATCCATGTCAAATATTATATGGGACCCAATGGAGATCGTCAAAAATGGTACTCCATTCCTGACGTCTGCCCTCACGACGTGAAAATGTTGACGCCGCGTCGCCTACGCGAAAACCCCTTAACTCTGAAAGCGTGAGAGGGGTGTTACTCCGATTAGAAATTCAACGTGGGACGTTGCATGTTTGTTGTTGTGTTGACCAGAGGTCAGGGGACGCAACGTGACCTCGCACCTTCTGATGCACCCCCGCTGTTGGGCCAGCACTTTCTTGAATCTTGGGAGTGTCAGTCACGGTTTCTGTGATTGGATTGGATTGGATCTGCAGAACTGCAAAGCTGAAGCATCTGCATTGCTGTGGCGCCTTGACCTAGATCTGGCTCCAGGGGTCACCAGCGTGACTGCAAAGGGAACCCACTGCACATTGAACCCACTGCTCTTTTGGGTAGCCCTGCCTCCATGCGGCACCGTGGGTTCTCACCCCTGTCTCAACTGCAAAGAGAACCCACTGCAGAGTGAACCCACCCCGGCTGCTTCTGATCAGTGCACCGCTTGACACCCACACCCTCCACCCCCGTGGAGGTCTGAATGGGAGCGCCGCAGGACTGCACTCCCATCTCACGAGGATCTGGGGGATCCCCACGGGAGCCTTGGATCCGTGTGGAACAGAGCTGATCTCGACTGACACCCATACCCTATGTCCCCATGGAGGTCGTAATGGGGGCGCCCCAGGAGACTCCCAGACCAGCAGTTCTAATGCCTGCCGGTGCAACGGAATGGTCAGACACCCCAAATGAGGAGACACAGGTGTGTGTCTATTTCAGTTGAAATAGTAAGACGTGGGTTGAACAACCTTTAAGTGGCAGTGTCAACTGATATCAAGAGGTGGGGGGGGGGGAGAAATGAGGAAGCACGAGGTGAGAGGCAAATAGTCTGTGGTCAGACCTGCCTGACCCTCAGCACAGGCCCTCACTCCTGGCTTTGTGTCTGATCATTTCGGTGCACCGGCCCGCTGAGGAGGGCAATGGGGGACCCTGGTCACCCTGGGACTTCTGATGTGTGTGCGTGTGTGTGTGCGTGCGTGTGTGTGCGTGCGTGTGAGTGTGTGCTCTTAGTGGACCCACACCGCACTGATCTGACAGACATAAGACATTTGAAAACACGCCTGTGGACGTCTTGATACCACAAATGGCTGTGTTCCAAGGACCGCTGGATCCTGTCAGTGAACCCACATCGCTGTTCTGACCTGAAACAGACAAAAGCACCCCTGTACGAGGTCTCAATGCCACGAATGGGAGAAACCCTGGGTCCACTGGGACCCAAGCTCTCCACCCCTGCCGGAAGTTGAGCTGACCACCCCAGGGGGTCTGGAGTTCACCAGAAGAAAAACACAGCCATCTCTAATAGATCTGAAGGGCACGGTGGGGGAGCTGTGGACTCCCCGGGGCCCAAACCCTCCCGCCCCACCGAAGATCCGCCACCCTGCGGGGCAGCAGCGTCGAGACCCAGAATGCATTTCTCTCTCCATGGGGGACGCAGCGTCCCACGTGTGGGTTTCACTGTCAGAATGTGGGTCAGAGGTCGCCTTGGCAACCTTGACCATGATCACACAGGCGTGGGATCCAGGTTCAGCTGGGGCCTCCAGGAGCATTCCGTGCTGAACATGTACAAATAACGCATTGCACACAATGGCAGAGTTGCCAACACTGTGTCACAAAGGTCAAGTCGTGCAAAAATGTTCCAGGGGCTGATGCTTCACGTGGTATGGGCGTGCGGTGTTGCTGACGTGCGCTCATCCACGTCATATCACGTCAATCACTCACGTCAAGCACTCACGTCAATCACGTCTTGCGTCACATGACGTCAAGCACACGGGCAAACACTCAACCACGTCTTACGTCACGTGACGTCAAGCACTTACGTCAAAACACGCTCAGAACCCCCTCCCCCTCCGGTTATCCGGACTCTAGATCCACCCCAACGCAAAGTCAAAATCCGTCCCCGCGACCCACCTAAATTGACCCTGATTCTACCCCAGGAGGAGGGTGGAGGATCTCACCCTATTAACGCCTCGACGCCTCGGTGTTACGCCTCGGCGCAGCGTCCCGCCGTCGCTTCCGGGTCACCGACGCCACAGCGCGTGCATTTCACGTTGCTGCGCTGCTGGATCCAGGTCCCTGGATCAACTGTCGCTTCTGGAGTTTGGAAACAGCGGGTCTTGAGCGGATCCAGGGTCGAGCCAGGGTCAGGGACGACCCTGGTCGCAATTGGCCTGACTCTTGGACATCCAGAAAGGAGGTTGATTGAATTTAACTTCTCGGATCGTGGATCCAACAATGGGCAGTTTCAGCGAACAGCCCTCAACCCTGGAAACGCAAACGCAACTTTTGGTAAGCTGTGATGGTCAAAAGTAACGTTTGCGTTTGCGTTTCTACGTGTCATGTTGCCACTCTATTGTCGAGGTTACCCCCCCCCCAAAAAAAAAAACAAAAACAAACAGAAGTTCACATTGTACATTGTCCTGGCAGGACATCACCTCTGAGATGAAGTGCTGCACTGCCGATGTACGCGGCGCGCGGCTGGTTCTCTACCTGAAAGTCTAGTTTGAGTTGTGTGTGTGTTTTTGCCTGGGTGAAAAAATGCGATTTCTGGGACTTTGGGCCTCAGGGCTCATTCGCTAAATCCACAACAGCAGCGGACTTGGGCTGGTTTCTTGCATTGGAGGGTTCACACGGGGGTCTGAATCTAGGGGCAAAGCTCGGGTGAGGCCAGAGACACAAACGGGGGTGTTCCCAGGGTTGTGGGGCTCAGGAACCTTGTGGGTTCGCTGGGAGCAAAAGGGTTTTCACATTGGGTGACGCGTGGTCGTTTTCTGGGCTGGCGTCAAAATTCCACTGTTGGGTGCAATGTTAAATTTTGACGTCGACGTCAAAAAAATGACCGCGCGTCACCCAGTGTGACCAGAGGGAAGACAAAGGGTTGGAACACGTGGTTGCAATACAGAGTGAGAGAAACGTACTTGTAGTTCCCGTTGAACAGAGAATTCCAGTTGGGGACAGAAAGACGAGTGACTCAGTCCTCCATCATGGGTGTACCTGTCATTGCCATAAAAGCGCCATACTCACCACCTGTCTCAGTGTACTGTCTCATGTACTCGTATCTGCTGTTGTGGAGTTATGGTGAGAAGGCTGGGTTCACACTGGGTACGTCGTGCGTCACGTCAGGGTTCTCAAAGAAGGCAAGGGACGCTGCTTGGTATGGCAGTGCTGACTGACCCTGCGCATGCGCACACACGCAAGACGCGTCCAGTGTCACGCGTGTCAGTGTCCAGTACCTCGATCCAGGCAGGGGAACAGGCTGTTTCATGCAGGGACGCATCGACTTAGCTACGCATGACGCATGACGCATCCACGCAGCTACGCATGACGCATCCACGTAGCTACGCATGACGCATCCACGTAGCTACGCAGGATGCTTCCACGTAGCTACGCATGACGCATCCAGTGTGAAACAAGCCTGACTTTTGGACCGCGTGCACTGCATGACGCAAACAGTGACGCAGCGCTTGACGCAGACGGTGTGGAAAGGCCTGACTCTAAAGGTGGCTTCATATAGAGCTGCAGTATGCGTCATGCGTTTTTGCGGCATCACTGACTCAAGTGTCCACACATTTCTTGCGTCAAGAATCGGCTGCCAGCGATAATCTGCAGAAGCTACCTGCAGCACATTGGGTGTCATGTAAAATCACGCAAACAGCGATGCAGCGCATGACGCACGCAGGTTGAACCAGGCCTGTCTGTCACAGTGACGCAGCGCACGTGACGCACCCAGTGACGCAGCGCGTGACGCAAACAGAGACGCAGCGCGTGACACAGTGACGCAGCGCGTGACGCAAACAGTGACGCAGCGCGTGACGTAAACAGTGATGCAGCGCGTGACGCAAACAGTGACGCACAGTGTGACGCACCCAGTGTGGACCAGGCCTCCGCCTGTCTCGTTTGGCCGAGTGCGGAGTCTTGAGTGGGAGCATACCCCGGGGCGTTGGGCCAGGTGCCACCACCGGCCGTCAGTATGCGGGGCCAGGTATGCGGGCCATAAGTTGCGATAAGTATGCGAGCACAACAGCCACAGAGTCAGGTCCACGGAGTAGATCCAGGGTCAGTATGAAGGTGCAAGTATGCGGGTCTTTCTTGTGTTGGAGTATGCAAGTCATGTGATCAGTATCTGCCATGGGTCAGTACGCGACAAGATACTTGTTGGTACTGATGGAGGATCTGAGGATTCTTGCCCCTTGATGCACAGTGGTGTGAGGGGTGGATCCAGCGGAGGACCCAGGGCCTTGGACCTGTCACTGGATCCACTGAGGGGTCAACCCTGGGTGTACCCCTGGATGTGCCCCTGGGTGTGCCCCTGGGTCCCCCTGGGTGTACCCCTGGGTGTACCCCTGGGTGTACCCCTGAGTGTATCCCTGGATCCATCTCAGAAGGAGACCCATCCCTGGGTCTGCCCCTGGACATGTCACTGGACCAACTGTTGGGTCCATTCCAGGTTCTGTCTCTTGACTGGGTCTTGGGTCTGCTCTTGGACCT
>JAAUXT010149330.1_pt1 | contig 10218 bp, 11 predicted proteins | sample 7278171 | NCBI WGS metagenome assembly JAAUXT01 (sample SAMN14350112, study PRJNA611818) | marine sediment metagenome | isolation source: surface marine sediment (1.8m) | place: French Polynesia: Moorea | collected 2018-08 | reverse complement strand
GGGGTGGGTCCAGGAGGGGCTGGGGTGGGTCCAGGAGGGGCTGGGGTGGGTCCAGGAGGGGCTGGGGTGGGTCCAGGAGGGCTGCGGTTGGTCCAGGAGGGCTGGGGTGGGTCCAGAGATCTGCTGGGGTGGGTCCAAGAGGGCTGCGGTCGGTCCAGGAGGGCTGCGGTGGGTCCAGAGATCTGCTGGGGTGGGTCCAGGAGGGGCTGGAGGTGGGTCCAGGAGGGGCTGGAGGTTGGTCCAGGGTCCAGGAGGGGATGAGTGGGTCCAGGAAGGGCCTGGGTGGGTCCAGGAGGGGCTGGATTGGGTCTAGAGAGGGTCTGGGGTGGGTCCAGGAGGGTCTGGGGTGGGTCCAGGAGGGTCTGGGGTGGGTCCAGGAGGGGCTGGGGTGGGTCCAGGAGGGGCTGGATTGGGTCTAGAGAGGGTCTGGGGTGGGTCCAGGAGGGTCTGGGGTGGGTCCAGGAGGGTCTTAGGTGGGTCCAGGTCCAGGAAGGATCACGGTGGGTCCAGGAGGAAGTGGGTGGTCCGTTGGATAAGGCAATGCAAAGTTCTTTCGACTCCGAATCTTTGCCCCCACCCTCCCCGCTGGGAACTCAGTCTGACACGTCTTACTCCTGGACACGCCTCTCCCTCTCGCCTGTTGTCTCAGGTGTGTCCGGTTTGAATTCCCAAATTCAGCCGAACGGCACACGACTTTGACCCTCGCACACCTGGACCCGCCCCCGGACCCCCGGACCTGCTCGGCTCCGGCCGAGTCCCCGTCCCCTGCCCCGGGGAAGCGACGGGTGCGGCGCCGGATGGATTTTGTCGGCAACAAACGGTTGGTGTGCGGGATCGAGACAAGAGTCCATTGGATCGGGTCCAGCAGGGCGACCGGGCATTGATCCGCCGTGCAGGGCTCATCCGGATCCAGGGACTGTGGATCCAGGGGCCTGAGGGTCCATTGGAATGTGGATTGAGGGAGACCCAGTGGCTGCACACATCGGGCTGTGGATGCAGTTGCTGGGGATGTAGGGGCTGTGGATCTGGGGGTGTGGACCTGGGGGTGTGGATCTGGGGGTGTGGATCTACGAACTGTAGACCTAGGAACTGTGGATCTAGGAACTGGGCATCCTGGCACTGCAGATCCAGGGGTTGTGGGTTCAAGGGACTGTAGGTCCAGGGGCTGTGGATCCAGGGTCCCTGCAGATCCAGGGAGTAGAACCAAGGGCCTGCACACCGCTGTGGGTCCGATCCAGCTGTTGTACATTCATGGTTCGCAGATACACGTGACTCCAGATCCAGAACTGCGCGTTCACGAGCTGTAAAAAAGGACACTGGAAGGTTTTTTGATGCAGCGTGGAAAAAAGAGAGGAAAACGCTCTGAACAAGCATGGAGTGTTTTGTTACCAAGAAGGGCCCACCGAGCCCAGCCCAACCTTGCTGTCTCGCCCCCCACAGGGGCCGCTTTTTCAACAAAGGCAGGCAGAAATGCTGTTTTGTAGGAGGGCGCTGGATTGGAAGGTTACAACAACAGGCAGTTAAATCCCAGAGAAAGGAGAGTGCATGAAGGCTGTTTCGTTGGGAACCGATCCGCCGCAAGCGAGCGAGCAGTGAACGCGCAGTGTGTGGTCCAGGCCAAGGGGAGACCCAGACTGAGGGAGAAAGTTGAGAATTATGCACATGTGTGCTTTTCTCAACTGACCCAAATAAAACGAGCCACCTCAGAAGGTTGGTATTCTGCTCAATGCCGTGGGGAGTGAATGGCGCATGCAGATGAGATGCAGCGATCACAAAGCGCTTCTGAGAAGCCGGTCCGTCCGCGGGCGTCTCCTCCCTCCAGGGCTGCAAGTCTAATGTCGCTACCTCGGGGCGGAGGGGGACCCAGAAGGGGAGGATCCTTGGGGGGACCTCAGGGCCGGAGGGAGGATCCGGGGGGAGGATTCCAGGGTGGTGGGCCAGGGCTGGAGGAGGATCCCAGGGGGCCTCAGGGCCGGAGGGGGGTCTGGGGGAAGCTCCCAAGGGGCGTCAAGGGGGACCCGGAGGGGGAGGATACTGGGGACGTCAGGGGGATCCAGATGGGAGGATCCTTATGGGGGACGTCAGAGCCGGAGGGGGATCAAGAGTGGATGATCCCAGGGGGCATCAAAGGGGACCCAGAGGGACACGTGCAGTGAGCACGGTTTCTTGATGCCCTGCACGTGTGTTTTGTCAGGAGAAACAGATGCTTTCTTGGTCTCCATGCGTCAAGCACTTGTGTGGGTTTGGGCAAAAGAGTGAGATTCGACTTCAAAGTTCGCCAAAATTTTCTGGTGTGCTGGTGAGCTTTTCCCTGCGACTGGTCTGGTCTTGGGTCCTCGCATGCGTGGTGAGAATGCCATGTCTGCGTGGTCAGTTGCACAAAAATGCGGGGTCCTGCAAGGATCCGCCAGCAAACTGAACCCAAATAGCAGCATGTCCCATTGAATTGCCGCGGTGTTGGTCTCGGTTGGGATGGAGTGTCTCCAGGGGCGGATTCAAGCCGTTTTTACATTGGTACCATCGACGTCAAAACATTAACGTCAAAACTTTGACGTCGATAGCAGAATTTTGATGTCAACGTCAACATTTAATACGAGGTGGTACCAAAGGATTCTGAGAGTCAACATGACTAATTCTCGACCGCGCGCAAGCGTTTCGCTCATGACAGTGATCATGCACAGTCCCAGAATTCTTTGATACCACTACGTATGACGCCCAATTGGTGAGCATCAAAAAGTGGTCCAGACCATTCTTTGATATCATCAAAAAAAGTTGCCGTTCGATGTCAGAAAAAGATGTCAAGACGTCGTCACCAACGTGAAATCCCCTTCAGGTGTCGTCTCCCGGGACACACCCTCCCGTTGCATGCATGGGCGTCTCAGTTTCACAAAATGCAGTCCTGCCGGAGAATGACGCGCTTGTGTTTCTGTCAGCCCCATTGAACTCAAGCAGCCACAGACAATAGAGAGCTCTAGATGCAACACTTGGTGTTCCACGTATATGTTGGACGTCTCACGTCAAACAATTTTGGCTTTTACACGTGTGACGTCTCCCCAATAGTCGTCTGGCTTCATGAGCCTTTTTGACCCGAGGTGGAGACGCGTGTGCACCGTGGACGAGGGGACCACGTGACGCCCCTGGATCCGCAGGGTCCACCGCGGGACGCGAGACACACAGTTTACACAGTTGATTTCTGGGTCTCAGCCCAATGGGGCCGGAATTGATCTGCGTGTGGGGCCGAGGCAGGGTGCGGTGGTGAGGCAGGCGCAGTGGGGCCGAGGTGTGGGGCCGAGGCAGGGTGCGGTGCATGGGGCAGGCACAGTGGGGCCGAGGTGTGGGGCCGAGGCAGGGTGCGGTGCATGGGGCAGGCACAGTGGGGCCGCAGTGTGGGGCCGAGGCATGGTGCGGCGGTGGGGCAGGCACAGCGGGGCCGAGGTGTGGGGCGAGGCAGGGTGCGGTGGTGGGGCAGTCACAGTGGGGCTGCAGTGTGTGGCGGTGGGGCCGAAGGCGCGGCGTAGCGGTCCATTGTGGGAGAAGGTCCCGGGAAGAGGCCCTGCGCAGCTCCCGGAGAGAAGCGACGGGATCCCGGCCAGCAGCGGCCCCGAGCTGCCGGAGAGCGATGTGACGCTCGTCGGGTGACACGAACAGGGTCTTCTCTGCACACAGCGCGACGGGACGCGTGCACAACAGGCAGAGGTGAGGGGTGAGGGACACGGGGTGAGGGTGAAACGCGGGGCGAGTGTGAAGGGCGTGGCATGAGGGGTGAGGGTCAGATGTGGTGTGAAGTGAGGGACACGGGGTGAGGGGTGAGGAATGCGTGAATTCGTGAGTCTGATTGGAGCGACGGCTCCTCAGGGACAGGTCCGAACCCTGCAGTCAGTGTGCACTACAAGATTCTGCACCAGGTGCAGTTTCAACTTCGCAAGAGGGAGAAACCAATCCCAGGTTCAAAGTTTTGACCAGAGGCGCTTGATACCTGCAGAATGGATGTGTGAATGTCTCAGGCCGATGCGAACACTTTGCACGTGCTCCCTTCGTCAGGTGACCTCAGCTCCAGATCCTGTCTTTTGGTTTCATGCAGGTCTGGCCTTCGCACCTCATTCTGTCTGTCGGACCCCAATTGCTAACAGCGCCCTCCTCGCCGTCCTCGTCGTCCATTGATTCTGGCGCGTCTCGTCTCCTCCCGCCCCGTCTCAGCTCAATCTGAGCTGCAGGGGAAGAGAGAGGTGGGCAGAGGGAGGTGTCACAGGCGGGGAGAGATGTGTCGCAGGGTTGGTCGGACCTCCCTTCGGAGTCACAACCGTCTGTCCTGCGGTGTTTCACTGAGACACGGACAATCGCGTGGGGGCAAAGGCAAGCAGGCGTGATCACATGGCCAGAGACTCGACAGACAGTGTGAGGTGAGGCCAGTGGATCTGGGGACACACCTGTCATGGGGAAGCAGTTGGTCCAGCGTACCAACCTCTGGACTCTTTCGTCGCAGTCCCGTACCAGACGACGCAGGTCTTGACTCCGCCCCCAGTAAAACTTGATTCCCTCCTCAGGCTCCAAATCTGCTCTGGTTTAAACGGTGGAATGAAATGGGGAGACACCTCAAATGTTTGACACGGGTGCCTCCTCATTTCAACTCACATGTGATTTCAGTTGGCACAGGGCACTCGGAGCCTAAGGTGAGAATTAGAATGAGAAAGCACCAGGCAAGAGGGCTAATGAGCCTGCTACAAGACCTGCCTGACCTTGGGCAGAGGCTTGGGACCCTTACCCCGTGCCTCCTGATTTTGGGTGTCTGCCCATCTCATTACACCGGGTCCCACCCTGCAGCTGCAGATTTCCAACAGAGGCGGACTACAAATTGTGAAATTATGAAATGATCACCGGAGCACAGTCCTCAGTTCTCTCGGATCAAGCCAAGCTCTACTCAGAAAAATGAAAATAATTGAAGAGTCCAAAGTTTACACTGTAGGGAGTGGAGTGTGGATTCCGTCTCCATTCACTCGCAGATAAATCCGGATTTAAGCGACAGGAAATGCGCGCGAATGGACCGGAGGATCTGAATTTATTCGGATCAAGCGAACCCGCCACTGACTCAATGGAGACTTGAATCCATCCACAAAATTGCGTGTTGATAAAGAAGAATTCCCTCCTTTGTGAGTGAAGGTTTTATTGGAACAGAGATTTTCCGCGGGGTCAAGCTGTTGCCCACTGACCAAATAGTCTATGTCGGGAGCGGCTCCAGGACACAGTGTCAAGGGGTTTTCACATTGAGTGACGCGCGGTCGTTTTCTGAGCTGACGTCAAAAATTCCACCATTGGGTTCAATCTTAAATTTTGACGCCGACGTCAAAAAAACGACCGCGCGTCACCAATGTGAAAACCGCTTCAATCAGGACCCTGGGCCGCGTCAACTGACCATGAAGACGAGAGTGGTTCTGCCCCACGTGGAGCTCTGCACTGCTTGAGCGGTTCTCACATTGCTGACGCGGGTCAGAGTTTTTGACGTCGTGAGGGTTGACGTCAGGAATGGACGTCATGAATGGACTGTGCCATTTTTTGACGGTCACCATTGGGTCCCATGATGATGTCAACAGTAAAACTTGGACGACGATGTCAACTTTTCTTACGACAACAGTTCCAATATGAAAACCCCTTCAAATATGACGTCAACAGTAAAATCTTGACGTCACCGTCAACCTTTCTGGCGCCAACAGTGCCAATGTGAAACCCCCCTTTACAGATGCAAATTTGCCTGCAATTTTTCTTGAAACCCAGCTTCCCCAGTCGCCGCGAGTTGAATTTAAAGCAGAGGTCAGCCCGCGGTGCCTATTGAGGGCCCGGCCCGCGCGCTGAATCGCTGCCCCGCAGTTCCGCACAATGGCGCGGATTTCATCAGGCGCGCAGGGGCCACCGGTGTAACGGAATGTGGAGACACGGTGTTGGCGGGTCAGAAGTACTCGGTGTCAAACAGCCACAGTGCATTTTCCACTTGACGTTCGTCCGAGTCAAAACGTCCCATGGGTACTTCAGGTACTGAAACTTACTGATGGAGTATTTGTGACATGGGTCAGAAGTACCCTTGGGCATTTTCCACTCGATCATCCGAGTCAAAATGTCCCAAGGGTACTTCTGACAACTGGGGCATTCTGACACTCCAACAACGAGCTATCCAGACCCGTGGTCTGGTCATTTCAGGGTGTGGGCTGAGATGGCCAGACCCCAGGTCACCTCCAAGTGCAATCAGTCAAGGCTCCGAGTGACAGGTACCAAATGTGAAGTAAAATATGGAAGCATGAGGTGAGGGGCTCAGCGCCCATCGCCAGACCCCCATCACCCTCGGTAGAGCAACACGGATCAGACACTGGGGTTTCCTGGTTTCTGAGGTCTGGCCATCTCATTACACCGGGTGTGATGGGACCGGGACGTTCTGAGCGGGAGGTGCTCGGGGCTGAACGGCGTTTTCTGCTCCCGACATTGAAGAACCGTGACTGGAATACGCAGCGGCCCCGACGGAGGGACATGGGCCTGGGGGGGGGAGGTCTGAGAGAAGGGGAGGAGGGATCCGGGGCCTGGGGAGCAGGTCTGAGCGCCGGGGCCGAGGGAACCCCTGGCTTCCGGGAGCAGGGTCCGAGTGGCCGGGGTGGAGGGTCCTGGGCCTCGGGGAACACGGTGCAAGGGCTGGGGCGAAGGGACACGGGGCCTGGGGGAGGAGGTCTGAGGGGTGGGGCAGAGGGACTGGGACTTTGGGAAGCACGGTTCAAACGACATGATTCGCACGGATCTCCGCTGGTTCTGACTGCACCAACCCGAAACGCAGAAGTCTGTGGTGTTGAGTCGTTTTAGTCCGTCAGCACTCCACAAAAATATTTTTTCAAACTGCTTTCGTGAATGTTGGTGCAAGAACCACCTCTCCGCACGATGAGAACTTCCGGTGGGTCCTGGATCCGCCTGAGCAGCTCACGGGTCGCGGGGGTAAGAAATTGGGCGCAAATGTTTCCCGCGGCCTGATCCCGGCTCCGCCCGTGAGGATAAGCCTCTTACCGCTCCACCCCGGGGAGGGAGGGAGGGAGGGAGCCTCTTACTGCAGTGCTGCCCCGATCCGCCCCGGGGAGGGAGGGAGGGAGGGAGCCTCTTATGGCGGTGCTGCCCCGATCCGCCCCGGGGAGGGAGGGAGGGAGGGAGCCTCTTACCGCTCCACCCCGGGGAGGGAACCGCTTGCTCCGCCGCTGACCCGTTCCTGCCCCCGTCGAAGAACTCAGGTGTCTGTCCTGCAGATGGGAAAACGTCGGGCTTCTTTATCTGACGAGTCTGCAAACGGTTTGTCGTCCACCTGGTCTGGTGTGATGCTCCCATTTCTCCCCCAACAACAAAGAATCACTGAACACTTTGAAAGAATGTCAATTTTGAAGCGGCACCGTGTTTGTGCGAGGGATTTGGTATTCAGGGAAGGGGCCACGTGTGGGCCTCGGATGGATGAGGTGGGACGGCGGGAGGGGAGGCGTGCAGGGAGCTCCCGGCCCGCGGGGATCACAGGCCTCACTTCCATTCTGATTTCTGAGGCTATTTTTAGACGCGTGAATGACAGGCCTTGGAACCCACTGTGTTCCGGAGGAGACCTTGTGTGGGAGCCTGGTCCGGAATGAAAGGCCGTGCGAAGGGACAACCAGGGATTCCCTTTTGGTTTCCAGGTGACGTGATCCGAGGGAGAGGCTGAGTGAGACGGCCACTTTCATCCTGTCAATCTGCGTGAAAAATTTGGTGGCCACAAGACAATTTTACAAAAGTGCTACTCCAGTGGATCCAAGATAGGGTCGGGGGGCGACTTTGGTCTCGGCTGGTGACCGACCGTCAGAGACTCAAATACAGAGGTGTAAACCTATTTTGTGGGGCGGGGGGCCCAACGTTGAAAAAAAAGTGCCCCTTCAGTGCAGAAGTGGGAATTAATTTTTGGCGGGGAGGGGGGCGGAGGGCGGGCTCGCTGGATCCAGCTGGGTGATCGTGTCCCGTGCAGCGTGTGAGACGTAATTTCATCAGACCCAGCTCTCACTGAGAGCCTCTTTCGCTCGAGCTTTTGATCAAGAAGCGAGGATCGGGAAATGGAAATTGATCGAGACTCACTCGGTGTTTGTTTGTCTCTCGGAACAAAAAGAACGGGATGAGAGGCAGAGAGACAGAGACAGACTGTATCAATGGAAAGACCAAACACGGAGCCGTCACCCAACCTCAGGTCCAGACCTCAGGTCCAGACCTCAGTGTTGACACCAATGCAAATTGTCGAACAGTAAGGAGGTTTTCACATTGATGACGCGCGGTCGTAGTTTTGACATCGGCGTCAAAATTTCACATTGACGGCAGTGATGAAACTTTTGACGTCAGCCCAGAAAACGACCGCGTGTCACCACCCGATGTGAAAACCCCTCAACTCGTACGACCCAAGGCATCGGGGGCGGCATGGTGAGGCCGAGCGTGAGAAACCCACGGATTGGACTTGCAGTGAACAGCTCCACACGTCAAAGACATTGGATGAAGTTTTTAAGCGCGCGGTCCTCGATGGGACGCGCGCTTATTGTAATCACCATCAAAATCCATTTTTTCTGAAATGGCCAAAAAATCTTTCGGGTTAATTTTTTTTCTGAACTGGCGTAAGACCGCGCGTTTTTTTAGGCGATAGCCTTCTTGTTGTTCCTTTCACCTGAGGACTTTGTTCAGTTGGAAGCTGCCAGGTTGTTTTGCGTCGTGCGACGACGCAAAATGGACGCTTGGAATCAAAGAAGTGACAGTGGTTCAGGCATCACCTCCAACAGCTCTGTCTGAAGCCCACCATTTATGCAGGGTCTCGTGAACTGGACCAGTTTTCCGTCAAGTCCTCCTGCTTCCAGAGACCTTGCAAGGCCCCAACTGGTTCTCGTGTTCGCGTCGCACGGTCAGTTTGCGCGTGCGCGACGGCGTCTCTGCGCATGCGCAGACGCGGGGTCCGTTTCCACAGCGCCTCCATGGTCTCTCCGGGGGGCGGTGCGAGTAAAGGCGCCTCGTGGCGGGTCAATATCACTGCGCGGCCCTCAGGCCTCTTCACAACCCACTCCAGGGACGCGATCCCCGCCAAATTGGACTCAAATTGAATCCACGACGTTTGAGGTGATTTCTGGAACGAGGTTTGGGGCGAAAAGGCCCGGGACCCAGAGAGAAACGCAATTAGGGCCTGATTCGTTTGGGGTTCTGATTAAGAGCCTCCGAGGGGAGCTCAGGCGCAGACGTGGGGTGGGCGATAAATCAGAAGGATGTCAATAGATGCGTGAGGCGTCGTGCGCCCAAGGGCAGGCTCTACAAACTTCACACGAATCTGAGATTTTTTCACGAAGGTTTCTTTTGCAGGTGTCAGGAGAGAAACATGTCTCGCTGCAGTTGGTCTCTTTCAACTTCCTTGCAATTTGAGCTGTGGTTGGTCGGATCAAACTGAGCGCGTTCTTTTCTCACCCTTCGAGGTTTCTTGGATTGCATTTCGTGATCACAAAAGATACCAATCAGAGGTGCAGACCGCGTTGGCTCAGCCTTCGTCCTGAAGGGCATCCCCTCCTTCTGCCGTCACCTTTCACTGCGGTGCTGCTGTCTGCAGTTGCAGTGTATTTGGTAAAAGTCTCAGTGCAGTGGATGGAGAAGATTCTATTTTCCCAGCGAATTCCTATTCGCATCACAAAGCAGCGCTGAACACAATCCGGCTCCGCGGTGAGTGCGGCCGATTCTCGAGCTGCGGGGCGGACCCAGCGAGGGAGGGGGAAGAGACTGAGAGAGACCAATCTTGAGAGACAGACAGAGAAAGACAGACACAGAGAGATGAGATGGACAGAGAGACTCACACAGGAGACAGATATAGACAGAGACCAAGAGAGAGACAGAGACATCGAGAGAGACAGACAGACAGACAGACAGAGAGGAAAAACTGTGACTGTGCGCAAGAGATTTATTCAAACAGTGTGAACACGTTATCTGAGGTTGGCGTTTCAGAAATGGCCTGAAGTGTGCAGTGGATTCATGTACAAAAGAATCTTGTTCTCCCTGAATGACATGAAGAGTAGCGGCCGCTGCGAGAAGAGAGCGAGTCCTGTGTGTCTTCAGGTGTGAGTCTGTGGGTCAAGAGTGGGAGTGAGTCCTGTGTGTCTTCAGGTGTGAGTCTGTGGGTCAAGAGTGGGAGTGAGGGTCAAGAGTGGGAGTGAGTCCTGTGTGTCC
>JAAUXT010075958.1_pt1 | contig 10220 bp, 9 predicted proteins | sample 7278171 | NCBI WGS metagenome assembly JAAUXT01 (sample SAMN14350112, study PRJNA611818) | marine sediment metagenome | isolation source: surface marine sediment (1.8m) | place: French Polynesia: Moorea | collected 2018-08 | reverse complement strand
TTATTTTTCACGATTTGTCTTTGGACAAGTTGCTGGCAGATTTGTTTGTGCACGCAAGTCTCCCTGGTCTACCAAACTCGGCAGGTGTGTACAATTTTTCGCAACACAACCGTTCAAGTGTCACGCGCAAATGAAACGGTGATTGTTCTGTGCTGTGTCGCGCATGACAATCCACAGAAAATATTCCCACTCCAAAAAAAAATTTCCATCTTAGCAGAGCGAGGTTTCGATCCTCGGACCTCTGGGTTATGGGCCCAGCACGCTTCCACTGCGCCACTCTGCTCGCTGTGTTGACTCTCATGTGCAAACGCGGCTGTGTGAAGAGGGCCGGCTGATGCAACACCAGCAAAGGCCGTTGGGCTGATGGGCTGGATCTACATGTGTGAAAAGTGTGGTTTGTTTTTTTTCAAGCGTGTTGGGTTTGGTGAGACGCATCTGCAGAGGTGGGTCAAGGTCTCCAAGGCCCGCGCCCACCCGCTCATTTCGGTGAGCCTGCAGCAGCTACGAAATATTGTGGCCCAAGCCAATTTTTGGATGACGCATTCAGTGTGAATCAGGCCTGCCTCCGAAACAGAATTGAAGGCAGAAGTAGAGGCCACGGGAAAACTCCAAACTTCAATCTTGAAAGAAAAATTCTTGGAGGCCCATGCCCAAAATGTTGCCTGTTGCAAAACCAATGCTGCTCCCAGTGAATTGAGAAGTGACCGAAACACAGTGACCAAAACACAGTGACCTGGACATAGTGACCTGAACACAAACAAGTGGATGCACAAATGATCAATTTGATTATTTCTGTAATTTTTGTCAATTGAAATGCACCAAAATTATCTGTACATTGAAACTAGTCACCCAAGTGCACATAAAGCTTGCTAAAATATTTGCCAAATATCTATTTTGAACAGTTTCCTAAAATCCCAAATGTATACCTAAACTTTGGCCCTGCCTGAAAAATATGTAAAAGTTTTTGAAAATGGAAAACAAATGACACCAGTCCAACACCTTGTCAAAAGACAACATTTCATCAACATCACTTTCTGAGATATCATCTACTTTACACAGTAAAGTCCAAAATTTAGCAACCCCAAAAATCTGAACCACTTGCTCTAAAAAACCTGAAAATGCAAACTTAACAAGTTCCTTTCTGATATTATCATTGACCCAAACAAATTCAAGAAGACCCAAAAGACCCAAATTGGGAATTTATTTTCACTAAGAAACTGCTGTACAAATAATTTTGGTGGAAACTGAGCTTGTTGATTTCTTTTGGTGGCCCTGTTTAGGTCGCTCAAAAATTGAGCTCCCTACAACCGTGCAACCTCTTCAAATCACCTGAAAAGGAAATGTTCACAATCCAAGTTTTGTTCCAGTGTTCCAGAGTTTGAGGTCTGAGATTTTTTGCAAGAGAACGCATTTCAGTTGGCTGAATTCCCCCCCCCCCGCCGAAAAATAGTTTTCCTTTTCAGTGCAGAAAGAAGCGTACATTCCTGAAGCAAAATTTCCACGTATTCCCAGACGTTCAACTTGTGTCTGCATGGTGTATTTTCTCCTGTATTTTATGCTGCAGGAGAACAGATGATGTCAAGCTGTCACTCTCACGTTTTCTGGATGCGCGTTGTTACTCTGTGCGAATTTTGCACTTCTCGGCGCGAGACGCAGTACTTTTACACTTCGCAGCACCGAGACAGCGGGAAACGATTTTGTGCGCAAGTGAAAATCTTGAAAATAACCCGTACATTGAACAGGAAGGAAGGGAAGACGAGCAGGTGAGTATCAGTGATGTCGTTCAATGACGAGGGAGATGGTAGTGCGTCGTTATCCTGTGAGCCAGCTGTGTATGATCCGCAGAACCGGAGATTCTCAATTATCGCCCAGCAGCATGCTTCTTGGTTTTATCAGAAACCGCTCGGAATTTTCGGTTTTGATGGTGGAATACTGTGACTGACAGTGAAACAAATCTGTGGAACTTGTTGCGTGTGGTTGTTTTAGACCTGGTGTGGACTGGGACCAGATGGGGCCAGTGGTAAGGCGTACAAACAAAATTGGATCCAAGGTGCGTTTCAGAACATTTTGTTTGGGAACCGTGTAACGAGGCTGTTTTCACTTCTGGCGATCAACATGGTGACGGGTCACAGTCCTCAAAGACCCACTTTGCAGACTGACCATTGGCTTTGAAGACGGTCAAGCGATCAAGAATGTAAACAAAACAAAATCGCGGTCTCGCCAGAAGTGAAGCCATCTCCGTAGATCTACGAGGATGTTTCAAGTCAAGGTGTCACTGTGCATGTTCTTGTCCACTCACAGACTACACTGCCAAGCAACAAGCTCATGCAATTCTTTGTTGCAAACAAAGAATGTACTCATCTGTGTCCCAAATGGCTGGCTGAACATGCAGAGACACTGACTTGAAACATCCTAGTACAAACTTGAGCCCAGCAGACACAAAAAAATGGGATGACTCTGTCTGGGTCTCTTGAGTGGTGAGTTCACCCTTATAGATGGTACAAACTAGAACAAAAACAACCAGTACAAGTCACATTTGAGGACACCTACTCGGCGAACTTTGTTCATACACGCACCTCGTACACGGTGAGCGAAACCCAAGTTCTGGCGATTGTGAGAAATGAGGGTGCCTGTTGTGCGCTAATTTGTCCACACGGGTCAGCCTGATATTTGCTTGTGTCATCAGAACTTCGACTCCCCACGTACGAGTGCATGTGTCGGCTGTGCAGCGGCAGCACAACTGGGATCTGATCCACAGCAGTTATGACAGGGGCTTCGGTTATTTGGATCGCCTGAGAAAAGGAAGCCACCAAGGGCAGCAAAAAAAGGTCTGGCGTCTTCAATTGTGAAGGAAAATGCTGGTTTCGAATTTATGAGCGAAAAAAAACTTTCACTGATAACGTAGAAATAGCAATTCTCCAAACATGGCTAAAACGTAAATTGTGGTGCGGCTCGACCAGCTCAGAAAATTTGGCTCGAAATCAACGGGGGACCCCTCTTCTCTGGAAATCAAACGTCTCAAAATCTGCCAGAAGAACAGATATTGTGAGCCAAGTCAAACTTGTGGCGTGCAATTGTTTTACCTTCCAGGTGGACACAAGGTTTTTTGTCCCGCTTCTCGATTACAACGATCGTTGATCTGTTTTTGTTGCCACCCCTTCTCAGGTCAGACAGCATCTACTCCAAATCAGAGGAGATGTTGTGTGAGGGGGGGGGTCACACATCTACTCCCAGAAGACAAAATTTTTTTAAGTCCAACTCTGGCGTGCAACATCTGCTATCCGGTGACATCTTCTCCAAGTTGGTCACCTCACAGTAGATGTCTCCTGAGAGTAGATGTTGCGTGCCCCCCCCCCCCTCTGGTCACACAACATCCACTCCAGAGTTGGACTCACAGCGCGACTCAATACCTGTGGCATTCTCGTTGAGATGTCATGCCATGCTAAGTTAACATCCCTCTGCGTAGGACGCTGTTGTCTTGCCAGTTTGGGCGCGCGGATCCACACTGCTTGGTGTTCTTGTTTTGCCAGGCGATGAAGATTTTTCAATCTTCATTGCAGCTGTGAATCCTCCAGGAATACTACCTCCACGGAAAGGTACCGTGTCTACTCGTGTACAAGACGCACATTTTGTCGCAAAATTCAGCACCAAAAGTGGGGGTGCTTGTTGTACATGGGTATGAGACCATGTATGAGATTGCTATCACTGCAATACAACTTGGTCCGAGAAAATCAAGACAAAATTCACGTCGAGTCTCATGCTTGGGTGCGACTTGTACATGGGTGAATGCGGTACTGGTATTGCACGTCTGAGAACACCCATTCTCAACACAGGCGACCTTCAGTTGCGAGCCAGCATTGTGCACCAGCAACAGGTCGAGCTGATCGTCACTTCGGGGTTTGAACGGGCTGGTGGCGAATCACTCGGACAACCCTCTTGCCCGATGGCCAAATACAAAGTCAATGGGAGTGCTCACATGACCGCCACACGCACCCACCCAATCTGTTGGATTGCAAACATTTGCAAACGTGATGACGAATCAGCTGATGACCAGGTGGATGCCCCCCCCCCCCCCGTTCGGGACATCTCGGTCTGCTATTTCTTGGAATGACAAGCCACCAGTGTTAGTTTCAAATCTGAAAATGGACAGAAACGTCTGAAAATGCCACTCAGAGCCAAGTTGAATGTTTGGCCTTTTCAAGTGGTACTTGAATATTCATAATCTCCTGGCCCCAGGAATGGTGTGTGCCAAAATTGTGCACCCCAGTGCTTACCGGTACCAGTAATTAAAGTCAAACGCGAAGTCATTGGGGACGGGGCCATTTCTTGACCAAAGTCGTGATCCCCCACTGGAGAAGCCAGAAACGTTTAAGATGCCATCCACCTCAGATCCCGAGCAGCTTCAGCGACCGCGCGTCTTTCACACGTTCGAGTTCTTGTTTCCGCAGGCACCATGAGCAGAACAGAGAGGAGGGAGGACAGGGAGATCGACGTGGCTCTGTGCGTGGCAGCAGCCGACGGGAACGCACACCGCGTCCTGCGTCTCATAGAAGGCGGTGCCGATGTCAACTACAGCAGCGCCATCTACGGGACGCCCCTGCATCGCGCCGTGGAGTGGGGCCGCGAGGGCTGCGTCCGTCTGTTGCTGGATGTAGGAGCCAAAGCGAACGCTAGGTACAAATAACCACAGTTGTTTTGCTTCAAGTCAAAAATTCTATGGTTGATTTTGAGGGCAGTTGGGACACAGAGCGCAGTGGATCATCGCATTCAGTTGCGACGCCTCTGTGTCTTTCGCGCTGTGTCAAAGTTTGGAATTCTCAGAAGGTGGTGTTGAGAATTGGTCAGTTTTGTCATGGTTTCTTATCCTTGAGTGATTGATGGAACGTGGCAAGTCAGTGTAGACTTTGGCAGTGATTTATGCAGAAACTGTGTATGTCATGAACTTTCGCAGAAAACGCGTTTGGTAAGTTCTGTTGTTGTTTTCAGGTACATGTTTGGGGAGGACACGCCTTTGCACGTTGCTGCCCAAACAGGACACAGTGACGTTGCGCGCGCACTACTGGAAAAGGGAGCTGAAGTGAATCTGAAGAATGCGAGGGGAGACACTCCACTACTGAACGCCTTTTGCCCTGTATGGCGTGGGAAAACGCCACGAGCCGATTGCTTCTTCAATCAGGCCTGTCGCAATTCGGAAAACGCTCTGCAGGACATGGTGAAACTTCTGTTGGCACACGGAGCTGATGTGAACATTGCGGACGTCATCTGCAAGGAAACGCCGCTGCATCAGGCGGCAAGGCATGGGCACACGCGCGTCGTTTGCGAATTGATCAAATCCGGAGCCTGGGTCAATGTGCAGAACGAGGAAGACGACACGCCTCTGCTCCTGGCCCTGCAGCAGCCCCAGGGAGAGAGAAACACCCAGCACGTGGTGCAGGCACTGCTGCAGGCCGGGGCTGATCCCAACATGGTTGGCGCTCACGGGCGTTCGCCACTGCAGCAGGTGGATGAAGACTATGAAGACTTCTTCGTGTATCGCTTGATAAAAGCAGGAGCTGATGTGAACAAAGCTGACGAGAACGGAATGACCCCCTTGGTGACATTGGGATGGAACCTCCAGGCTCAGCTCATGTTGATCGAAGCAGGAGCCGATGTGAACCGTCTGGACAACTGGGGCTGGAGTCCTCTTGCGAACTTGCTGGACTTATCACGCCCCGTGTCACACGCTTTGCTGGACGCCGGGGCACGCATTGTCCCCACCCGCGGTCTGCCTTACAAAGTTTTCCACACCCCATTGCTGCACAACATTCGACTTCTGAAACTGGTGCTGAAGTGTGAAGTTGACGTCCGAGATGACCCCCATCTCTCACCCTTGGCCGTCAAGCCGGACCCAGAACTGCAGCAGTGGGCACTGGCAGCCGGGGCGTCCAGCGACGACTGGGAAGTTTCAAACCTATTCCAACTCCCAGCGGACGACAGTCTCCTGGGCATTTGTCGCAGCACGATTAGACGCCATCTGATGGACATCGGGCGAGTGAATCTGTTTCACAGGGTGAAGGAACTGCCGCTTCCCCCAGCCACGCAAAAGTATCTCGTGTACAGCATGCCCCTGGAGTAGACCGTGCATCTGGATGAGTCAGAGTGACGCCATCGCAAAGTTTGTCATCTCATGAGGGTCCGGTGCCCGGAACGCTGACCCCAAAACAAGGAAAATGACTACGTTATTTCGTTCAGAAAACGTTTTGCTTTGTAAGGTTGACATTCACAGTCAGTCGTTTGTTGTTGTCTGTTTTGTCGTTCGTTGATGTTCGTTCTCTCTGGAATCATTCCTGGAAAACACGCTTGCGTAGAGATGTTCAGTTTCAGTTTGTTTCTCATCCATATGTCATACACAGAACTTTGTTTTGTACTTCCCTGATATCGTTCGTTGTCGATCGTTCTCTCGAATCATTCCTGAAGCCCAGTTATCTTCCCAAGAAAAGTTGAGTTTTGATTTGTTTCTCTTCCGTACCTTGTACACAGAACACGTTTTATGATTCGGTGATTTATTGTGACCGCTCTAAACATATTTTAGAATTTCAGTCACGTTTCTGGTTTGGTTGCCAAGGCAACCCGCCCGTTGAGTGGGCAATTTGTTTCTCATTCGTATCTTATAGGCAGAACACGTTTTATGCTTCGTTGATGTTTGAGACTTCCGAATAAAAGCATTTGAATCTTTACTCACGTTTCTGGTTTGATCACCATGGCAACCCGTCCGTCGGGTAGGTCCGGCGGATTGAGCGTGGCGCTTTGGCCGAGTTCAGTCTCCACTGACGTCCGACCCCCAGAAAACTGTTCAGGACGGATTGTTTCAAAATTTTGTGCAACAAACGAAACATACACCCGTGTGGCAAAATTTCGAGTTCAACTTTCCCTTGAGAGTGTTGCGAATCCGAGGCCCGTGTCTGTTGAAAGGCTTGAGGTGGATCCGATCAGGGAAGTCCAGGAGAAGTTCGGGATCAGGTTGAAATGCAGAGAATTTGGCCGGGGGGGGGGGAATTTCAACTCGGACACAAGTTTCAACTTGAAACAATGACATGTTTTACCATGTGCTGCAACTCTTGTACCAGTAAAACAGGTTTTTTTGGTGGTGAGTGTGTGTGTGGGGTGATGGTAGCTATTTCCCTGCTTCCACTGGGGCTGACCCTGGAACTCGTTGAGAGAAACTTGTGGATCCACAGGACCGTCAGTCCATGACAAACTCGAGGATTTTAGATGATGAGTGTCACTCACCAGTTTAACCCCCTTCCCCACTTGCGGTCCTCCCTCCCCCCCCCCCTCCAGGATGACCACATTTTGCAAAAATAACAAACTTTGGAAAGTTAGCTGTGTGGTCTGGATTGCTCGGCATGTTTCGAGTTTCATTTCAGAACGGACCCAAGAAACGGGTCAATGGGGCTAAAAGCCAATTTGGAAGAGAAAGATTTGCCCCGAATTTATTTGTTTCTTTTGGAGGGCGGGTGAGAACGAGACAGCTCAGAAGGGACCTGGATCAGACTGGAGATTCCACTATCCCTGCATGTTGTCCAACGGACCTGGGCCTTTCTGGTCCATTTGCAAAATTTTGCTTTGTGGCATAACTGTATTTTTTGATAGACAACAATCTTTCGCCCTGTTGCGCCCCACACCGCACTCAAAAGCCAATGTCGGTGGCACCAAGAATGAGGGAGCACAAACTGTGGTTCCAAACCTCTTTCGTTCAGATGTTTGCGTGCAAATTTATGAGGAGAAAGATTATTTCTTTGCGCTCAGCCTCCCTCGCTCACCTGAATCCTCTGCTTTTTTGGCAGTACGCGCTTCTTAGTTGACAGCTGAGAGCAACGCACTTTTGCACTTCACGACGGGCGAAAATACAGTTTACACTACTGAGCACCTTAGCGGCGCAAAATTTGTAAATTTGAACCGGGGAACAGTATCTACAGACTCCATTCCGTTGAAAGTTTCTGTCAGAGGAAGAAACTGTTTAAAGATCTGACTGGAGTAGGGCAACAACAGGTGAGGGGAAAAGGAGAGTTGCTTTTGCAGCCAGAACCGTCGATTGTTGGGCCAACAGTTGGTGAACAAACTTTTGTGTGTGCGTTTTGTTTTCAAAAAGCGGGAACTACAATATTCAGCCTCAACAAAACGTGTGGTTTCTTTCATTTCTCGTGTGTGTCAAAGGCGAGATTATGTTTGGTCCTTCGTGTGTTTCATTTCTAGCGAATTTTGACCTTTTCTGTGAAAACAAATCGTTCGAGAGTGATCCAGGATTGAGGTCAACTGTGCCAAGCCGTTATCAGGTGAGATTTCGCTCAACTGAAAGAGAAAACCAATCGCAGCCGGAACACACCTGATGCGAACAGCATTTACTTTTATTTTTGGTGGGGGCCACTAATCTAATGCTCGATGGGATCTTGCGATCCACGAACACAAGAGCCAGGTGTGTTTGTGTGTGTGTGTGTGTGTATGGGGAGTTCTTTCGGATCAAGCATTGCGCGAATGGGTCCCAATTTTGGTCTGAACAAACAGGGTCACATTTTGGGGCTGCATTGGTACGAGGCATGTACCAAACCTGGGGCGAAATGTTCTTCATCATGATCGGTCTCGGCGACTGATTTGGCACTGTCTGCACCTGATCTGACTACAGCAATGTGTTGTGGTGCGACAAGTGCCGACACTCTGGCATTTCTCCTGTGTGCAGACTGAGGAGAAGATGTCAAATTCGCTGTCAAAATGAAAAGGCCCACTGAGGTCTCCGAATTCTTGGAGCAGCGGATTGTTATCAAGTTTTGTGTCAAACTGGGGTGGAATTTCACCCAAATACGCACTGCTTTGCGCAACTGTTTCGCACAAGTTCTGTGCGACACCAGTGTCTACAAGTGGATGGCAAAATTCAGAGATGGGAGAGCATCAGTGGTGGACAAACCCAGGGCCTCCAAACCCAAAAGTGGACGCTCTGTGCACAAGATACGACGTGTGGAGACTCTCATTGCTGATGACAGAAGGATTACTCTGAAAGAGATCGCGCTGAAAGCAGGCATCCCGACCAGCACTGCCCAAAGAATCCTGAAATTTGACCTCAAGATGACCAAGAAGTGCACCAAGTGGGTACCCCACCTGCTCACAGAGGCCCAGAAGACACGCCGTCTGACTGTGTGCGATTTCTGGGCGCGGTTAGTGGACAACACCCCCAGAATTTTGTGCAGAGTGGTGATGACCGACGAGGCATGGATTTACTGCTATGATCCTCAGTTCCGGCAGCAATCCAAGGAATGGTTGTGTGCAGGGGAACCACGGCCAGAAAAGCCTCGCAGGGAGATGGCCACAGCCAAGATTATGATTCTCACCTTCTTTGATGCCAAAGGGCTGATTTACTATGAATATGTGCAACGCCCTCAAACTGTCAATCAACATGTTTTCAGAGCTGTGTTCCGGAGATTTGATGAGGCATTTCAGAGGAGGAGACCCCACAGTGCCATCAGAGGCCACAAATTTATCCATATGGATAATGCCAGCCCGCACACAGCCACCCTCACCAAGCAGTTGATCAGGCAGCTGGGATGGACACAACTGCCACACCCTCCATACAGCCCAGACTTAGCACCAAATGATTTCTGGCTGTACAACAGGCTCAAAAAGCACCTCAGAGGAGTGAAATTTCCTTCAGTTGCTGCTCTGAAGGAGGCTGTCACACAGGAGATTGCGGCCATTCCATCACGTGAATTCAAACATGCAATGTTGCACAGCTAGAGGCAGAGATGAGCGAGGTGTCAGGCCAAACAGGGTGGCTACTTCAAAGGTCTGGACTGAAAAGAACTGGCAAAACCATTTTGACATTTTTGCCACAACTGGAGGACAGTGTGCAATCTTGACAGTGTACCGATTTGTTGTTGTTGTTGTTTTGAGGCGCGCATGTTGCCTATTGTTTGTGCCAAGTTCAAAAAGGAAATGAAGTTAACTCGATGTGTCCATGATGAAGAACATTTCGCCCCAGGTTTGGTGCATGCCTCGTATGGGCAGGGGGTCCAGATTTGGCTTCGTCCGTTTTTACGTGGAATGGCAAAAATTTGTGTCACATGCGACAATTGTTCTGATGTGGTGTGTGTGTGTGTCCGCGGCGGAGGGCTCTTTGATCTTGTGTGTTGTCCAGGCTTCAGATGAAGCAGTGTCCGTCGGTCTGTGTGATAGTGGGGGGGGGGGGGGGG
>JAAUXT010152557.1_pt1 | contig 10221 bp, 12 predicted proteins | sample 7278171 | NCBI WGS metagenome assembly JAAUXT01 (sample SAMN14350112, study PRJNA611818) | marine sediment metagenome | isolation source: surface marine sediment (1.8m) | place: French Polynesia: Moorea | collected 2018-08 | reverse complement strand
CCCTGCACCCACCCCTGCACCCACCCCAGGACCCAACCCCTCGACCCACCCCTGGTTCCACCGCTGCTGCCTGATCCTCTGGAATCATCATCCGGTGCTCAGGGTCCGGACTACAAAACGATCGGCAATCCTATCTGCTGGGAGATGTGCCGCTTCATATTCACGGCACACACCGCGGACCAAAAGGCTCGCGGAGGAGATCCAGCCCCGAATCACTTGTCCTCAGCCCCAGACTTATGTTTTCCGTGCCCGTCAACAAGAATAGGGAGAAAAGGACTTTGAGCAGAAAGCCTTAAGGCAAACTGACGTGAAAAGGCTCAGGACACCAGATTTCACAGCAAACGAGAAAGGAAGGGACAATGGATGTGGAGGCAGTTGCGACTAAGACGTCAGAAGCGAACGCAAAGCCCTCTGGTGGAGCCAGGGGGCTGGGGACTGAAGTGGTTTTCACATTGGTGACGCGCGGTCGTCTTTTTGACGTCAGCGTCAAAAGTTAACGCCCAGCTTTTGCCGCAAAACGCAAACAAATTGTATTTTGTTTGAAGTCGCCTTCAGCCGCCTTGGCCAACGATTTGTTGCAATGTAGCCCAATGGAAGTTGCTGCATGACGCAGGTACATCAGATACGACGCTTGCACTATGTCAGTTCTGCCTCCCACGCCACGTCAGAAACGCCGTTTTCGCTGCGTCAAGAACGACGCCTTCGCTGCGGAGCCGGCGTCACGTGACGACGCCTGCGCTTCAGCTGTGCAACAACGTGACACTTGACAACGACAATTGCGCCATAAGCGACAAAACTCATTCGGACATGTTTTATTGAGTGCGTGCTTGCTCGCGCGCGCACACACGTGCGTGGGTGTCTGCGCGTCATGTTTGCAGGCGAAGCCCAGAAGTCGTCGGAAATAGGGCGACAGATACAGACCAAGGTTGTCTTGTCAAAGAACGGTTCCAACAAACGGGCTGCAAAACCAACACTTGAAATGAAGTCAGCCTCATCGTCTTGGTCCTTTTCTTCCAACCTTGTCTTGAGTTTTGCGTCTTGACTCTTTGCAAAGAGCAGATCTGGGGACCCAGGCCAGCATCCTGTTCTGCTTTCTTGACGCAGCTGTTGACGCAAGTTCCCCTGGACACAGGTGCTTCCACCTGGGGCGAACACTGACCATCGCAAACAGGACTGAATCAAATGCGGTGCAGATCTAAGATCTGGTCTCTGAGTCACTTCCCCTGGGGGATGACTGACATCAACTGACAAAATCGGATATGAACAAAAAACTGCTGCGTTTTGATTAGGGGGGGATTTCTTTTCTGGAGCCAGGAGTCAGTGGTCTCCCCAGCAAAAGGACTTCAGCAACAAATTTCTCTCCATTTCCCTCGTCTCCTGCAGCGTGACATCGCCGTGGCGTTTCCCACCCGTTGCATTGTGGGTCACGCCGTTTTCAATTGCCCCCCCCCGCCGCCGCTGTGGATCCGTCCTTGCAGACCACCTCATGCCATCACCACCACGTACTGAAGGAGCATTCTCTCTGCGATCCTTGACTCATGCTTCTCCCCCATCTCTTCCTCTCACAGGAAATCCGTGCAGTGACCCGACGACTCCGTTCCCGTGCAAGACGGGCCCGCGGTGCATCCCGATGACGTACGTCTGTGACGACAGCGAGGACTGCGAGGACGGCTACGACGAGGACATCGCGCTCTGCACCGCAGGTGAGGCCCCCTAGTGGTGGGTGCAGCTTCCGGTGATGGTGGGGAGCAGCCCCATCTTGTGGGGTCTCTGGTTTCTACAAAACAAACAGGAGGAGTGAAACACAATGGTATGGCTGCGGCTAACATGTCCTCGCCAGGATATCGTGCCCTGCACCAGCACCCTCTTGTGGTGGGTCCAGCATCCGGTCCAGAGAGGGCAACCTGCGGCGAGAAGGGGTCTATCTCAGCATTGGAAACGTTTTGGTGTGCGAAGCTGCTTTTGGCTCACAGGGCTCCCACGCCTCCTTCCCATGATTCGTCCGATCATCGCCGTCCAGTTGTGTTTGTGACTTGTAGCAGATGGGGGTTGCGCCAAGTGTTGTGTGTTGAGTCTCACACTGGTGAAGGAAGGCCGTTTGCTTTCTCCACGAGTGCGTCATCCATTGTGTCGTTTACTCTCTCGTCTACGTTCATTATCCCTCACACTGAGGCGCACGAACCTCAACAGATCAAATCCATCAAATCTTACGGATCAACAATTACAGAAGTCAAAGAACACGAACACACACGGCCCCACGTGCGTCTCGCTGAGAAAACAGGATCCGGGTTGGAACGTCACGTAAATACGGGGTTTGACTGACTCAAGCCTCTGCAGCAATGTCCCCTCTGCAGACGAAGGCTTTGTGAGCTCACGCTGAAACATTGTCTCCATAGAAGTCAGTGAAAGCCTCAACTAATCTTCAGTGGCCACAGCAGCATCAGCTGTGCCTGTATCACGGAGGTTCAGCAAATACGTCCTCTACAGTCTGACGCTCAGAATAATGTTCAGCACCATGAGTGTTGTACGTACGTGGAAAAGGCAAAACACACAAAGAAACATGCAGTCTTGTGGTGTGTCAGGCTGCTCACCAATCAGTCTCTTACAGCCATGTGCTCTTTGTTTTGTTTCTCACTGCACTGTCACTCGTCTGACGTCACCCACGTGCATGCATGGAAGACTGGACGGATTGCAGAGTCGTACTGAGCGTCCGTATTGTGAGGGAGACTGTGATGGTGGGTGGGTGGGTGACGGAGTGGGTGACGGAGTGGGTGAGGGAGGCAGGAGCCGGAGGTGCCGGGTCTCAGCGCTAACGCGTGCGTCTCACGCCACCGGGGCTACGGGCCCAGCTGCGCCGGGCGACCGGGCCTCACACCCGGGGTCTCTGCCTCCTAGCGCCCGGGGGGCCCCGCCTCACACCCAGGGACTATGGCTCCTGGCGCCCAGGGGGCCCCCGCCTCACACCCGAGGACTATGGCTCCTAGCGCCCGGGGGGCCCCGCCTCACACCCAGGGACTATGGCTCCTGGCGCCCAGGGGGCCCCCGCCTCACACCCGGGGACTATGGCTCCTAGCGCCTGGGGGGCCCCGCCTCACACCTGGGGTTCTGCCGACTCTGGCACCCGGGGGGCCCCCGCCTCACACCTGGGGTTCTGCTGACTCTGGCGCCTGGGGGGCCCCGCCTCACACCCGGGGACTCTGCCTCCTAGCACCCGGGGGGCCCGCCTCACACCCGGGGACTCTGGCTCCCAGCACCCAGGGGGCCCCCGCATCACACCCGGGGACTCTGCCTCCTAGCACCCGGGGGGCCCGCCTCACACCCGGGGACTCTGGCTCCCAGCACCCGGGGGCCCCTGCGTCACACCCGGGGACTCTGGCTCCTAGCGCCCGGGGGGGGGGGGCGCCTCACACACCGGGTGCCCGTAGCGCCTCTTCCCCCGAGGAGCCTGCCGACACTGCGCCTGCCCTCTGCCCACCTCTCGCCCTCAGCATAACTCCCTGTATGACCGCCCTCGCCCTGGGCGCTCCGCTCGCTCAGGGCCCCAAACTATTCACGCCCTGTGTCATGCCTCACACACTTCTGAGTGTCCCACCTCACGCCCTCATGCCTCCACATCTTCTCCTGAGGCCCTGCCTTCCGCCCTGAAACCCGAACTCGCACACCATGGGCCTCAACCTATTCACGCCCTGTCCCATTCCTCGCTCACTTCTGAGTGTCTCGCCTGACTCCCTGGGCCCCATCACCTCACGGTCTGTAGGAACACCCCCGCCCTTGGCCCCGCCGCCTCACGCCCACCCCTCGCAGTGCGAGCCGCAACCCGCAGGCGCCGCCGCCCCGTAGCTGTTCGCACCGGGAGGCGAGCTCAATGGGCCTGTTTACTCCCTACACACCGGGAAATTTGTCTGGCCCTTTGAACCCTATTTGAGTAGGTGGGAGGCGTAAGTGGTCTGAGAAACTCAATGGCTTCCAAATAGATTTACGGTTGTTTTGCTCAAAAGCCTTTCGTCCGCGTGTTGCGTCAGTGCGTAGAAGTCAGTGCTGGGTTCTGCCACCGTTACTCTGAATTTCTGGGGGAAGACGTCAAAATCAACGACGTCAGATTTTTTGACGCTGGCGTCAAGTTTTAATTTCAACATAACGCCCAATGGAGAGCATAAAACATGGTCGAATCTGTTCCTCCTGGCATCACGTCAAAATGTTGACGCCGCGTCATCTGTGTGAAAACCCCTCACGCAGATATTTTACTCCCACTGCAAAAGGCCCCCCAGGGCGTGCGTTGGTGAACCAAAAGGCAACGGGAATCCAAGTCACACTGTCATGCATCTTTCATTTGCAAGACAAACAATGCGGTCGTAAGGTAATGGCTGTCCACACTCATTGTGTGCCCGTGAAGCTGGGTGTGGCGGCTTCAGTGATGTCATTGTGGTCACCAGCAGGGGGAATCAGGGGGCCCAAGGGCCCGACCTAGAAGAAACAAGACGGACACCCCAAAATTTTGCACCACACGCACCCCGACCCCTCACTCATGACCCCAAAGGAAAATGAAACAGATCCCCCAATTTTGCATCCAAAAGCAGGCACCCCCAAAAATTGTTTTCAAAGTCGAACCCAAATGGGGTTCGGACAGACCTCCCCCCCCCGTTGACCACACCCCAATTTCTCAAAGTTGAAAACGACTTCTTCAATCACCGTTTTCATCAACAAGTCGTGTCGTCATTGAAGTGCCTCCCTCCTTCTCTAGGTCCTGGATCCGCAAAAGGTCGTCAACCGTCACAAGGTTCAAATGAGGCCTTCAATACAGCTGTCACAGCAAGTAAATGTTGCGAGTGCGAAAGTTGCCTCAGGTCATACACTTCACAGACAACAACGACTTGTCCCCCCGTGGTTTACCTGTAGAATGGGGGCCAGGCACTTCCGGTAGATCAGTCCACGTGGAGAGACTCTTCCGGTCAATTCCTGACATCTCTCTCCACATCACAAAGGTGAAGCCTCGTGTTCTGCAGTCACTGAAGACAACAAGGTTGTTTGCGCACTGGCCCAGTAAATTTCCCCAAATCCTGGCGATTGTCATTGTCAAGCGAGAGCAGAAAAACAAGATGAGGGTCTTTGTTGTTCCAAAGCTTCTGCACCTGGAGACCTCAGAGCTGATAGATCTGAGGGCCTGTTTTGACTCTGGAGATATATTTGTTAATAATATAATTGTTTGGGGTCTTATGTTGGAGGAATACGGCAGGACAATCAAGCTTTGTCACTGGATGGGTGATACGCGTTTGTGTGTTTAACCGGAAGTACAGTTTTGCTCAGACCCTTAGGTCGTCCAGGAGATGTGTTCCCTCATGAATTGGAGATGTTTTGCCACTGAGTGTTACGTGCTACGTGAAAAGCTCATTGCGCACGAAACAGAATGTGTGGTCTTGTGGAGGTGTCAGCTGCTGAACAGTCACATGTGTGTTGAGTTGGGAGAAAACAGCAGAGATCACCAACCCTCCCTGCATTGTCAATCATCAACATCAGCCACGGACGGAATACGTGTTGCGTGCGTGGAGTTTGCCAAACGTCGCTTTTCCTAACCATCCTCCAGTGCATGGAGACTCTGACCAGGAAACGTGCGGCATCGTTACCGTCCCGCAACGGAGCCAGAATTGATGAACCGTTTATCCGCACCAAGTTGGCAATAATTTTATTAAGTCTCCTTGGAGTATGAGTAAACAAGTGGAGTCATTCATTATACCTACGGTCGCCTGATTCGCGTGATTTACTGCGGAAAAAAGACTCATAATGCGACGATGACGTCATTGGGAGAATCGGCCAATCAAGACGTGATTACCACGCACGTGGTGCCCCCCGAACCCACGTGGTGCGGTGGCCCTGGGACCCGCAGCGGGGACCAGGCTTTTTTCTCATCTCCATTCAGCACCTGCGTCCGTTTTCTCCAACGCGCTTAATGGTTTGCGAAGGGGTGGGCACAACAGCCTGATTTTCAGTGAATACTCAACGCCCGTGGGTCAGACCAGATTCTCAGCCTCACCGTGGGCAGAAGCACCAATTACCTTTTGTGCACTTCTTTAAGAACTGGATGTCTCTGCTCCGCGGCTTCTGAAGCGCAAAGCCCACACAGCCACTCAGACTGATGAATTCTACTTGAAAACACAAATATTTTGCCGAGATTGAGAGGAGGCGGTGGAGGCGTGGATAGTCTACTGTCCTGAAGCCTCGCATTGTGAGTGAAGCAGGGTGGGGTGGATCCAGGGGCCTGCGGATCCAGTGCAAAGTTTCTGAGAGACCTCAAGGACTGCGAACCGTTCAGTGTTTGGTCTTTAGAGCACCAACAGTACTGGGAGGCCTGGGGTGTCTCTGTCCCGGGGGTAGGTCTGGCACCAGGAGGCGTCAGGCCCATCAGAACCGATGCAGTTCTGACCGTCACACCGGAGTCCCCCAAAAAGTTGCCCCCAAAAATTGCGTAAAGTGTTTCAGATCCGTTTTGTTCTTTTCAATTATGGTTTTCAAAATTGAGGTCCACACCCACACCCAGCCCCCGCACGAGAAATTGCCTCCACCTTGCAATCTTGAATCCGCCCCTGGACGGAGTGAGCCAATGCGCTTGGGGGGGGGGGGGTCTGCCTTTTACACTTTCTGAGCAACAGCGATCGTAAAGCCAGATTTGGTCGGATTTAATGAGATTTAATCCTTCTCCCACTGATGCTTTTGCCTGCAGACGTACTTCAGACTTACTGCACTGAATGCGCTGTGTTGACCTCATTCCCTTGGTGCCCTTGGCATTGGCCAGTGCGCTGACCTCATTCTTGGACACGCCGGATGTTGACGAAAGTTTGAAGGTCAAAAGTCTGCACACACCCTAACCCTGAAAGAACCTTTGCTTCCACAACGAGGCGGCTACAAAGCCCCTCCTATGTGAACTGACTGTGGTCCAGATAGTTGTCGTCAGAACTGTTCACACACTGGAAAAATGGTTCCTACTCAATCACACAACTCTTTGTTTGACCAAATGGTCTCACAGGAACCATTTTGTCAGCGTGATTTTGGCAGAAGCTTGAAGGTTTGGAGCCTGCATGTACCCTGACCCTCAAAAGAAGATACGAGGTTCCCTGGGCCTCACTGTGCACGTTGCGCTCCACATTCTGGTTCCCTCTGATTGGCTGTGAGACCGAACTCAGAATCATGTGACAATCCTCACGCGTTCTGTGACGACAGACTCATCTCCGCTCCCTGACGACAGCCCGCCACTTCCCCCTGCTTCCAAGTGTCGCACCGCGCACAAAAAGAGGAGGGTACAAGTCAAAGTCGCCCTTGGGAATTCAAACTGCGTCAGTCCGTGGCAAGTACATATTAAAGTGTCCCTGGAGGGGGGCAATGAAACGCGTTCAGAAAGAACGCGGTTCTCCAGTGCATCAAGGACAGAACAACACGTTCTTTGTGCATCAACTCATCAGTTCAGCTCCTGTTCGGTTCCACACCTGGCAAATCCACAGTCTAGACTCCACAGACAATCCCCTGGCGCTGGGATGATGTCAGAATGACCAAGATTCAGACGAAGGTAAAGCTGTTTTTTCCGTCTGAGATGCAGCGCCGGATCTGTCTGCGATGGTGCAATCAGGAATGACCGTCGCAGGCGACGGGAGGGGGAGACACAAGTGGTGGATCCAGGGTCGAGGTGGGCGAAGGCCCAACGTCCAGCCTACTGAAGCTTAGTTCTGAAAGAAGAGGAGAGAAAATGAGCCAGAAGAGCCCTGGATTGGGGTGGGGGCGGGCCCAACCTCGGTGTCGGCCAACATACGACTTTCAAAGGAAGGAAAATAATTGAACCAAGAGGGGTCAACTTCAACAGGGGTCAACTTCAACTTTGTGCGCGAAAGTAAAACATAATGCACTTGTGTAGCAAAACAGAAGGAAGAGGCGAAAAATGAAGGGGGGGGGGTGCCGGCCCAGGTCCCTGGCTCCGCAAGAGGGCGATGGTCGCGTCGCGTCGCGTCGGAAGGAAGACGTCGCTCTTCCTTCTCCTCCCGCCGACAGATGGCCTGTCAGACCGCGCAGGAAAAATGGCGGGAAATAAGGGTGGCGGGAAATGAGGAATTGTTTTCTTCATCAAGATCACGACCTTCTCCACAAAACATGTCCTTCAAAAGTCGTCCTTGAGAGATTTGCTTTCAGTTAATTTGTTTTAATGGGGCTTTGTATTGTGTCGGATGTGAGGGATGACGTTCAAACGCCTCAAAGTCCCGGCGCCCTTCCATTTCCGCCATTTCAATCCGTCACAGTTGTATGAAGTGGAGAGAAGTGAGAAAAAGTTTCTCAGTTGGAGCTGAGGAATTAACCCAGTTTTCTGTGCATGTGTGAAGCCCTCACAAGTCACTCGAAGAAAGAAACTTTCCGTTTGGATCCTTCTGCTTGCTGGGAAACATACATGGGGATTGGGACACTGCACGTCTTTCCCCACGAATTCTGGTTGTCCACACGCACGTCCTTGTGTGTGCGCGTGCGCCCTTGAAACACACACACAAACACACACACACACAAGAACGTGCGGTCCACATGCACACATGCACGCACACGAACGCACTCACTTGGTCCTCTTTTGGATCACACCTCCGAGCACAGGTACGTACTTCATCAGTTCGCGCACACGCACGCACACACGACACACACACGCACACACACGGCATACACACTCGCACACACACACCACACACACACACACACACACCCTGTATTGACCTTCTCCTGTTCCTATTTCCAGCGCACCGCCCGCCGGTTGAGGACATCATGCACTTTTTGGAGAACGAGAAGGACTGGGTCATCCCCAACGTCTTCGGAGGCAAATCCCTTGGCAAGATTGCGCACGGACTTGTGGGTGAGTGCACGCACACACGCACGCAGACACACACACACACACACACGCGCGCCCACCAGCACACGCATTGAGGTCTTGCAGTGCCCACATGCCCATGGACAGTTGCAGGTGTCACGCACGCACACACACGAAAACACGCACGCACACACGACAGAGACGTCACACCGCTCCAGGTTCAACAAGTGTAGTCTGCAGTGCGTGCTATAGGGAAATCAACACAACAAAACTCTTCAGCAATATCCCCTTTCCAACAGCAAACACTGGAGCGCTCCCCTTTAGCCAACCTGACTCACTATTGTTGAGTCCGACTGCAAAGGCTTTGTTGAAAAACTGACGCTGCCTGAGGCAGGTAAGTTTTCCCATAGCGGGAACACCGCAGGTAAACCTAAGGGCACTTCTCCCTGAGACAGCAGTCAGCGCTAACGATGGATGATGAGGAATTTGGTCGCAGACGGTCCGTCGCTCAATTTCCATTTGCTGACATGGACGTCTGAGACAGCACCGCCGGGGACTGAGGGCGGATCCAAGGGTTTTATCAAGGGCGGGGTCCAACTCCCTGGAGGGGCACTACAACTCAGACAAATGGCTCAACCTTTGTTACAAAAATCAGGGGTTGGTTTATTGTGCGTGTGTGTCTGTGTGTATGTGCGTGGTGTGCTCATGGGTGAGTGTGTGTGTGTGTGTGAGAGAGAGAGAGAGAGAGAGAGAGAGAGAGAGAGAGAGAGAGAGAGCGGGTGTGGGTGAGAGTGCCCCAGGCCCCATCGACCACTCGTGGATTCGTCCCTGGGAGGAAAAACAAGCGGGGCACACCGCCCGCCCGCGCTCTCGCTCTCGTGCTGTCGCCCACCCACACTGGTCGCCCACCGCAGTGGTGTGAGGGCCGCGACACCCCCTGTGTGAACTTTTTCTTGTCCACACCGGAAGTTTGCCCTTCAGGCGAAAGTGGAGTTTGACCTTGGGAGAAAAGACGATAATTCAGGGAACGAGGCAACAAGTATCGTCTCCAGCAGCATTTGTAAAAACGTAAATCTCAACGTGGCCCCAGACAACAAGTGGTGAAGACGGACCAAACGGACCTATTGTCAATTTCTGTCAATTTCCATTTGCGGAATAGCGTATCTCTGTCTGATATAGCGGTGAAATGTAATCCAGAGATTGAAACAAAAAGCCCTTTTTTGCAGTCACTCGGCCAGCCGGGTTAATCCGGTTATGGCACTTTGCAGTCGTCCCACCGTTGTTTTATCGAGCGTCGAGGAGAATAGTGGAAAAACTCGTCCAAGGTCGGGTTTCTCTGGCACTGAAGGACAATGGAGTGGTTTATTGCGCGTGGGTGGGCGGGTGGGTGGGTGGGT
>JAAUXT010121430.1_pt1 | contig 10222 bp, 14 predicted proteins | sample 7278171 | NCBI WGS metagenome assembly JAAUXT01 (sample SAMN14350112, study PRJNA611818) | marine sediment metagenome | isolation source: surface marine sediment (1.8m) | place: French Polynesia: Moorea | collected 2018-08 | reverse complement strand
TGAACCCCCCCCCCCCACAAAAAAAAATCAATCTAACACTGCCAGAATGTGGGACCTTGAAGGCGTTTCAGACCTTCGACCGTTTTCACGGACCACAAGCTTTTAATGCGTAGCATTCTTGTTGTTAGCGTCAAGTTGACCGCGAACAACAGGGTGGCAATATCACGCAAGAACAAATTTCACCTTCACACCATTTTCCCAACTGTGCCTTGGTAGCTGAAGAAAGATGACCGCGGCTCAGGCCAGGCGCGTGTGTACAAAGACAAACGTTCTTTGTTGCAGTGAGCAGCAACTTGCCTGTGGGAATCACAGCTGAAGATGTCGAGAAGAATCCGGAATTCATGAAGCTGCTCAATTCGCTTTCTCGCCACATCGGAGAAGATGGGATGTCGACAAACACATCTCAAGATTTGAAAAAGGTCCGTTCTTCTGAGTGTAACTCAAGACTGAGTGAAAATGTACTTTTTGTTCGCGCCGAATACTAAAAACATCAGAGCCTGTGAACTTTGTCTCCATAATCTTCTGAACACAAGATCGCTACTTCTGCCAAGGCTGTTAGGCGTGGCGAGTCATAACCAATCGGTGTTCTTGTCTCGCACGAATCACAAGGTTATGCCCAATTGAACTCGAACTCTCTTCTCGATCTGATGGGAATGGATCCAGACGCGACAGAATCTGCAAATGAGGAAGTCAACAAGAAACCTTGCCGTGTTTAGCCTTCGGGGACTGCGTGTTTGTGGGCAAACGTGTAACTTCTCCCGTTTCTGGGACTCAAAAAAAATTCCAGGCCGAAGACCGTGTGAAGCAAGAGAAGCAGGCTTGGCTGCAGCAGGTCACACTCCACGCGGAACTCGAGAACTTGTTGATTGATCGGCAGATCAATGCTGCAAACACGCATTCTGAATTGACAGATCAGCGGGTAGGTATTGTTCTGTGAGAGGCAAAATCATTCATGTGGAAAGTTTCGTTTCAGAAGTTTGAGCTCGTGGAATCTTCAAGGCCTGACAGGCGTTCCACTTTGCACACATGGTCATTTTTTGTGCCCAGTTTTACGAAGCTGCGACGGAGTGCTTGTCATTCGCCGAGCTGGAAGATTACCTCAGCTGCCATCCAGAACCGGGGTCCAACGTCACGCTACTCGGGGTTCAAAAAGAGGATCTTCGTCGATTGAATCCTCATCAAAAGGTCTCTTGCGACATGTTTCAGTTTTGAATGACAAAAAAAGAATTCCCAACAACAAGCAAACAATTCGGATTCGTCCGAAGGTAGTAACACAGGGTCCCACTCCTTGCAGTCTCTGAAGTCATTGCTGCAAAGACTTATCCCGGAATTGGAAGAACGTTTGAGAGAGAAGTGTGAGAAGATGCTGGCTTTCAAACATGCTGATGCAGACGACACTGGTTTGTGCTGGCTTTGGTTCACGTGAAACCACGAAATTGTGAAATTGGATTCTACAGAGAACACAAACGAATCTTCTTTTTTTGGCATGTGCTTTTCCTGTTCTTGACAGGTAACAAGCAACTCCTTTTGGCGAAAGGTACACAGCTACCCAGCTTGTTGGAGATAGAGCAGCAGCAATTCGAGAAGGACAAGAGACAGCTTATCAGAGAGAAGCTGGGGACTGAGCGGCAGTTTGACAAGTATCGAGAGGTCAGTACAAAGCTGAGTTTCAGGACCTGGGCAACCTGGGCACAATATACCATCCAAAGCTTTTTGACCGTTTCAAAGAACATGATTTCAGACATTGATGGAGACTTTGGAGATTTTGCAAAAGCTTGTCATAAACCACAAGTTGCAGTCAAGGAGGGAGAGCGACACCATCACAAAGGAATGGCTGACTGTCAGATGTGACGCGATGCTCCTCAAAATCAGGTGTCCAAATCAGTTTGTTTGGTCGGACCTTGTTGTAGATCTACTCGGCCGATTTCTTGGAGACATTCAGCACCAAATCAACAATATGTTTTGCTGTTTATTTCATGCAGGGTTAAAGAAATGCAGCTGTTGTGTGACACGTACACGACAGACACCGTGAATGCTCTCAGAATTATACAGTAAGAACACAGTCCTATCCATCGTTCTTCAATCTTTTTGCATGCACTTCATCCAACAGAATGGCTGTTGTCTTCCAGACATGATTGTGAACACCTGTTCCAAGGGGTATTCGAGCGGGGGGGGGGCGCACTCAGAGGGCCATTTTGGGGGGTTCCGATGACACCTTTCCTCAAACGCGCGCAGAGGAATTATGCCATGTCGTGACAGGGCCTTGGAACGCTCCATGTTGTACGTTGCAGCCAGTACTTGTATTGACAGATGCAGTTGCTTTTCAGAAACGAACTGGACAGAGCGGATGAAAAAACTCGACTGGAGCTGGGTCGAGTCGAAAAGGAGCTCAATGCTTACGCATCTGTGGGAGACGAACTGGACGTCATTGTTCGTGAATACGAGTTCCTCACCGAAGAGATTGAAAGCAAGAAGTGGGCCTTGAATGAACTGAAGGGAGCTCTGCGTTCGACCTGAGTGAACAAACAAGCTCCGGTGTACAGAGCCTGCCGCAAACGAATTGAACGGTGGTTCGCGACACGAGCAGGACAACAGTCATAATTTCTTGCGAGGTTTGTTCAACTAATGCGGCCAAAACAGTCTTCATTTACTTTCCTGGGGTTTTTTTGAAGTGCCACTTGAACTCTCTCCGTCAACCGCAAGAAAACAGCCGCAAAACAACATCTGGCTTTCCTCAATTTTATTAAAAAATGGCCTGCAAACTAAAATGAGTTCAAGTTTTTCAAATACTGCGTTCCGCGAACAATCTTGCAAGACAGTTGCTCGCGATTCTGTGGATACTACAAGACATCCAGTCGAAGAGTCAGTCTCGAATAACAAGCCACACATTAGAGTTTCTCTGCCCCACCTGAAGACACGTCTCCTACACAATTTTTTTCTTTTTCTGAATTGACGCTATTTTTCAAGTCTGACCCCAGTTTGGGATCCAACCACCGCGATCTGCAAGGGAAATTCACTCACTCACAAAAGCAGACTCTCGTGGAAAAGCACAAAGGAGGGTGACTAGATGCGTCCACAATAAACAAGAAGAAGATGCGAGGTCAGTTCGTTGCACAGCGGAAAATGAATTTTTGGCCTCGCAGTTTCACTTTCCGAAGTCACTCGCACATCTGAACAAACGAGTTAAGACCTGGCAAACAAAAGAACAATCGAGTCCTGTTGAACAAATTTCAAACTGAACTTCAACAAAAGTTGATGCCTGAATGATCATCGTTGAGGCACGATTCACGCGATGGAAGACAGCAACAAGAACATTTATCAGTGTAGATACGCGCCTCGCCTTGGACGGACACCCTGAAGGCACTCGAACTCGCCCGGCCTCTGTCACTTGTGACGGAAAAAAGTGCGTCTTCATACAACGTGGGAGGGACAACATGACCAGGTAACAGCCACACAATTGCACAAAGGGGGCAATGACCAATTTTTCCTACTTCCTAAAATTTTGTTGTTTTTCAAGAATGGGATGGGAAATTTTGAGGCGGGGGTGTCAGTCGGGTGTACCTCTGAACTCCTCGGTGCTGCCTGCACTAAATGACAACTCTCGCGCTGATCTTACAACACGACACGACCCAAGAAAACTTGCCAGTCAGCTTCCCTGATCGCATGAGACAAACAAGCGCTGAAGCGAAGAGTTTCGATCAGACGAATGACATGATGCGATTCTGTTCTGAAGTTAGCTGCTTTGTACAACTTGCAAAATGTAGTCGATTGCTGGCTGATACTTCAGTATTCCCATGTGATCGACTTTCGAAAACTGCTGATGATAAACCTGCAACACCGTGAAAAAGGATTAGAACATCGCAACACTACGTCAATTCAATAAACGAATGACTGGGAAAGGTTCTACAGGAGTGGACCGGTTTTGGCAAGCTGCAAAATGTCGCAAAAACCTACAACGAGGAACCACAACCCCACAACGTACCGGTTGAGACTGTTTGGACTTCCAGTCTTTACAAACGTGCAGGCTGCGTAGGTTCACGGTTCCGTCACCATCCCCGCCGATCACTGTGGGCTGATAGTCGTACCAGGTCGAGTCCGTGTACACGAACTGCGCGGGAGTACTCACCTGTTCGTGTATAATCAATTCATCACGATGGAACAGCTCTCTCTCTCTCTCCCTCTCTCTCTCTCTCTTTCTCTCTGTGTGTGTGCACACGCGTGAGCTTTCATCTACGAGGCATCCAAACTAAGTTTCCGCTCCAGCCCGATATCTCGGAAACGGTTTCTTTTGTATCCTTCATTTTTTGGGCATGTACCCTTGGGTCAATGATCTTCCCTGTGCAGCAGTGATCGACCTCAGTGAAAGACCATGTCAATGTTGTGACCCACTTAAAGATCTTGATCTCTGTTACTCTGACGGAACACAAAGGCGAGAAGTAATCAATCATGTTTGGTGTTTGCTTGCTTGTTTTGCGGGTGTTTCTTTTCCTTGTTAACCCGGAGATTACTCCTCGAGGTGAGCAAAGAGACACACTCAAGTTTCTCACAAAGTCTGGGTGTACTCCAATTCAATGTTGGAGGCAGCTCCATGATGTTTGGGGAGACAGGATGATGTCAAAGACTCAGGTGCGAGTTTGGCACAAGCGCTTCTTGTCTGGATCTGACACTGTTGCTGATTTGCCCAGGAGTGGTCGACCGAGGTCTGTGCGGACACAAGACAATGTGGACATGATTAGAGGGATGATTGATGGAGATGGAAGTTTGAGCATCACAGAAATGGCCCACAGGACTGGTTTGTCTCACCCCATTGTGAGGAGAATTGTCAGAGATGACTTCAAACTGAGTCGGAAATGTGCAAAGTTTGTGCCCAGAGAACTAACCGAAAGTCAAAAGTGGGTGCGCAAAACTGTTTGTGACAACAACATTAAGTTCCTCTGCTCACAGGATGACCCTGATGATTTCATCAAGAGGGTGGTGACAGGTGATGAAACCTGGGTTTCAACCTATGAAGCTGAAGGCAAACTGGCATCCACTGTCTGGGGTTTGAAGGGTGGACCTCGTCCGAAGAAACCAAGACAGTTGTGGTCACAAACCAAGTGCATGTTGACCCTGTTCTTTGATTGGCAGGGTGTCATTTTGGTGGAATTCCTTGGATGCAGAGAGAAGATCACAAAGGAACGTTATGTGGTTACCCTTGGCAAACTGAAGGAGGCTATCTGCAAAAAGAGACTGGATTTATGGAAGGAGAGGAACTTTTGGTTGCATCATGACAATGCCAGCCCCCATACTGCTGACCTGACCGTCGGGAAATTGCATCAATGGGGAATCCAAATCCTTCCTCACCCGGCGTATTCACCTGACTGTGCGCCTTGTGACTTCAAGTTGTTCCCTGCCATGAAGAAGGTTCTCAGAGGCCAGCGTTTTCCAAACATTGATGCCCTCCAAAAAGAAACAAGGCGTGTCTTGAAGGAAGAATTGGATCCATCAATCTACTCTGATGCCATGCACAAAATGGTGACACGTTGGCAAAAGTGTTCAACAGCCAATGGAGAATACTTCGAGGGTGACAACATCGAGATCAACCCCCTGTTTGAGAGACTGGATTCATCCATGGACAGCTCCTCAGATGACTGACACTGTTTCATGTTTGGAATAGCCGCCGACTCGGACTTGATGATTTTGGACATCTTCTGTACATTGCTTATGTTCCTGACATAAAGTTTGTAGAAGCACAAAAAAAAGTCTTACATGTCTTCTTCAAAATCATGCAAAAAAAACGTGTCCAAAAAAACCCGCGTCTCTGTGACAGGGGTGGAGCGGAAACTTAGTTTGGATGCCTCGTATATGTTGGCGCGCGCGTGTGCGGTTCACGTACATTGACTCCGTGTAAACAGTGGACAGGCACTCCCGGAGCCTTGATGGCTTTCCCGTACTGCTCCGTATCTTTCCTCATCTCCCACGCGTCAGGAAAATTGATATCCTGAAAACCAACAAACGGTCAAGAGTGCACTTATCTTTTGGTAACCCAGAACACTTCAATTTTACTTCCCAAATTTCCTCGAACAGCGTGAAAGGTTACATTTCGACAATGATCTTTACCTCAGAGAATTGTTTGTAATCGTTCAGAGTGTAGTTTCTCTTTGGTGCATACACGAGGATGTCTGATTTGTCCCACACTGTGTCGTACGGCAGGAGGAAGGCAGAGGAGGGCATAGATCGCTGCATCGGTCGAGCTGACAGAGGGTTGACCACAAATACTCCCAAGTTGTCTCCTGAACAATGTCCACATATAGTTTAGTTGTCTTTGGCGACAACGCACGCAGCGAAAATTTACAACCGAAACAATAGAACAAGCAAAACAAACGGAGCTTTGAACACAGGCGCGTCGCCAACAGCGCAAGCGACACTGAGTGGTCGCCTCTCAGAAACCATCAGCCCTGATAACCACTGAGCAGGCTGTGTCCGAGGGAGGGGGCAGTTACAGCTGTCAATCCCCCACATCAAGCACTGAGAATTTCTTGGCAGCAGTCACCCCAGATGGCCACAGAGTGTCCAGAAGAATGGAGTGACAGTGCTCAACTGTACCCAAAAATCTTCAGCGGACATCACCCCAGATAGCAAACAGAAATTTCTTGGCAGCCGAGCTCAGGTGGTCCTCAGGGGTGATGGCTGCTGAAAAATTCTCAGTGGTCATCAGCGGTGACAGCGACCGGGCTTTCTTGGTGGCCATGATCCCGTCTCCAAGTGACCACCAGGGGTGATCGTTGTTGCCAGTGTTGACACACAACCTCGCTCCGAAGGACGCGCCTGTGTAAACATTTGACAGATGAACCGTGCACGAACCTGAAGCCAGGAGTCTCATGATCTTGGCTGATCCGCCGAGTGGACCCGACAGGTTGATGAACGAGTTGATGTACTTGTCTTTCCACGATTGACTCTGCTTCGATAACAGATAGGAGATGTACATGTTGCCCAGCGAGTGGCCCAACAGCAACACCTTTCTGTTGCCATTCTTTTTGTACGTGTCTTCTGTCAGCTTCTTCAAGTTTTGCAAGAATTCTCCGTTTTCGTCTGCAAAAACAGCATCATTCAATGATGAAACATCTGAGAATGTTCCTGCTTCCAGGGCTCTGTTTGCACCCCAGCGGCAAAAGAAAGGCCTAGTTACTCGCGTTGCACGCACGCCCCTTTGTATCAATCGATTCGACGGTTCTCAGAGTCACTCATGTGACCTGTGATTGACAGAGGATCTGTTATCCTTTTGCCAATACACGAAAGAATGTACCAGTACTCACTTGGCGCCTTGCGGAAGTCGTACGGAGCACCTCTGATGTTCACGTTTCGAGTCCATCCTGCCTTGACAAGAGCTTGAACAATCGGGTAGAAATAGTCAGCTGCAAGGAAGAACCACGGTGTGAACGTGCGCAGCCACAGGACAGGTTACACCCGGCACAAAGAACACAAAGAGCAAGGGTGCTTCATTGGGAGCACAAATCTTTGGCATGGCACTCACTTTCGTAAATCTCGCTTTCGTCGAGCCATTCCACGGAACTTGTGTTTCCGAATCCTGGCTGTCGCGTCAGCACCCCCGGAGCGTTGACAGTTTTTCTGGTTTTTATGTCATACACCAGCCTACAAGTTACGAGTAGAATTTCGACTGACTTTTGAGGCACGTCAAAAACGCTGCCACCTCAACTGTGACGACGGCTTTTCACAACGCAATTGGACACACCGACCGCGAACTCGCGTGCTCAATTTTTGCGCAGACAACAAACCCGTTTGTTCTGGTCTGAGCAGTCTGAACTTGTACACAGCAGAGATGTTTTGTTGGTTGGGATCGTTTGTTTTAAACACCAACATTGTTGGCACTGATTGATTCACGGACGAAACTTACCGTGCACATTCAGGATTTGACCCTTCCAACAGGCAAAATCGTCCACCAATCTTTGCACTTCGACGTTTGCCTCTCCGTCTCAACGTTGTCATTTCAGCGGATTTGGCACGGTGTTTCGCAAGCATTTACCTGAGATTATCTGCTGTGCAGTCCAGCACGTACGGAGCCAACAATTCGATGTTGAGCCAGAGAGGAAACCAATTGGCGGTCTCTTTTTCGCACCAGTAATGCACCGTCGTTGGTTTCCCCGTCAACTTTGCTTCGAATTGACTTCCTCCATCCCCAGGAACTGAAACAAACGGACTGGTGTTGATCCAAATACTGAACATGTTGGGCTTTTATCAGATATCCTTCAAACAAAACCCTGATCAGTCAACCGCTGATAGAAAATGCAAATTGTCTGTTCAGGATGAGGGTCAAGAAAGACAACCTGAAGCTGGGAAACCCAGCAGAGAAACAACGACAATGTTTTTGTTTTTTTTTCAAGTCCTTTGCTTGTACGAGTAAGATCTCTTGCGGACCCAGGATTGGGGAGAGGCCGTATCGGTCTCGGCCACCTGACATCACATAATCAAGTAGCACGGCCCCTTCCTGTTGCAAAATTTTCAAGAACCACGTGACCCCCCCTGCCCTGGAGCAACATTTCAAATGCTCTGTGACCCCCAGGTGTGAGTGGGTAGGGATGGGAGTGGGGTTGGCGTGTGTGTGTGACCAGTTGTCGGGTGACAATGAAATCAGGGGATAAAGCGCCAGAACAAAGACACTGCGGCTCCTCCGAGTTTAAAACGAAGATAAATTTTGATGCACTGTCCTGGTCTGATTTCTCTTGAGTTTGATTCCTATTTGTTTTCTGTCTCGTTATCAATGGAGCTTTCCAGACAATTTGCCCGACCCTCCTTCAATTGCAAATTTGAGGTTCATTTGAGCCCAATTCTAAATTCACTGAATTGTGTGACTGCACGCCTCAAATTATGAAAGGAACGTGGACACATCAACAGCGCAGAAAACAAACATCTGTCAGCCAAAGTGCAATTGCACTCTTCTGCAGTGATAAATCATCACATGACGTAAAAGCACCAACACACAAATGGATCTCGCATTTGTTTACTTCAATCACCACAAAGTTCATTTCTTCTTGCCAGAAACAAATCTTTGTGCTTGCTGAGGCATTGGAGTCATCCGACTGGCCTTCTGGACCAAAATCTAGTAAACAAACGCATGTGCGCATCAGAGGTGTGTCTGCTAAACCCGCCCTGATTGGTTCACTCAAAATGGCACCATAGATACCCAAATTAGAAATCGAATATTCTTCCATATCTCCACGAGTTCCAACGACTTGATGTTTGGAGCTTTCTTCCTTGATCTTAGATCAGTGATGAACATATATTTCTGTACATTTCGAAACATTTGTGTAGGTCTAGATCCAGCTCCAGATCCAGAGAATCTGTTCCTTCTGCAATCTGGACTGTTCTGACGCTGACGATTCGCTATCTTCATCGTAAGGAGACTGATGTTTCAATTTTCCTCACCTACTATAACGGGAGTCTTTTTGGGATCCTGTGCTTGTGGTCTCCCTTGTACAATTCCAAGGAATACAAGAAAAAATGTGAGATTTTTCAGCATAGTTAAAAGTTCTCACTGAATACTGAAGTCGCAGTTACCCTCAGTTCAGTTTCAGCAGATGGCGCAGCGAGCAAGTCGAACACTCGCTTCATGACAGATGGCAGCACACAATGGCGGCAAAGCATGAAGAATAGAGAAGCGCTGTCACACAATACAAACCGCCCGAAAAGTGTGTGGCTATGTGTGGGGTGACATGAACCAAATGCGGAAAACCACTCACCTAGTGATGGCCGGCCAAGTGGATGGACAGTGCTAGTCGGATGATCAAAATCCTCAAATTGGCATTCCACACCAGTGCTCCAATGCTCAAATATTGGATCACCACATCAATGACTTGTCTACTGAGAGGTTGTGGTTGGAACTGATGAGAGTAGAAATGAATCAACTGCACAATTTGTTGTTTCAAGAAACACCAGGATTCGTGCTCCACCAGATCCATTTTGAAAAGGAAAACCTCCAGGGGTCACGTGACCACCCCATGGGGGGAGGAATGCTGGGAAAAACCAGTAAAATAGTGATATTGTGCTATTATGCGTCTATTTTCTATCTAATTATTATAAAAATATTCAGATTAAAAATTGTAGTTGAACCCCTGCACCCCCTGGTGGGGGAGGAGTGTGGTGTGACACACCAGCTGTGAATTTAGAACCACCACTCACCAGATGGTGTGATTGGAATGAGGTCAATAAATACAGAGGTTCCCGC
>JAAUXT010149573.1_pt1 | contig 10225 bp, 14 predicted proteins | sample 7278171 | NCBI WGS metagenome assembly JAAUXT01 (sample SAMN14350112, study PRJNA611818) | marine sediment metagenome | isolation source: surface marine sediment (1.8m) | place: French Polynesia: Moorea | collected 2018-08 | reverse complement strand
GGAGTGTGGTGTGACACACCAGCCATGAAATTAGAACCACCACAGGCACTGCTTGCCAGGTGGCAGCACCGTACATTCAATAAACATAGAGATTCGCGCCACCGTGCCAGTCTCACCCGAGATACCAACCAGTGTGTTTGTGATATCACTACAGGTGAAGCACCTGCCTGCTTGCCGGGAGCAGGCATCCACTTGACATGTGACACAAAAACGTGCAATGCATTTGCAACCCGCAGGCAGCCCGCACGCAGTGCTCTTGCCTGCTGTCCAGAAGACGATTGTGCCCAAAGAGAACCGAGTGGCTTTCATGTCGCGACTCTGTTTTTCGACGCGGCGATCTCCACGCAGCCAGTCATGCTCATGAAGTATGCGGTGGTAAAACATACAGCCCGTGGTGATGGGCAGTGATCAACTGACTTCCGCGATGCTTGGAAAGACCAGACCAGCAAAACAGTTACCACTGTGTCAGCCTTTGGCGAAATCTTTTCTTCTTTCTGCGGCAACAATTTTCAAGTGTGGCTCAAATGCAGCACCGATAAGCAACGCACCAGCCCACCGAAGCGCACAGTTGTTTGCATTTTACAGTTCGCCGTGAGAAAGATAAGTGAAGCAAAGCACCTTCTGCACGTTTGTCAAGTTTGAAGAATTTCCGTCTTTTACATGTGTCTATTTCTGTGAAGTCTTGTTGCAGCTGAGGAGGTTGATCATGCTTCTGGTTGCGATTGTGGCTGGTGTACTCGGATGTGTGATCGGCACAGACCGACCCAACATCATCTTCATCCTTGCCGACGACCTGGTAGAGTCTTGTTTGGCTGCTAATTTCTTGAATGTTACCCCCTGGAGCTTTGGACTGATTGATTCGTGAGCGATTTCGAAGATTTGTTTTTCATTGTTCATCTGTGTTTCTGCCACCAGGGTTTCAACGATGTCAGCTTCCATGGCTCGCGTCAGATTCCGACCCCCAACCTGGACGCGCTGGCGTACGATGGCATCATCATGAACAATTACTACGTGCAGCCCATCTGCACTCCAACACGAGCTTCGCTGCTGACGGGAAGATATCCCATACACACTGGTGAATATTTGTGACAACTGAAGACAGTACCCACCCATTTTACGCTTTGGAACGCTTTTGTATGCTCCTGTTTTCTTGTTTCTTTCCAGGAATGCAGCATTCAGTGATCATGGGTTCACAACCATGGGGTCTTGGTCTGGAAGAGGATCTGATGCCTGAATACTTGAAAGAACTTGGGTACAAAACGCACATTGTTGGGAAGGTATGTCCACAAAACACACGCTTCACACACACACACACACACACACACACACACACACAACGTCGCGCTGATTTGACCAGCCCTTTTGTGTGTTCCAAGCTGCGAGGAGGTGATGAACATACGAAGGGCTCCCAGTGTCATGTTCGTGGATTTAATCTTGTTCACAACAAAAGCAGAGTGCGAACCTATGTTATACACTGGCAAAAGGTTGAGGCTTGAGCGATCACCCTGATCACTACTTGAGGGGACCACTGAGAAGTTCGTACTTGTGATCACTACCCACCTTACGCAACAGACACAATACTCAGCGATAGTGCCTCTCCGTTGGCAGCTATTGGCAATGATCAGGGTGACCACCACCGACACCCGGGGTGACTTCGCTCGCGACGCGCATGTGTTCAAAGCTCTGATTTCTTGTTTTCAGTGGCACCTGGGTTTTTACACTGTGGAACACACGCCCTTGTACCGTGGGTTTGACACTCATCTGGGGTATTACTTAGGCAGCGAAGATTACGTGAATCACACCAGCGACCAAACCGACGTGAGAAAGTTGTATCCATCCGTTGTTCCATTGTTTCTCCACCAATAGAGTGCGTTGTGGAAAGCTGCGTTGAACCCTTTTCTGCCCAAAATTTCAGTTTAGTGGTTTGGATTTTCGAGACCAGATGTCTGTTGGACGAAACTACACGGGACAATATTCAACAGAGCTTTATGCCCGCCGCGCACAAGAAATCATCACACGTCACAACGCGTCTGAGGTTTGAAGAACCAAACAGCTCTCACCTTGCACCAAAAAAACTGCGTTTTACTTTCACAGATTCACGACCTATTGACTGCTCTAAAATGACGATATCATGTTTGAAATGAGACTTCAATTTGCAGCCTCTGTTCTTGTACCTGCCTTTCCAAGCGGTTCACGGTCCTCAGCAGGCTCCCCAGAAGTACATCCAGAGAATGAGTCACATCGAAGATCCCAACAGGCAAATTTTTGCAGGTGAGACACTCTCAGTTTTCAGCGGCGCAACTTCGCACTCCATGGCCTTTTTCGTGACCCACGTTTTGTCCAGAGTTCAGATGTTACTTGTGAATTAGCACCCACCACGGAAAAAAATTAGAAACTTGCCTGTTGCAGCGATGGTGTCAGCCCTGGACGATGCTGTTGGGAACATCACCCAATCTCTTCACGAAAAAGGTCTACTGGAAAACAGTGTGATCATCTTCAGTTCGGACAATGGTGGCCCGGCTGGAGGGTTTGATGGAAGCTACGCATCTAACTGGCCTCTCAGGTATTGTTTTTGGTCAAGGCAAGACATTTGTAAGCAGGAAATGAAACATTCCAGACGAGTTGTTACAATCGGTTCATCTCACTCAGAGGTATGAAGGAGCTCTTGTGGGAAGGTGGCACGCGCGCTGCAGGGTTCGTCTGGAGTCCTTTGCTGAAAAGACACTCCTACATATCAAACCATCTGGTAAAACAAAATGAAGACTGCCTTGATCAACAGGCAAAAGAATTCCAGTTAATCGTGACCATCACAGTTGTGTGGTGGACAGTAACACTGCGTGTATCTTTCTGTCCAGGTTCACGTGACAGACTGGCTGCCATCGCTGCTGAGTCTGGCTGGGTACAATGTGACAAAACTGAAAGATTTGGATGGATTGGACGTTTGGGGCACACTGTCCAGCAACGCATCAATGTCGCCAAGGTGTGGTGTGCAGCTTTCTCATATTTCTGCGAAACGTGTGCAATTTATGGTTAACGATTTTGTGCTCGTCAATGCGATCCTCAGGCAACTGTCATTTTACTTGATGGCGCTTTCAGAACAGAAGTGTTGCTGAATGTGGACCCTTACACGACCGCGCGCGCCATCAGAGTGGGGAACATGAAGTTGATTCATGGTTCGAAGGAGGCTGGCAAACATGGGACCTGGGTGCCACCCGCCCAGAATCCCCAGTTCGCGAGTGGAGAAGTCAACAGTGGCATCAGATGTTCTAAGAAGGGCTCAGATTTGAATGATTTCAACCCGGCACCCTCGCGCATGTTCAGGTCATCAAAATTGGAGGCGGTGTTGAAAAGCCTGGGTCGAGATAGGGTTGTGCCCCACCCAGCAGTTGTTCATTGTGGTGAGAAACCGAGCAACGCTTCCACCAACTGTGACCCGCTTTTCAGTTATTGTTTGTATGACATTAGTAAAGACCCGTGTGAATACAATAACCTGGCCAAGCAGTTGCCTGATGTCGTGTCGGCTTTGGAGAAGAGGTTGAGTGAATACAAGGAGAGTATGGTGGTTCCCAGGAACAGGCAACCGGATCCAAACGGTAACCCAGACCGATTTGACGGGGTTTGGACTCCGTGGGTTGACGTGCCGTAATTGTGCCGTGTTCCTGTTTGACTTCTCCTGCACGTACGCGCACGTGCTCTCTATTTTTGGGTTCTCAGCTTGTGTACTCGTTGCAAGTCTTCTGGTTGATTTTAGCTGCACTTCGTACGAATAAAAACAAAAGAAACTACCAGACAAGTGTTCGTGTTTTTGTTTTGTTGTTCGTGCACTTGATTGAAAAAAGTGATCTTGTCAACTGGGGTACTTTCTATTTTCAGAAGCAAACATGCAACTGAAACGTGTGCTGTTGATGTCGACACTTTTGACATTCGTGGCAGCAACGAAGAAACCGAACATCATCCTGATCGTGGCCGACGATTTGGTGAGACTTCGTTTGAAACGTCCCAAGAAGATCCGAACAAGAGTCTTAAATTAAGTTCGGATACACACCAAACCACCGTTTTTGATGTCTCAAAAGGTGCCTTCCCAGACCAAATTTTCACCAAAAAGACTCAATGGACCCACAGAGCAGTTCGTTATTCCCTGTTGCTTCAGGGTTTCAACGATGTCAGTTTCCACGGCTCGCGTCAGATTCCGACCCCCAACCTGGACGCGCTGGCGTACGATGGCATCATCATGAACAACTACTACGTACAACCCATCTGCAGTCCAACCAGGTCCGCTCTGTTGACAGGAAGGTACCCGATTCACACAGGTGGGTCCCTTTCTGAAAGTGATTGACAACTTGGCAATGCAGATCAATTGTCTTGATTGTCGTTTGAAGCTTCAGAAAAGTATGAGCCTTCATTCAGTGTGCACAACAGACTCACCACAACACTGCAGATTGAGTTTGAATGAGGCGATGCTGTCTCGGCACCTGAATCTGAATTTACAAACTTCTTCCTGCCAACAGTCCTGTACTTTGACGTTGCAGGAATGCAGCACGGTACTGTTCGTGCTGCTGCTCCATACGGACTGAGCTTGAATGAGACTTTACTGCCGCAGTATCTGAAGGAACTTGGCTACAAAACTCACGCTGTTGGAAAGGTAACTCAGAGGTGGCATGCAGTTTGCTTCGGTTTTGGGAAAGAGACGAAATCGTATTGTCTGCAAAAACCATGTGTTTCGTTTGCAGTGGCACTTGGGATTCTTTGCGAAAGAATACACACCAACCTACCGGGGATTTGACACTCATTTTGGATACTGGACTGGAAAGGAGGATTATTGGGATCATACTAACCAGGACAACCAGGTACATTTGGCCAGGTTGTCACTGTAAGCTTCACTGACGAAATCACAGGTTGTTGACGACAGACCCACTCGAAATGAGTTGCAGGTTGTACCCTGAAGTTGCACTTTCCAGAAGTACTGGGGTTTGGACCTGCGTGACCAAATGGACGTCGAGAGAGATTGTTTCGGACAGTACTCAGCGCTACTGTTTGCGAAGCGAGCTCAGGAGATTATCAATCAACATGATCCAGTTCAGGTGAGGGTGCCCTCTTTTTTTATCGAACTTGTGGGTGTTTTTGCTTTTTGAGAAGGGGTCTTTCTGAAATGGGGCACACAAGCTATTTTCGTGCGTGCACTCAAGCAGATTCTGTTCGCTGTTTGCAGCCACTGTTTCTGTACGTTCCATTCCAATCGGTTCACAGCGCCAACTCCTACAAGCATCTGGAGGCGCCTTACGAATACGTGAAGAAAATGGCTCACATCAAGCACGAGGGAAGGAGAACGTTTGCAGGTCGTTGCAATTCGTGACTCCTTCAGCACAGATGGACAGAATGAACTTCGTGAGGTCTTGCTGTGGGCAATTTTCAGTTCGTCTTGTGTGATTGACAGATCTGCTTCCATGTTACAGCCATGGTGTCAGCCTTGGACGATGCTGTTGGGAACATCACTCAATCACTTCATGAAAACGATCTGCTGGAAAACAGTGTGATCATCTTCAGTACGGACAATGGTGGCCCTGCTGGAGGGTTCGACAACAACTTTGCATCTAACTGGCCTCTGAGGTGTGTTGAGCTGGACTGATCAAGGAAGGTTCAGTGAATATTTCTGAGAGCAATCGTTGAACTTCTGTTCTTTCAGAGGTGTGAAGAGGTTGCTTTGGGAAGGTGGAACAAGAGGCGCAAGTTTCGTCTGGAGTCCTTTGTTTCGCAAGAGTGCGTACATTGCAAATCAAATGGTGAGGGCTCCATGCAAGCAAACACCCTTTGCTATCACAGTTCCTGGACACTTATTTGTGGCTCTACCAAGCTTGGAATTGTTCCTTGAACCAGGTTCACGTGACGGACTGGCTTCCATCACTGCTTAGCAAGGCCGGATACAACATGACGAAACTGAAGGAGAGACATCTGGATGGCTTGGACGTCTGGGATACATTGTCCAACAATGCCTCCTCTTCGCCAAGGTGATGGTCAGACGCGAGGATGGTGGTGGCGGTTGGGGGGGGGGGTGAGAAGTGTGCCGCAATGAGAAGACGCCACGCAATTGAACCGTGCACTAATATCGGTGACATGAGATCCATTGAGTGTTGTGATTTGCTGGCCAGTCGGGGGTGGGGAGGGCCAGAGGGTTACGTACTGACAGACGTGAAAAGTGAGAACCAATAAATGACAAAATTGATTTGAACCCAACTTCGAAAGCATGACCAGAAGATTTCTTCATTTTATCTGCTGGTGCATCTTTCGGAATGAGCCTGTTTTGTGAATGACAACCCCTGAAAATTCCCACCCTGCCAGGTAGATTTCACTTTTGCACCCGCCTTTTTTGTGTGCAGATAGTATCCCCCCCCCCGCCCACTTCCTTCCAGAACATCATGCTTGGCGACTCGCCTGTGTTCAAATCTCAGCGCTTTCTTGTTTCAGAACAGAGATTCTGCTCAACATCGATCCGAAGGAGAAGACGCGCGCAATACGCGTCGGCGATATGAAACTGATTTATGGTGCGAACGAGGGAGGCCACTTCAGCGGCTGGATCGCTCCGGAGCAGGCTTCCAGCAACTACGAAGCCGCAAACATTGGGGACTCTGAAACACCAGACCATCTGTTCAGGACCGAGCGACTTGAGTCGATTCTGAGAGACCTGGGCAGGAAACCCACAGCTCAACCCCACGCAGCCGTTATCCACTGTGGCAAAAAACCGCAAAACGCTTCAACAAACTGCCAGGTTGGAAAAGCACCTTGTTTGTTCAACATCACCAGTGATCCGTGTGAATACAATAATCTCGCGCATCAAATGCCGCAAATTGTTGCAATGCTTGAGGCGCGGCTGAGTAAGTATGAGGCGACGATGGTGAAGCCACGCAACAAACCCGAAGACCCAGCTGGTGACCCGAAACTCTGGGGAGGCGTCTGGACACCCTGGGTCAATCTCACTGACGTGAGGCATGAGGATCTGTAGTGGTTCGCGAAAGAAAGAAACACGTTCCAGGTTTGTTTGAATGCTACTTTCTCGCAAAGATAAGGACCATTTTGAACGGGAAATTAAGGATCCTAGTGGGGATGGGGGCAACCTTGGTCTCCGAATCTCCCACTCGCAAAACACTTGGGAAGATTTGTTTCAGGTTCAAGGGGGGCGGCAAAGAATCTGCCTGTGATAGAGAATAAATTTGGGGGCTGAACTTGCTTGTCGGGATTGGAGGGGCCCGACCTGTGGAAGCGTTGCAAAGGAGCGTTCTTTTCTTTGACAGTGTCAATTTTACCGCATTTGGTGCTCTGTTCTTTGGGAATCGGACGGTGTGCACGAGCGTTTGATGTATGTTGCGTTCTGTTTCATCGCTGATGAGGAGAAGAGAGTATTTTTGCAAGCACACGCGAACTGGAATTTGAATGTTGAAGAAAAATAAGGCCACAGTTGGAGGGTGTCCGACCTGTGGATCCACCAAAGCACATTTACAAGTGCTATTTTGCACTGCTATTGCTATATTTGCCAGTTGTTCTCTTTGACAGTGTCACCTTCGCTGCATTCGACATTCATTCAGCTCTTGCAGAAATCGGTCGACACGTACGAGTATAGTGTCATTTTGAGCGCAGTTGGTTTGTTTTGGTTTCTTTTTGAGTGCAGTGGGTTTTATTGGCAATTGGAGACTGGTGCAATGTTTGTACACTCACGAGCAAGCTCGACGTTGAAAAAAATATTTTGGTCACAAAAGACAATTGTTGATCTGTCGGTTGTTGTTACGCGCAGAGATCTCCCCAAACCCTGAATTGAGACCCAAGAACCCGTACACCATGCTTGGGCAGACATTGTTGAAGTTGAAGTCTGGCCCTCCTTTTGAGTCGTCCTCCCCCGACCTTTGCTGACAATTTGCAGCAAGATTTACGAAATGCTTTATGCAAAACTCAGTTGTGCTTGTTTGAGTTTTCGCGCCACTTGCAGTGTTGCCCTCTTATGTGAAAATATTTCTTTGACAGACGTGACGTCACGTGACAAAATAAAACAGAAGAGGTCGCGACATTGAAAGACGCTATTTCATTGGCCAGTGCGTTCATTTCCGGGAAGAATTTTTTTTGGAATTTGTTGCAATAAGGACAAATGACACACCCTTCTGTACTTTGGAGATAGTTTATCATTATAGTTTGCTTCTAAATTTGAACAATTACAGCGACATTTCTTGATTTTAAGTGTGCACGAAGCAGCAACAAATATCAAAACAACAAAGCCTCGTTTTGATATGTTGTTTCTCAGCCAATCTCATTTGCGCTTTCATCCGTTGGCATATCTTCATCTAACTTCGTGTTTTTATCTGGGATGTTTGTAAAAAGCTGTGTTTTCTACCATTTTGGTGAAGGCTGGACATGAATCATCACAACCATAACAATCACGTCAACCATTTCAACAACCATGTCAAGAGTAAATCAGAGGTAAGAGCTCCATTTTTTGGCAATTCGTCCTCAAACTTGGCAGCCAAATGGCAACCAATGGAAAAGAAGTGGCCCTTTGTTTTGATCTATGGTCACCTGTCATTGTTCCAGATTCAGGTTGGCTTGGGGGACTGGATCTTACAAATTTGTTCTGCAGCATGATCTTTGCAACAATGGGTGAAATGCACTGGTGATCGAGGAGAGAGGCACACTGGTGTGACCCTTTCTAAGATGGATCCCTTTGCCGACTGTGGTGGTCAGCTGATCAGAAGAAATTCAGATTGCTGCGTGAAGATCTGCTGGATCCGTGCGAAAGATCGGGCAGTGGATCTCTATCCAGACATGTTTCATGTTTCCTGTTTCATGCAGATCTTTCCAGCATCAAACTTTTTTTCGAGTGGGGTGGGGTGGTGGGAGACCCAATGATCAGCGAAAACGAAAGTTAGATCTGGATCTGCACATGTTCACCACCCAAGTTGGGATCTCCATGTGTCTTGAATAGAAATTTGACAAAATGCGCATTTTAAAGCTGCTGTGCAAATCTCTTTTTGCCAAAACCACGGCAATCATCAAGGTGAATATCCAAGTGTGCACGAGCCCACATGTCATTTGCTCCGTAACACCTGTCGACTTTGTCTCATTTCCTGTTCAGAATGCTTGATCCCGAGTGCGTTTTCACAGGAAGTCACGCGGATCAACAGAGTGGCGTCTCTCGTATTTTCCCTGGCGCCCAAGACAAAGACTGCCTTTCACTGCACCTTTGCGGTTCAAGGGTCACTTTCGGTCAAGTCAACTTGCACTGGGAAGCTCTTGAAACTGATTCCTGTTTCCCTTGCTGCAAGCTTTGGCATTTGATTGATTTATACATTTATGAGTCGGATGAAATTGTCTAAAAGGAGACCACAAGGGACTTTGGGACTCTGTTTAGTTGTTGCACTCCACAAACGCAGCGCGTTTCTTTGTTCACGGACACAAACCGCAGCAAGCAGTGCTTTCTTTGTTACACTGTTACAAAACGGCTCCCTGCCGTGCAAACATTGTGAAACATTCGTGATGTAACCGAGAATGCTACAGTTTATACACGCGACACTGCTTATTCAACGCGCAGATGTTCACGTAACACAAAAGTTCAACGTTTCTGGCACTCTTTGTGTTGTGTGACTTGTGTCGTAGAGCTCGTATTCATCTCTGAAGCACCAAAACCCAAGAGTATCCGACAGCTGAATGACTACTCAAAGACGAGACACCTGACCTGACGGAGGAATGCTTTCTCAACCAAACGAAACTGGGCGACACCTCACTCTAACGAGCGGACAAACGAAACTTCACTTGCCACTGTGTACAGCTCAGCCCAGTTCTTCCCTCATTTTGACACGCGCGGCCACTCTTGACGTCAGGGTCTTGACAGGACCCCTCACGCCTGGAAAAGTCAGCTGGGGAAATTGTGTTTACATTTTCCCGTCGAAAAAAGTCACAATGATAATTATTTGCAGCAAAGGAAAATGTTTGCCGTCTGCTCAAATAATTTTGAAGGAATCCCACGCCCAGTGAAATTGTAACCTTCATTTATTGTTCAAGGTTTCACCTTCCAGAAATGGAACAAAATTCTGATTCGAAGAAGGAAGGGAAGGTATTGTCAGTCACTGAAAACAATTTTGACGTTCCCCTTCTCCCCTGGGTCAGACAAAAGAGCAAAATTTGATGGAAGTCGTTTTCACTTCTCCACAGTGGGGGGGGGGGGGGGGGGGGGGGGGGGGGGGGGGGG
>JAAUXT010107322.1_pt1 | contig 10225 bp, 11 predicted proteins | sample 7278171 | NCBI WGS metagenome assembly JAAUXT01 (sample SAMN14350112, study PRJNA611818) | marine sediment metagenome | isolation source: surface marine sediment (1.8m) | place: French Polynesia: Moorea | collected 2018-08 | reverse complement strand
CAATTTCTAAAATTAAAAAATTTGCTGTTACTTTGGAAGCAATTTTTTCTAGTGCCGCTTTTTTGTCAAGTTTCAGCATTTATTCTCCCAATTGAAAGTTGGGTTGACTAATTAATTTACAAGGACATAATGGCGACCCACTTACCTAGCGCGCTTTAGCGCACTCCGGTGCAGCGGCTAGTTATGTCGCATTATTAAAATCTATACTGGCTATGCACTTTAATCAACCAAATCACTAGATGTTGTGCAGTTAATCACCTGTGCTCATTACACGCCGGAAGCGTCAAAAAGTGCTTTTTTTATTGCAGAAACTATTGATTTATCTGGTGTAATTTTATTTCAATTTAAATTCCTTAATATCACCCATTCTTTCATGCCCATACGCTATATCTTGTGTTAGGTTGAGTAAAGTGCATAGCCAGTAAATCTATAATACATCATAAAGCTTTTCTGATACCGATTCCATCCCCAGTTTTTCTAACATTGATTCAACCAATATTTTTTCATCCTTGGGTGGTAATTTTACTAATTCAAAAAGCTTTTCTATGGTCAAATCATAATATTTGATACTATCTTTGCATTCTCTCAAAGTGTCAATGAAGTGTTCAATCCGCCAGAATTTTTGATCTTCGTTTTCAAGGGTCAACTCTTCCTCCTGACCTAATCCACTGAGCACATCAAAACAATATTGAAGCCACAAGCGATGACGAATTTCAGCAGGAATAACCTCTATAGGAGAAATAATTCCTTTAGGTAAGGATAGATCTTGGGCATATTCTTCAAGACATTCGACTAAACTTGGCCATGTTTCATGATAGATCTCGTTATGAATTTCATATGTAGTCAAAGGATCAAGTATCAATTTCGGAACAACTTTCTTGATAGTTTCATACCATGGCTCACATGGACGAGCCATTTCATCAATGTACAAAATTAATTCATCCTCATCATCAGAAAAACTTATGATCTCATCCAAAGCTTCTTGTTGCTTCTTGGTTAGAGGTAATCCCTGTTCATTACGTACAACTGCCTCCCATCGGAGAAAATCCCCTCCTTCTATACTAGATATTAAATTATCTAGGCATTCTCCAAGACCCCACTCTGTATCTAAATCGTGGTCTTTAAGAAAATCATATACAGGTATATCTTGATTGTAAGGGATTTTAGGGAAGGGTGTTTTCATAATATCGTTTTTGCCTATATTATTGGATTTTTTCTTCATTTTTTCGGGTATTTTCTTCTTTCTTTTAGCCATAATTCCTATGTCTATCCTTTTTAAAAATTCAAGAATATTGTCAACTTATCGGTAGCGAAGTAGTCTCCCTTCGGGATTGAGCGCTTTCGCCGTATTCAGGGTCTGTACGTAATACGCACAGACCCCAATAGTGCTTGCTATAGGGCCAATTTAAATAGCCCAGTAGCTACAGGTTAAATAACATTGCTTCTGGTAATTATTGGCTATGTGGTCTAGGGTGGACAAATGACGCATACCCATCTTGGCCAGACTGGATTTAGGCTGACGGAATTTTCTGGGGTTTGGGCTTACAACCCCCCATAGGCCATTCATCTTTTTCGTCCCTTTGCCAATCGCTGTACCTCGGCTTTATCCCAATACCAGAAGCGGGTCACCTCCGAGCGCTCCTCCTCGGTGTAGCAAAAACCCCGAATCTCCCCTTTTTCCAGACGTCTTCTCAATCTCGCCCGCGCCCGGGCCGTTGTTGTATTGAGCATCTCGGCCGCCTCCGCGGTACTGACCAGGGCGGTGCCCATCGCCCGCTCTTGATCAGCAATCAGCGTTAGCCGCCGAGCCTGGCGCTGCGCTACCCCAAGGTAATAATTAATCTGCTCCTGAACCTGCCCTAGCGCTTCTCTCTTGCACGCCTTGCCGAGGCGTTTCAAGCCGGATTCGGCCGGTATTTTCTTTTTAGCGCGCAGCTCTTCGGTGAGGCGGTTTTGCAGGCGAGCCGGGGTGTTCGCAATGTACCTTTGGAGCTTTTCATAAACCCCATAGGATTTGAGCAGGGTTTCATGCTGCTGCACGGTGCGCTCAAACGCTACCAGTTCCTTATCCAGGGAAATCCCGGGCATTTCACGAACCAATGCTTTCACAGAGTCCATACCTTTTCCTTTTACTCACCGTGATAATCGGTGACTACAAATCTCTCATAGGGGGTTTCTTGCAGTCCCCTCAAAGGGGGATATGTCAGGTTTGGCGTTCGCGCCATCCTGGCCGAAAGGCGAGCTCAATGGCCCCAATTGAGTAGATTTCCGCGTCATTTCCGCTCAGCAAGCGGACGGGGTTCGGTGTTGTTGACCGATGACGAACTTACCCTATGCCCTCCCGGCCGGCCTTTAGGCCGTTTCGGCTACCTCATCTCTGGAATATACCATTTCGAGGGGATCGGCAAAAAAGGTCTTCCTGAAAACCGTTTTTCTGTCCTTTCGGTCTTCTCCGGCCTGTCAAACCGTCAAGGGTGGAGTAGAAAAAAATATTTCTTGTGCCGTCCTTCCCGGTTGCACTTTACCTGTTTGGAACCTCTAGCCTTAGCTTTGCCGTCACACTCGGAGGAAATATTTTTTTCTACGGAAAGCGCAGCGGCCCTTGATCGGTGCACGGAGAAAATAGCCTGTTAGCAGGAGGGGCCAGACAGCTTTTTCGTCTGGCCCCTCCTGCCTCCCGGCGAGGGCGGGGGTTTGGGGGCAGCGCCCCCATTGGAAAAAGTTGTGAGCGAAGCGAACTCCTTTTAGGCCGCACCGTCAGGTGCGCAGCGGAGGGGTCGCGCGCGCGCGCGGATTAGATATAGATTAGCAAAAAAGGGGGTGTAACGTAAGTTTTTGAAAAATAATATAAAAATTGCGTTTTTTTTCATGGCTGTGTGGATCTAATGCCGTGCCTGCGTGGGTCTAATGCCGTGCCTTGCGTGGGTCTAATGCCGTGCCCGACCTTAGAGGACTTCCAAAGCTCAAAAGCTGCGTAAAGATCATCAACTTCTACTTCAAAATGGTCTTCATTTTGAGCATCACTGAACTCGATCAAAAATTCCTCTAGAAGCTCGGCTTCCTCGATATCAATACCTTCTGTATCACTCATGATTTGCGGAACTTGGCTCTGGTGAGGTGTTTTCTTTGGCTGGAACTGGGAAATCGTTTGATGTAGACAAGGCCGTTTTCGATTTCAAAACCAATGACCGCGCCTATGGCCCTCAGGGACTCAAGAGCTTTTACAAGCTGGCGTTTAAAGTCCCGTAGGCAAGCGTTGCGACTCCCGCTTAACTGCATCAGCTTTTGAATGCTCATCGGATACGGTGCCGCATGGCTGGCATAAAACCCGTGCAACCACAATGCAAGCGGCTTGCCACGTAGTTCCTGCCGCTGCTGCCAGTCAATCGCTGTCCAGCCTGCGGTATAAAGCTTTATGAGATCGTGGTTGAGTCTCAAAACATAATGGCCTGTATCCTCATTACGGTAATGGGCTTCAATCAGGCTTCCCGCATAAACATGCGGCCCTTGTCTGATCTCAACCTCGCAAGCTGTCAAACGTGAGAAATTACTCTTAAGCTGTTCGTGCTGACTCTTGCCAGTCTTTCGCCCTAAAGCCTTCAAAAATCCGTGCGCGGTAAACTCGCAACGGTTTCCAAGCGGATGAATTCGGGCAAGATGTAAAGCCTGCTCCCATACATCTAGGTCAGACTGATTGAGCTGTTTACCAGTGAAGCAAATCTGTATACCGCCCTGGGCGATTAATAATTCCCGTTCCAAATACTGCCTGTCCTTACCCTGAATGGCCGCAAACAATGCGCCGCGCAAGGCGCTGTTCGGCACACCCCTTGCGGGTTCCGGCCACGGGGGAAGCTGCACAATCTCGGCGGTTTTCGGCTTGTCTGAGGCTTGCGGTCTTCGGTCGCGTGCCTCAATGCCCTGATGGATGCGGGCAAGGGACGTGCGTATTTTCGGGTCGGTGATCCCCTCCAGTAAATCGCTTACATGCTTCATAGTTCCCCCCTTGGTTTGATTCCATTTAGGTCAGTTTACCACTTGCCTGCCAATGCCGCCCATGCTTTCGCCAGGCGGCCCTGTGGCGGTTTCTGAGGCGGTTTGCTTTCCTGCTGATGGGTCAATAAGCCCATAAACCGTTCGGCTGTCCGGCGCCGCTCGTCCTCGGATTCGTCGAGGCGGCGGCGAAGATCACTGACGGTTTCATGTTCCTGGCTCAACTGTTCGCGCAAGAGTTCAATTTCACGCTGTAACATTCTGGTGTCACTAGGGGATTCAGGTTGTTTCAGCGCACCGCTTTCATTACCATCATCCGTTACAGGTTTAAAAACCCGGTGTAGCTCTGCCGGGTCAATAGCATACCTTCCGTTTTCGTTCTTTTTGGCAATAACTCTGCCGTTTTTGATGGCTCTTTGAATCGTCGGCTTGCTTTTCCCGGTCGCTTTGGCAGCTTCCCCTAGCGTGTAACGCATGGCATTTCACTCTGTTTCATGTTCCATTATTTATTACACCGCATATCCTTACACAAGGATTATAGAAGCTGACAACCCGTGGAACAGTTATCCAAATATTTGGACAATCCGCCGATAATGCCTGGGATCGCAAACTGGATACGATCGTTGCGGGGTTGGAGTTGGGGTGACAGAATTTTCGGCGGTTTCGGCTTACATCCCCGGGTTGGTGTAGACGCTGTGGCGAGTGCAATCAGAAGTAGGCATGTGGTATGCCTCACGGGCGTGTAGATCTCCCGAATGATGGCACGGTAATACCATTACGGTGCCGGACTGTTCAGGAACTGCTCCACCGATTGCTTGCTCCAGCGCCCTCGGCCTTGGTTCGGGTATTGCGCTTTGTTCCACCAGCGGGCCAGGGTTTCGTAGTTGAAACCGCGCTCGTATTCGTGGATGCCATAGGCATCGAGCTCGGCTAGGGTGGGCGGTTCATACTCAGCGCCGACAAGCTCGGCTATGTCGTGGTAGTTCAAGTGATCGCGGCGGGTCAACTCCACTAGATAACGTTTGATGTATTCTCGATCCTTCCCAGCAGCATGGAGCTTGCGAGCCTGGGTGCGCGCCACGTCCTCGAGGGGTTCATCAGGCGGTGCAAGGTCAGGCGTCATGGCGTTACGGTCGCCACTCAGCGCTTCGATACCGGCCTGTAATATGGCTGTCAGGGTGTTACGTCTGGTATCTTTAGATACTGCCAGGAGGGTATCGAGTGCAGTGGCTTGGTCTGCTGGCAACCAGATGTTGAAGCTTCGCCAGCCTTCCTCTTTCATCCGTTTACGCCATTCGGCCATGCGCACGGATGCGGTAGAATCTACCTTGTTCATGGCCGATACCCCCATATCGGTAATTGAGCCACCGCCCGGAGTATTGGGATAGCTACAGGATTCGTTCGCTGGAGCGCAACATCGGTCTGGGCACAAACGTTCGTTTCTGCAAAGAAATCACCGATACAGCAAATCAATCATTTACGTTTTGCAAAAACTTATTGCCAAACTAATCTAAATGGCAATACCTTTGTGCAAAGGAAAATATTCAACTTTTAATTCATTGAGTTAAGCAATCCTGCGTGATTTCGCACTAATACTGTAGCTGTCCCTATTCGCGTGCTGCCGGGCTTCTCCGTAACGGCGTTACAGCAGTATAAGCTTAACCCAGGAGCTTCAGCGCCGCCACAAGCGTGACCAAAATCCCTTCTTTCGCTCTGCCTCGATCGTCGCTTTCAACTCCGCTATCTCTGCGTCTACATCAACCCGGTTGCGCTGATCGGTGAGCAGAGCCGTGACCTGTTCTGTGGCACGACGCCGCTCTGATTCGGACACGTCAAGACGCTGCGTCATCGTGTCCAATTGCGGCTTGAGTAGCGCTATCTCTGCGTCTTTGGAGTGTATCAGTGCATCAATGTAGGTTGCGTCATAGTGCGTCCTTGATGCAGTCTCGGACAGTGCATCCATGTTCACGTTGCCGTACACCCTTTCTAGCTCTACCAGCTCAAAATATACGGCCTTCCCTTGCCATCTTTGGACACCGTGACCTTACCTTTGCTTATGTCACGCGTCACGGTGCTACGGCTCACCTTGACCGCCTTAGCTGCGTCAGAAATAGACAATCTCATGTTGGCTCACAGTGGGTCACCAAGAACACAATGAGACTGTGTCAGGCAGAGTCAGGGTTTGAGTCAAGAGGCTTGAGCCAGCGAAGTGTTCAACGTCGCCACCTGGATCACGGAGAGCGCCTCTCAGCCCGTTTCTCGGGTCGACGCTCCCTCTCCCACCACAGCCTCTGCTTGAGCCCCCAGAATGGCGCGTCGTCGAGGTTGAGCGGGTGAAACATTCATGACCGGGAAGAAAGGCGTAAGGGGGGAGGGTAAGCCAGAATCCCCGAAAATTCCGTGAGACTAATTTTCGCTTATTTCTGGGGTTGTAAGCCCAAAAAAGGGCTTGCTGAAAACCGTTTTTCCGTCCTTTCGGTCTTCTCCGGCCTGTCAAACCGTCAAGGGTGGAGTAGAAAAAAATATTTCTTGCGCCGTCCTTCCCGGTTGCACTTCACCTGTTCGGAACCTCTGGCCTTAGCTTTGCCGTCACACTTGGAGGAAATATTTTTTTCTACGGAAAGCGCAGCGGCCCTTGATCGGTGCACGGAGAATATAGCCTGTTAGCAGGAGGGGCCAGACAGCTTTTTCGTCTGGCCCCTCCTGCCTCCCGGCGTGGGCGGGGGTTTGGGGGCAGCGCCCCCATTGGAAACAGGTGTGAGCGCAGCGAACTCCTTTTAGGCCGCACAGTCAGGTGCGCAGCGGAGGGGTCGCGCGCGCGCGGATTAGATATAGATTAAGTACAGATTAAGAAAAGATTAGCAAAAAATGGAGTATGCAATAAGTAATTGAAAAATAAGTAAAAATATGAGTTATTTCGTCCATGTTTGTGGCTCTAACACCGTGCCTTTGTGGCTCTAACACCGTGCCTTTGTGGCTCTAACACCGTGCCTTTGTGGCTCTAACACCGTGCCTTTGTGGCTCTAACACCGTGCCTATTTTTTGCGTGGTCTGGCCTTTCCGAGGTGTTTTTTCTGGCTGCCGCTCGGCGTTCTGCTTATGGTCACAAGGCCCCCATTGAATTCATAGCTGGTAATGGCTCCAATGGTTTTAAGGTCATCCAATGCCGTTTTTAACTTTCGCTTGAAGTCGGCAGGCTGTTTGTTCCGGCTCCCACTCCATTTCATGAGGCTTTCCACCTTCAGCGGGTACGGCTCAGCATGGCTAGCCAGAAAACCGTGCAACCACAAAGCTAGAGGCTTGCGGCTTAGGGCCTTGCGTTGCTGCCAGTCCGTAGCGGTCCAGCCTGCGTTATATAGGGCTATCAGTTTGGGGTTTACCTCCAGACGATAACGCCCGGTGTCTTCGTCCCGGTATAGTTCTAAAAGGCTTCCACCATATGTCAAACGGTTATGGGTTATTTCGACAAAGCAACCGCCAAGCCGCGCAAAATTGTTTTTTAGGTCTTCATGTTGTGCCCTGCCTGTACTGCGTCCTATAGCTTTCAAGAAAGCATGGGCGGTAAAGTCGCAACGTGTGCCAAGCGGGTGCTGCCGCACCGAATGCAAAGCCTGCTCCCACACATCCAGGTCGGACTGGTTAAGCTGAATACCAGTAAAACGAATCTCTATCCCCTGCTGTACGGCTAACAGCTCCCGCTGCATAGCACGGCGGTCCTTGCCCTGAATGGCGGCGAACAGGGCGCCGCGCAAGGCGCTGTTCGGCACACCCCTTGCGGGTTCCGGCCATAGGGGAAGCTGAACAATTTCGGCGGTTTTCAGCTTGGCTGGGGCCAGCGGCCTTCGGTCGCGTGCCTCGATACCCTTATGGATGCGGGCAAGGGCTGTGCGGATTTTCGGGTCGGTAATATCAGATAGCAAGTCTTCTGCGGATTTCATGGTTTTCCCCTAGTCTGGTTCCAATAGGTCAGTCTACAACTTGCCTGTCAATACTGCCCATGCTTTCACCAGGCGGCCCTGTGGCGGTTTCTGAGGCGGTTTGGGCACTATTGCCGTTTGATTCAAGAGGGCTGATTTTGGCAACATTCCAGGGGCGAAGCAGCCCCTTTTAATCAAACGGCAACCGTGCCGATGACGTCGAAGCCGCGTTGTCGGCGGGCGCCACCGATACGGCGGTCCTCGCGACCTTGCGCGCCCGGGGCTTCTGACGATGGCGAGTTTCGCAGCGACGCTGTCGCAGCTGCGAAAGGAACGTCACGAGAAACGCTCGCGAACCGATCGGAAGAAACAGGCCTACCGGGCGCGCGATCAGCGCTCGACGCCCGGTCGGCCTCGACCCGGTCGGCTCCGCTGGCACTGCCGTGCCTCCTGCGCCTGACGTAGCTTGTCGTTCCAGTCCTGGCCCTGGCTCAACCCTTCCCGGCCATCCTTCGCCCCGGGCATCGCCTCCCGGATCTTATCCGTGTATCGGTCGCCGCCTCGGTCGGCATCGAAGGCGGCGACCACTTCAGCGCCAGGGTGCCGGCGGGCCAGCCCCTGAATCTGCTTGACCTGGTGCGGTGACAGTGCCCCGCCGATGCTCACATAGAGCGTATCCCCTCGCCCTTCCATCGCCTGCTTGCTCAGCGCATCCAGTCCGCTTTCCACGATCACCAGCCTGGCCGGCGCCTCGGTCTCGCCGGTAGCGTAGAGCTGTCGGCGGCCTCCAGCGGCGAACCCTGCCGCCTGCTCCCCTTTGTACTCGTACCCGGTCACATTGCCGGCGGGGTCTCGATGCGCGAACCACAGGTTGCCATCCTGCCGATCCGTGCGCACGTCGTCGGCCTGCTGCAGCACATGCCCCGGTATCCCTCGGGCGCGGGCGTAGGCGTGATCGGCCCCGGGCTTCTCTCCGGTGACGTAACGCTGCCGCGCGGCGGTCACGTCCGGCGCTGGCTTCGTCGCTGCGGTCGCTGCCGGCGCTGGCCGCGGCGCTATCCCGGCCAGGTTGCCCAGCTCCGCCACGGCCTGCCGAAAATCGGCCCCCGTCTCGGCTCTATAGAAGCTGATCACGTCCCCTTTCGCGCTGTCATCGGACTTGAAAAACCCATCCCCGCCGGCACGGCGCTGGATGATCAACGGGGCATCGTTCCCTCGCCGTAACTTCTGGCTCGTCCTGGTGCTTTCCTTGACGTCCACCGTCCACCCGAACCGCTGGGCCAGTTCCACCAGGTCGATCCCGCTCTTGAGCCGGTCCAGTTCGCCGCGCTCCAGCCTCGAGGACTCGCTCGCAGCGGGCGGGGACGGCGCCCCCCTCCCGCTGCCTCGCTCGGCAGGATCGGCCGTGGGAAAGGAAGGGGCTGAGGGCCTGCCGGCCTCCCTTTCGGCCTCGATGCGCTCGCGCTCGTCCTGCCATATCCGCTGGGCGTCGCCGACCACGGCGATCCCCAGCCTCGCCGCCTGGCGGGCCGTCGCCTCCACCCACTCGGGATCACCCGATACCCGCACCGGCCCCCACTTGGCCGAGGCCAAGCGTAGCGCCTGCTCGCTGGCGACCTCATCCTGCCGCAAGACGCTGATTTCCTCGCCCTGGTCGCGCATTACGTCGCCGTCCCGGTCAGCGTACACAACCGACCAGCCCCCGTCCTCGAGGCGGGCTTGCAAGTCGGCCATGCGCGGGCGCGGTGGCGCCTGGTCTTGGCGCCAGGCCTGCTCCCCGGGCCTCAGGGTGGCCGGTTTTTCCTGGTTCCGATACCGCAGACCGCGAAGCGCCCGCTTCGCGGCCTCGTCGCCCTGCTCGGCCTGCGCCCGTAGCCAGTCCCGCCAACTCACCCGTTTCAGCTCGCCCCGGCGCTGCTCCCATTGTTCGCGCTGCGCCTGGCGCGCCTGCTCCAGTTCGGCGCCCAGCGCTTCCCGGCGCTGGGCATACTCGTAGGCCAGCAGGGACCGAACGACTGCCGGGCTGGGTCGCTTGCTCGCGGGCAGTTCTCGGCGCCGCTGCCAGGTCCGTTCCCGGCGCTGGCGCATCTCTGTCTTGAGTGCCTGCCGGCGCTGGGCCGCTTCCTGCTCGGCAGCTTTGAATGCCTGCTTCTTCTCCCGGCTGTAACGGTCCCAACCGGCCGAGTTTTCGCGCTCGAACCGCCGCCGCAAGGCCTCCCGCTCGGCCTTCCTGATCCGCTGCGTGTTCGGCTCGCGCTCGCGGGGTTTCCTCCCGCTGGCCGGCGCCCGGGGTTCCGCTCCCTGGCGCTGCCGGGGCT
>JAAUXT010042926.1_pt1 | contig 10226 bp, 11 predicted proteins | sample 7278171 | NCBI WGS metagenome assembly JAAUXT01 (sample SAMN14350112, study PRJNA611818) | marine sediment metagenome | isolation source: surface marine sediment (1.8m) | place: French Polynesia: Moorea | collected 2018-08 | reverse complement strand
CTGAATAACTGATCAACACACGGAATAAAGCTGAATAACTGATCACACATGGAATAAAGCTGAATAACTGATCACACATGGAATAAAGCTGAATAACTGATCAACACATGGTATAAAGCTGAACAACTGAACACACATGGAATAAAGCTGAATAACTGATCACACATGGAATAAAGCTGAATAACTGATGAACACATGGAGTAAAGCTGAATAACTGATCAACATATGGAATAAACCTGAATAACTGATCACACATGGAATAAAGCTGAATAACTGACAACACATGGAATAAAGCTTAATAACTGATCAACACATGGAATAAAGCTGAACAACTGATCACATGGAATAAACCTGAATAAGTGAACCAGCTGGGACTCCCTCCGAATGCTGGGATTTACTTGAGCATTGGCTAGATTTGCTATGTGACGAAGATCATGGAGACAAACTTGATTTAGGCAGGCCATTTAACATTGCCTCCATACTGGATACTGATTTCTTGGATGTGGAAGCTTCAGATGCATCAACGGAATCGGTGACTTCGGTGTGGTCTCAGGCATTGGAACGATGAGTTCTCGTAGTTCTGAGAATTTGCGTGGTATGACACGGTTCATCATGATGTGTCTTGCTTGCTCGGCAATGGTGAAGTCCGGCTCTGGAATTGGATGTGGCCAGTCTTTCATGGCCATTTCCCAAGCCGTCAAAACCATTGCCACCTCCACAAATTCGTGCCGCCAAAAGTCAATGTCAATGTCTCTGTAAAAACAGAATGATTGAAATGAATCCGCACTCATTTCGTTTATGTTGGTTCAACAGCAATGAGTCACCAACATGGCATGAACAGTCAACCCATCAATGCAAATACAGAGGGGTTTTTACCAGCTCTTCCTTTGGAAACGCCGAGACAACAGTGTCCTGGGAGGAAATAGCAACAAACACACCAAGCTTCATCAGAGGGGAGCAGAAGTTTTGCCACAGGGGGAAGCAGTCAAGACAGCCAGTCACAGTGAGGTGTCATTGTTGGTGAGGTGTTGGGTTGGTTGAAGTGTCATTGTCAAGTCCAAGTTGGGAGGTGTTGGGTTTGAAAATGTCGGGGGTGTCAAAGAGGTGGTGTTGTTGTTGTTGCAGTTGACACAGACAAAACATCAGAGTCGGTGTCATGAGTGCCAAGTTCCGATGTTGACCTGTCTGATGTTATCTTTGGAAGTCAAAATGGAAAGGGGAAATGGGTGTTTTCGATTTCTTGGCACTCACGTTTCCTTGCGAGTCTGTTGTTCTCCACAATCCACCCTCTCGTTGTCCAAGCATCAATGTAGTCAGAGTTTGGGCAGTCAGATAAAGGACAGTTGTAATAACATGATGGGCAGAAACAGGACAGTTCGCATGTCTGTACAAACCCATGTGAACCAACAGAATGAACAGAATGGAATGATTTTGTGTCCTTGAGGCTGGTTTTGGGAACCCAGAATTCGTTGCCAAACTCGTCAACGAAATGAAATGTCCTAATATAATAGGATGTGCTCTCTCAGGGAAAGAAGGCCTCATGCTGATCCAACCTTTGTTGTGAGGTTCAGGGCGGCGTGACACAGACAGGCACCACGCACCACCCAAGTGTGGTAATGCTCCATCATGAAATGCTTCACTGCAGAGTACTGTGAGGAGCATAAATGTGAGCAATCCGGGAACGGACAGAGAGTGAGAGTCTTGGGTGGCAGGAACTTGGATGACTTGTCGTCGAGCTTGGTAATCCGGTCCGCTAGAGTGGTCAGGTTGGAGTAGGCTGTTTGACTCAACTTCTTTTGACGGAAGTGAGTGGGGTACCATCTAAACACCAGGTCGGAAATGAGGTATTGTTAGAAGTTCGAAGGAACGTTGAGAATGTGCTGGGGCAGCATCGGGTAGAAGAACTCGATCCCGCTCTTGTCGAACACTTCCCAATCTTTCTTGGAAAGGCATCTCAAGTCTTCAACAGTTATGAGTCCATAATGCTGAATAAAAGTGATTGACAGATGTGCAGAATAACTGAGGGGATAATCGCTCCACAGTTGAGTGTTAATGCACAACTTTTCAACTCTTGCGACACCCTCACACCACATCTACACCGCGGCAGCACTTTTTGCCTGGCTACAACCTTGTGGTCACCAGGCTTTGCAAGAAAACTAAATTTTTTGCCTCAATGAAAAGTGAAGGAACAAAAAGGAAGTGTACTCATCATTTCAGTTTTTGAACAATGACATATTCAGTTCACAAACCAGATGTGTACCTTGCAGTTGAGAGGATTGTCTGTTTCCATGTTGTCGCAGGATGTGCCCGCTTTCACACAGGGGTCCTCTTCCTCTGAAATCAAATGTCACCTTTTAAACAGAGCTTTTTACTTTTTGAATGAGAGGTGGAAATGTCTTTTGAGAAACTGGTACCTTGGTAGATCACCCCCAGAAGGTCATTGACTTTGCAGGAGTCCTGTTGCCTGGTGGCGAGCCACAGCTTTTCCTCCCCACTGAACTGGATGTTAGAGGATCTCAAAAGGCGATCCTCCTCAAAGGAGATCCTCCTCATGGATACCTACACAAAGTGTTCCATGTCAACAACCATACAGAAGTGCAAGTCATGAGTGCTCCAGAAAAAGGCTGCACTGCACCACATAATAATACTGCAATGGCCCTGAAGAATCCAGTCCATGTTGGTGGGCCAGCTGTCGGAACAAATTACACCTGTGCTCAGGTACTGCTCATCCACCTGGGTGGCTGGTGGACACAGGTTTGACCAAATCATCAACAAAGGACTCAAAACATTCTTTGCAATCCCCAGAAATGCCTCTCCCTCCGCAGCCCACTGGTGTATGGGTTAAGCCGGGATTGAACAAATTTGGCTTGAGGAAGATGTAAGATTCTACAATAGACTCCGGGACCTTGAAAAGGAATGGGTGGGGCACCAAGTCATGCAAAAAGATTGCCCATGGACCCCCCTTCCTTATCCGACTGGCAATCGCTTATGATTCAAACCCTCATGATCTCACAAGAAAGCTGACGATTGTTAAACCCTGTCCCAAAGAAGCATGCTGACTGATCAAAATCCACTCGCACGTCCAAACTCTACCCAAGCTCTACCTGCTCAAAGAACTCGACACCGATTTTGGAACATTCCCATTTTTTCCTGAGCGAATTTCCTTTCTCACGCAAAAGTTTTTCATGAGGCTTGTCACCAACTCCCTCCCCTACCAGATGCAAGATATGCGTGGCGTCTTCTCTTCAGTTGATCATTGCCCTCTGTGTGGAGCGAGCATCCAACACATGCCCACTGCCAGCACAAGTCACTTTCTCACTTTTTCCAAAAATACTGAATAACTGGTGTGTAGAACAATGCTGAATAAAAGTGAATAACTGGTGTGCAGAAAAATGCTGAATAGAACACTGAATAACAGGTGTGCAGAATGATGCGGAATAAACACTGAATAACTGGTGTGCAGAATAAAGCTGATGCTGATGCTGTGATCTGATCACACATGGAATAAATAAATAATATAAGTGTGTGTACCATGAATAAGAGAAGTGTGTATGATCTGCCTGATTTTTCAAGGAGCTTTGGTATTTGTGCCACCATGAGACTGAGTGATTCGAACTTTATGAACTCACCACTGTCCTTGAACAATTATTTGTCCCAATATGTACACCTATGTTCCACTAAGTGCAGTTGACTGAACTTATGATAGTGAAAGGGACTGTGGCCACAAGGCTGGTTCAGGAGCACCTGTGTGAAAACCACTGAAGCAGGTGAAGCGGTGTACTCACCTTCCTGGCAGACACACCTCATTGGCTTGAGGTTTTGATTGCTTTCTTGACTTTGTCTATGATTTCACGACGCACATATTTCCAGTCTCCCTCTTCCTTGTCAGACACATTCCAAATCATGTACATCAGGAGGTGGAGCATCTCAGTGCCATTGTCATTTGTCCAAAAACAAAAGACCGTGGCTGTCTCTCCCTGCCACTAGGTGTGCCACATGACATCCATGTGAGCTTCAACTGGAGCAAATGCAAACAGTACACACTGGAAGGATCTGGTTTTCAACTCTTCGTTGCAAGCCAGGGAGAGACACCATCATCAGACACCATCATCAAGGTGGTACACATTGTCTTCTTTTGACAACAGCAGTCGGCACAATCAAGAGATCAGCAAAGTCCTTGCGGGTCAAGCTGTCAAATGAGTCTGTGTCCCTGGTTTGCCACACATGCATCAGACACATGGTGGACAGATGTGAAGTACCTTGCGTATTGTACTGCATCTACCACTTCCTGAATGTTGAAATGATCTGCCAAAACTGGTATTCATTCATGCAATGCAGTGTCAAGAGATGAAAACCCCCACCAAGGAAAAAGCACTAAGCTAATTGAAAGCATAGTGATTAAAATCAACCAAAACTTTCTAAGTTCAGAAACAAGCAAGAGGAGGTGGTGGACTTACGCCCAGAGCAGATAAATACGCCTCGTAGGACTCAAAACTCCCCCAGCTCCATAGCGTTGTCCATAGGGAAACCTGGCATTGTGAAAATTAGCACAGCAATCACGCATAAGACCAAGAGGAAAGGAAACCTGCAACTAGATCTAACCCTTGAGATGTGGTACTCACCATGAACAAATCAGAAGTGAATTAAAAAGAGGAACCTAGACAGATGAATGCTGAATGCAGGACTGCTGCCTTTGAAGTGAGAAGTGAGTGATAAATGGGAGATGCGCCAAAAGAAGCAGCTTCTGGTGAAAAGTAGGTCAAGCCGCACCATTATGGAGCGCTCTAACGGCCTGTTATTGTGAAACAAACCATTCAGGAATGGCGCAAGGCATGAAATTCAGACGAGGAAATGTAAAAACTCCACAGAATGTCATGGAAACAAAAAGATAAATTTGATAAGGATAAATTGGGATGGAAAAGGACAACATTTGAAGAAAATCGCTGCGAAAAGTGTCGAAATTCAGCAAAACCACAAAGTGGCAAATGGTTCGGCGCAACATCTTGCGGTGAACCAGTTTTGACCAATCCCAGGCTTTGGAATGTCATGTGACTCAGAAAGGTCCCAAAGGGATTCTGAGCCCAAGTCCACAAGTAGGTCACCAGTTTTGAGAGGGGTGCAAGTCACGTGTTTTTCAGCTCATTTAGTCAGAACCCACTTGTGAGGTCCTGAGGGCTTTGTGGTAGCCTCAGGGCCTCCTCATCTACTACTTGTGCCTCTGGCCCTCTGAGCTGTTGCTAACTTGCGATAATGTGATCTCTTTGAGCATAAATCTCAGATGAGCATAAATCTCAGATGTATCTTGAATTTTGAGGAGTGCAATATCTTAGTTTTCATGGTTTTTATGTGTGACTTTGGCACCATTTGGATGAAAGGGGTACACATTGCGATTGGTGGTCAGCAAATGGTACCCCTTGTCTATGGAGTGTTTCTGAGCATTCACAACCACAACTTTTGACATGATCTTGGCAATGTTGGCTGCCTTTGGTGCTGATGTTCCATCCTTGTCAATTCTTAGCAGATCCAAGTTGAAGCTTTCATTGCAGAGAGTGGACACTGCTCTGTGGTTGTAGGAGTCCTCTCCACAGATCTTGTACAGTGCAAGCCAAACCCAGCAGGATGTGATGATAGCCTCATATGTGGCAGAAGAAAGTCCTCCAGCCACTCGACCATCAGACACAGCTGGGGGAAAGCCATGCTGCCAATGTCCAATGCAAACTGCAATATTTTTGATGATCAGCAGGGTCATGCCCAGCTGTCTGTGAAGTGGCAATCCATTTGACCATATTTTTTGTAATTTTGTTGTAAATTCAAAGATTGTTGGACATTGTGTGTACACACTCATTTTCAGATTACAGACCACATTCATCTGAGCTACTTCCACAAGTTTGGCTGCATGTCCTTCTGCTGTTGATAATATTTTGCACACTTGATATGCATAATTCAACTGTGTGGCACTCTCAGAAACTTGTCACACTCCCAGAACTTTTTGTCACACTTCAAACTGTGTCAACCTTCTCTTCTGCACAAAAGTGTGAAGAACAAAGATAAAGCAGCTGAAATGTTCTTTCGATGGCCCATTCCGTAGTTTCTGCAAGCAACCACACTATGCCATTGTATGTCTGCATGTTGATAATGCAAAGCATATCAACCCATTCAGAATGTGGAGAAATCATAACCAACCTGGGTCCTGGTCCTCCTGGTGCCACCAACAGTCAGTTTCATCAAGCCTGTTGAGGCAATTCCTTTGTGTATCGCACCAAAAGGCACACATAATGTAGCGCCCATCACAGCAAAAATGTATCAGTCCAGTGTACCCTGAGCAGGGATGCTCAGGGTAAACTAGGGCCACCCAGCAGAAGATCAGTAGGAAAGCAACATGGAACTCCATTGCTTCTTTCAGCAGTGTTGTTGCTTTGCTTGTGACCAGCGGAATGTCAGTCACCCAATTATGTTATTTTTTTGTGCAACCCAGACAGATGCAAGAGCACATTTACGATGCCAACATGAAAGACAAGTGGAAGGATCTTGTCCTCTACCCCATCACCTGGCTCCAGGAGTAGGGGCGATCGTATGCTACATGCAGGAGTTCTGCTGATAACATGCCTTACGGAGGGCACCCCTGGAGAAGATGGCCTTTGCTGTGGTGCTCACGATGCTTTCTTTTTCGAGGCAATCGCCACTCAGAAGAAACTACTGCCAGTTGTCACTGAGTACCTTGAGGACACCGGCTACACATCAGTCATTATCATCAGAGGGTTTCAGGACCCTATGGAAAATACGTGCATGAGATCTGCACGCTTCATGAATGAAGTCATTGTGTGCCGAAAGATCCCCAAATGCTCGAAGTTTTCAGAGATTCAATTCCTTTGACTTCTACTGCAGAAAGAATGGAAACTTTTGGACTGTTCACGATGACTACCATTTATTCAAAAGTTGACACAAAGAATCTGGAATAAGTACTAGGTACAATGGCATGGAAATGAGCAATAAAAATCTGGAATAAGTACTAGGCACAATAACATGTCAACGAGCAATAAAATCATGTCCAAAGCACAAGTGCAGGTCGTCATCATTCCTGCAATGACAAGTGACAGAAACATTTTTGGTCGATGCAATAATATCACAATCATACGGTACTGTACTCACTGCTTGCTACAGAGAAGAGGAACATCAGTCAAGTCAGTCTTTGAACGCATTTGAAGTGAAAACATCAAATGCAATCTGATGCTACTGCTACACAACATAACAAGATCCAGTTCAGTCAGTCAATGAATGCTAGTGCTACACACGTTGTGTCTGCATCTGGACATCGCACAAACATATAGCCCAGTTGCGTGCCACATCGATCGCAGATGGTGTATTCCTTGTAACACATCTGAAACACAGAAACAAATGGTCAAAATCCATGCACACTGTTGACACTGTCTGCCAGTCAGTCAGTTGAATGTGGTGGATGTGATGGAGACAAAACTCTGAATAGATCTACCAAGCTGCACCAATAAGTCAACTCACTTTCCTTACGCCACACGTATGAACCAAACTTCTCCATGAAATGACACGTGTCTGACACAAGCATTTGCCATTGATCTGAATTGGAAAATATATTGAATTATCATCAACATTCAGAAATTTGCATGTTTTGTCACATTAACAGTGTGAAATTTCGCAAATTTTCCAGATTATTGGCTACTTACTTTCAAAAACCATGCGTGTTGTATTTTTGTGAAAATTTGATAGAACAAAACAAGCAATGAGACTTTGACACAAATACCTGGAACAACTCATTTTGCTCTTATTTTTATGACACACGCAAAATGCATGTGAATAATAAATTATACATTCGTGTCTTACAAAAAACCCAACAAATGTGATCATCCCAAATGTGGTGTGGTCATATTTCGTTCCATAATAAACCCTGTTTACTTTTTGTGAATGGCACCCATCATCCAAATTTTGTTAAAATTTGAGGTTGACAGTACTTACTTGTGGATGTCGAGATATTAACGTGATTTATGCAGCACATGTCCAGATCAAGGACACACACTCGCATGAGTGATCGCACAGCATTCCTGATTTCACAGCAAGGGTGACTGGTTGACGCAACGTGAAAAAATAAAAGCATTCCCACTTTCATGCATTGTTTCTAATGAATAGGCACCGCATTCCCGATTTGGATTGTGCAGAATTGGTCAGCTTCATGCAGTAGGTTCATTCGTTAATGATTATGCAAAGTTGCATTCAGAATTCAAACCACATGAATTGGATATCCTCCAAATTTCAATTGTACCAGTTTCATGCAGTAGGTTCATTAATGATTACGCAAAGTTGCATTCTGAATTTAAACCATTCCAAGTCAAATTCGTCGAATTTAGCATGCAATAAAAGGCCACATATTTTTTTTTTGTTCACGTGAATGTGACACACATTTGTTTTTCTTGGCATCCATACCACATATCTCGTATCTCTGTGGCAAATTGACAACCCAATGCAGAGAGGCAGACACACCATAAAGTTACTTTACAATCCAAACATTGATTGGTTTTATTACAATGCACAAGATACATAATTCTATACTGCACATGCACATGCATACGCTCACTTAAAACCCACGCAGATACACAATTCCACATGCACACACTCACTTAAAATCCCCCACAGATACATGTCACATGCACACACTCACTTAAAACTCACACACCTGACAAAAACAATCTAAGCAAACATCCCCCCCCATTTACAAAACCTACTGACAAACTAATAATCACAGAAAAATCACAGAAAAATGAATTACCATCATCTGATGAAGATCAAGGAGAAAGTTCCAGTTGTTGAAGTGAAGTTGAATGAAGAAATGAAGAACGAGGAAAGAATCAAATGCATGCAAAAAGTCTCTGAAAAACAAAAACCACGCACAAATAATCAAATGTTAACTTTTTTTCTTTTTTTTTGAGGGGGTCTGGGGTGTGTCTTTCTGTCTTTCTCTTACTTGCTCGCTCAATACATTGTCCAGATTGTTGAGACTCTGAATTTTCTACAGTTTTGGTAACTAACTTCCCCCCCCCCCGAAACACAAACTGAATGTGGTACATTTCATAATCTGTGCGAACCCCAAATCTCAACATTCCATCCAGCCTCTTTCCACTGTTCTTGCTGCTTTCCAATTTTCTCCCACACTTCCGTCCATCTGGTTCTGCTGTGAACAAAATCATGTTGAAATAAGAGAAAAAACCAAACTCACTTAGTATGGCTCACTCAACTCAGTCTTCCAAACTGAAATCAAATCATACATGGGTGAAAATCAGACAGTTCATAACAAAATCAGGGAAATCATACAAAAATGCAACAGACACATACATGGAACAAATTCAAGGAAACTCGTGAAACAAAACTTGTGTATCCTTGTAATGCGCATACAAGATGCTGGTGTGAGGAACACACACAGTGCCTTAATCTACATATAATATCACAGAAGGGGAACCCGGGTGAAAAACGAGCGCACTATTTCCCAGAGAGCTCTGATCAGCTGGGCTGTAATGGGAAAGGCGCTTGGTTCAGTCGTGATGTCCACAAGAACGGTTCTGATGTTGGTTCTTGATCTGCATGATGTGTGCTCACCAAAAGTGCATGCGCGCAGATCGCTGGGATCGATCCTGATGGACAACAGCCAGTTGAGATTCTCCAACAGTGGAGTATCGTCCATGTTAGGATGGACTGATACCTGTAATGAACGCGAGTGAAAAAGAGATCTTGTCATGACATCTTCGTGGTTCTGTAGGCTCATGGCTGAATGATCTGTCAGAGTGACGATGCTTACCCAGCATGCAGAGGCTGCTGCCACCCGCGGAGGCTGTGGTCTGCCCATTTGTGATGATGAAATGTCGCTGTCGTCGGACAAGTCGATGTACTCATGACCAGAATCAGACTTGTCTACATAAGACATGGTTTGTTAGAAGGGTTGATCGAGCTAAAAACTTGCGTCACACCGCCAAAATGTATAGCGGTTTTCACGTTGGGCGCTGACGTCGTCATTTTTCTCGACTGCAACTTCACTTTTGACGCCGTCAGTGACTGTTTGATGCCGTCAGTGATCAGCGCTCACTGACGTGACGCCGTCAGTAATTTTGTTTTCATGTTGATTTTCACGACTGCAAGATTTGTGGCCCCTGGAATCCAGGGTATCAAGAACAGGATTTGTGTACAGTGTCGAATTTTCTGTTTGTTTT
>JAAUXT010113107.1_pt1 | contig 10228 bp, 11 predicted proteins | sample 7278171 | NCBI WGS metagenome assembly JAAUXT01 (sample SAMN14350112, study PRJNA611818) | marine sediment metagenome | isolation source: surface marine sediment (1.8m) | place: French Polynesia: Moorea | collected 2018-08 | reverse complement strand
TGTGTAAAAGCAGGCGCGGGCAGTTTGCAATGGTGTTTTTTTTAATTCATGCAGCTTTCCTTTATTCCAATTCCCCCCCCCCCCCCCACATACACCCAACGGGTGCCTCCTTCAACGATCAGGCAGTTGTGCTCGGAACACTCATTCTGGCATGGAACAGTACGTGGCTGGCGTTCTTTCCCAAAGCACATTCAACAGTCCAGTTCCTTGGGGGTTGAAGCCAGTGGTTTGTTTCATTGCTTGAGCAAATCCACCAGTTTGGTTTGTTTACACCCCCTCCCTCCCCCCCCCAAAAGTCTGCGAATCAAAACGAAGCACAAAAAGAAAACCCAAACAAGCCAGATGTTGACAACATGTCTTGAGACCAGATGCATGGCAACAACCACAGAACTGAGAACCATTTCTGAACACTTGTGCACCCTTGGCCAAATATCGAGCGCCACACATTGATTTCTGATTTCGTTTTGTTTTGAAGTGAAGGTTTTTCAAGCACTCAGTTTCTGACTTCTCGCATAAAACAGCGAACTCAGTCTTGCTTCCCTCTTCAAGACAACATCATTTGTGCCGACGTTATTCTCAGGGATATACATATGTTTGACGCCCGATCACAAACAACCCAGGGTATGTTGGGAAAAGTTGGAATGAAAAAGAGCCACACATTTTCACCGATTTTTCTTCGCACACTTGTTGTTGAAAAGCTTTATGCACACAGGGCTTGTTGAGAACCACCACTGTATAGCCTTGCTACAACACTTGCCTTGCCCCTTCAGAGTGAAGATTAATTCGTAACTTATCACTCCAGACTTAGAATTGACGGCGGAGGAAAACAGAAACTTGGGCCCGGACCCTTGTCCGCGAAAACGTGCTCTTCACAATTTCAGACAATAGTGTCTGAGTGACTGCCCCAATAAATAACATGTTCATGCCCTGAGGTACGTATAATACGCTTTGATAAAATCTATTCCCAGTAGATATGCCGTAGAAAAAGGGGTGCACATGTAGTCTCAATTTCAACAACAGTCTTTCTGCCCCAGAACTTTCCAACGTCGACTTTGTGTTGAGTTTACCTTCTCAGACGAAAGCGGAACTGCTGTCTGCAACAATTTCCCACTTAAATCTTGCCTGGTTTTTGATCAGCAGAGAAAAAAGCAAGTTTTTGAAGGCACCGCACAAAACACAGCAACAAACAGGGAATTTCTCGGACGGTGCAAATTGCACTGTTGATCAAGAAAGACAATTGCTTCTCACCGCTGTTTGCACCTGCAGTTTGTCGCCAGTTGCTTGCAAACAAGATACGAGCAAACTTCAGGGTTTCTTTTCAGTGCGACAACTTGAAAAGTACACTGTATTTCAGGTCAAAGGCCACAAAAACATGAGGTGGTGGCAAAAACAGAAAACAGGACAAGTGTACTGAAGAGGGAAGGGAAACTCCACCATGCACTGACCAGACACACAAGGAACCCTTACTGAATCGACAATCAATGGTTTGGACACCAACTTCAAGCACTCGATAAACATGCCTGGAAATTTATGGATTTGTTCGCAAGAACCCTTGGCTGTACTTTTTCGTCTTTGCTGTCGTGACAGATGCTGATTTACACGTTTGCGTGTCATGCCCTCGACTGACAAAGTGATGTGCAAAAATCCGACAAAAAGAAAGAGAACTTACTCGGAGTGGCAAATGTGATGACTTCGGTGGGCTTCGTGTTGTCCTCCTCTTCATGGTCTTCGGCATGGTCTGTGGGCACGAGGTCCATGTCGCGGAGGAGAGGCTCTGGAATCGCGGGGCGCGGACGATCCGCCGTGATGTTCGGCCGTCGTTTCAGCCCCAACCGGTCCAGGATCTGCTGCTTGATGATGTCCAGGCGCATCTGTTTGACCAGGTCAGCGTCACCTTCTGCGGCGGCGTCACGCTCCAGGCGGCGCCGTTGGCGCTCGCGGGCGCACCCTGGGCAGTCGGCGTCGACGTCGTCATCAGGAAAGGCGTCGTCGTCGCTTCGTGCGGACGGCGCTGCGTGTAAGACGGCAGCGGTGGCAAGCACCAGCAGCAGGAGGGTCACAGCCTTGCAGGCACAGCTTGGCATGTGGGACAGCGTGATGGTTTGCATGGCTCAAAGTTAGTCTCCCGCCACGGCTTACTCTGGTCGGAGATTAAGAGACGCGGCGTGGCAAGGCCAAACTGAGAGAAGTTAGTTAAATGTTAGAGCCAAGCCAAAGACCAGAAGCCCGTGTGCAAACGAGGCTTTGCTGTCTTGCCTGAGGCTGAGACCAAAAGGAACAACTTGTGGCTGAGCTTGGCAATATAAGTGACGCCGGGCATGATGCAGGCAATCAATAGTGGGAGGCGGGGCGGAGCGACCACGTTGCAGCCAATGGAAAAAGTTGGCCAGTCTCCGATCAGCTGTTCGGGACGATGCCGCTTTTGTTGCTGAGCCTCGCGAACTACACTTTGAGTTGGGGGTGAAGACGTGTCAAGCCTGTGGAATGGGGCTGCTGTGAATTGGGGTTCAAACGGGGCCGTGTGGTTGTCAGTGCTCAAGTGCACTCAGATACTGTCACACATCCCTGGTGAGAACAGGCACAGTTGTTCAGGACTGGACGACAGCAGCAACTGGATCGAGACGAGCCAAGTTCACACGCCATGCAATTTGCTGACAATTTCCAGGCTTTCAGCTGGTAGTGATTTTGAGGTTCATTTCGGATTTTTTTTTCCGCAAACATTAAATTCCTGAAAAACAAATCAACGAGGAACAGAAACTCAAGGAAACTGGAATCTGCCGATGTCTGCCCCACTCGAATTTGTCTGGTGTCCGATCAAAAGTTTTTTTCCCACCTCCCACGACACATCTCTGACAATTTTTTATGCACGCGTACAGACACACATAACTCTGTATATACTCACAGAGGAAATAATGCAGCTGGGGATGTGCTGTAACCGGTGAATGCACCATGAATTCACCTACCCAGACAAACCTTTCCTTCGCAGTACCTTGTGTTGTGGAGGGTACTTTGCTGAGATTGTATCTGCTCAGTTTGAAGTGGCGACAAGTTAACAATCAGACTCTCGCCCCCAGCCATCTATCACACGATTTCAACTGGAAAAAGGGGCACGCCAAAATCTCACGTTTCGTGCTGCGGAAGGAACAGGCGTTTATTATTGCCTCATTATGAATGCATCAGTCTCAGAAAAAGTCTGTTTCCAGTGTCGCTCGCTCAGAAAAGTGGAGCTCGGATCCACACACGTACGTACAGATCGCCACCATTACGACTGCACCGCGGCTCGGCGGAATGGGCTGAACATTCGACAGGGGAGGGGTTGAAGTGGTTCTTTTTCTTGTCGTGACAAGGTCTCACTTCGTCGGTACATAGAAATCTATGTCGACCGAAAGTTGCCCCATGTCAAATTTACAAAAATTTAAAAATTACCAACAACTATATTTTGGCCATCTTCACAAACTAAATTGGACTTTTTTGCTCATTTGAGACCTGACAGAATGAGAACGACCAAAATATGTCCGTGGTGAGGAGTCTCTTGTCTATGAGGTGGTTTTGCGGAGCAAAGTACTCCACTGAGGGTGACGTCAAGCCAAGCCAGACTCAAGCAGCTGGTGTGCTCAACCAAACCAAAACGCCCACATGGAGGGGCAGTTTGGTCAAGCCTCCAAGCTCTGGGGATCTGGTTTCACCTCATCCTGAGGTGCGGCAAAACAGGTGGTCACAGATTGGAATTTTCAAATTTTTTTGTAAAATGATCAGTGATGAATTCTGAGCACCTTAAAACTAATATGTGACCTACCCCCCCCCCCCCGACATCAACACATGTATACATACAGACTGATGGTGATTACATTAAGCATGTGGTAATGGCCCTGCGGGACCACATGCTTAAAAACACTATTTAATTACCAAAGTTTTTGTCTGAATATCTCTCTTGCATATCACATGACTTACTTGTTGATAGAACATTCCTAATTGGTGTTCAATTTGTACACTTTCCAAAAACACCAAATCTGAACCCAAAACTTTCAGTCACAAACAAGCAGAGAAATTTTTTCTTCAATCATAAATCAAATACACCCAAAAGATATAACACCAACTAATCCTCCACATTTGGCCAATTTACATCCTTCATCAAGTATTTGTACTTTTTGAGCTGTTTTTCTTTTTCTGAAAAAAACCCCCCAGAAAATAAACAAGAGTCTAAAATTCACATTTTTGCCAAAAAAGCTGGGTCTTTGCAATTCAGACATTTTCCTTTTTTGAGCATTTTACCTTGTACCTACAATAGAGAACATAAAAAGCCAAAAGCAGACAAAAATTTCTCACTCAAAAAACACTTGTCGACAGGTTTTCTGGACGAGATGCCTCAAGGTGATTTGCTCGGGTCAAGCCTGTTTGTCCACCTTTACCCTTCAAATCACCCAAAAGCCAAGGTTAACAAGCGCTCCGAGCACTGTCACTCATAAATTTGGCACGAGTATTCTCTGGGGCCCAAGAAATTTTCTCTTTTGAGGACCAAACTTTGGTTGCCATGCCTTGGTTCACAATTGAAAACAGGCCTCTTGGTAATTTGCGGCCTTTAAACCTCAGTACAATTTTGCCAGAGGGGTTCAACAAAATAATCTTTTTGTCCACGTCTTGCAAGTGCTGTTATAATCCAAGGGGGTCCTCAATGTGAACTTTTACCTTGGGTCCACCTTGCCACAGGCTTCCTTAGCATGAACTTTTTGCGTCTCACTTTTCCATTTGGGTTCCTGGACATGAACTCGGTTTCTCCATTTTTCTTTCACAAGATTGTCCATCGTTTGTGTACGAGTGCGCGAGACACCAACCAAAGAAAATCCGGAGACCAACAAAGCAAAGACGCCTCGCCTCACAAAAGAAAAATACCTCCACCGGACAGCAAGTTTTGTGGATAGTCATAAAGTGACAAGGAATCATCTTGATCATTTTTCAATTTACTTCCCCCAAAGCAGTAAAATGTCAAAAACTCGCACAGAACAACATCACAGTGACAGCGCCAATCCTTGGATCGCGCGCTTTTCAAACACACACTTATCCTCTTTTTTGAATCAGGGTACATTCGATGGTATTCTTGCATTGAAGTCCACACTGAAAGGCAGTAACTTGCACTTCCTCTGTCCCTCAAAAGTGAAGATCAAGTCTGATTTTTTTTCCCGAAACATTCAACCAATGCTCCTGAGTGATAGTGGTTGTCTTGATGTCACGCATGACAGCCTGGAGCGATGTCAACAATGGCCTTGTCGAATTGTACGGGGACGAATGCATGAGAGTTGATCTTGCATGCTGAACACATCAAAAGAAAACTTGACGTGAAGCTGGGACGAGCTTCTCAACAAGAATGCTACGTATAAAAAGCTTGTGGTCTTACGCCGTTCATGCAAAAGATTTTTTGGCCATTAAGCGCTTAAAAAGTCAACGTTTGATGTTCATCCGCACAAATACGTAACTCGCGTGTTTGTCGTGTTTGCCGGTCAGGCATGGCAAATGGCTACTCAGAAAGCAGACGCAAAAATTGATTCTGTAACTTTCTAGACAAACATTTTTCATCATTTGGAGGCATAATTCAGCAGGATTTGGGCATCTGCTAGACAACCACTGTCCGTGGCAGACATCTAAATCCTGCGCAATGGGACGTTATTACGTTTATTGCGAACGGGTTGCCGCTGATATTTATTTTTTCATTTGTCTGACTGGTCGAGAACACCGTGCACTTGATAACCTCTTCCCGAGGAGCACTTCCTCCGAGCAGACTGGATCGTTCCTCATTACCAATTTTTTTGGACCTCACACCCAGCACGGGTACGCTGGGCGCAAGTGTTGAGAAAATAAAGGCAATCAGTATCCGGCCTTTCTTTTGTGGATGTGTGCAGTCAAACACGCCAAACAACATGAAATTTCTGTCGAATCACAAAGGAGGTGCCACTCTTTGCAGTCAAGTTGCACGTGCCGCGACAACGCCTGTGTGAATCAAGACAAAGCGACTTGAGCGAGACAGCGACTACTGACGGGGGAACACACCACCTCATTCCTCAGTGTTTACATCTGTTTTGTATCACAGAACATTCGTACTTTTTGACGTTTTCAAAACAAAAGTGTTGCAAATTACGAAAGGCCCATCCCCGAAGGCACAAACTCCTGTTCCATGTTCAAAATCCCACGGCGCGAAAGGTTGTTCCCTTGAGCTCAATTCAAAGAACGCTCGTGCCACATCCAACCCCTCATGTCCTGAAAGAAGGTGCGCCACAAGCAACAATCTCCACGGACCTATCCAGTGAACCACATTTTGTCATCACTTTTGTGAGCATGTGCGCAGCACACAATGCAATATTCACTTTGTTCAAATGGAATGTGCACCCTTTATGATGCCTTCGTCAAAGAACAGCCACTCCAGCCTCACATCTACTTGTCAGCATGGTTCCCACATCCAGCCAACTGTGCGTCTGTGGGTCGAAACATTCGACTGTGTCGAGCGTGGCGGGCGCTGCAGCGTCGTCATGCGCACCGCCGCGCCCGCCGACGGCGTACACCATCCCATTGACGGCGGCCACGCCGGCTCCTGCGCGTGCGCTTCCCATGTGCGAAATCTCCTTCCAAACGTCCTGGAAGAGAAACACGTGCGACCATCTGAATATTCGTCGATGAGAAGAACACAACCCTTGATACATGTAGGGAGGGGGAGACATACAGCCCTGGAAGAGGGAAAGTGAAAAAAAGTTTCTCGGTGATAAACTCCACGATTCCCCCTCCAAACAGGACATTGAACACAGGCGTGCAACAGACAGCACAAACCACTTCTCATCACCACAACAAAATCGTTGAAATCACGAAAACTTTCGGCAGTTTTTTGTTTGTTTGGTGGTCTTTGAGACCCAATGCTCACAGCGGAATCTACGCGGTGTCAGGCACCAAGAACCCCGTTCATCGTCAAAAAGTGGATGTCTCACGCACTGACTGTTGGATGTGGGCAAAAGTAACAAGCATTGAATTCGTTTGTTGTGTTCAGTATAGATTTGCTGCGAGCACTAACTGACCACCAATCAAGCAGAACTCAAGGACTGGAGAGGTTTCAAAACATCCCGCGCGGGTGACCCTCCAGTTCCATTTCACGTCAGAAAAACGTGGGAGCACAAATTTTAAATTTGATATTTTAATGCATTGATCTTGACACTTTTTTCTCAAAACCTCTGTGGATGTCACCAAGGGTCTCCATGATAGAAAACTACAGCTAAAGTAATTTTGGTTGGATTAGTAGCCTGTAAAATAGCCACGGAGGCAAACTGCTTTCGCACCGGACGTGAAATGGCACAGGGCGGGTCCCCGCGGCATGGAAACCTCTCTTTGAAGGACTCCCCAAACTTCCATGATCGTCGTTTGAAGGGAAAATCATGGTTCAATTCTATGGACTCCTTGCACAGACAACCTGGACCAAAAGGCGAAAAACGGCCGGGTGCCATCCAAATCTCCCACCTACAATAATCGTCGGTTTGGCAAAACCAATGACTATTTTTTGCTCTGTTTATTTACCTGGTAAAGCAACTTCACTGAGTTCTTCTTTTTTTTTTGGGGGGGGGGCGGGGGTTAAAGCAGCAAATTTAAATTTGTTTTGTTGAATGAACTCAACTTCACTGCTTTACCCCCCCCCCTGAAATGAACTCAGTGAAGTTGCTTTCACAGACAAAAATCTGCAACAATAGATCTACCAACATCAGCACACTTTGCAGCTGATAATACACCTGGAATGTTAATTTGTACCAATGTCACTTGATTCCAACCCTTAGTTGCTGCTTTCACACACAAAAATACGCGATGAAACCAATATCAGCGCGCTTCGCGGCTGATAAACAACATCGTCTGCACGAGGGTCCTCAGCCCACCTCAAAAATGACCTCAAACACAGAAGAACCTGGCACGCATGTCTGCAACACTTTTTACCAATAACACAGCAGCCTCTGAGTGTGCGTCAACGCGTGGAGCTATCTTGCAGCCCACTGAACGTAAATTTACGATGCTTTGAGTGTCAGTTTGATCAAATCGCTGTTCACCCGTTTGAGACATCTATTTTCATTGTCAGGTCCGGTGATTTCCCATAATTAAACTATCCAAAAGGGTCTACGTGAAACGCTTCCAGGTTCTCTGGGCCAGAACACGAGTTGTGCTTCACATTTTCCAAGAACGTTCAGCGTCCTGGCTGATGCTACACGCAAAACATCTCAGAACACCAAACTTTGGGTTTCAGTGTTGTTGGAAGCAATTCCTCATGCAGTCACAAAGCTCAGTCCCAGGACTACTTTGATGTGCGTGGATAGTACAACACGTGATCCAAAATTGTGCAGGTTGGCTCCACCCCAATTTGCACGAGATTTCATGTCATGTCAATGCAAATTTTTGCTGTCTTTTGGCACCAGATCATCCTTCATCTAGGTTGCACACAGTGACCCCAAGTCATCCAAAACAAATTTCTTCATTTGTCTTTCATTGAGCTGCTTTATTTCTCCAATGTTTCTTCATTGGTCCCAAATTCTTTGTTTTTGGTGCACTGGCATTGCTTTGTTTTTGCGTTATGTTTATTCATGATACTTAGTAAAGTTTCGAGTGCCTTGGTTTTTTCTTTCTGGGTGAAACCTTTTTTTTTATCAAAAAGATTCTCCAGAGGAGATTTGTTTTTTTCCCCATGAAGACCACTGCAGTTTGTTGTTCCCAAAGCACAGACAAGGAGCGAATCGCGGTGGAGTTGACTCACAAAATGTTGAAAGATGTCTCGTGGATATTGTAAGGACAAACGCCCACCCAAGGGCTAGTAAGAGTTGTATCCAAACGTAAACTGAAAGGCAAAACAAAGTATTTGTATCTCCCACCAAGGCAATGGTGATAGGTGAAGCTGAGAATAAAGTATCAATACCCGGATTATACGGAAGCTGCTGTGAGTCTGACTGAGTACTCACAGTGCAGAGTAGGGTCTCCTCGGGTTGCACTAAGAGCTGAAGGCTCAACTCTGGGCTTTGTGAGGTTTATGCACCTGCACACAGTGAATTCGGACTCTGTCACAAATCTGAGTGACAATCAGAGATGCACCAAAGTGGACCAGGTGCAAGGTGCAGACACACTTGTACCTACACGCATGCAGTGACAACAGAACGGACTTATCGTATTTCAATCTCGGAAACTATAGAGGACAGAACAATATCTTACGGAAGAATTGCCGACGTGAGAACGCGCTGCTCGACAACCCATGGAAATGGCACGGTCACCATTGTCCTGTTCCTGACAGTTGCAGGGAAGTTCAGGAGGAATTATTTACTCGAGGACAAGTGGCCAGCCAACACAAATGGGATCAACGGCACACTGAAAATCATCTCCTTTGTGGTGTCAATGTTCACAGTTAAAAACAAAACGATTGCCAAATCCTTTACAAGAGAAAAACAAAACATCTGAACAGAGAAGACAACACTCCACGTTTGGGTACCTGAAATAGACACACGGTTTGTTTACATTCGCACCTGTCCAAGCCTCAAAATTAGCCTAGTTTTATGCCACTGTGAGAAAGATGGCGACAAGTGAAGATTCCCAGTGGAATCGTACATCTTCATTTCACCACCACGCGGGGGAAAGTGCAGAAACTCGCGGAAATGGCTCTCATAGATCAGTGCGGTGCAGGCAAGAAGAAGAGACGAGAACAACACATAATTCCCAATTTTCCAGTGTGCATGGAATCAGGGTTAATGGCAATGCCGTAGTTTGTTTCAGGCACACACCTTTCTTTCTACTGTTCAGCTCTCGCAGGAACGCTGGGGACTCGATCACCAGTTGCGAAGTTGCGTATACTTCTGGCCCAAAAAGCAAATTGAATGACAAACCGACGCACGTCATTTCTGATTGAACAATGTATGGTAGTGAAAAATCACCTGTAGGCATCAAGAGGCAAAATGTGTGAATGCGAGTTTGAAAGTGTTCTGTTTGTTTGATTTTAGTCATGTTTGGTTCTTTGATTCACTTTTAGGCTGTAGTTGATGCACAAAGTGTCAAAAGAACAAATTTTTGATTTTATGTGTTTTTACAGCCAAAAAACTAATATGGCTGACATGGTGAAATTGGGGTATGGCTGTATACATGGCTTTAGAGCTCAGAAATGGTTGATATCTGCTGAAGGAAGTATATTGAGAAAATGTAGACAATTGCTTGGGCTAAATTTTAGAATTGGTGATTG
>JAAUXT010051475.1_pt1 | contig 10228 bp, 7 predicted proteins | sample 7278171 | NCBI WGS metagenome assembly JAAUXT01 (sample SAMN14350112, study PRJNA611818) | marine sediment metagenome | isolation source: surface marine sediment (1.8m) | place: French Polynesia: Moorea | collected 2018-08 | reverse complement strand
CTTCCTGACTTGGCATCAGCAGAACTGCGTCTTATTACTTTGGAAGAAACAGAACTGCTCTCTTTCCTGCATCAGAATGTTTTACGTAAACTAGCTGAAGAAGCAGAGAGACAAGGTCTCTCTGAGAGAGATCCTCGTGTGGTACAGGCGGTGGTGGCCTATTTTAACAAGGGACCCCTGCCACACCACATCTTCAACCGCCTGGTGTGGCGCCTGGCCCACTCGTTTTAGTGGTAAGTACAACCCATGTCACTCCACATGAAGGTTCTCTGTAGTGGATGCTTCAATCATGGGAGTGCTCAAAGAACTGCCTGCGTACAGAACTGCACACTTCTGCAAAGAACATGACCCATCCTTCGGTCACAAAAGGGAAATTACCTGCGATGAAGCCAAGTCAGGAAGACATTGAAGTGTGCTATCTATCCCCTGCATGGGAAAGTAATTTCTTGATAGAAGTGCAGATCCAGTAGAATCTCCTGGACACATCTTTGATTCAGCAAAAATGCTAAACAACAATTGCAGTGTCCTCCTGCAAAAATGGGTTTTTGCCACCACAGTTCCTGGAAAATTAGTTGCATTGACACAAGAAAATGACTTGGAACTGATTCTCACAAGAGCAACATTGACTGACCCAAATCACTGCACAAATGGTGCATGTTTGGCTGACAGTGGACATTGCGGATGCATGTTCAAAGGCAAACAAAATCTTTCAGATATAAATCAACATCATGAAATCTGAGATGTTATGTTTTTGGAAACACTCGTCAATATTCAGTTTTCACACAATATCACAACAGCCTTTTTGCCATCAGACAAATCATCTGAAACTCAATTGTCAATCAAACTTAATTATGATTCCTGGCTTGAAAGACGTGTTTCCGCTGTTTGGTCTGCAAGATCATCGTGTGCATGTTGAGTTCAAATTAGACTTGGAAAAGACAGTCCCCCTCTCTTCTCATGGGGCAGAAGCGTTTGCCATGAACAAAAAAGTTCTTGCTTTGTGGACGGTGGGTCAAAACTCGAACCAAATTGCGCGCAGGAACTTGCAGTTGAGCATTGGTCTGAGTTTTCAGTGAAAAAGACCGTAGAAATCTTACCTTTTCTGGTTGAATGAAAGAGGAAGGTAACTGACAGAGGGGTATTTTTCCGAAAGTGTGCAACCAAAGGTGTTTTATTTTTGTTTGGACTTTTCCAGGAGTGGAACTCAGGGCAACTGCATCGCTATGTTGCAGTCCGCTCTAATTGTGATAACTGCGTGACTTTTCCTTCTTAGTCATCGCTTTCTGTGCGGCGAAACTCCCTGAATGAAGTGTCAATAAAAACATTTCTTTTCTCAAGGTACGAGTACACAGACGCTTCCGAAGACCGGAGGTTGAGATTTCAACATTTCAGAAATAAGGGTAGGTGAATTGTGTCAATCTTCAACAAACTTTGGGATCACAAACCCAGAGGTTGACAAGAAAGAATGAACACATCTTTGTGCTCATCGAGCAACATCGGGGGGGGGGGAGACATTTGCGGGGGTCATCCCCCCTTGGTCCATTGGAGCTGTCTCACTGCAAATTTTACGCTTTGTAAAACTCACCGTCTTTTCTGTTCAGGGTTCAGTTGGGTCTGGCACCATCCAAATCTGTCTGTCTTGCTTTCTTCTGGTTATTTTCTGTTTGGGGCAATAGGCACAAGAAAATTCTTTTATCGCGCAAGGGCGGCACTGACAAAAGGAATGTTTTCGAATTTTCAACGAAGGCCAAGAGAGTTTTTTGTCTAGCAGGTGTTGCATCCACATGTGTCTCCACAATATTTTATCATGTTTCCCCCTTTGTCTGAAAAGCAGCAGCTTTGTGGCAGCAAATATGGAGTGCTGCTGATGCATAGAGAATGTGGCCAGGCTGATTTTCCACTGGGCTGTGCATGTGTGGGTTTTACAATGATGTGAACAGTGTCAGGAGAATATTATATCTCAGAGATACCAGAGAAAGCGTCTTGAGTTGTCTGTGGCTGGAGTTATTTTCACAGGGCCTCGATGAATAATTTATTGAAAAGAGTGTTGTTGGCTCTGCATTTGTACCACACTTGTGAAATTCCAAGTGGTACAGCAGAACAGAATATTGCAATTTGCATCTGGCATGGTTGAGGTGCACATTTGCGTCAATTGGAGGAAATGGACATGATGTTGAGGCAAAAAGGAGGCAGACAGGAATGTTCTTGGAAGAATTGACTTGGATGCAGAATGAACCCAAGATCAAGTTTCTCTGTTGTAGCATTACAAGTCATGACAATTTGTTTCAATTGAGGTCTTGGTCACTCTTGCATGAATTTTGCACGATATATATCTGAAAAAAGCAGAAGTAGCCAATCATACAACAAACACTCAAAATGGGAATTCAAACAAAACACAATTTTACAATCCATCCAAGATGGCTGCCAAATTTCAAATGCCTGCATCTCAGCTTCTTGCTGAGCCTGAGCCATAGCTATGATCCTTTTTATATTTGGATTATCTCAGAGCAGAAATCTGAAAATCCACCTTGGTCACTGTGGAAGAATGCCATTGCAATGGAAAAATTCTTCAAAGATATTTTGGCTTCTATTTGGTAACACTGCTTTCTTTCTTTTTGCATTTGAATCATCTTGGAACATCAGCTCTGAAAATTTTGACATTTTCGGGTGGTTTTAGCTGGGTAAGAATGCCATGGAAACATTCTTTCAATGACATCTCAGCTCACTATTGAAAGAGCTTCATTTCATTTTGCCTTTCAATTGTCTTGGATGATAGAATCTGAAAAGTATGGTTGCTGGGGAGCAATGCCGTTGTTAGGGAAGCATTCTTAAAAAGATACCTCAGCTCCATGAAAAAAGCTTTGATTCTTTTGTGTTTGAATTGTTTTGGACAAAACAACTGAATATTCTGGCCTGGTTGCTGGGGAAGGACGCTGTTGCTGCAGAAACATTCTTATTGAACATCTCAGCTTCTGATTGAAGAAAGAGAACTGAAAAATTTATTCTATTTTCATCAAATTGTCTCAGAGCACACAATCAATAAATTTTGCCTTGGGTTGCCAGGGAAGAATGCCATTGCTGTGGAAACATTATGTTTGAGATCTCCACTCCACTTGTGCAGAATGCCTCGGACAGAACAGGTCTCAAGTTATCAAGAAAAATTATTGTCTGTTTCAACATTGTTCTTTGAGAGAAACTTTGGTTGCAACTGTCCAGGTCCCCACGTGTAACTGACCCTCAATGATTTATTTGATCTGTAGCTTGTTCATTTTTCTGAAATTTTCGTCTTAGGCATTTTGTTTGAAAATTTTGACTTGCTCAAGTTTCAAGAAAATAAGGAGGTACAGAGACACATGGAAAGAGGCAATTTTGAAGAGAGAAGTCCTAATAAGATCGAGCCAGTTTGTTGGAAGTAATCGTGGCGTCCCTGGTTTGTGGTGTGGATCAAAGTTCTGTCTCATTGCGTGAGTGGGGACTTGAACAGGTCTCAAGTCCAAGGTCAAGAAATTCCAACCGGATTGGGCATCTTTTCCTCACGGATTTTTGGCTCTGAAGTTTCTGATATTTCAAGACACACATTTTGCTGAACTGTTCACAGTGTGAACAGTCTCAGACATATCAAGACATATTTTGTTCAACTGCTCACAAGCTGAATATTTGATCACAAAGTTCTCAGCAGAGACCTGAGTACTTATCATCTTGGTTGTGGGTTTGTTGTGGGGATCCCTTGGTCAGACAGAATGTTTCAGAAAAGAGTTTAGAAGAGTGGGTAAATGTAAAATGCAGCAACAAGTGCTTCCTCATGGATCCAGACAGCTACCTCCCTCCAATTACGGTAATTTCATCCCCTGTCAATTTGGAAAAATTGCCTCCAGAGGATTAGATGTTGGCCCAGACTGAGGCCGCCCCACCCCATGCATCCTGAATTCACTGCAAAGTTTCAAAATTTATCTTGGTTGGGAGGGGGACTTCCAGGTGATGCAGAGGATGCAGGGCCCGACCGAGCCTTTTCCTCTGATACTCTGTTCCCCCCCCACCACCTTGCTAATTTGCACCGGAGTCACATTATTTTGCTTCTCCTTGAGATTCTTTTTCTTCATTTGCAAAACAAAATAGAAAAAAAAAATTTGTGAAATGGGCTCCCTTCACCCCCAGTCGTATTTTTATCCCAATGATTTCGAGTACTGAGTGCCACACGACAGCTGTGACCGGCCCCGATCCTGGATCCGCTTGTGTCCACGTGTGCGCCCTGGATTTGATTGGCCAGAGTCACACCCGTGCGGATCCTCCCGCTTGATCCACTAGCTCTTCGCGAGCATTGACAAAAAACACATCAATAAACTTGTCCGTTTCCATTTTAAACCCAAGCAACAGGAGGAATTGAAAACTTGAATATTGAAAAGAATGACGCCAATAAAGCATCATCCACAGTTGCACAGCTGTGCGAAGCGTTTTTATGGATCTGAGGAAAATCGATTCAATGCATTCTGCTTTTCTTCTTTTATGGCCCGTCTCACGTGGCTGCGAATACACCGGCTGTAAATAAAAATGGCTCCCGTAAACAGGATAGCAAAGTGCACCCCTTTGTCCCAACGAAATCTTCCCAGTGAGAAAAGTTCAGCCTTGATGAACACAGTCATTGACACCATCCGTATGTTATCCATTTTATCTAGAGCAAACAAAGTCTCACTTGTGCAAAATGTGGGAAGAAAGAGACGATGGGAAATGGAATGTGTGACCCCAAGTATGCAGGATTGCCGAATGAGGTGTACTGCCAGTGAACCTTGCAAAGAAAAAGTTCCGAGTCCATTGTTCACGCTTGCCTTCACCTGAGTGGTGTGTCACGGATGGCTGCGATCCTATCCGGATGCGGCGGTGGCGCGGCGCAGCACGTCACACACTCAGCTGCCTCAGTGCGCAGAAAGGATTTCCGGGGGAAGGCAGCATTCTGGATTTCTCTCCCTTTTCGTCAACTTTTCCTTGCAGAACACCGCTGGAATGCTGCTAACTTCGTAGAAGAGTGATCGTGGAACAAGTAGGTGCTGATTTTACGTTGTTTTTGTGGTTGTTTGCCAATGGAAACTCGTGTTAAAGTGGGACATGTCCTTCCGACATGACAAAAATCCGGGTCATCCAAAGTCAGGTGCAACGTGGATCTTACAACAACCTGTTGCTTTCAACTTGAGTAAAACCCATTCAAAAGTGATTTTGAACCGTTTGACCGGCACAAAAGGTAGGTATGATCCTTTAGGATTGATTTGAAGACACAAAATGCTTTATTGTATGAGGTAAACGTGTTTAAAATCGCCTTTCTGGACGGTTTGAGCTTTGGGAGTGTCATGCGGTGTGGCTGCACTTGAGGGAGCAGCCATTATTTGAAGGCGCCTTTTATGGAAAGTGGTGTTCAGTGTCCCTCAACCAAAACGTTGTTGACGCTGAAAGATTGCGTGGAGAACGGAGCCATATCAATAAATCGTAAGAAGTTCGCGAGGTTTCGCAATGTGTTAATTGGAAAAGGAGGCTCACAGGGCACATTTGAACATGGTACACGGATTTGCAAGGACACCTGTGCGATCCAACCTACTTTCTCGGGCTGTTCTCCACAATTTTTCCACATTCGATCGAAACTTCTGTTCAGTTCAGTCACAAAGAAATTGCAAAATCTGCTGTCAATACGAATCCAGCGACTTTGCAGATGTGTGTGAAAGAGCACGTTGTTCAGTGATCGACGCACGTGCACCTGGTGCCATGTGTTCGGGCGGGGAAAGGGTGCGAAACAGCAAACACCCGGGATATGAGTTTGCTTTGCAATTTATTTAATTTTGAAAAGCCCAAAACAATATCCACTGTCAAAGTCGACTTGGGAAGAATGTGGTGAATTAAAGTTGTAAATTCCTCAAAAAATGATCAGTTGTGTTTCAGTCGAAGCCCAAGTGAAACATTAAATGGCAGCTCAACATTTATAATTGTGGTTTCCCATGCAGTATGGCATCCCTCACAGTTGTTCGCAAAGTTCGCTGGAATCTCGTTTCGTTTGGGTTCGAAAGAATGGAATTTTGGCGACTGAATCAATTCGAAGCTCACGTGTCATTGTTGGGGCGGCAGAAATCCGCCTTCAAAACTGCTCGAGCGCCTTCGTTGAGGTTTCGCAAGGATTGATTGTTCAAATTTCGTCAAGGAAAAAACCCTTCTTATGGCTTCGTGAGTTGAGTCATCTGTCGTGGAGCAAATTTATTGACTTCTTATTCAAACTTTTTTTCAGGCGAACTATTTTCTTTCAATTGAGCCTTGGAAACTCAGGCTGTACACACGCAAACCTGCATGCGTGTGTGCACGTTGAATATTGTTTGAAGTGGATAAGGCTTTTGCATGTGCAGCTGTTTCTGCGTTCCATGACAGATCTACTGCGGGTATCATTGTGTCAATGTACAGCCGGCCGTCGCTTGCATGTGCTCTGGTGGATCCACAGGCCGTACAGGTGAACGCGTGGAGTCGGTGGCCACTGAAGCGTTACGCGCTTGGGAACTCGAAGGTGTGTCCTGCCCAGCGTGTACATCCAGTGCCACGCAGAAGCACAAGTGAAGTGTGTAAAGTAGGTCGTTAAAGGAAACGTTCGTCGCGGAGGCGGAGGAAGAGACGCATGGGTGCCGGAGATCCAAGCTTGCGTGACCGAAAAGAATTGGTGGAAACGTTGACGTGAACAAGTGACTAATTCGGAATCGGTGTTTTGGATGACACGATTCTGACATTTTTCGCACACATTGTTATGGCCAGTTTTGAATACCAGTATGTCTGCGCACCCGTGTTCGTCTCTCACCAGGTGCGAATGGTGCATTCGACTTGTATTGAATTTAACTTGAAGTTGAGATTGGGGGACAAGAAGAAATGTTGACTTCCAGATCGAGGACAAAGTACTCTGGGACAAACCTACCAAGGCAGGGTGGAACAATTAAATAATTTTCGGGAGACCCACCTGTACGTATGATCTGAGATTTTTGAGATTGTGTCGCGTTTCTTCACACGTCTTCTTTCGAATTCTTTCGAATGATGTCCGGTACCCACAAAACCTAAAGGCCTGAACCCAACAATTCCCCCAACTACGAGTAAAGTTGGCTCTGTTGGCGAAGATGAGTAGTGACGTCGTGAGTTTCAGAACATGTGGAGAGTTGAGGGAGTCCTTTGTTCTTGGCGGTGTGAATGCGACCACGCAAACGAGAATTCACCTAATGTTCGCATTGGATTACTGGGGATTGATTTGAACATTGCACAAGATGATCATACGAGTACTTTGCTTCGGTCGGAATTACGCGCTCTTCGCAGCGAGCCTGCATGTGGTTGTACCCCGGCAACATCCTGGAGGACATGATCAATCCTGTCCTGGGGTGGGCCTTTTCCCAGATCTACTCATTAGGTGGGCAAGTCCTGCCCCCTCACAGTTGTGACCTGCCTGGGGTTGGTCCTACCCCCTCATGACCCCGTGGGGCAGGTAGGTCTTACACCTGCAATGCAACTGTGTTCCAAGGTTCTGATTTCGTGAAATAGTGGGGACGAAAAACATTGTTGTTCTTGTGGTTTTCGACATTTTGAACCAAAGACAGTGGAGCGAAAGTTGACCAAGGTCAGACAGGACCCAACCGAGGCACCCCAAATTCATCAATTGAAAAACAAAGTGCGATTTACCCAAAGGAAATGTGGATTTTGATAATTTTCGCTTCCAAGAAAGTCAAATGCCCACCCCTTGCTTTCATTCTTTTTCGTCAAAAATAAATCTTCGGCGCCTGCCATTCGTTTGCAAGCGGTTGCCACTTCGCGTTCCACGTGTCGGTGTTCTGGTTTCTGTTCTGTGCCTCTTGATGCTCGTACTGGGATGGACGAACAAACTTTGCCACCATTTCGGCTTCGCTGCTCGTCGATGTCTGGTGGATTCGTCAGTGATCCCACTGTCTGTTTTGTGCAGGCAACGTGCTGCACGGCGTTTTCCTGCACTTCTGCCTGTACGAGCTAAGACATTGGTTTTATGACCAGGAAACACAACTGCAACAGGATCCACAGGCACCGACAACTCGAAAACTTGCACTGAGAGTTTCCATATCAATTATGAAGTGGTGATCCTGTTATGAAGCATTTTATCTAATCCACGGATCCACTTGACCATGGCGGACAAAGCGTCGATCACATCTGGGTTTTCCTTCGGAGTTCAGAGTATGCACAAGCGAAACCGTTGTGACTCAGACCGGTTGATATCTTGGAGGAGTGGTGCAAAAAGAAATCCAGTGGACTCTTGTTCCTGGTGGTCCTGCTACAAAGAACTGAACTCATATGACATTCCAAGATAATTTCACATCACATCACAAAAATAGTGGCGCCATGCGCCTGTCCAGTTCTTTTGGGACGAACGGAAGCGAATGAAACGGTTGCAGTTGTTTTGAGAGGGTGCTGAATTCATATCCCTCAGAGTCGCACAAAAGTTGTTCCTGCATGGATTATCACGGTTCCACGGCCCATCCTTCATCGGATGGCAGTTCGGTTTGTTGAGATCATCATCTCGTGATCACTCGACTGATCCTCACTTCAGCTTTTGAAACCAACATGGGACAGAAATTTTGACTTCTTCCCCTCTTCTTTTGCAGAAAGGAATTTTAGTCAGGCTGTGAATGCTGCGTGGACCAGACATCGAACAGGAGACAGGACATGGGGTGGTCAGAATACTACGAGTCTTCCTTCTCGCAAGTGCTGCACAACTGTCTTGTGAGACTGTGCTCGGAGAACCTGCCTGTTGAGGGCAAAGTTGAGATTGACGGTATCGTCTGTATAAACGTGGCGAGTTCGGAAAAGCAAATAGTGCTCAAAGTCCATGACATTGTTGACAAATCCAAGTCGTCTTCCAGTGGCTCGAGAAACGGAGGCAAGCCCTCCGCAGGTCACGAGGGACTTGGCAAGTCTGAGAAAGGTTCTTTGTCGCTGTTGCAACCGAAGATGAAGCAGAGCGACTTCGGAGGGTTGTCACAACCCCGGTTCGGTGGGACTTCGGGTCAGGACAGCGATGACGCCATTGTGGAACTGTACAAGAAAGAAATGTTGCAAGTTCCATCGGGCGGCGCCCGGCTGAAATCAAACCACCCCGTGTCAGAAACTTCCCTGAGCTCCAAGACCAGTCCACCAGCGCAGCAACAGGCCCAATCGGGCGGCAGCAGACGCAAGCAGGCCAAGCCGCAGATGGTGACGCACGTTCCCGACGATGACGAGGAGGACGCCATGTCGACGGGCGACGCCGCCGAGGAGGCGTGGTACAGCGACTCCGACGCCGATGGGGACCACGCCAGCCTGTCGACGGCGGCGTCGTCGTCGTCGCTGAGCCTGTTCCCGTACAACGTACAGCAGCGGCCGCCGCGTCAGAGAGTCCCGCTCCGGGAAGAGATACAGACAGGCGTCGTCTTCCCCTCCGACTTCTCTTGCCGCAAGTGCGTCCGCAAGTTCTACGATTTCGCGCAACTCCAAGTCCACAACATGGAAGTCCACAAAAGGTACACAAGAGCATTTCACTTATTTTCGTGCGTGTGTATTTGAAACAATGACATCGTCTTGAACTTTGGCAACGCGAGAACTCTTTGGAATTGTTTACGTGTCGAGAAGTGTGAGAGTGGTCTTGTATTGTGCACGGTCTGGACAAAACTTGAACAAAACTGTGGTGCCTGACATGGCATCTGAGAATACACGGAGTCCAATTCAAGTTTGCGGTGGTAAGTTTGGCTGTGGGAGTTGCCCCCGGGCGGCGCTGCTCTGTCCGCAGGTGCTCTGACACGGCATAGCGACGGACATTAACGCGAAATCAAACCTGTAAAACACACATGACAGGTCATTTCTGACCTGCGCGGCATGCATAGGTTCATCCATGTGCGCATGCAGTAGCGTTTTGTACGGACGCCTGGGACCGTGCTGATGTTTGCCGTCAAAAAAACTGCGCACCACTTCGTTGGTCAATATGGTTGAGCCACAGTGCCAGCACTGACAGAGTCTGCATCTTGTGTTGGTGACACAGCATGTTGTGGCGTCCAGATCCAAGAAAAAAAGCTTCCTGTTTGCTGGATCATGCGGGGTACGAGGTTCGCTTTTTATGTGGCCGATCCACCGCGCTCAGAAATGATTTGAGATTTATGGCTTTTTGGAAACATGTTCTTCCATTGCCCAACAGTACAATGCAAATACTCATACATCAAAATGTTCATTT
>JAAUXT010139780.1_pt1 | contig 10230 bp, 10 predicted proteins | sample 7278171 | NCBI WGS metagenome assembly JAAUXT01 (sample SAMN14350112, study PRJNA611818) | marine sediment metagenome | isolation source: surface marine sediment (1.8m) | place: French Polynesia: Moorea | collected 2018-08 | reverse complement strand
GATGTGGTTGCTATGGGAACGTACCCGTTGTTGAGGGCGTATTTGATGTGGTTGCTATGGAAACGTACCCGTTGTTGAGGGCGTATTTGATGTGGTTGCTATGGAAACGTACCCGTTGTTGAGGGCGTATTTGATGTGGTTGCTCGTCGTGTAGATGAAGACGCCGCTCTCCTCCCACGCGCCGCTCTTGACCCGGATGTTCTCGTGGATCGTGCACAGGTTCTCCAACTTCCGGTTACAGATCGCGATCGCTGCAGGGACGCAAAGTTTCCGATTGTACCGCATGAAAACTACCACCATCTTTTCGTTTTCTTGTCGCAGGAATGGTACAAAAATTGCTCCGATAACGATCAACTTTCATGCTCCCGTTCTTGTCTTCTATTTACGAAAGTCCACAGGAAAAAGAAATTCTTCGGTGGATTCGGCAATTCTTGTACATGGTATCAATACTTGTCTCGGTGCTGTCATAAGGATTTCCTGGGCTCCAAGCTGGACCACTGGACTCCTGAATGGGGCAGAACGTTTTTGTGCCCAGCCGTGCTCCGAAATGCGTGACAGCCTCCTCCCTTCACTCACTGTGTTTGCTGAGCAGCGCCACGTGCGTCATGTCGCTCGACCAGACGACGTAGCGAACCTTGGAGATCTTCACCGACGCCAGCGTCCTGCGAGTGCAACGAGGTCACCGTGACGTAACGACGCCAGTCAACGCTCCCCCTCTCCCAAGTTGGAATTGGCACATTGGTTGTGCAAGGTGTATCTTTCCTCATCACACACAAAATTGTTGGTTTCGATTTCCCTGAGTGTCCATGCTGACCCACTGGCAACAAAGAATGCGACGTTGCAGGAAATTCAGAATACCAGAGTACCTCCTTTGGTCAGATGCCTCTCACAACTAATTCTACTTTGCAAACCTGGACAAAGCATTCTGACGCCAACAGCTGATCAACTTGTTCTGTTTGGCCAATCTGGGCGGCAAGGTCATACCAGGTCCTGTACAATGACTCGAGTAAAATGACAGCACCAGGCTGCCCCCACCCAAGGCATCAAAATGCCTCGCCACGCACGCCGCGAGGTGGCGCGGCCGGCGGTGCTGACCTCTTCTGCTGCACGTCGAACATGGAGATGGAGTCAGCGTCCTTGAGCAGCAGGCAGCCCGTCCCCGCGTAGTAGATATCCTCGCAGTTTGGAGCCTGCACCTTCTTCGCGATCTCGTTCTTCAGGTTCTTTATCACGATCTGAAACAACCAGCCAGGAACACCTCAGTTATGCAGGTGTACAGACACAAAACGCCCATTTTACGTGCATAAATGGGCGCACGAATGCACACAAACGTACCAGCAAACAAAGGTTCGCTTGAAAAGGTCCATCGTTCAGAGATCTCGTTGCAGATTTCGACATTGTCCACGAACAGCTCGATAATCGTAAAGATTCCATTTCCCATTGCGTCATGTCAAATCAGTGTACCACACATCAAGACTCAACTCACTGAATTCACATAAACCACTTGCCCCACATCCGGTCAGATTACCCACTGTCACTCCCAACTGTTGGACCCTTGTTGCCCGAGTCGCTCACCGAGTGCGTGCGGTCGAGCACGGCGAACCTGTTGCGCGCGACCCAGACGGCGGTGAGGCCCGACGAACGCTTCCCTTCGGGCGCGTCCGGGTTCTGCGCGTCCGCGTCCTTCGGGATGGCGTACAGGTCGTACGTTGAGTTCTCCAGGTTCGCCGTGCGCTGCAAGGTCAATGTGCGTGTGTGAGAGGGAGGTATGCGTGCATCCTTCGAGCGGATGCGCAGCCGGCAGCCTTCACAAATACTTTGGTGAATCTTTCATCAGCAGGTCTCAACACACTGTATTTCGTCAACTGAGTCGCTGAATTGACCAAACTCTGCCACCTACCCACCCACCCTCACACACAGACACACACACACACACACACACACGCGCGCAATACTCACTGTGCAGAGCAGCACTGCGTTCTCAGCCGGGTTGTACGACATGCTGTAGACCGGGGACCGCGTTCCCCTGGAAACGGACAAGTCACGTGTTCACGTTCAAGGCGCAAACAACCCTTGATTGACGAGCGCATTGTTTCGCGTAATTCTACAACCAACGTTCGCCACGCATTGCGTCCCTGTTCTCGCCAAGAGACGCTGCGTCCACTGAGCGTCGTAGCGCCCGTCAATTGACCAATGAGAGGACGGGACGACTGAAGCAACCCACGCGGAACGCGCCTCACCCGCGCAGCTGCATGACGGCGACGTCCTTGGACGTGTTGAGGTCCAGTTTGCGCAGATGGCGCTCCTTGACGTAGTAGAGCACGTTTTGGTGCACGGCGTAGGCCGGGCGCTCCCGCTCCAGCTTGAAGATGATCATCCCGCTGTCGTGACCTGCAGCGACACACGATGGTGACGACAGTGGCGAACGTGACCTTGGAAACTGGTGCAGGTGTGTGATGTGGTGTGGGCGGGTGAAGACACCGAAGAACGAATCCGACATACCAATCCTCTGCGCCAGGCGTTGCATGTTGTGAACCTTGGGCGCAATATTTTTATCAGCGCGCGACGTCACAACGCTCATCACGGTGCGTACCTGCAGCGAAGAGGTTGAGGGTGGGGTGCGCCCCGAGCACCCAGAAGCGGTCGTGCTCCCGCCGGAACGTCTGCACGCCCGTCCTGCAACCACGAACACACGGTGAGGTAAGCTTGAGACGCCACACGTGACGTCAGTTCGAGACGCCACACATGACGTCATCCCGACACACCACACGTGACGTCATCCCGACACGCCACACGTGACGTCATCCCGACACGCCACACGTGACGTCATCCTGAGACGCCACACACGTGACATCAGCTTGAGACACCACACACGTGATGTCAGCTCCAGACGCCACCCGTGACGTCACTAGAAGCGGTGTCAACTCACCACGTCGAGACAACGAATCACCGGCTGCACTTCGCGACATGGGTTCATATGCCCCGCGATACGGTGTACACCCTGCACGGCATGAGTCACGTACAGAACGACAATGGGAATGTCAACCGCAATTCTGGAGCAACACTCACGTTAGAAAGTCACTGGAAGGCCAAAAACTTCAGGCAGAGAACGGGAAAATATTCCGAAAACGTCAATACCCGATTCACTCCCCAATGCATCACACAAAATATCAACGCGTGCACCCATGTGCCGCGCATGACTCTTTGATGTTGGGGATAAAGACACGTCGGCGTGTAACTGCCAACGTACAAAACACTCACGCTCACCCTTGCAGCCATTACACAAACGTGCACACGTGGTCCAGACACGTGATCCAGCCCTCAGACACACGCATGCGCGCTCACCGTTTGGACATGTCCCAGACGCGGATGCTCTTGTCCTCGGAGTTGCTCATGAGCAGCTCCTGACGCGGGTGAAACAGACAACACGACACGTTGTTGTAGTGGCCGCGGCACGTGTCCACCTCCCACGCCTTCGACTCTGAAACCACCAACAATGTGCGGCTTCGGCATCATTGAACGACCTCAGATCCACGCTTTGTCGCAACGGTGTGGTTGATGTCTGTAGCCCCCCCCCCCAATCCCCCAATGTACCCTGTTCCCACGCGCGTTTCACCATTTCAGAAACACTGTGTTATTTCCTCTCCGCACACCACATCCAATTCAACACTTGACGCGTGACCACACGCGAAACACTGCACGCTCACCGTTCATGCGCCAGAGCTTGACCTGGCGGTCGTCGGCGCCGCTCACGATGAGCGGGAGGCTCGGGTGGAACGCCGCCCAGTTGACGCCGCGGTCGTGGCCCTCGAGCACGTGCTTGACGACGGCGTCGCTCGTGCCGAACAGGTCCGTCTGCCCCGTCGTCTTGAGGTGGTCCTCGAGGCTCGTCGGGCCCGGAGCCACGTTCTTCTTGCGGAGCCCTGCGGGGACAGAGGGACTCCAGGGTCAGGTTTCTGACTGGATGATTCAAACACGAAAAACCCTGGCGACTCAGCCATGTGGCGCGCGTGCCCTGCGGGGAGAGCAGGCTTCGGACTGGACAGGGTCAAGCATGGAAACTCCTTTATGATCCGTCTTGCACGGGAAACCCTGTCAAGTTGGTGGCGTGGCGCGCATTGGACAGGGTCGCAAAGAGAGGTCTGTTACTCTTGAAACTTTGTGTTGTCCACAGATGCGAATCTCAATGAGCGTTACTCGAGATTCATTCTGTGTCAGCAGACATGTCCACAGTTCTACAGTATTCCTAACAAGCAGAACACAGAAAGTGTGGCAACTCAGGTTCAATGTTCGCCCACTGAAGTGTGTGTGTGTGTGTGTGTGTGTGTGTGTGTGTGCGTGCGAGCACGTGTATGTATGTGTGTGGAGTGTGCGCGTGTGTGTGTATGCAGCGCAGGTACATGTATGTGTGTGTGCATGTACGTGTGCGCGTGTGTGTGTGCACGCATCGCACATACCTGAGATGTCCCAGACGCGGACCGTCTGGTCGAGCGACGCCGACACGACGAGGTCGTCGCTCGGGTGGAACTGCGCGCACATGACGTAGTGCGAGTGCCCCGTCAGCACGCACACGCAGCTGCGCGACTGCCAGTTCCACACGCGGATCGTCTGGTCGTCGGACGAGCTCAGGATCCAGGGGTACTCCTGCAGAACAGGGACATTTGTACGCTCTGTGTTTGTTCTACAGATCATTCGGTTGCGTTGGCCTTCGCAGCAGGCATGTTTGCCTTCGAATTGCAGTGCCTTGATTTTTCAACTTGCAACCAAAAGCTTGAGTGTCTTGCAGACAGATGAAAACATCCGTTTGCACTTTTTGAAGAACCTCACGAGAAAAGCTGCCGACGGTTCAGCAGGAACTTCCCGCAGTGCTCCGTGACGTGCTGCAGCTGGAGACGGTACAAAAGAATGAAACACGTACGTGGTGGAAGGTGGTCGTCCTGATGTAGTCCAGATGCCCGAGCAGAGTGAAGAGGCATCTGCGCTGCTTGTAGTTCCAAACCTGAACAACAACACTCACGTCAGTGACAGAGGATCAACACATTGTCAATTCACAAGATTTTACAGCAGAACATCCTCCACCCCAAATTTACTGACAAAACGCGAAACATTTTCTGAGCCTGATCAAGGTTTTGATTGATCATTATTTCCTGACGAATCTTTAGCCTCGCCAGATTTTCACTCAAAGCAACAGAGCAAAGCCCCTGAAACTAAACAGCTTCATCAAAACTTCAATGGTTTGTTCACCCCAAGCAGACAAATACGAGGCAGTATCCAAAACTCATGTCTGTCATATTGAGCGATCTCATGCGTTGATCGAGGTTCTGGTCATATGCGTAAATGTGAGTGTGTGGTCACGATGGTGCCATGGTCATGTCATGTCGGACAGGACTTTTGGATATTACCTCGTACGAACATGGTTTGAACAAAACGTTGTCTTCTTCATCAGCTTCCGTCTCTTTCAAAAGCGCAAGAACTCAGCCCCCCCCCCCCCATTCGCACTGGTTACCCATTGTTTTGACTGGTACCAAAGCAGTGCGCACTGATTTGAACAGGGACGCAACAACGCCGTGAGCCGGACCCACAGCCACTGCAGACACCACAGCAGCGAGACGCACCTTGATCTTGTAGTCGTCTCCGCCCGACACGAACAGCGGCTGTTGGTTGTGGAAGCAGATTCCGCGCACGGGTCCGTCGTGCTCGTCGAACTTGTCGATGAGCGTGCACATGCGGTAGTCCCACAGCTGGATGACGCCGTTGTGCAGACTCGCCAGGATCCAGGGTCGCTTCGGGTGGAAGGACAGGCCTGGAAGAGAAGAACAGTCAATTTTTGCGCGCGCACACACACGCACAGAGAGTGAGAAGCTGCAACGAGAGACGATGTGCACAGCTGCTGGGTGTGACTGAAAACCAACCCAGGAGACTTTTCTGTTGGAAATTTTGGAGTTGCAGACTCCATGTATTGTTTGGTTCGTTCCACTTGATGTTCTTGAGTGACACAAGTGACTGAATTCGAGGTCACCAGGTCCGAAACGCGGTCAGGGATGTCACACACATAAACAGACCGGTCAGGCACCAGAAAGGGGGGGGGGGACGATTCCAGATGAGAGAAAAGTCTGCCGGAAAAGGCCGAATTCACCTCAACCAAAATGTGGCTCGTTGTGCAGAGCTAGAGTAGATCTGGATCTACTAGATCTACATTTCCAACAGACAGTTGTTACAGACCAATTTGGTTGGCCCCAAAGAAAAGCTAACAGAATTTGACAGCTGATGATGTGGCAAATTGGATCTTCCTGAAAACCGGCACAGTTTTCTGGTGGCTACCGCCTAAACTTACCCTTCACACGAGCCGATTTGGTCTCAAACTTGGTCAGCATTGTTATGCTTTCCCTCAGCCTCCACTAGTTTGTGAAATATTCCAATAGCTATGCGTGAATCTTGATAAATTTGTGTTGAAACTTCACTGCTTCCAGCGTGGAAGCAAGATGGCGACTGATTTGTAAGACGCGCTGTGATTGGTTCCGATGCATAACGCCCTCGCCAGGACTTTGTCTGTTAATCATAGATGGCAGCTTCTTCGCGCTGCTGTTTCCCGCGCCGAAACCACAGGATGTCGGAAACCGCACAATTTTGATTTCCAATTTTGCCACTGAGCAAACTTCGAACAAAAAAGAGTGATGTTCAATATGTTCTCAGTACAAAACGCGTTTTTGTACACACTGGATGCGGTTTTCAGCGATCTGAAAGATATGCCTCTAGAAGCCGTCACCCGAAGAAAATGTCTGCCTCAGGCATAACCAAGTTCCGAATAGTTTGTTTCAAACTAGCGAGTACCCATAACCTCAGCTGTGGTCTTCCGAACCAAATCTTGGGTTCACCAGACCCCTTCATGCTCGGAACCGGATTTGGTCGACGAGGAGCCCCACCCGCCAGAGGCTGATAGATCTAGATCTACAATGTTGAAAGTTTGAGTGGGTCAGGTTTGCTTTGACGGTTCGGGGAATTGGCCCCAGGGGTTCGCGTAACACCCGGATTTGCTTTGAACAATATGCAAAGGGGAAACAATTGGTTCTGGCAGAAGGTCTCCATGGCTGTCTCTTCCTTTTCCCACTGTTCTCCCCCTTGGATCTGCCCTTGGCCTAAGCTGTCTCGGCCACTCTCCAAGAATGCACATTCCTCCCTTCGCCGGAGCCGGTTCCCACCTTTCAACTTTCACACAAGTGTTCAATTAAGCCATCAAAGAAGCGAAGAGAAGGGCACGAAGCGTATTCGATCGCCTCTGGAAGTGCTTGTCAGTTTTGCATTGAACCTTCGCAGAGGAACCTGTGCGTAAATTTCACACACGTCTTGTCAAAACAGCGGCGGACGGGGCGGCTGTGGCGCCCGCGGAATTTCTGTCGGAACCGAACCAACAAGAGCTGCAAACGTTCTGGAACCTTTTGTCTCAGTTTCGAGGAGACGTCATGTTCATTGGATGTTCACCGCATGACCTGAAATCGACTCCCAGGTGCAGCATGAAGCGGTTTTCCCGTTGGTGACCCTCGGTTGTGTGTGTTTTTGACGTCAGCGTCAAAATTTAAGATTGAACCCAATGGTGGACTTTTTTGACGTCAGTCCAAAGAACGACCGCGCGTCACTGAATGTGAAAACCCCTGTGACTGATCGTTGTGACCCTGAACAAAGTGGTTTTCAGCTCATCTCATCCCGATCTCAGCCTCAGATGCGCCACGTTATTGCACATCGCAGCCCACACGTTTATTTACTTGGCAAAACAAAAGCGATCCAATTCAAACACCTGGGGCCACGCTTCCCAACGGTTACATCAGACGTCCAGCCTTGAGCTGCGGCGCCGTCCCTGCAGTGGGGACAGGGCGCGTTGATTGTGCGAAGTCCCTTTAGGGCGAAGTACCATGTGGTAGTGCAGTATATGGCAAGGTGGATGAAATGTCCCCTGCCCCCTCCAAGAAAGAATTGACGACACTACCAGCGCAAGGGACTTTCCACTGCAGTTGCATTGAGCACTGCTTATTCTACAGAGCAACTGCAGCACCTTGTCCCCAACCCCACACTGTTCAGGTCACTTCAGATTCACAATGGCGTGTTCTTGATGTACCCCTCCCCATCGACCAGACCTTGCTCAGAACCAGGTCAAACCGCCTCTATCCCAATACCAAATGCTTCTGCGGCAGCTTTCAACCCCATCCTGGTCTTTGCAGTGGAACTGCAGCTCCGTGACTGAACCTTCTCGAGACTCCAGGACGGCGCGGCAGACCCGACGATCCCTTATCTCCGGCACCACCTGGGCCGAGGCTCGCCCCGCTCAGATGTAACATCTGATGGCGTGATCGTATCTCAGATGCGCGTTCCGTCCTTATCGAGCGGCATGCACAGCAAATTGAGTGGGGAAGGAATCTGGATCACACGCATGTGAAATGCCATCAGAGATTCTCAATTTGTCGTTGAAGCTGCAGTGCACAACTTTTGAGTCTGATTCGTGTGAATGGACGGCCTGATGCACGCTCATACAATGGTGTTCCACTGCAAAATCCATTCGTCTGACTCTTGGGATTTTGGGGTTTGGTGCGTGCTCGTACCGTGGTATTGATCCAATGTGTAGATTCAGCGTCTGTGGACGAGAAAAATACCAGGACGCAACCTCAGGCCGAAGAAAATCCACCCAGAGGCTTGGACTCCATCCAGAGCCTGAACCCCACTTCGATATGGCGTGCAGAGAATCGATCGCTGTCAAGATTTTTCCGAGACTGGTGTGTCGGAGAGAAACGGAGCTTCGCTTTCCCCTTCAATTGCATTTGGTTGTGCCCTGAAGTTTGATTCCACCCCCACCCCGTTCCTTCTGGATCCGCGCGCCGCCTCCAGTGTGAGACTGACCCGCGCATCGGCGGGGGGGAGGGGGCGGGGTCTTCGCTCTGTCTGCGATGGGCCGTGGTGGCGGGTGGAGGATCTCTCAGTTCACCTGAGCTTATCAGTGCGCGCCGTACCGCCCGCTGAGGGCGCCACCCAGAATCCTCCGCACCGGAACCTCTTCTTTGTTCGCAAATGCGTTTTCAAATGCAGATTATCAAAAGTGGATCCTAGAGTTTTGACCTGTAGTCGACCGAATTATCAGGTGAACTGAATGAAGCGGGAATATTCTCAAGTTTTCCCAATTCACATCACTGGACTGCAAAATATTTATGGCTGAACAGAGTTCGTGTGCAGAATAGATTTTGGGGGAAAACTGATGGAATTCTGTGGTTTTCCCACACCCATCACCGAAACCACATTCCCACCCGGACAACCCCATTCGCCTTCCAATTTTACACCGCATTGCGTCCACAGATTTGAGATATTACTTCTGCCTACATCTCCTGATACGATCCACAACTTTGCCTCTTGCGCTAAACTTTTTCACCCCTTTTCAATTTGTTTGCATCGCAGCGAGGTTTTCCATCCAGGCCCGGGGTATTTATTTTGCAAATGAGAAATGGGGCGCACGAAGTGCGGTTCTCTCGCCTGGGTCCCGCTGCAGGCGTCACGTGTTCCCGCTCTGCGCAGGTCAACGGGCGCTACGTGTTCTTGCCGACGCAGCGTCCGTTGAGTGGCGTTGCCATGGAGCGCCGCGCGTGGCGTGACCAGCGTGCAGCTGCGCGCGCACGTGGGTGTGTAGCCGGTGTAGATGTGGGTGATTCTAGGTGGTTCTGATTATTCGACTGATTTCTGCCACACGCAGCAACACAGGCGTGAGCAAGATCTGTCCGCCGCAGATCCGATTCCCCCGTCTCCGGTACATCGCCAACACTTTCGTGCCTTCAATACGTCTGGGTTAGACTGCAGACGAAACTTGTATCTTTTGTCTGAGTGTTGGGGTTTTCGCCTGATTTCTGCCCTGGACGCTTGTTGTCTGTCAGAGAAAGCTGGTCAGTTATCTTCCAGAACCTTTCCTCTGAGTTTCATCGCGACAGGGCGTGGCCTTTTGTCAAACTTCGCTTCAACTCGATGAAAAGGAAAAGCGACACACAAAACAGCAGGGCGCGTTTCTGCCCCGCGCATCTGGAGCCCAATCATCGGTTGGTGCAAAAACATGTGTCATGCGTGGGAGTCATGTGAGAAAATTTACACAAGATGTGGTGAATGCAGCGTGTGATCCAGAAGTGTGGCAGTGTGGGAGAAGGTTGGCCTCAACTTTTTCATCTGTGTGTGTGTGTGTGTGTGTGTGTGTGTGTGTGTGTGTGT
>JAAUXT010097942.1_pt1 | contig 10230 bp, 11 predicted proteins | sample 7278171 | NCBI WGS metagenome assembly JAAUXT01 (sample SAMN14350112, study PRJNA611818) | marine sediment metagenome | isolation source: surface marine sediment (1.8m) | place: French Polynesia: Moorea | collected 2018-08 | reverse complement strand
GTTCTCCTGCCTCCGGTGGACTTGGTCGCAGTGCTTGTACGTTTTTTGTGTCGTTAGCATGCTTGAGCGTGGACGTGCACGTAGACGTGAGCGTAGCGTGGGCGTGCATGGGGCGATTCGATGGAATGATTGTGGTCCATGCACGCCCACGCTACGCTCACGTCTACGTGCACGTCCACAGTCACGTCTACGCTCACGTCCACGCTACGCTCACGTCTACGCTCACGTCCATGCTACGCTCACGTCCACGCTACGCTCACGTCTACGCTCACGTCCACGCTACGCTCACGTCTACGCTCACATCCACATTCACGTCAACGCTCACGTTTGCGCTCACATCTACAGTTACGTCACGTCTACGCACACGTCTACATTCACGTCTACGCTCACGTCCACGCTACGCTCACGTCCACGCTACGCTCACGTCCACGCTACGCTCACGTCTACGTGCACGTCCACGCTCAATCATGTTTACGTCACAAAAAACGTTCAAGCCGTGCGTCCAAGTCCACCTGAGTCAGGTGATGCACTTTTCAAGTGCACTGTTGCAAAATGGATTTGTCTCACTACAGTACGTCCTGAAAACCCCTTTAATTTTCACGAATTTATTGATAAAGCATGATAAAGCAAGCAAGTAACACGCAATTATTTGCACACGACATTCTGATTGGGCAGCACCGACGGTACGTTGTCAGTTCTATTGACGTAGGTTGGGTTGAATCGTGCATCCTTTTTACCCATGTCGGCAAAGGACTGTCTCTTCTCCAGTCTCCAGAATGCATACGGGTTTCCCGGGGTGGGGTACACACAGACATTGCCCTTTCCAACCCCTCTCCACCACTGGTTGACATTTTCATACCATGCCAGTCTGGAGTCATCATGCACCAGTGCACACAGCCTGCAGAAAAATTTGGTGTCAATGAACTCTCCTGACCCCTTCCATCTGAAGTAATTGTTGTAAAGGGCATCATCCTTGTTAAGTTTGTGTAAATATGCAGCAAGTTCCTTGGGGGAGTCAAAGTCTTCCACATGGATGTAGGAGTTGAGAGGTGCTACTTGCTTATACTGCTCCTGAGATGCCCCCATCACTATTGGAACAATGTCATGCTTCAGGGCATTGTCAAAAAACTTCTCTGTGATATAGTCTTTGCAGTTCACATTCTCAAAAGCCAGATAAAACTTGTAGTCCCTTCTTATCTTCTCCCAGCAATGTTCCCTTTCTTCCTTCTTGCAAGTCCAGTTCATGTGACCACATTTTCCATAGATATCCACATCAATATGTTGGGCCAGTTCTTTAGCATACCTCATGCGATTGTTTTTTGGATCACAGTTGGACACAAACCAGGCCACAGACTTGTTCTTCCCCTCAGTATAATTCTGCTTTGGAGGCAAATCTTGATACAAAGAAGCATTGTCAAAGGGCACAAACAACCCATAGGGCATTGACAGGGTTGCATCCACCCTATATGAAGCTGTATAGTTGAACATAATAGTTGCTGATTTTGCAATGCGGGGCCTTTTGGAGGGGGGTTCGTTTTGCTCCAGAATCCACCTCTGCCTGGGTGTACGAGTAAGGCTGGACGTGTCCTGTAAGACGTTAAACAGTATGGCTTCAGCCAGTGGGGCGTGGCGGGGGTCCCTGGTCAAGTAACAGCTGTTCAGGGGGCACTGCTGCTGGAGAAAGGGAGACTGGCCCTTTATCCTGCGGTAAGGTCCGACGTTTAGGTAGTTGGACAAGAAGACAACCCGCAGGTGGGAGGGTATGTCAGTTCCATTGTGGTATGCGATCTTGGAGACGTTGGGTTGGGGAACCCTGAACTGGAGCTGGTCTATGATGCGGTTGTCGGTCTCGTCCAATCCACTGGGCCACAGCCGAAGTTTGCGGCACTTTCGTTGTTGCTGTTGTTGTTGTTGTTGTTGTTGTTGTTGTTGTTGTTGCTGTTGCGGGTCATCGCCTGCCCTGTTGTTGCTTTCTCTTGGGAGGCTGTGTAGGAAAACACGAGTGTGTACTCAGGATGGGACGAAACCATTGATGTTGCAATTGAACAAGTGCACAGAGCTGAGGACAGCCGTGCAAGGCACTTTCCTTTGGCAATTAAGTTATGGAGGCAAAATCCTTTGCGTAAAAAGTGACACGCAGGACAGAGCTCACAGGAGACAAAGGTGGAGAGAACTATTGTGTCATCAAAGTCAAGAACTTCGGTTTGAACCTGGGAGGGTGGGGGCACCAACGTGTGTGTGTGTGTGTGTGTGTGTGTGTGTGTGTGGCAACTTCTTCAAACATTTACCACCCCCACCCCCACCCCCAACATGTAGTCATAAGTGTGGTTGGAACTGCTGCACTTGCACGAGCATAAAACCACATTGGGTGACGCGCGGTCGTTTTCTGGGCTGACGTCAAGTATTCCACCATTGGGTTCAACGTTAAATTTTGACGCCGACGTCAAAAAAACGACTGCGCGTCACCAATGTGAAAACCGCCATACACACCTCTGGTTCCCACTCGGCTGCACGATCCACGGCAGTTGAGTGGCGGGGATCGAGCTGAGCAGGGTTACGTTCACGATCACCATGGTGACGGAGAAGGCGACAGTCACCACCAGGGCGCGCCACACGCGCATCGCTGAGGTCAAGGAGTGGCGCCTGTGTCAAGAGAGAGAAACAGTACCGCGTGTGCAATGTTCAACAGGGAGATTTTGCGCAACGTTTCAGTGAAACGTCGCGTTGCCCGCGTCAACGACGATTGGTGGTTTGTGATTGGCCGGTACCATGGAAACGACCGTCATCAAATTGTGAGCTCTTTGCGACGTTGGCGTTGGCGCGACGTGCGACGAAAACGTCGTGCGTGATCTCTCTGAATCAATGCTACGACCCAAACAGCAGCAAAAGGGGACGGAACACACGTGTTAAAGGGTTTTCACGTTGATGACGGCGTCAGCTTTTTCTGACGTCGACGGCAACTTTTCTTGGCGACTTGAAGTGGTTCTCACATTGGGTGACGCGCGGTCTTTTTTCTAGCCTGACGTCATAAATTCCACCATTGGGTGCCATGTTAAATTTTGACGCCGACGTCAAGAAAACGACCGCGCGTCGCCAAATTTGAAACCGCTTCAAAGAATGGTCTCAACCGATTTTTGATGCCCACCAATTGGGCGTCATTTTAAATTTTGATATGGACATCAAAATTGTGCTGTCAAAGTCAAAGTTTGGCGTTGACAGCACCAAAGAGAAAACGGCTTCATTCACCACATTGAAACAGGACCCAGGTGGGTGGTGAGTTAGGGCCCCAACCCCCCTCCCCCAACCCTCCCCCGGCCCAAGAAAAAGAGTTTTTCCCTGGATTGAACTCAAAATTGTGGACAGTAAGAGGGGCGTCTGGGTCCCAGTTTTAACTTGGGCTGCTCTGGGAACTTTATGCAACGACGTTTCGCTGAACGCCGCGTCAACACCAACGTCAAAAAGAGCACCGTTTCCATGGCACTGGCCAATCACGAAACACAATTCGACGTTGGCGTTGACGCGGCGTTCAGTGAAACGTCGTTGCCTAAAATCCCTAATTTGTACGAAAAGCAAAACAAAGCACCTTGCAAACAAAATTCAGGAACTGAGGACTGCAGGTCACCCAGACACTTGGCCTGCAGCTTTGCTTTTGTCTTTTGCAGACAGGATCTCAGGGGTGTACGCGCTTGTCCGTTTGTTTGTTCGTGCCTTGGGTATGTATCCTTACATTTGAGCAGTGTTGTTCCTTGGTTGTCACACAATGAAAGGCGTGGTTTGTCCAAACTCACTATTTACAAGTTTGTTCGGTGGGCCATGGGGTGGGGCAGAATGAAAAGCCTGTCTTGTCCAAACTCTCCATTGCTTTTCTTTGTTACAATGGTTCTATTTACAAGTTTCCAGGGCAGCTGATCCTGTTCTGTACAGTCTTTGTGTGTTCAAGTGTTGTTTTGTTCCTGGTTATTCCAGCTATGATCCAATTCAAATAAAAACACAATGTGTGAAGGTTGGAGAAGTAAGGTGGAACAAACATCCATTGCATCTTGTGGTGTAGAAATTCAGATTATGTGCAAGAAAACAGGCCCAACCTATTGACAGGCTGCCACTATGGAAACAATGGGTTGTAGGAAGATGTGGGGACAACCTGGAGGGAGCTGTTGTGCTCACAAACCACATTGTCATTGGCAGAGGGGTTGTCAGAAAGATGAACATAATTGGGGTTGAGCAAAGGGTCCTTTTGGCTCAAGTTGGAGAAGGATGGAGACTTTGCCAGTTTCCAAGATGCATATGGATTCTCAGGGGAAGGGAACACACATATTCCAGGTCCTCTCCACCAGTGATTCACATCCTCATACCATGCAAGTCTGGAGTCATCATTGACCAGTGCACACAGCCTACACCAGAATTTTGTGTGGATAAACTGTCCAGACCCTTTCCATTTGAAATAGTTGTTGTAAAGATGGTCATTTTTGCTCAGCATGTGCAAAAAGGCAGCAAGTTCTTTGGGAGACTCAAAGTCATCCACATGGATGTAGGAGTTGAGAGGTGCCACCTTCCTGTATTCTTCTGGATGTGCCCCCATCACTATTGGAATGAGGTTGTACTGCAAGGCAGTCTCATAAAACTTCTCTGTGATGTAATCTTTACAGTTCATGTTCTCAAAAGCCAGATAGAACTTGTATTCACTTTCCAGCTTTCTCCAGCAATGTTCCTTGTCCACCTTCTCACAAGTCCAGTTCATGTGCCCACAGCGCCCATAAATGTCAACATCAATGTACTTGGAGAGTTCAGCAGCATAGCCATTTCTGTTATTTTTGGGTGAACAGTTTGAAACAAACCAGGCAATGGACTTGGTCTTGCCTGCAGCATGGTTCTGTTTGGGAGATATGGCTTGATACAGAGATGCATTATCATGGGGTAGAAAATACCCGTAAGGCAGCACAATAGTAGAGTCCTTCCTGTACGTAGCGGTGTAATTCATGATTGGATAAGGGTATTTCACAATGTGGATTGCTTTAGAGGGTGGTTCATGCTGTTTCACAATCCACCTCTGTCTAGGGGTGCGTTTGATGCTCTCAAAGTCCTGCAGCACATAGAACATGACAGCGTCTGCTATGGGGGCGAGGCTCACATCATTGGTCAGGTAACAGTTGTCCACGGGGCACTGGTGCCTGCGAAACCGCTTCTGTCCCCACGCGTGGGAGGGGTCGATAATAGGGAAGTGGGACAGGATGATGACCCTCATGTGACTGGGTATGTCCGTGCCACTGTGGTATGTTGGGGTGGATGTTGGGTTGGGTTGAGGCACGGTGTACTGGAGTTGGTCCAGGATTCTGTCTTCTGTCTCGTCCAGCCCACTGGGCCAGAGTCTTAGTTTCCTGCATTTTTGCCGCTGCTGTTGTTGCTGTTGTTGCTGCGTACATTGCTGCTGCGCATGGTGTCGCCACGAGTGTTGCTGCCCGGGGCAGACCTGGCCGCTGTACCGGAAGTCTCTGCCTGGTACCCGCTCTTCCGCTCGAGCTGAGACGCAGAGGGAGATGGTTGCCATGGCGACGCAGGCGCTGAGCGTTGCTAGGAGACGACGCGTGCGTAGCATTGTCCAGTCCTGGAAAATATGGGGTCCACGTTTAGTTTCTGGATGATGATTGCCTTTGCTGATTATTGTGTGCTGGGTATGCGTCCACCATTGATCCTAAGTGTTTCCTTAACATTTCTGGGGTCTAGGGCATGCCCAGAGTTCAGTGGGTCTGGCCCTGAGGAGAGAAGATTCCTTCCTCTCACAAGGGTATAAAGCTTTTGTGGTAATGTCTTTCCATTGTCTGCACAACATTCCCTGTTTTGTCATTTGTTTCCCTTCTTGTTCAGCATTGCAAATGTTGTGTTGTCAGTGGGTTGGAGAATCCATTGAACACTGGGATCATCCCTGCACATGTGGCAGTTAGACTGCAGCTCCTGAATGAAGTAGTTTGTTCCAACAGTTCCTCTGGTCTGGCCAGTTTTGTGCTCAAGCCTCAACAAAGAAAACTAATTGTGTTGTGGGCAAAGCACAAGAATGATCTCAATATCAAACCTTGCAATGCATGCACACAATAAACACACGAAAATAAGTGCCAAAGCAAGACACTTTTTCTCACAGCATTTCGCACGAGCAAAGCTGTCACAGCAAACTTCAAAGTTTTGCAGCTCTTGAAAATTGACCTGTTGCTCATGTGTGACAAAAACTAGTTTGAACAGCCTTTCTGTCCTGATATGCATTTGACCTGATATGATGTTGTGGCTCCAAACTCTGAGGATGTATTGTCAGTTGTGTCCACACTTTCTGATTTGTCATTCCTGAACCAATGTCAAGAAATTATGCATATGTCTATGTTATGTCATTCCAATTGGACAAACACTCAAGTCAGTCTCATGGTTTTCTCTAGTACAGTTGGTTTGATGGAAAAGACTTGCAGGAATGCATGTGATCTATTCTGTTGCCCTTCTTCAGGTGAGCCCCACAGTGGTAGTGGAAGATTTTCAGCACAAAGCAGGGATTCAAAGTTTTGTATCCAAGATTTTGAAATATCAAGCAAACAACATTCTCCAGACCTGGATATCTCAGAGAATACTTCAGCAAACTGGAAATGAATGAACAGTGATGTGACAGAAGAATATCACATTGACAACAACCTGTGCAAATATATTTTGACAACCAGCAACCAACACAAAAGCACAATGGACATTTCTTACCCATAGTGCTTCTTTTGGAAGTCGTCTTTTGGACTGAACACGAATGCATCCATGGAGCCAACAAAGTTTCTGCAAACACAATGTTTTGCATGGGCAAGGTGGAATGAAACAAGTTTTTTCTCTGTGTTCAGAATTTGTGAGATTGATGATTGAAAGGGAGGTGGGTCTTGTTGAAGAAAGACACAACTGGCCAACTTCCCACAAGAACAGTCAAATAATAACCAATGTAAAGTTGAACTTCCACCAACAGTTACCTGATATTGCACATATTGGATCCTCTGTCATTTGCGAGATCACAATTCTTCTCCTTTCTTCCATGCCTGAAACAGGTTTTCACACATAAACTTCTGTGAATTCTGAGTTCAAAGAGACCACCACCAGCACATTTGGAAAATGTGATCAGAATACCTTGAAATCAAGTAAGCTATTTTGTTGTTGGTCAAATTTGCCAAGTTTACTTTTTCAAATCCTTCCACTGGATATGTATCAGCATTCGTTAGCATGACAATTTCTCCTTGTAAATTCTCATGAGCATAATGAAACAAAGTTGCAATGGTGTCAATCATATTGGGCACAAAAGTAATCTTCTCTTTGTGGTTTAAGTTTTGTTTCTCCATGTATGGGATGAGTAGAGGATCCTGATAGAAAATGTAGAGAAATCCAGTGTGTGGGTAATTGAGTGTATTCTGGATGCAATCTATAATCTCTTGCATTCTGGTTTCTTTCTGTTGTTCTGTGACATTGCCATAACTTGTGATCTTGTTGGAATGAGTGAAAGGGACCATCATCAGCACATGAATGAGAGATGTGGCATCCTGAAATGGATCAACAGACAATTTTCATCATGATTTCATCTCTACTCCAACAATGGAACAACAAAAGCTTGAATTGCAAACAAGCCAAGATGTGGTTTTTCCTCATCCTTCTTTCACAACTTCACATTTCCTTACTGAGGCTTTTCAAATTTGTCAAATGTTGTACAAACTTAGACAGCAAGAAACATGAATTGGAAACTGAAACTTTGATTGTTTTGTCCACATGTTTTGGCAAAGAAAACTTTTGAAACATTGGAACTCATAGAAACAGCCATCAGGAAGCACAACCACAGCCTGTTCATCAGTACATATGTCAAATTTGGATCACAAACAACTGCAACATTTTTGTCTTTGTCACAAGAGGAAAGTTTGAACTCACCCTGTGATCAACATTGTCTGTGTGTTGCTGTGTCTGTGTGTCAGGACTTTGGGATGATGTCAAGATGGCTTTTCTTGTTTCCTCTTTTGGCAATGACGTGTTGTCACTTTTGGGCATCAACCGGTGACAAACAGCCAGCACGGCAACGAAGCTGAATATGACCAAGAGAACCTTCCTCCTTGTTCTTCTCCTCATTGTTATTTAGTGAACGAAGTTCTGTTCTGGATTTGTTGGTTTCAAAACAGTGAAGGCTGAAGTATTCTGAAAGACAAGAAGCCAGCATTTCTGTCGCGGTTACTTGAGAAGATTCACTCACAAACCATGTATGGTTCCGTGCAAATGGTCGCGAACAAAGCACATAGTTTCAGGCGCTATCTTGCAAAAAAGACCTCCAGGGAGGTTGCGTGATTTGCACCAATTGATTAGATCTATCCAATCATCACCCACTCAAACACAACATTCTTATGTACTGTGATTTGAACAAAGAGCTTCCTGGCACATCATCCTCCACATGAACCAAATCAGTTGACCAAAGATGGACAGAATTGACCATTGCCTTCATGAAAAAAGTGCTGTCCACAGAATCTTGTCCGCCATGCCTTATGTGCTTTGCGCTACCTGGTATACCCTTCGGGAACCAGGTGCAAATCACCAAAAAACATTCAGGGTGGTAGTCTTCAACTCTTCTGTTCGCACCCAATGCTGCACCCCTGCCTGGCTGCGCCCCAGTTCATTTTCAGGTGATTTGGACGGTGCGCAGTCCGGTCGCTCAAGCTTTCGGCTGAAGAGACTGGAACGAGCGACCGCAACAAATCGCAAATCTAACGTACGATTTGTGGGTCATCTTTGATCTGAATATGGTCGCCCATTTGTTGTGTGTTTGGTCCGAAAAATGCATTGTTACATTTTCAGTGCCAAAATTTCAAAAAGGCAAATTCCAAACGTTTACATTGGGTTTCTGTATTTTGCTGCGTTTTGAAAGAATGTTTGGGCGAGGATACATCTGTTCTGTGGCTTCATCCTTTTGCAGGTTTATTTTGGGGAAAATGGGTGTTAATTGTGCTTCTGTGATAAAACTATGAAGCAGTTTTGGGTGGGTTGAAATGGAAAGTTTTATTTTTGGGGTATTGACATTTGTGCCTTTTTGTGTGGAAGAAAAAATTGTCATGTTTCAAGGGAATTGGTTGCAACTGATGCCAATTCTTTTGAAAATGTTGCAGAGTCAATTTTGATGTTTTGTGTGACAAAGTCATGGGAGCCACTGGAATGAGCGACCGGAACAAGTTTCAAATCACTGCGACGTCCACGGGCCTGCTTGGGAAACTGAGGTCCAATCAAATCAACAGGAAACTCACAAACGCCCTTTGGGATATTTGATCGAGGTCAGTTCTCCGAAGGACCAAAGGCACAACGATTACACCTTGACCACGTCCAGATACACAGCTGTCACGCAAGACAAAGGGTTTTCATATTGGGCCGACGTCAACTGCAAAACTCGACGTCAAGCAGCAAAATTGACGTCCGCTGCTGGGTTTTGACGTTGACGTTGATTCGTTTTTGACGCCAGCGTCAACCATTTTCATAGTGGGCGCGTCAACTGCAAGATTTGACGTCGACTGCAAAGCGATTGACGTCGGCCCAACATGAAAACAACTTGCAGTCAACGTCCAAAAAAGTTGCAGTTGCGGTCAGCAGTTGACGTCGATACCACCAAGAATATAACCCCTTCATTCCCTGGTATTTGGCGCTGGTAGGGGATAAATTTGTTCATGTCGCACACTGCATCCTAAACAGGTCAAACAGCGAGACGAGATGCGACAGTTGTACCGTTCAAACCACCGAAAACGTGGTTGTTCTTGAGTCTAGCGCTTTTCACATTGGCGACGCGCAGTCATTTTTTTGACGTCAGCGTCAAAATTTAACATTGCACCCAATGGTAGAATTCGTTGACGTCAGCCCAGAAAACGACCGCGCGTCATCCAATGTGAAAACCGCTTCAGTCGTTTTTGTTCATTTTGCACGTGCAGGGTACTGCACATTCTCATAAGGTGTGCAAATCATCATAATAGATGTACGAGGGAGGCTGCACTCCCCCTGAGTGCCCCCAAAAGGCAAAACGTTGTCGGAGTGTGTACAAGGGCATCTGGACTCAAAAGGGTACATTTGACGGTGCGATCGTCTGTGCCCAAAGGTACCAGGGTATACCATGTGACCCCGTGTCGCAACCTTTTCGCAGTCACAAAATAGCTCCATGGAGCTCCCGGTGATTTGAGGAAATTTCAGTTGCTCTGATTTGGCTTGCTCTGATTT
>JAAUXT010119481.1_pt1 | contig 10231 bp, 16 predicted proteins | sample 7278171 | NCBI WGS metagenome assembly JAAUXT01 (sample SAMN14350112, study PRJNA611818) | marine sediment metagenome | isolation source: surface marine sediment (1.8m) | place: French Polynesia: Moorea | collected 2018-08 | reverse complement strand
GGTAAAACAGAGGTTTTGTCCGCCCAAGACAGACGGATGCGGATACAGGGGCAAACCAATATCAGACTGCTACCGCGGCTGATAAAAATGATCAGTGATGCTCACTGACCATTTTTCCCAAAGTGGGTCCAACCCCCCAACCCCCAGTTAGACCCACTTTACACACATGGATGGACGGACAGACAGACAGACATACAGACTGATGGTGATTACATTAAGCGTGTGGTAACACCCTTAGGGACCACACGCTTAACAAAATGCAGAAAAAGGTTGACAAATTTTTTGAAAAGTTTGGCACGAAGGCCAACAACAAAGTGTTGGGGACTGTCCTCAGGCGTGTTGAGTTTTGCCTCCGGCCTGTCCCACTGCAGGTGGTGGTCTCGTTCCGCCCGACTCACTTTAGGACGGGTTCGGGCGTCAGCATGGACGAGTCCACTTCGAGCATCTGCTCCTCGAGGATGAAGAAGTTGCGCCACGTGTTCAGCAGGTTCGCCTTCATCGCGCAGCCCATCGGACCGAAGTCGTACAGACCAGTCACACCTCAATGAGAAAGAGCAATGTTTCACGTCTTGGTTCGTCTTGCCGTATTCACCCATGCAGAAGTCGCATCTGCTGTTACACCTGTCGGTGGGTGGCTGGTGGCACGGATTCTTTTTCTTTTGGGAGGGGGGGAGGTCAAGTGGGTGCAGGTCCCAGACGTCCCTCAGGATTCACTTGACCAGCTCCACGCCTCTTTTGTGTCAAACCCTTTTGCACTGAGGACGCGACGCTTGCGTTCACAACTTCAACGAGAGGACGCACGATGCACCCAAGTCTCTGTCCTTGGATCTGCGCTCCCACGTCACGGCACAAAGGGTTTGAAGAAAAGCCAACCAAGTGGTCGCACGGCTTGATCGATCAGCTCGTTCGCCGCCCCCCCCCTCTACCCCACCCCGCACAGTCAGCCACAATTTGATGCTGCTTTTTCTGGTTCCAAGACAGGGCCGCTCCCTGTCAGTGAGCTTCGAACACGGTTGATGAAATCATTCGCGTCACTTTGAAATCTATATGTTGATCTTGCAACATACCTCCGTAGATTGAAAAAGCCATGTCGTAAAAGAATCGCTGTTTCAATAGATCCTCCATTTTCATTCTGTCGATCGGCTTGTCCTCCAAGTTGGAAAATTCCAACATCTGAAGCAAAAACGGTCACTTGCACAATGGAGATGTTTTCAAGAGTGAACAAAAATATCTGGATCTGTTTTCGGCAAGAAAGACGAACAAAATTCTTGTCACCATCGCGAAACGAAACTCATACCTTTTCTTCCAAAACTCTCTTTCGGGCCTTCAGTTCTGTAACAGCTACGAGAACGTCATTCTCTGGTGCACTTGCTTCCTTCAGTTTCCGAATCAAATCACCCTGAAACAAAAGTTCATGTGCAGATGCTATAACCTGGTGTTGTGTGCCGACCGAAAGCTGCACAAGTCGAGGAGTGTGCTTTCTGCCCCACTCCCCCAGTGGTGTAGTTTTCCGACAGAAAACGATGGTCAACACACACGTTTGTTCTTTCAGTGTGAAACTGTTTGGTGCAACAGACAGGTGAATTGTGGTGGTTTGGGGACCGTCGGGGGGAGAGTGACAGACATCTACGAGTACGAGGTGGTATTTGAAAGTTCGTATCGTTATCATGATCGCAATTTCGCGCACTTGTCGTGGAATTCCGATCAAATAGTCAGTCAATCGCTTCATTACCTTGCAGAAAGAAGACTTGTCGTTGCGTCAGGAGGGGGTGGGGCTGATGGACCCGACCCGTCCGAAAAATGATTACTTTCTCCTGTGCGCCGCACGGACAAACTTCTCTGCTTGAAGTTTCACGCTTTTGAACGTTGGAAATCGTCACCTTTCATGCCTTTCTTGGAGTGGCCCTTGTTGGACCCACTTCAGACCCCCAGTCTGATTGGCAAAACTGAACAACTCTCGAACTCACTACAGCCTTTTGGTGTTTTGTTGCAACAGACTGGAAACTTTCGAACTTACCTGCTCTTTGACAGCTGCTTGCAGTGGTGCAAGAGTTTCCTTCATTTTGGTGTCTCCCTCCATTTTTAGTCTGACAGCCTGCAATTGTTCCAGCCGGAGTTTTTTGCTGAATTTCCCTGAAAGCTTCGCTGTCCGTTCAACACGGGACAGATGAAGATTTCTCGTCTGTTTGATGGGTTGATGAATGGATCGCTTGGCGAGTGATGCAGAGAGCAACTGAAAACACCTGACAGGCAAACGCATGGGCGACAATGCACAAGTCTGATGCAACTGGCCACGAAGTCGGTTCCGCCCCACGTGCGCATGTCCAGGGTCGAGCAGACGACGTGTCATGGCGGCGCCCTGTGTTGGCGTGAAACCAGGCAAAACACTCGATACAGCTGATTTTCTGTTCACTGCACATTCTGTTGCTGTGGAATGGCTGTGTAGTTTCGTTGACAGTTCCAAGTGACAACATGCCTGTGAATAATGCCTTGGTTCCGCACAGAGCATCACCGAGCAGCCTAAGAACGATGTGATGTGGTGGCCGACTGCGCGCAGGACGCCGGACTGCGATCACAAGACTTCAGATCGAAGAAAGTAATCTATCAGTCATTTTCACCATTTTCGAAACGAACAAACTGTTGCTGTGGCATGTTCGACATACACTACAGCAGAACTTCAGCACAGTTTGTTCTGACCCGTGTCTCATGTCTGATTTCTCGCAGGAAAACATTGCTGGAGTCCGAGCCGTGCACACACAAACCATGAAGACTAGTTTTGCTGTGCAAATCGTCCTGTTTGCGCTACTTCAGAGCATCACTTCAGAGAGGTGAGAATATCAACCGTGGATCTGAAGGGGTTGGTGGCCAAGCAAGTCAGACCACCCCCGGACACCTGACGTGCGATGTTTGCATTTCAGACACAAAGGTCCTCTGAGAGCCATGTTTCCTGACCCAGAGCCGATGGTGAAGAACGGGATCGACCCAGGGAAACCGCTGTTTCTCACCCCGTACATTGAACGTGGCGATCTCCAGAAAGGTGATGATTTCAGCACACTTCTCTCGTTCTCTGACTGAGCCTGTTTTCGATCAGGTCGTCACTGTTGACAGCTGCTCCTCCGGTGTGTGAAGGTTGTTGTCTGGTCACCCATGCTTCTGTTTCTGTGAAGACGTCTCTGTTTCCGGTTTGGAAACAATTGCAGGTGGTGAATGATTTTCAATTTTTTCCTTTGTTGCTGCAGCTCGACAGATGAGCAAAACTGGACCGTTGGATGGATGCGACTTGGAAAGCCACACAGGATTCTTCACAGTTAACAAAACCTACAACAGCAACATGTTCTTTTGGTTCTACCCGTCTCAGGTACGCTGTAACCTGTGATCAGATTCACTTCATCTTCGCCCCTGTGTCGCGTCAAGGCGAGACGCGGATGTGGCGAGGTCTCAGGTCTGTGGTCTCGCCAGAACTGGAAACAACTCGAAGTTGAGCCTCTGGTCCCCACACAACGTGTTTGCCAGAGGCAAGGGGGGCACATTGCGGGTTCTTTGCTGCTGGGGTGAGGTCAGGTGCTTCACACGGACGTGGCAAAACACCTTTGGTGGTGAGACCTCCGGCTTCGTGGCACCGCTTGTCACGTGAAAATGTTGCACTGATTGATATCAAAGCGCGAGTTTGTCATATTTGTCTGAACTCGGTTGGTTCACTGAGCTTTTCAATTCTGAGTTGATTCTGTGGTTGGTCAAATTGGCGAATGTTTGCGATTTGCAGGTGAATCCCGAATCGAGTCCGATCATACTGTGGCTGCAGGGCGGACCCGGGGGCTCCTCCATGTTCGGACTCTTCAACGAGAATGGCCCATGCCGTCTGGACATCAACCGCAAGAGTAAGTGCGTGTAGCGCTTGGACTTTCTCGAACTGGAGCAGTGGTGCGTTGGCAAAGCCAACAAAGTTCCAAACCAAACTTCACCCGTTATATGCAGACGGGGGGTTTGCATCTTTATGACTTGTTTTGTTTTGCACCTCAGTGGTTCGACGCAAGTTCTCGTGGAACACCAAGTACTCGCTGCTCTACATCGACAACCCCGTCGGAACGGGCTTCAGCTTCACCGACAGTGACGCGGGCTACGCCAACACCGAGACCGATGTCGCCGTCAACCTGTACAGGTGCGCGCCGTCCTGCAGTTGGTTTTTGGCAGCCAGAACCGAAGACTACAGTTGCAATTTGGTGTCTACAGTGTGTTCAGTGTGTTAAAAGGAAGAGCAAGCGGTACATCGGTGTGTTTTGGGGCCGAGTTTCTGTTTTCCCCAGACAGAATGAACGAGGGTACTGTGGTCGGCGCAAGAAGGTCTTTTTTGTGAGTTGAGATCGAAACCAGTGTGAAGACACTGATACCTTCCTTTTCAGGGCCTTGGTGCAGTTTTTCACTGTCTTTCCGACGTACAAATCTTGTGACTTTTACATTACTGGTGAGGTGAGTGCACAAATCACAAATTTGCTTTTCTGGTTCTGATTCGTCCCTTCATATTCGCTGATTGTTCGTCGAATCTGCTGTTTCAGTCGTACGCTGGTAAGTACGTGCCTGCAATTGCTCACTACATATTGCACCAAGAAAAGCCTCTGATACAGAATCTGAAGGGAATCGCAGTCGGTGACGGGTGGTCCGACCCAGCAACTGTGAGTGAAATTCACTTCCCTTTCGTCAACAAGCATGCTTGCTCGTACAGATTTTCGAAGTGAAGCTTTCTTTCTGAATGTGTCCAATCGCTTTCTGTTGGTTGTTGAGATTGTCTCAGATTTTTTTCCTCGTGGGCTTCTGCACAATTTCCGACAAAAGCAAGTATTTCTGTTCGAAGATGGTTGGAGGCTACGCAGACTATCTCTATCAGCTCGGAATGCTGGACGAACCAGAGGCGAAGTACTTCAAAAGTCAGACGGACCTCGTGCAAAAATATGTTGCCGAAAAGAAGTACCTCGAGGCATACGCAGTGAGCACATACTTGTCATCTCGCATTGTTCTTGAGCGGAACGTGAAACATCCGAAAGCCAAACTGAAAACTGTTTTGAAAGTGTGACTCAACTCACAACTTGAATGTAACGGAAACAACGTCCAGCAAAGTTTGTGCTCAATTCACACCGAACAGCCAGCAAGATACTTGTCTTCTATTTCTTCACTTCTGTACTTGCAAAGTATCTGAGTCGTGTCAGCCCAGGCAGTCCATTTTACGCCCATGCAGTTGGGCAAGTGAACATCTACAACTACATGCAAGCGGAGGTATCAGTTCTTGTTACTTTGGCTGTTGTCTCTCCTTTCCCTGCATGCCTGGCCACTTGACGCAAAAGTTCTTTCAGCTGCAGAAATGCCCATTTGGGGTCCTGTGTGGGAGTATCAAAGGAATCTTTTGACAGCAGTCAAAGTGACAAGAGTTGTCACCAAAGTTTGCATTTTTGTGCAGTTTGTTTTGAAAGCTCTGAATGTATTTCTGCAGCTCTGGGACAAATTGCTGAACGGTGACTTCAGCGCCTCGCCGTCCTATTTCACCAACGCCACTGGCTCGCACTATTATTATAACTTCATGCAATTCGAGGTTCCTGGGTTGCCTTGTTTCTTTCCATTTTGTGCCTATCTTCTTGACTCCACGTGCAGTCGTATCGTTACACTGGTCTTTGTTTGAAAGCTGTCTTGTAATTTTGCCGTAGAATCTAATGACTTTGCTGCAGTCCTGCTGTTCACAGCTTTATTGTCTTTGTTTTCCCGCAGGCACCAAAGGAATTGGGTTTCTACTCCTCGTTTCTTGCAAAACCGGAAACACGAAAGTCTATCCATGTCGGGAACCTGACTTTCAACGATGGAGTCAAGGTCGAGATTCATCTGAGCCGTGATATTCTCCAGACGATGACCCCGTGGCTTGCAGACGTCATGGAGAAGTCCAAGGTACGTTTTGCGTACTGATGAAGGAGTCACACTGAAAACAGAAATTTTGTTGCACCCGTGACGGCTGTGGTGCTGGTTTGGTCAACTGAATTGTGAGTCCACTGAGTGTGTTTTGGTTGCCCAGCGCTTTGGTACGGTGTCTTGAAGAAGAACCGTGTGAGGCAACCGTGTCTGCGATCCGTCTTCAGAGTCGTGGTTGCGTGTCTGACCCGCAGGTGCTGCTGTACAGCGGGCAGCTCGACATCATCGTGGCGGCGCCGCTCACCGAGGCGATGCTGTGGAAGCTGCAGTGGCGCCACCAGGCCGAATACCGCGCCTGCAAGAAGCAGGTGTGGCGCCTGCGCCCCAACGACACGGACGTCGCCGGATACGTGCGCAATGTGAAGGATTTTTACCAGGTGCTCAACCACACTCGTCTTCGTTTGGTCTGGTCTGGTGGGGAAGAGATGTGAAAATGGGTAGTTTCCACAGTTATGCCGTCCAACTTGTGCGCTTTATCCGAGGTCAGGCAAACATTAGTCCAGTGCACTGTTTCGACTTTGCTGTTGTGCCCTTGTTCTGTGTGAAAAGGTCGTTTGCAAGAGGTCACTCACAAACTGAGACTGTCTGTTTCCTTTGTTCAGGTGATCGTGAGGGGCGGAGGCCACATGTTGCCGTACGACCAGCCTGAGCGCGCATTCGACATGATTGACAGGTTCATTTCTGGAAGACCTTTTTCTTCCTGAGCCCAAAACTTTTTTTTTTTTTTTTTTTGCGTCTGCTTGCCTCAGGTTGGATTCCCATGAAACTGACATTTTTGATAACAATGTAGATTTTATCACTTTCATTTTGAAACTGAGCGATCTGTGATAATGCTGTGTTTTTAGGTGTGAAATAAAAATGTCTTTGGATAGAGAACTACCTTGTTCAGTCTTGAAGTTTTCGTGAGCTCCTTCTTGCAAAAGTGGTCAATTTAATTTCAGGGAAAATATAGAAAGAGTCGAGACTGATGAAACGCTGTGTAAACATTTTCGGTTTTTATTCAAAATCTTGTTTCTGAATCGGCACCCTCAGTTGTGCGCCTTGCCGTTTGCGATGCTGTCGGCCTCGTTCAGCAGAGCGACGAGTCCGGCCCAGTTCTCCTCGTACGAGAGCGGGATGACGGACGGCGGCGGGTCGAAGCCGGGCCCTCGCAGCTCAGGCGCGTACACGAATCGGATCCCGGCTTCGCCGGCGTTGTAACCCATGGAATCCCCGCTCGCTGTGGCTGAAACGGGATGACAGTTGGTCTCAGCGTGTCCCGCTCGGAGGGCCAGCAGGACGACACAATTGCGTTCGGAATCGTGGTCGAACACAATCACAAAGTGTTGTGAAAGTGAAGAAACCTTGAATGGTTTCAACGCAGATTGACTCGCAATGTGCCACCTACACTGCCTTCGTCTTTTCAACCACAACGAGCGGGCATGCCAGGACCTACAACGCTGCCCGCGAGCCTGTTGATGCAGCGCAAGGCGTGTGAGATTTTTGTTGTGTCTGAACAATGCAACTTTGGGCAGTTACCTGTCATCAAGGGAGTAGAAAAACCGCACTTGTTTGTAGCTGCAATGTTTCTTGGGACGTGCTCACCGAGAATGAGGCAGACGGACCCGTAGTCCCACTCCGCCTCCCCGTTGACATCAGCGATCGCCGCAACCCCGGCCTCAGCAGCTGGCATCTGCACGAGTGTGCTCGCCGTGTCACAAAATTGAGCGAAATTTTCGGTGACGCGTATCTCGAATCAGAAATCGGCGTTGAACTCTGAGCATTCAACTCGCCATTTCATCGTCGTAGTTGTCCGGGAGCTGACACACACCGCCGATGCGGTGTCCGTACGGAAGCAGCCAGGCGGGCACGGCCGTGTGATAGGAGATCCAGACTATGATGTCGAGCGAGTCCGCCTGCTCCTGCATCACCATTGTTTCCGGTTCGGAGGCCGCGGAAGGGCCGTGGAAGGTCTCGGCTTGGCAAACCTCTGAAGAGTGCTCTGTGAAGCAACAATGAAGGCGTTCGTGGTTATTGCAGTACGTCAGCCTTCTGGACAAGGGGTGTTCACATGTTCGTTGGCGAAGCACGGGGCTGATGAACTTCAAAAGACAAAGACTCTAGCTCAAAGACTGCATCGCGTGCCAGCTCTCTTTGGGAGAACACCACGGTACAAAACACTCGGAAAATGTTTTCACGATGAACGTGTGTGCTTTAGTCTCCGCTTGGGATCTGATGGAATCCAACCCCAACTACGCCGCGAGGACGTGAAACCCTGCGAAGTTTAATAACTTTGAGAAATCACTTGTCACCCGAAACATGACCCCGGTGTCTCAGGACCAGAGTACGACCAGGACCAGTGCACGGATACACTATTTGGTCATGCTGTGGTCCTGAAATTTCAGGACCACAGTATGACCACCTGGGACTGAGCTCCAACCAGTCATACTGTGGTCCTAAATGAATTTTTTTCAGATCAGATAGCTTGGAGATATGCTAAACAAAGAGTGGGTAATAAAAGGGAAGCTGTAATGTTGAAAGTACTTGTCTGCCAAGAAATATGACACACAGCATTAATTGTAAGAATATTTGACCATTTCCAAAGTGGTTGGGCCACAGTCCTGGGACCACATACCAACCCCATGAGGTGGTTATCTGGTCTTAAAAATTCATCTGGGACAACAATTTGACCAGTCAGAGCTCACTCCTTAGGTGGTTATGCTGTAGTCCTGAAATTTCAGGACCAGGGAACGACCTCATGGTGTGGTCGTGCTCTGGTCCTGGTCGTGCTCTGGTCCTGTTACACCGGGACAACACCAGAACAACGTACGAGCCCAGAAGTAGTCGTAGTTCCTGTTGATGTCCACGCCGAGACAGCCAGTACCCTGATCCGCCGGGCGGGTGTTCTTCCTCCAGAACCGGTCCTGAAGAACAGCATTCTATTCAGTGCACCATTTTGGACAAAAACTGTTCGGAACAAGTGAAAACCCGATGTTTTGCTTTCAACTTCAGGAGAAAAGTCAAGGAACACAAGACGAACTTACGTTTGTCCACGTGTACTCGTATCCGTCAGGGTTCACAACGGGCATGAAGAAGAATGAAAATGTGGCCAATAGGTCCTGCACCTCCCTGTCGCTTTCGTAGTCCTCCACCATCTACAATTTCACCTCATTCAGGCCTGGGTCCGCCACCCACGCAAAAACGTTGTGAGGAAGTCCGAGGGGAGAAGGGTCGTAAAGCAGATCTTGCTCTCTTTCAGACACCAGGGGCCAGACATAAACGGAACAACTTGTAATTCTGAGATTGTCCAAACTTGGTGTTCCCTCTTCCGCCGTGTCGGACCCCAAGTGCACCCGTGGAACGTCCGGTAGATTTGGTCGCCCAATAAGATCTGTTACTTTTGGATCCGCGTTGTGTACAAATCAAACATGCCATGGGTGACTGACGCATGTTTGTCGACGGACTATTGTGAATATTTCTTCATCATGCATGCTTGACGTCGGAAAGCAGCTCACGTGTCTGAGCATCGTCATGATGGTCGCGCCCGATAGCCACTCGCGCGCGTGCGTCAGGGAGTCGATCCACACAGTCTGAGCGGCCGGACTCGTGGCCAGCTTGATCTATTTGGACAGTACACAGATGACCAACAGGGATTTCCAAGGATTCTCCCATTTTCATGACAGAAATTGGCCAAGATCTTTATAGGTACGAGTATATTTCTGTTGGACCGACCGAAAAGTTTGACGGAATGTCCATTGCATCAGTAAAATCGAACTGCAATTCATTGATGTTCTCCTGAAGCACAACTTCGCTTTGTCTTCAATCTCAAATCCGCTTACCTCGAACCTCCACATGTCTCTGCCTTCCCACGTTGTACCCACGGACTCGAGCTGGCAATCGAGTCCTGCGGGACAGATGTCCTGCAGCCGCCTGAGCTCAACTTCATACTGCACCAACACACAAGAGACACGCGTGTCAGAAGAAGATTGACATGTTCGCGAACACATCTGCTCCATGTACGAGGGTAATACTAAAACTCCTTTCCGTCATGTTTGGCAATTTGGGTCGTGTTTTCTTCACATGTTGATGACTTCTTAGTTATTCTGTTGTGCAATTGAGTTCAGGACATCGTCGACATGACCCACTTGCCCAAACATGACGGAAAGGAGTTTTAGTATTACCCTCGTATGGGGAAGTAAGGGTTCCCGAACGCATGAGGATTGCGAGTGGGAGATCGCAGAACGCGCTCGAGATGCAGTCAAGAGCAAGTTGTGCGATGTCCCACAAGCAATCTTCATGTTTG
>JAAUXT010071490.1_pt1 | contig 10234 bp, 12 predicted proteins | sample 7278171 | NCBI WGS metagenome assembly JAAUXT01 (sample SAMN14350112, study PRJNA611818) | marine sediment metagenome | isolation source: surface marine sediment (1.8m) | place: French Polynesia: Moorea | collected 2018-08 | reverse complement strand
CTGGGGTCAGCTAGACTCTAAAATGAAGGGAAAACGCCGAAAAACGCATCAGTATGCATGCAAGAGCACCCATGATCACTGGGTGCTTCTTCAAATTTGATCTAGATCACCAGGTTCTTCAAATTCACCACACCAACTCATTTGAAAATTCTTGTGTGTGTGTGTGTGTGTGTGATTCACCAGACCAACTCAGGAAAAACATGTACAATATGGCGCACTGGATGTTCGAAGAGCGACCATCAGGGTTCCGTGGAACTTCTTGTTTATTCAGTGTCTGTGTGGCTTTTGCAAAACTTTTGTAAAACAACAACTGCAGGGTGCAGAATATTTATTTTGTTCCATTCTCAGTTGTTGTTCTTTCAGATCACCAGAAAGCATGGCGTCCGACCAACGTGAGAAGTTCCGCATGCCTTCCCGAGCGCCGACGTACTTCCATTGGGCGATGAACAAGCCGTGCACTACCAATCAGATTTATGGCTACGAACTCAGGGCCGACATAGCGAAACACAAGTCCTCAACCGTGCACACGCGACCGTTCTCCAGCACTGCTTTCCTTCCAGAGATTAAAGACAAGAAGCGCGGACAAAGTTTGAGTGAAAGGCGCACCAAGAGTGCTGGAGACGTTCTGAACAAGAGTTACCGACCGACGAAGCCTCGATTCAATCTGAACGAGGGCTACGAGGCAGGACCAGTGCCGGTGCACACACGCTACACCTGGCGGAGGCCTCCTGCGGCATCGGAGCTCGTCGGCCGCGCAGGCGTCCCCGAGGCGTTCGTGCTGCCCGCGTCGAAGCGGAGGGACGTCCTGCTGTGGCACTCATTGTCTGGATGTCTGGTTAACGTCAAGACCAGAGTTCAACCGAACTTCCCTCAAGCTGTCGCCTACTGAACCCGATGTTGAAGATTTTAGGTTCTGTTGACTTGCCGAAATTGCAAACATAGGTAGATCTATTCTCATTTTGAGAATTTCGTGTGTGGACCACGCCACAAATTCGCGTCGTTTGAGCGGCACAGCGAGGCAAAACAGAAATGCGAATTTGTGGGCCTCGTGCGTCACAGCCACAAGCACTCGCACGTGCGAGCGCACTTGCAAGCATAAGAATCAAAGGGTTCTGAACAGAAATGCACACAATACCAGGTCTGTGCACATCACTTGTACACCCGTTGCGAGTTCTTGACAGGCAAATTGTTTCGAAACGAAATACAGTGACGTTGGATCAAACGTCTCTCGTGCTCTCTTCGACAACCGCGTACAGATTTCTTCGCTCCTCGTGCAGTTGAGCCCTGACAAAACAATTTTCAACGCACGAAGAACATTGCTGCAAACAAGTTCAGCGAATTTTTTGAAACAAAAGTAACAAAATCCAAATCTGAGTTCATGCATGAACAGAACGAAAATTACGGCTTCTTTGGCAGCCAATTTAGAACAGAAACAAGAACACTTGTCAGCGTCGAGACGCGCCTTGAGGACATCCCTGGTTTCCAGGCACATTTTGCTCAAGGAAATGAGAGCGAGCGTCTGTTTTTGTGCACCGGTCAATCATGCAAGCGCGTCTGAAAATGTGACGCAGATTTACCAAAACGAAGTCGTGTCCAAATACTACCACACATCCAATAAGTGTTGGAAGCGTGAGTAGAACAATGCCCAAACTTTCTTCTTCGTGCTTTTTCTGCCGCGAATAAACATGTTCACCACACCAGTCTGGGCTATCTATTTGGAAGAGGCGCACATTTTTTCCCAGTCCATTTTGAGCTTTTTTGTTTTCAGTGTTATGGGGTGATGTGGATGTCAGAAATATATTCAACTTATGATTTGTTGTGTCCAAAAAATGTAACGTATTCTTTTGGGTGAAGGTTGCCCTGTTGCACGAGACTTCGAAGGCAGAAAACAGAGGCTGGGCGGGGAAAGTCTGCACACGCGGACGTCACTGGGCTGACTGCGTTGGGCGCGCGTCAGAGGCGTTTCTGTCTTCTCAGAGCGACACTGACCTCCACGAAAAAATATTCGTGTGGCAAAACATGAAAATATTGTGGTTTCTCATCATTTCGATGTTTCAATATGTTGATCAGAGTTATGCCTGGCATGCTTCAATCTGCTTGTCTTCATCAACGTCCTCATAAATTTTCACATACCTTTGCTTGTTCGCACCAGCAAAACACAAATTCGTCCGCACCTCGGACAGTCAACGAAAAGCCAAAAGGCGTTCTTCTTGCAAATCCACGCGAAAACCGCGTATCACGTTTGAAACCAACCAACTGTGACAAAGTGATCACGCGTTGGTTTCGAGACCACCAAAGATCCTGAACGAACTGACCTCGGGACTTTTCTGGGACGCAGATGCATTGACATCACTGGTTTCTGTTCTCTTTCGCGCTTCAACACCCCCGCCTATACCAAACAACCCTCAACCAAAAGGCCCTTTTCTTTTCCACATTTTGCACTCCACACTTTCTGCCCATGACGCCGCGAAGTTTTCTTCAATGGAAGCGTTGTGAGTTCCCGATAAGATAATCAAAATGTTGGTCATTGTTTTCCAAACAAAGAAGCAGATTTGCCCGTGTCAGTGTTTCGTGCAATTACGCATCGGTACTCCCGTGGAAGTGAAGACGATTCGTCATCGACGACATGGATGAGCTCAAGAGTTTCTCTGCATCGTATATAAGTGGGTTTTTCAAAGTGCCTCATCACAACTTACAGAGACATCATCTTGGGAATACTTCAGTGCCATCAAATTGTTCGAGACAACATGCAGCTACCAACACTGAGCGTTGCGCTGAGTTGCGCTTTGATCTTAGCGACTTACGGTGAGAACGAACAACATACTCGTCTTTGCTTTGGAACATACAAAATTTCAATTGAAAATCAAATCAAGTGACCAAGCTGCTACTTGAAACAGAGTTCGGCCAAAATTCATTGGTCAGCATTTCGCGCTGTGTCTGCAGTGCCGTCGAGCGGCGGCGCGGCGGACGAGCGTCTGCGCAGCGCCATCACCTGGGTCAACTCGCGCGCAGAGTTCAAACCCGCCCTCACTCGACACATCAACACCTGGAGGCAGCAGGATCAGGTGAGCACAAACATTCCGTCAACTTGACATTGATTGCGCGTTGTGCAAAGTATCGCCAAAGAAGATTGGTGGTGTCATTTGCCACGTCGATTCACGTACTTCTCGTTTACAGACAGGGAGACGTGGGAGTCACGAAGGTTTCGACTGCCCGGAAGGCAAACCATCTGCAGAGGTGCCAAACTCCGTGCACCGGCTCAGAGCTGGCGATATTGATATTGTCGCGGCCATGGGAGATTCCAACACGGTGAGCAGAGTTCTGAATCTGGACTCTACAGTTCTTTTCCCTTCTTTCAGAAATACACTTGCGACAAACACGTTTGTTTTCTCCTGTAGGCAGCGAACGGGGCGAAGGCCTTCACTCTGATGGGATGCACCAACGAGTATCGGGGCGTTTCTTGGAGGTGGGTGCTCCACGTCACCGCCTGACGGCGTGAACAATTTTTCGCACGGACCTTGCGCCTGGAGAGACATTGTCTTTGTACACTGAGCATTATGACATGATTTTGTTACCTTTTTCAGCATTGGTTCCGATTCGAGCCTTGACATGGGAGTGACCACTCTTCCAAGTGAGTAGACTATGTGATTCCTCCGCTGCACAGAAACATGTTCTCCACGAAACGAAAAAGGGCCAAACAAGACAGTGGAGTCTGAATTTAGTTTTGAAAAAAGACATGCCACTGCTATATCGTCACGGAGTAACTATCACACACTGTCCCGGAGTGGTCATCCCTGATCACAATCCAGTGTCCACCAAGGGGTGATGACCACTGAGGAATTTGAGAAGTGATGTGGTGATTGCACTGAGAATTTCTCAGGGGTACTCACCGTTGACCACTGCTGTAAATTTCTCTGTTTTTGTCACCCCGAATTACTGCTGCGTAGAATCTCACCGTCAGGGAAGAAGAAAATCTCCACTGCGGAATTTCTTGGTCACCCTCCCCACTGGTGATCTCTACTGCCTCGCAAAATTGCCAGTGCACAGCACTCCGAAGGACGCGCCAGAAATCCGAACACCGAAACTTTCTTCTTCAGATATTCTGAAGAAATTTAACCCGCTGCTGTATGGAGCATCGACCGGCAGAGGGGACGCCAATGGCAGAAGAGCTCGTTTCAACGTTGCAGTTCCAGGAAGCAAGGCCAGGTTTGTAGGTTTGTAAGAACACGAAGGCTGCGCCTTGAAAGCGCGCGTTGCCAAGCTTCAATGAGGTGAACCCCCTTCAAACCAAGGTTTGCGAAAACACGAGACACCACAATGACTGCAAATGACAAACCCCAAGGAACTACTGACACAATCCAAACGTACCGGTACACACCGTACAGCACGCTTCTCTGTGCTTCTTTATGTTTGGCAGCGATATGCCTGAGCAGGCTTCAAAACTGGTGCAGAAACTGAAATCCGATCGACTGGTGTCAATGGAGAAAGGTTGGAAGTTCATCACGATGTTGGTTGGAGGAAACGATCTCTGTCAATTCTGCGAGGATCCGGTGAGTTTATGTGCGCAATTCTGTCTCCAATTGCGGTCTGACTTTGAGCCACCTGCGAAATCCGTCATTGACCACAATGTTGATCAACTCTCCTGCAAGATGTCAATCACCATTTTCCCAACAAAAAGAAGAAATTATATTTGTTGCCTACTGTGCCTTCAGGACGCTCATGACGCGAGAAGCTACGCGGCGCACATTCAAGAAGCCCTGGACATTCTGCAACAACACGTGCCGCGCGCACTCGTCAACATCGTGTCATACTTTGACCTCACCCAGATCACCGACATGTCCGAGAGCTTCATCTGCGACACTCTCCACGTGTCAGTTATGCTCAGCAAATCGTTGGAAGTTTAGCAGCGCGTGTGTGAACTCACTTTCACACGGTCTCGGATCTATTCGCTTGTGAACTACCTCACAATGGAAAAATTTCGAACAGTTGATTGACGTTTGTCGTGTCTGGCACCTGAAGCGGGTTCGATACTGAATTCTGTAACGACCCAACGACCATATTTTACAAAGCAATCGAGGGCCCAACACAGGGTACTCACCGGCTTCACTTGCTGCAGGACGGTGTGCGGCTGCGCCTTTACGCACACGGCGGAAGTGCGGCGCGCGGCGCGTCTCTACCAGGCGGCGCTGCGCCAACTCGCCGAGTCCGGCAGGTACGACTCCAGCGACGACTTCACCGTCGTGTACCAGCCATTCCTGGAGGACGCCACAATCCCCACTGAGGTACGCGATCGCCACTCGAGTTACACAGCTTCGTTACGCCAGCAAACAAGTCAAACGCGTCGTTCTGACACACAAACACACACGTCTGGGACTTCCTCTTTCTAGACAACCGGGGAGTTCAACATGTCGTACCTGGCACCAGATTGCTTCCACTTCAGCCAGAAAGGCCAGGAGCTCGTCGCTACCACACTCTGGAACGCTCTGGTTGGTGTCAACCGTCTGTCAGTTTACGATTTTGAAGCAAGTCTGCAACGACGCAAAATGAATGTAGAATTATCTTAGCATGATTGATTTGGCATTGCAGTTTGAGCCCGTTGGCAGTAAACGTACCGAGTGGAGAACACACGACAAACTCCAATGCCCAACTGCGGTAAGAAATAGCAAAGCATTTCGACAACAAAACCAACTTACCATTTCCACATTGAATGACTGTTGACAAACATAACGTTTGAATTACAGGAGTTCCCTTTCATTGCCACAACCAAGAACTCTCAAAGACTTCTGCGGAACGAAACTGACTCAAGCAACTAAACATCTCGTGGTAAAATTACACACATCTGCACTTGCTTTGTTGAGGAAAATACATTTATTACAAATTATCCCCTGACATTTGTACAACATGAAGGCCAGGAAGCCCAAGACGGCAATATCATCACGATACAGTCATGATTCGACAGCTCCTTAGACCTCACGGATAATTTTAAAACGTCACTAACAATGTAAACGCGCTCTTCAAAATAAATACATGGAAATGTAAACTTTGTCCCTGTGCACAGACCACATTTTCTGATGTTCATAGAACAAGCCAAAGAACACACACACAAACCAAAGAACACACACACCACTATTCCATCCACCCGCGCTTCACAAGACGAAAACCTCCTTCAGAAATTGTCCGTTCATTTCAGAATTATCCTGTGCATCGCCGTTCAGTTGCAACAACTTCACATGACGATCTCATCCACCCCAATGAAGGACAGTCGACAGTTATTTAGTTGTTATGGCAGCGGCGGGCTGTTGTCCGTTGTTCTGTGCAGCTGCGAGCGGTTTGCGGACAGGGTTCCGCTTGCTGAGAATCTCATACGTGTACCCCTCCTCGTCAAACATGGCCTCCACCATTGTCTCCTCGGGACTCGTCTCGTCCACCGTGTATCTGTTGAACAATGTTCCTGAGACTCAGTTGCAGAGTTTTACCTCGCTGATGGTTTCACAACGTGGAAGACATGTTCACAAGTGAATTTTTGATTTTGCTGAAAAGTTGATTTGATTTTGCCAGTGTTTGAAGAAAAGAGAAGTGAACTTACTTGAGAACATCTTTGAAGAATTTTTGAGAAGCAACATTGCCTGTGAATACTGTCACCATGACTTTCTGCATGTGCGTTCTGCAATGAAATGCGCATTGAAAGCACATACCCGACATTTCGAGCGATGATGGAGACTTCAGCACACACCACATTGTAACGAACGGACTTACTTGACAGCTATCATTTCCAGTGTCTGCATCAAAAATTTTCCAAGGCCCTTTCTTCTCACTGGCTTCGTCAACTGGATTTCGTAGCTAAAATACAAACAAGAAAACTTGTCAGTGTAGACATGCGCCTCGAGTGGTGCGGTCAGAGTTGTGGCCATCTCAAACTTCCACACAAGTTATTTTGCGCAAAACAAAAACTGAGAACGTCCACATCGGCTTGAGTCCATTGGTTTTCACAAACAGCCGTGATTTAGTTTGACGCTGTACTTTCTGGCATATCCACTTCAAGAATTCTTCTGAAAACTTCACAATGCTGACCAGTACAAGACTTCCACGTCCTCGTCCAAGTCAAATCGAAAGTGGACGATGGCGACGGGTTTGTTGTCAGCGTCCCTGGCAACAAGGTACCAGGCGTCCTCCTCGGTCATCTCGTCGCGTTTTTGCTTGTCATTCCAGCCCCAATCGCTCTCCTCGTACCTGCAGAACACAAGCTTGGACTCCCAACCTTTTACTTCCAGTCAAGTTTTGAGCCCCAGAGACGACACTCCCTGGTGTCGTACTTTTTGCCAAAAGCTTCATAAACCTTGCTTTCTTCAAAATAAAAGCACAACATAACTTACAGTTGCTCCATGTTGTCTTTCGTCAGTTCGAATGCGAAATCAACAGTTTTCTCGTCCAGCTTTCCAACCTTACAGCACTCAATGGTCAAGGACAACCTGCAGAATGAAAACTCTTGCTTCAATCTTTTTAGGATCACAAATTGAGTTCTACAAAACGGAACAATCACAGAAATAACTTCTCAACAGAACTGAATTCGACCTTGCTCAGTGTGAGGCTTGGCCTCTGCCACTCACCCACTTCTGTCAAATGTTTTGAAAGGCTTCAGTTCTGCGAGTGGATCCTCCAGCTGCAAGTACAGATGGTGAAATATTTACAATTTCACATTTTCCAAAATTGCATCGAGCCGTGCAGAAAAAAGAACACGAAAGTTGGGTTTTCCCCACAAATCAGCATTTCAAAGGGCACATCTTCACCTGGTTCGCTGCTTGAACAATAGCCTGAGAAGCAGCAATCTTCGCACCCTCCTAATGATTACAGAATCATAAACAACTCGACATGTGAAAAAAAAAAAAACCCATTCGAACAAGAGATTTTCGTTCAATTCTAACGACGGCCAATCAGTGAGGAAATCGAAGCCGGAAACAAGTACTCGCCTCTTTTCGTTTCTGCTTTCTGTCTTTTGCTTTGTTAGATTTTCTCTGCAAGAAAAGTTTTGCGATTTGATCACAAATAGACCCAATTTTTCAGAGAAAAAAAACAACAGCGTCAGTCAAAAGAAGTGGTCTCGTCGAAAACGTCGAAGCATGGTCAACGCAGGTGCACTTTCTTACAAGCAGTTTCCAAAGTCGCTTTTGGACAACAGTGCGACCAGGTGCTGTTGTTTTTCCTTCTGCATGTCAATATCGAGTCCGTCCCTCCTTCACCAGTCCCCCCCTCTTCCCCATCAGGACCTTGATCCGCTGACGAAAATAGCGTCAAACTGACAACTCTCCGCTCAGACCTGCCAGCCAGGGCATCAGTTGGCTGCTCAACTCTGCGTCCAGATTCATGTTCTGTCAAGTCTCGCGAGAATGAAGCTGCGCGAATGGGACCAGGGATTGAGTACAGTATTGAGGTCAGCATGTGCCCGCTTTGGGCAGGCTTCGAGTGCGGCAACATGATTTCAACTGGCATCCTACATGCCGTCACAAGAAGTGGTAAAGACAAGCAATGTCTCAATCACGGACCAGGTAGAGTGTCCAGACCAATCAATACTTTTTTCCTCGAGTACAATAATCGGTACTTAATTATCGCTCACATTACCATCCGCTTTGTTCCGCTTGTAACAATGCTGACAGTGCACTTACCCCCATAATTACAGTGATTTGTACAATATATGATAGATTTAGGCTGGTGAATAGAATAATTCAAAGCGACTGACTGCCTTTCCAGCTCAGTATTTTTGTTTTTCTCTGCTTTTTCCCGCGACAGAAATTAGGAGTCAAGGACGAGTTTTGGAGCTGCTGCCATCTGTGACGAAGCTTTTTCCCGCCACGACCCAATGCGTTTTCCCGCCACAACCGAACATGAAGTGAGTCCCGTCAAGCAAAATTTCCCAAATGGTTCACGTGCAGTCAAAAGGAAAATTCAATTGAACTCTTTGAACAAATTTTATTTTATTCGAAAGCTTGGGGAAAAAACTTGTTGCGTAAAGAAATTCACAGAGTTTTGACTCGCCTGAGTGAGGAGTCCAGCTGTTTAAAGTTTGAGATCTCCACATTTGGACTCCACCGACGCGCAAACAGGCGTGCCTGAAATACTTGTGTTTGGTCTGACATATGTGACCCTCAAAGACGAACATTCAGGAGACAAAATAACAAATGGGCCTTGGGGTGTGTCACAGGGGCCCAACAACTCGAAATGTGAAGAATCTATGTTGAATGTCTTGTCTGGTGAAGTTTTCAGCGGCATGCAAGGCCCTTGACCCTTGCCTTCCCCAGAGCTCCGGAAATGTGAACATGTAGGAGGTGGATGTACCTGTGCGACAGCCACAAAATGCACGCCGCTCATGGAACAAGCCCTCGGACACGAAGTGTTTGTAAATTGTTGGTTTATGATCTGTGTTAAATTCTGGTCAGAAACTTTTGGTGACGACCTGCCCCCTCCCCTCAGAAATTGAACAAATGCAAAATTGAATTTATGTCGCTGGAAAACGGTTCAGCATTAAAATTCTGAGCAGAAGTTTTTCAAACTGACTTCAAGCTGTGAGTGCATGTGTGTGTGTCAACAAAATAATTTGACAAAAAACTGCAAGTTTGCTGTCAGCCAAAGGACCAGGGAGCAATGCGGACTGTGGGAGCTGTAGTCTAGTGGAACTACACACACAGCAGTGCGTTTAGGTTTTTTGAATGAGAGAACTCAAGACACAGACAAATTTGGAGAGAATTACAGCAAGACGATTGCTTTTGGTGTGCTGGTTCTTTCATTGCTGAAAGGCAGCTGAAATTTTGTAAACCCTTATTTGGCTTCAAACTTTGGAGTTGGCGGACTAACACGCAAAGGGGTCTCACTCGTGGGGGAAAGTGCATTTTGTGGTGACACGCAGTTGTTTTTTGCCTTGCCTTTGTATTTGAAAATGAGCGAACGCACCGCACCCTGCAAGCCAACCATCAGGCAGACAGCGCTCTTGCTGTGTGATGAGTGAAGAACATCCTGCAAAGAACGACAGCATTTGCTGTCGGGTTTCTCTACGTCCTGCAGTGACACTGCTGATTGTTGAAAGAGTTGGGTGTGATGGGTTTCTGGCAAGCAGCATCGCACAGAAAAAATACAGTTGCGACATGGCAAAATTGAAGATGACGCTTCTTTGCGCATTGACGGTCATTGTGTGGAGGATATTTCCCACCACTTTCCACGTTTCCTTGAAGCATCGCGGGTCCAT